>ERZ1026903.56-NODE-56-length-67505-cov-11.549311_pt1 | contig 67505 bp, 45 predicted proteins | sample MGYA00380180_ERZ1026903 | MGnify/ENA primary metagenome ERZ1026903 (study PRJEB33269, sample SAMEA4719816) | human gut metagenome | biome: human-associated habitat; feature: organic feature; material: feces | place: Cameroon | collected 2013-10 ... | reverse complement strand
AGCGCGGAAAACATAAGCAACAGAAGTTTACATAAGATACACAAAAGGCCGCTGCGCGGCTGGCCACGGACTAGCGTCCGCGTGGCCCAAGAAACATAAGGGCTGACGCCGTAGCGAGCCTCTAACGTGGAGGACATAAGAACAAAGATATAACGTTCGTGTTAGCTGCTTAGCGCGGAAAACATAAGCAACTCCCGGCTTTTTAACATTTTGCGCATGAACTTTGTAACTTAGAGTCTTACAGAGTTGTTGGCTTAACATAGTTTAATACCCCCCCCGCACAAATTGATTACTTATAACTACCTTTGTCGCTACAAAGAGCGTAGTTGCCTGCTACGCGGTATGGAAAAGCGAAACAAATATTATCAACTCATAAACAAATTGCACATGAAAAGACATTTTCTACTTCTGTGCCTGTTAGTAAGCGTCATGACAGCATGGGCTGACAACTACAAGGTGGCTGCCACCTGTACGCCACTGTCAGAGCTTACTTCGGGCTACTACGTAATTCGCGTGTTTGGCGACAAAGCGAACGACAATGGTAATTATCTGTACGGCAATGGTCAGAAAGCCCAACACGATGCGGCATCTGTCACTACTTCTTACGAGGGCACAAGCACCCTTACTGATGCTAACTACGTATGGAAGATATATGTAGGCGAAACCAATGGCCAAAAGACTATACAGCTTTACAACGTAGGCACTAACAAGTTCATACGTAAGAATACGCAAGATAACACTAATAACAACAATATGCTTGGTGATGGCGCCATTGCCACTTATAACACTCTCGAAAACGCTAATAGCCCCAAAGGCTTCCGCCTAAAGTCTGGCAACGTTTTTGTAGTGGACGATGGCAATACGAACGACGGCTATTTAGGAAACTGGGGTCTTGGTGATACAGCCCCAAACTGCGCACAGTTCAAGGTGTATAAGGTGGGCTTCGACGTAACCTACAACTTTGAGCTGGACGGTAAGACCTACACAAAGAAGGTTACTGCCTTAGGAACCGAAACGCCTAAAGCTGCTTACGAGGCCTTCTATACCTTCCCTGGCTATATACGGGCTACTTGGGCAGAAGGTACCGTTTCAGAAAGCAACAACACCTTTACTGTTGAGTGCAATAAGGTTAATGACTACCCTATTGAGACCGACAAGTGGTATTTCATGAAGATTGGTATCTTTGGTGAAAGTAGCTCAAATGCAGCACGCAATGGTTACATATTCGACACATCATCGCAAATTACCACCAACACCCAGACTGTCGGTCTGCTCAACAATGGTTTTGCATGGAAATTTGAAGGCAATCCTTTCGATGGCTACGCCATTGTCAATGCAGCTGGCCGCCGCTTGGTAACGAGCGTAGTGGGCACCAATGATAATGCGAGCACCAGCCCTTCAATGGTCAAGATCGAATCAGCTGACAAGGCTTATTGTGACAAGTGGGACGTTCAAGGCACTTCTGTTGTGGCACAAGGTAGTTGGAATGCTTATTGGGGCACAGGTGCATTTGTGCTTTCTGCCAAGGATCATCCTAACTACATCATTCATGCTTACAGCAGTAAGAAAGTGGGGTATTGGAAGAGCACAGCAGTAGACGAAGGATCGGCTATTGTATTGAGCAATACTTTGCCCGCTATCAACCTCAACGAGTCAGACGGCAAGCACTATGCCACTTACTATCTGCCGTTTGCTGCCAAGGCTCCCGAGGGCGTAAAGGCTTATGCTGGTACTGTGAGCAATGGTAGCGTAAAGCTTACTGAATATGCAAATGGCGTAATCCCCGCCAACAAGGGTGTGCTGCTTGTGAGCGACAATGCCACATCAGCCACATTCACTTTGGCCAACGACGCCGATGTAACCACCATCGACAACGACCTTAAGGGTGTAAACGCTGTTACTGAACTGGCTGGTGTAGATAATAGCGAGCAAGTTCGCATCTTCAGCACAAAGGACGGTGTGGCAGGTTTCTACAAGCCTAACAGCAACATCACTTCATTGGCTGCCAACAAAGCTTACGTAATGGCTCCTACCGCACAGGGGGCTTTGGCACTCAACTTTGGTGGCGACGTAACAGGTGTCAACTCTGTAAGCGATAATGCCGCTATGCCTCACAATGCAGTTATCTACGACCTCGCAGGTCGCCGCGTGAGCCATGCTGTAAAGGGCGTTTACGTAATCAACGGCAAAAAAATCATTGTAAAGTAACACACGTAAAGTTATCACAGATATGAATACATCAAAACGCAAATACATCTCTCCCGTTGCTACAAAGATTGTGTTCTTCACCGAGGAAGCCATACTTAATATGAGTACCCGACTCTCTGACGAAACAAACGATGCAGATGCAGTGCAATGGAGCAACCAACGCCAGCAAAACGATGGTGGTATGTGGAAATATATGGATAAGGACTAAGTTTACGTAAGTAAACACCTGCTCGTTGGCGGAAATAGTTAACTTGTTAGCTAATTCCGCCAACGTTTTTTGTTGTTAATTTCTATCTGCCATAAATGCTTGTGTTGTTAGTGTATTACCCGCTAAGCGGTTAACAAGCAACGATACGTCGTCAGCCAATTAGCATATTCCCCCATTCCCCATTGGCAAGCGAGCACAAAAAATCCCGCTCCGACACATTAGTGTTGGGCGGGATTAAGCTTTTCAGAGTCTCGTTAGTAAACCTCTGTACAGCAGCGTGATTACTTACGCAAGCCGAGGTTCTTAACGATAGCACGGTAACGCTCGATGTCCTTGCGCTTCAGGTAGTTGAGGAGCGCGCGGCGCTTACCTACCATCTTAACGAGTGAGCGTTCAGTCGTATGATCTTTACGGTTCTGCTTCATGTGCTCCGTCAAGTGGGCAATACGGTAAGAAAACAAGGCCACCTGGCTCTCTACTGAACCAGTGTCCGAATTAGACTGTCCGTACTTGCCAAAGATCTCTTTCTTCTTTTCAGAATCTAAGTACATTGTGTATGAATTATGAGATATGAATGTAATAATGCTCTGTGTGGCATTGTGCGCAAGGTTGCGCGCAGCTGCTTTACACATAGCGGCTGCAAAGGTAGCAACTATTCTCAAAAGCTCCAAGCGTTTCGGCCGATAATTATGCGTAATGTGCTGATATTGCGGCATTTATGTCCTAAAGTGTAACATAGCAAGCTAATTTCACACATTTGCAAAGGGTATTTTGGGCAAATAAGTGTATATTTGAGCGTTGATAAGACGGGCTGCTGCATGGTGGTGGCTGTGTGGGCCGCGGGATTGGCCTGCCGCTCTCTATATGCCAAGATGTTGCCCCCGCCTCTCCACACTAAAAATAGTACAAACATGAGCAAGAATATAACCATACGTTGCAAAAACACGGGGCGCACACACAAGGTGCCCATAGGCTTTAACCTTGAAGAAGTGTATGAAATGCTCGACCTTAACATGCCCTACGGCCCGACCAGTGCCAAGGTAAACAATAAGGTTGAGGGCCTGCACTTCACGTTTTTTACCGACAAAGATGTGGAGTTCCTCGACATTACCTCGTCGTCGGGCTTGCGCACCTACACGCGTTCACTGTTCTTTGTGCTTTACAAGGCGGTGCGCGACATTTATGGCCCTTCGGCCCGTTTGCGCATCGAAACCCCCGTGTCGAATGGCTACTATTGCCGCCTCATTACGGGTTCGAACGACGGTGTGGTGTCGCAAATGGTGGTAGACCAGCTCAAGCAGCGCATGGCGCAGATAGTGGCGGCCGACATACCATTTCACCGCATAACCTGTCCTACCGAGCAGGCTGTGGCGCGCTTCCGTGCCGACGGGCTTGAGAGCAAGGCCAAACTGCTTGAGAGTGTGGGCAAGCTCTACACCACCTACTACACCCTTGACGACACGGCCGACTACTTTTATGGTTCGCTGCTCATCAAAACCTCGCAAATATATTTGTTCGACCTGGCGCTCTATGGCGACGGCTTGCTGTTGCGCATACCCGACCCTGAAAATCCCTCACAACTGCGCCCCATGGTTGAGCAGCCCAAAATGTTTGAAGTGTTCAGTGAGCAGCATCGCTGGAACGAGATATTGGGTGTGACCACCATCGGCGAGTTCAACGATGCTTGCAGCCACGGTTACACCAACAACCTTATCAACGTGAGCGAGGCTCTGCAGGAGAAGAAAATTGCCCACTTGGCCGACCGCATAGCTGCCAACCCCGAACTCAAGGTGATACTCATAGCCGGCCCATCGTCGAGTGGCAAGACCACCTTCAGCAAGCGCCTCAGCGTGCAGCTTATGGCTTGTGGACTGCGCCCGTTGCCCATATCTACCGACGACTACTTTGTCGACCGTGTCAACACGCCGCGCGATGCCGATGGCAATTACGACTTTGAGCACATTGACGCCATGAACATACCCTTGCTCACCGAGCAGATAAATGCCCTCATACATGGCGAGGAGGTGGAAACACCACGCTACGACTTTGCTTCGGGCAAGAGTGCGCCCAGCGGCCACCATTACCACCTTGACGAGCACGACATACTGATACTCGAGGGCATTCATGCCCTTAATCCGCGGTTGACAGAGGGTGTGGCCGACAAGCACAAGTTCAAGATATATGCCTCGGCCCTGACCACCATATTGCTCGACGACCACAACTACATACCCACCACCGACAACCGTTTGTTGCGCCGCATTGTGCGCGATCACAAGTATCGTGCGCGTTCGGCACAGGAGACTATTGCGCAATGGCCCTCGGTGCGCCGTGGCGAGGAGCGTTGGATATTCCCCTTCCAGGAGCAGGCCGACGAAATGATGAACACGGCATTGCTCTTTGAGTTTGCGGCCTTGCGCGACCAGGCGCTCCCCTTGCTTGAAGAGGTGCCCGAGTCGGCTCCCGAATACTCTGAGGCTTATCGCTTGCGCAAATTCCTGAGTTACCTCAAACCTATTTCCATACGTGGTTTGCCCCCGACCTCGTTGTTGCGCGAGTTCCTGGGCGGCAGCACGTTCAAGTATTAACGTATAGGTTGACAGGTTAAACGCGTCATAGTGTACTTGTTTCTGGTTAAACGTAAACATCGAACGGACTCAAGCACAAAACTCAAGCACCCAACGCTACCACTAAACGCTATCTCTAATGGGGGCGACGCGTCCCGCGTCGGTTTTTTTAGCAGCCTCGTCTCGGAAATGAAATCAAAGGCTCACAGACAAGCGTGTAATTAGCATTGTCTGTGAGCCTTTATTAAGTGTATGAACATGGCACTTCACCCGACGCGAGACGCGTCGCCCCCATTAGAGCTAGCGTTTGATGCTAGCGTTTGGTGCTTGTGTTTTGTACTTGAGAACGTTCGCCTGTTCACGTTTTACCAGGCAGCATAGCCTATAGCCGAGAACCGTTTAAGAGTTGCTGCGGTCCTTCTCAATCAGTTCGAGCAGCTTGTCAACGGCCTCGTCGGTTGGTATGTTCTTTTCAACACACACCTTGCCCCGGTAAAGGCTCACCTTGCCGCGTGCGGCGCCCACATAGCCATAGTCGGCATCAGCCATCTCGCCGGGGCCATTCACAATGCAGCCCATAATGCCTATTTTAAGGCCTTTGAGATGCGCTGTGGCAGCCTTGATGCGGGCAATGGTGCCCGGCAAGTCGTAGAGCGTGCGGCCGCAGCCAGGGCAGCTGATATATTCCGTCTTGGTAGTGCGCAAGCGGGCAGCCTGCAGTATGGCAAAGGCAGTGGCGTCCTGCACCTCGAGCGGCAGCGGACGCTGGCCCTCAGGCTTTTGGTTGAACAGCATGATGCCGTCGGTCAGCCCGTCAAACATCAGTGCGCCCATGTCGGCAGCAGCGTAGAGCTGGAAATTCTCCTTGTCGCCCTCGCCCATGCGGTATTGCTCAAAGAACACCACCGGGGTGCGCAGTTCCTCACACCACAGTTCGTGCACCAATGCGCGTTGCTCGCCCAAGCGGTTCTGGTGGTTGCTCTGTGCTATGATAATCACCCCGGGCACGGTGCGCAGCAGCGCCTTCACCTCGTCGTCAAGGTCGAGGTAAGTGAGGAACAAGAACTTGATGCTTGCCCTGCACGCAGGCATGGCCATGAGGTAGCGTTTCGTAAACACGGGATAAGTGCCCTCCTCGCCCTGCCACAAGTCAGCGTCCACCAAATAGCCAGTGCCAGCCATGCGTTTGTCCTTGCCGGGCAGGCTGCGCCCCACATAAATGTAGTCGGGCGTGGGCTGGCCGTTGGCAGCCGTGTACGTCTCGTTGTTGAGGCGTGTGGATATGACCACCGGCACATTGTCGCCACCAATGTTACTCACCGCAGTGGTACGGCGGCGCGAAGGATTTTCGTAGTTGAACTGCGGGGCCTCCTTTCCGGGTATTTCGGGGTGTCCGGCGCGTCGCACCACATATTCGGCCAGTTTGTAAGCCACAGGCACCTCCACCTCGGGAGCCTCGCTCAGGCTTACGCGCAACGTGTCGCCAATGCCGTCGGCCAGCAGTGCGCCAATGCCCACGGCACTCTTTATGCGTCCGTCCTCGCCCTCGCCGGCCTCGGTCACGCCAAGGTGCAGCGGAAAGTCCATGTGCTCCATGCGCATCACGCTGCACAGCAGACGCACCGAGCGCACCATCACTTGCGTGTTAGATGCCTTGATAGACACAGCCACGTCCTTGAACCCCTCCTTCACACACACACGCAGAAACTCCATGCAGCTCTCCACAATGCCCGCCGGTGTGTCGCCGTAGCGGCACATGATGCGGTCGGAGAGCGAGCCGTGGTTCACGCCAATGCGCAGAGCCGTGTGGTGCGCCTTACAGATGTTGAGCAGTTTGGTAAACCGCTCTTCAAGTCGTGCCAGTTCGGCGGCATACTCCTCGTCGGTGTATTCCAGGTGTTTGAACTGTCGTGCCGGGTCCACATAGTTACCCGGATTGATGCGCACCTTCTCCACAATGGCAGCCGCCACATCGGCCACATTGGGGTTGAAGTGCACGTCGGCCACCAGCGGGCGGTCGTAGCCGCGCTTCAGCAGTTCGTCCTTGATGTGGCGCAGGTTCTCGGCCTCGCGTGTACCCTGTGTAGTCAGTCGCACATAGTCGGCCCCAGCGTCGAATATGGCCATACACTGCTTCACGCAACCCTCGGTGTCGGTGGTGGCAGTGGTGGTCATGCTTTGTATGCGCAGCGGATTGTTGCCGCCGAGTGGCCGGTTGCCAATCACCACCTCGTGGCTCATTCGCGGATTATAGTTGAATATCGACACTTATGTAGTAAGCTTAGTTTGTTTTGAATTGATATTTCACCTCGTGCAGGTCGGCGTTGGCCTTCACAATCTTCTGCTTCAAGCCCTCTTTGTAGTCAGCCAGACGTTTGGCCAGAGCCTCGTCGGAGAGTGCCAGCATTTCAACAGCCAGGATAGCCGCATTCTGTGCACCGTTCACGCCCACTGTGGCTACGGGAATGCCGGGAGGCATCTGTATGATAGAGAGCATGGCGTCCAGTCCGTCGAGCATGCCCTTGATGGGTACACCTATAACGGGCAGCGTGGTGCTGGCGGCAATCACGCCAGGCAGTGCAGCAGCCATGCCAGCACCGGCAATGATAACACGCAGGCCGCGTGCTTGTGCACCATGTGCAAAGTCCTCCACCTCGGCAGGTGTGCGGTGTGCCGAGAGGGCATTCATTTCGAAAGGCACTTGCATCTCTTCAAGAAACTTGGCAGCCTTCTCCATAACGGGCAGGTCGCTTGTGCTGCCCATGATAATGCTAATAATTGGTGTCATAATTATATTTGTAGAGTTTGAAGTCTATATATGAGGGCGTGGTTAGCTTGTCAACTTGTTAACTCAAGTTTCGGATTTAGCAAGTGCAGGCTGAAAGCCCAAAGGAGCACATAGCCCAGGGCAAGCGAAGCGACACCCTGGGTTTCCTGCATAGTAGTGTCTCCGCGCCCTGTAAGGGCAAAAGCCTTAACCCTTTATGTTGTTATACTTACTTGATAACTGATTTAGCGGTCTTAAAGTGGAACATCGTATGTAGATTTTGTTCAACACCTGTGCCATGTCTTAAAGCTTTTGCCCTTACAGGGCGCGACCGCTCCAACACGGGGGACCCAGGGTGCCGCTTCGCTTGCCCTGGGCTGGGTGCTCCATTGGGCTTTCAGCCCGCTATTGCTAAATCCGAAACTTGAATATATTAGAGGGCGTGGTTAGCTTGTCAGCTTGTTAACCTGTCAACTCGTTAACTTGTCAACCATTCATATCAGCAAAATGCTGACAAATCCGCTCACCACGCCAACCAGTACGCCCCACCCTATTTCGGCGTAGGTGTGCTGTCGCAGAATGAGGCGTGCCGAGCACACCATGCCGCAGAGCAGCGTGGTGAGGCACACCCACCATGTGGGGTCGAAGGCAAAGATGAACGAAAAGGCTATCAGTGCGCCCACCACACCTCCCGAGGCGGCAGCGTGTGTGCTGATTTTGATAAAGTTGTTAACAATGGCGCACACCACCTGTATGACCAGCGCGCCGCCAATCACCCCCAACGCAAAGCGTGGCATGTGAATGCCGTAGAGCAGGTAGAGCAGTGCACCATAGCTCACAATGCTCAGCACGTAAGGCACATAACGGCGTTCGCGGCGGCTCATTTGGTGCCGTGTCCACCCATTCAGTTTGCGGTAGCAGTATATGGCCACATGGGGCAGCAGTATGGTAAAGAAGTACACGATCAGCGTAAGTATCACCTTTGTCTGCATGGGCAGCATGTTCAGGTAGCTGAACAAGAACAGCACCACAAAGGCCACTACCGGCAGGTAAAACGGCGAGTAGAGCGACGACACAACGTGGGCAGTGAGCACTATCAGTTCGCTGCTCACCCCGCTGGCCTTCTCACGCAGTTTGTGCGCCGTGTGGGCGCTTGTTTCGTTATGTATGTCAGTATTGTCCAAAATGTATCTGTTTTGTGTTGATTGATTAGGGCGTACCCCGTCACCCCTCCACTCCCGTTCACTCCTTGCGCAGGCGTGCGGTAGGCAGTCCCAGCATATCGCGGTATTTGGCCACAGTGCGGCGAGCCACATTGTAGCCAGCCTCCTTGAGCTTGGCGGCCAGCGCCTCGTCGCTCAACGGGTGACGCTTGTCCTCGCCGTCAATCAGCTCGCGTAGAGCCGCCTTAACCTTGCGGGCAGAGAGTTCGTCGCCATCGCTTGTGGTGAACTGTGACGAGAAGAAAAACTTGAGCGGGTAAGTGCCGTACATAGTCTGCACATATTTGCTGTTCGTCACGCGCGACACGGTCGAAATGTCCACCCGTGCCATTTCGGCAATTTCCTTCAGCGTGAGCGGCACCAAGTCGTTCTCGTCATCATCGTTCACAAAAAAGGCGTGTTGCTTGTCAACAATGGCGCGCATAACCGACATCAGTGTCTCCTTGCGTCGCGTGAGCAGGTTGATAAACGACAGGGCCGAGTCCACCTTTTGGCGGGCGTAGGTGTAAGCGTCGCGTTGCTCGCGCGACAGTTTCGTCTTGTTGCCGCCATACTGCTTGATGCTGTCGCGGAAAGCCTGGCTCACCCTCAGTTCGGGCACATCGCCATTGTTCATGCCCACCTCCACGCGTCCTTCGTCGTCAACCCTGACATAGAAGTCGGGCACCACCGTTGGGGCACTTGGTGCGGTAGAGTCGTTAAGGGCACTGCCTGGACGCGGATTGAGGTGAACGAGCAAGTGGCGCACATGGGCAAAGGTGTCATCGTCCATGCCAAGGCGCTGCTTAACCACGTCCCAGTGGCGGCCCACAAAGTCCTTAAAGCAACGGTCAACCACCTCCAGCGCCAGTTTGGTGTAAGGCGTTCGGCGTTCAGGGTCAGTCAGTTGTATGTGCAAGCACTCCTGCAGCGAGCGTGCACCGATGCCTCGCGGCTCAAACTGTTGCAAAATGCCGAGCAAGCGTTCAAGTTCGTGGCGGTCGGTGTTTATATTGTGGTAAATGGCCAGCTCGTCGGCCAGCGCATCAAGGTCCTTCCGCAAAAAGCCGTCCTCGTCGAGCGAGCCAATGATATATTCCATCACCTCCTGTTCGTGTTCGGTAAGGTTGTGCTCACTGATTTGCTGCTGCAAGTCCTCGTAGAATGAGGTCTGTCCCGAGTACTGCATTTCTTTGCGGTCGCGCTCCTCGTCGGCGCGTTGCTGCAGATAGTCAGGCACATCGTCGGCCGAGAAATAGTCGCCCATAGCGTCAGCCTCGCGTCCGTAGTCCTCGTTCTCCTCGTAGGCATTAGCCTCATCGGCCTCAGCGTCCTTGTCGTTCTCCTCGTTGTTATCGTTATTGTCAGTATTATCGGCCTCGTCGTGTGCAGGATAGTCCTCGCCGTCCTTCTCCTCGAGAGCGGCGTTGTCCACCATTTCATCTCTCACCCGTGCGGCCAGTTCGGTTACGGGCAGCTCCACAAGTTTGGCCACCGCCACTTGTAGCGATGCCAACTGCTGTGTTTGCACAGCCGCCTGTGTTTGTTCTAATCGTTGTGCCATAGGTAACGTCTGTTTTATGCTACAAAGGTACTGCAAACCGAGCGCAATGGAAAGGAAAAACGATGCAATCTTTTTCCTTTTCATTGCCGAGGTGCCGCGTAGGTGGCGCGTACTTTATCTATTTGTACTGCAAACTGAGCGCAAATTGCACTAACTCAGTGCAAATTTTGCCAATAATTGCACTAACTTAGTGCAATTTACGGCCGAAATTGCACCGAGTTAGTGCAATTTTAGTACATTTGCATAAAATGACTTGAGATATGGAGCAGCTAATTCAACGACATAACAGCATAGTGGCGCGCACACCGGTACAATTTCGCCGCTATATGTACAACAAGATAGACTGGAGCAACCGCATGATAGGTTTGACCGGCCCTCGAGGTGTAGGCAAAACAACCCTTGTTTTGCAGCGCATAAAGCAACAATTGCAGGGGGAGAAGGTGTTGTATGTGAATATGGAGGACTTCTATTTTACTACACACCGCCTTGTCGACTTTGCCGGACAACTGTCGAAACGTGGCTACAAATATTTGTTTGCAGACGAGATACACCGCTATCCCGATTGGTCGAAGGAACTGAAGTTGATATACGACTACTACCCGGACTTGTGCGTGGTATTCACCGGTTCGTCGGTGCTCGACATCAAAAAGGGCGTGTCGGACTTGAGCCGCCGTGCGGTAATGTACCACATGCAAGGACTGTCGTTCAGAGAATATCTTGAATACGCACATGGCATAGTCGTGCCAGTACACTCACTGGAGCAGATATTGCAGCAAAATGCTGAAGTTGGTGCGATAGAACACCCCTTGGCCTATTTTGCTGAATATCTGCACAATGGATATTACCCGTTTGCGTCGGAGTCGGGATATATAGAGAAGCTCAGGCAGATTGTGAGTATGTCGGTTGATGCAGACATACCCGCATTTGCGATGATGAGTTATGCTGTGGCGTACAAGCTGAAGCGGCTGCTGTCAATCATAGCCGAGAGCGTACCCTTTAAGCCCAATATGAGCAAGATTGGCGAGATGGTGGGGATAAGCCGTAATGTGGTGGCCGAACACCTTACGCTACTTGAGGAGGCCGGACTTGTGGCGCAATTACGTGATGACACAGTTGGCATACGACAGTTGGGCAAGGTGGATAAAGTGTATCTTGACAACACGAACATCATATATGCCCTTGCTCCTCAAAATGCTAACATTGGCAATGTGCGTGAAACCTTTTTCAACAATCAGGCGCGTGTAGTGGCTGATGTGGTGGCGTCAAGGCAAACAGACTTTTGCATAGGTGGTGCCAGCTTTGAGATAGGCGGACGCAAAAAGGGGAATGCCCAAATTGAAGGGTTGCAGAATGCCTATGTCGTGAAGGACGACATTGAGTATGGACATGACAATGTACTGCCTTTGTGGTGGTTTGGGCTGTTGTATTAAGTGGGCGGGGAAAGCCGTGTTGTGCAGTTGGCCGCCCCGTTTGCCTGTGGGCTAATTTTAGTGCACAATGTGCAGGTTTTTTACCATAAATACAGATTTGGCAATTTTGCCTGCATCTTGCACTTTTTGCTCTAAACAAGTTGAAAATCAGCGGATTATGCAGTGTAGGTACACCTGCACTGTGCTTGCACTTGCTTGCACTGCATCTGCACTTTGTCTGCATTGTGCTTGCACTAACAATAACGGATTTTTACGGGCACAGCCACGTATAACAGCATAGGGAGGTAGGAAATTGTTTCGGAGAAACCGAAAATTCTACCTCCCTAAATTCGTGCACCGCCCTGGCACAACAGTAAATACTACTGCATACGGGTGTGCATGCAAAAGCATTTGTGCAGGCAGGCGTGTATGTAAAAATAACTGTTACCTACACTCTGTAAGACAATGATTACCAGTGCGTTACGTCAAAAAGTGCAGGGTGTAGGTAAAATCGCCAAACAAATATTTATGGTTGTTGCATTGTACGCTAATGGGGGCGAGGTGCCTGTAAAAGACGCAAGCACTAAACGCTAATACTAAATGCTAACACTAAACGCAAGCACCAAACTCAAGTACCAAACGCTAATACCAAACGCTAACACTAAACGCAAGCACCAAACGCAAGCACTAATGGGGGCGACGCGTCTCGCGTCGGGGCAAATACAAGAGAAATCCCCAAGGCAGAACGAGATTGCTGAAAATGCCCGACGCGAGACGCGTCGCCCCCATTAGTGCTTGCGTTTGGTGCTTGCGTTTAGTGCCAGCGTTTAATGCTACCGTTTAGTGCTAATGCCCCACCATCACCTTAAAGGTGCGACCCTCCGTCACCGCGTCAGAGCACACAGTGATGAGGTAAGGGCCGGCCGGCAAGTTGAAACTGTACGACACGGCAGCAGGCTGCAACTCGCGCACAAGACGACCCGTGGGGTCGAACACAAGCACCGCACGCAAGCAATCGTCGGGCGCGGTGGTGGCAGTGACCATGCCCCCCTGTGAGGCCCAGCAGCGCAAGGCCGTTTGCACGGGTTGGGGCGCAATGGCCTGCGATGTGAGCGCGTAGCGGCCCACCGCATTGGGCGTGAGTGTTACAGCCGTGCTGTCGGTGAGCAGCGTGTAGTGCTTGGTGTGCGCATCGTATAAGTAGAGCGGTTTGCGCAGCTGGTCGGTGCCAGCTATGCGCAGCGTGGCAGCAGCGGAGGCAGGGGCCACAATGCCCAACGGCACATTGCACAAGTCGGGCACATGGTTGATGGCAGCCGCCAACTGGCCCGCCATGGTGTAAAGCATGGGGGCAGAGCCCGTGGTGTTAGAGTCGAACATGGCCTCAACGTCCTCACCCTCCTTAAAGTCGGCCGCAGCCCCCTTGTCCGCCACAATGCTTGCGCTGGTGGTGTGGCTGCCGCTGGTGAGCGTAAGGCGCAGCGTGGCCTCGGCCGACTGCGTCACGGCCGAGGTAAAGGGCACCGTCATGATGGGCAGAAACTCAATGTTTTGCAGCAAGGTGCCGCTCACGGGTTTGACAAAGAAAGCCGTCATGGGCGCCACCACATTGTCGGCACTGGCATCGAAGGCACACATCTGCCCGTTCTGCATGGTCCAGTATTTGGGGTAAAGCTGCGTGTTCTGGTCGAAGAAACGCTTCATGTAGAGCGACGACATGTAAGGGTTGCCCACAAGGTAGTAGCCATTGTCCTGGTGCTTGTTAGCCTCGTCGATGCTGATGACGAGGCGTCCGGTGAGCTTTTGCGGGTCACCCACTGCGGGGTCGGAGGTGGCCAGGCGGCCTTGGCCGGTGCGTGCAGGCAGTGCCACCTTTTGGCGCTCGGTGCCGTCGGCGCGGTAGTAGGCATACTGCGTGTCGGCCTTTGGCAGGCGCACCAGGGTGGGCTGGCCCGTGAGCGGCTTGTCCTCGCTCAGCAGGGCCGCGCCGCGGCCCGGGGCATAGGGCACCTTCACATCGTTGTAGCGGCTGCTCCACTGCTGCATTACGGCCAGGGTGTCGGTGCCACTGAACGAGTCGTAGTCAATGTAAGCATCGTAGTCGTTGCGCAGGGCGTCGTCGGTGTCGGTAATGACCATTGACTGCGCCTTGTCCCAGCTGCGCTGGTAAATGGGGTAGCCCGCGCGGCTGTTTACTGCCGCATTGTAGGTGATGGGCTTGAAAGCCTCGGTAAGCTGGCGGCCAGTGGCCTGCGGCACATAAAAGTCGCCAGCGTAAACCGACTTGAGCGGCGAGCTCCACATGGTCCACTCGCCCGGCTGCATCTCAACGTCCACCCATGCCTGGTTGTACTGCAAGTATTGCTGGTAGCGCAGCTCGGCACGCGGCTTGAAGTACACCTGGTCGCACGTGTTGGCATAGAAGCGCACACAGTCGTAGTAGGTGCCCGTGGCCGATGCTACGGGTTTGTCGTTAAGCACCATGTAGTAGGCTATGTTGGTGGTGGCCGGCGCATTCACAGCGTTGCCAAGGTAGGTGAGCAGCGAGTCGCGTGTGCTCACGGAGTAAGTGCCAAGGAAGGGAGGCTCCACACCATTTGGCACAATCACCTTGGTGGTGCGCAGCGGAATGAAAGCGTGCGGTGTGCTGCCGGCGTCGCTGCCCGCAGTTTGCTGCAGCCCGGCAATGTCGGTGCCATAATCCTTGTAGGTGGTGCTGTACAGCTCGGCCTTGCTGGCGCGTCGCCAGTTGGCATCGTTGTTCCAGTTGTCGTTGTTGGCCAGGTGGTTGGTCCACGTCACATACTCGGGTATGACCTGCAGCGTGATGTAGGTAGTGCCCTTGCAGGTGTTGGCCGAGGTAATGTCCTGTGTGGCATCGTGGTATTGCATTTCGAGCGTGTAGTCGTAGCCCTCGTGCAGTTCGATGCCCGCAGCCTTGGCAGGTGCCAGGTTGAACGACAGGTTGCGTGTGGTGGGCTGTATGGTGGGGTTTTGCACTGTGCCAAAGCTCTTGCCAATGTTGGCCGTGTTGAGCGGGTCGTTGGTGGCGCTCAGTATGAGCTGTGCCGGGGCTGTGCCGGCGTTGTACGTGACAAGTTGCAGGTTGTGCAGTTTGGTGCTGATGGGGCGTTGCGCGTCGGCATAGCTGTGTATGGGCACACGCAGGTAGTTGCCATCCGTTTCGAGGGTGGCCACTTGGTTGAGGTCGAGGCGCAGGTAGCGCGCGGTGTGTGCCCAGTCGTCGGGATAGGTGACCGAGGGGAAGCCCAGTTTAAGCACGGGCCCGTCGTGGGTGAGTGTGGCCGAGGTTTCGAGCGGATAGCCGCAAATGGTGAAGGTTTGTGCCGGCATGGTGCGCGTGTCGGTGTATTGTCCGGCCAGTGGAATGAGCGTAATCTTGACAATGCGGTTGCCATCGGCAGGCAGGTCGAAGGGCGCCTTGAAGGTGTTGCTTGCCAGCAGATAGAGCTTTTGCTCATACTCATTGATGCTGTTGCTTGGCACGCCCTGCACATATTGTTGCAGCAGCGTGGAGTCGGCCTTGGTGTAGCAGCCCTTGGTGGGCTGCAGGGTGGTGGAATCGGGGTATTCGGCACGGAAGTTGACAAGGGCGGTGTTGAGGCCGCTCACCGCTTGGAATTCGGCTGCTGAGCCGCTGAACCAGTCGAAGGGCCAACGGCTCACCTCTATGCGTCCGCCATTTACACCGTCGGGCAGCGACAGGCGGCCCTTCATCTGCACCATGACTGTGGTGGCGCCACACTCGGCCGAGAAGGTGGTGCTGACCGAGCCATTCTCGTCGGTCACTACGGCATCTTGCTGCACATAGTCCTGCGGTTCGCTGTAGATGGAGCACGTGGCGTTGGGGGTGCCCCATGACGATGGTTCGTACACCTCCACCCCGTTGACAATGCGGCGCCGCGGCGTGGCTATCGACACATAGTACTGCTTGTGGGGGTCGAGCTTGAAAAAGCGGTTGGCCAGCATGAGGTGGTAGTATTCGTTGGCATCTACGTACAGGTTGCGGCGGTTAAGGGTGTCGGTGCTGTGCACCACAATGGCGCCGTAGTCGTGTGTGTGGCCGGCATTGTAGGTAGAGTCGCCATACGCCGTGTTGACCGGTAGCCCCGTGTCGGCATGCACCAGCCGCCAAAAGAGCGGGCGTGTGATGTCGGTGGTGGCGTCGGTATAGTTGGGCAGTTCGAGAGCGTCCTTCACTTGGCCGTACACCATGGTGAGTCTGAGTTTGGCGCCATTCTCGCGGTTTTTGCAGATGTCGGCATCGTCGCTTTGCTGCAGCACCTCAATCTTCGGGTTCTTGACGTAGATGCGTATGTCGTCAATGGCAAAGTCGTTGCCTTGGGTGCTGGCGCCTTGATTGTCGATGGTGATGACGAAGTGTGAATACTTTTCGGGGTGTGTGCCCGAGGCCAGTACCGAGGTGGCAAATATCTGATACCATTGCGCTTCGGCAGTGGCATTAACCGATTTGAAGTCGCCCGAGGCGAAGGATTGAATGAGTCGGCGCTCGGTTTGACCGGTTGATTGGTTAACGCCTTCGCCGTATATTTTGAAAGTGAGCTGTGGGTATGAATTATCTTTGGAACTGACATTAGTCACATTGGCTACGGCAATGGTGGCCACCACGGTAGACCCCTCGCAAAGGTTGGCATCAAAGTCTGCTGAGATGACAGGGCGGGCCTCGTCAGAAGCGTCAACGTAGGCAAAGTAGCCATATTTTGTATGCCCCGACTTGTAATAGGTTGCATCGTAGAGCGTTTTTTTGGTATACCAATAATAGCCACTCGTAGTATTGCTTTGCGAAGCGGGGTTATCGTTAATCGATTTGAGCAGGGCATAGTCGCTGTGTAGTGGGGTGATGTAATATTGACCGGCACCGAATGTGTGGCGGTAGTAGCTGTAGTCGCGCAGTCCAGGGTAGGTGAAGCTGTAGTTAGAACGAGTCCATTCAACGGGCTTGTCCCATTGGTTGTTATAGGTATCGCCCTTTGTAAAGGCTTGTTTGGGCTTGTTGAAGTTCATGCCCTCTTCATCATCGAAGGATATTTCGGCCACCTTTGTGTATTTGGCTTCGAGCAAGGAGTCGGTTCGGCTGTAGTCAAGATTGTTGAGGCCTTGTGGAGCCGATTCAGCACGGAAGTAGCAGGTGTAACGTGCCACAGGCGTGGAGTGCTTGGTGGTGGCAGTGTGGCTGCCGTAGTCGTTGACATAGGCCAACACATAATAGGGCTGCCCTATGGCCATGCTGCTGATGGTGTGCACGTCTGATGAGGGCTGGTCAATACCGTCGCTCACGGGCCTGTATTCGCCTTTGAACGATTCTATGTTGATATTGATGTCATATCTGTCTTGGAGCATGGCCTCGGTTCCTTCGGCGTCTTTCAGTATGTGGTAGTAGTATTTGGTGCCGATACGTTTGATGGCCGTCCATGTTACCGTTTGGCCCTGGCATAGTGTGGTGCCGAAGTGGCTCTCCTGTGCCGGGGCAGCAAAGTCGGTGTTGGTGTAAGGGTAGAAGTAGTACATGCTCAGGTCTTTGATGGCCATGCGCAGGGTGATGTTGCCCTTGTAGCCATTGTACATGCCGAGCGTTATGTGGCCGTTGTCCTCGTAGGCATTGCCAGACATGAGGGCTTTCTTGATGTTGTTGGCAATATCGGTGGCTGGGCGCACATTAAAGATGTAGCGCATGGACAGTGTAGGCTCGCACAAGATGTCGTCGGTGGGGCTTTGATTGTCGACATAGCGGCTTACGTCGCAGGCAATGTCGGAGCCAGTCCAGCCAGCATCGGCTGCAGGCGTGTTGAACCACACAGCCGACACATTATTGTCGTTAGGCATTTCAGTATCCATCTTGTAGCAGAACAGACCGAAATCGGAACTGCCATTGTTGATATTGAAAAGCATGTCGCCTGTGTTGGCATCGGTTGAGAGGTAAGCACTCCCCCTGTCGGTGTCGTTGTCGTACCAGCGCCAGTAGGCATTGGGCTCTTGCTCGTTGCCGTTTGCGTCATGCTTAAAAACCGGCACAAAGAGTTTGCGTTTCTCGCCGGGCTTTACGTAGTATTGGTAGGTCCATTGCGCCACTTGTTGGCGGCCGTCTTTCAATCCCTCGGGGGCATAGTTGTAGGCATAGCCCGAGGAGTGCTTGAAATCGACGGGGCTGTAATAGGTAAAGGTATATTCTGTTACCGAGGTCCATGCCTCGGGGTCTTGTGCTACAAAGTAGTTGGGGTATTTGTAGTTGACGCTGTCAAGATTACCAGCTACCAGGCCGTTGACATTGTTGCTATAGAGGCGCACAACTTTGATGTCGCGGAACGTTTTGCCTGCTGGCAGGGTGATGCGCATATTGGGAGGATAGCTGGTGGCAGAACTGCGTGGGTAGACAGTCATGCCCTTTGGCGTTTTGTAATATACTCCTTCAATAGCCCAACCAGTTTTGGCAGGTGCCATGTAGTCTTGACTGTTTTCAATCATCTGTCCTGTGGCGCGGTCAACCATATACCAGCGTGAGAATTGATTGCCACCAGTCCCGGCAGGTAGCTCAAAACTTGTCGTATTCTTTTTGTAGTTGAAACTGACTTGGTTCGCCGTTAAGTGCGAGGCGTCGGTTGTGATATAGCAGGCTCGGGCATTAGTTTGGTCCACCAGTCTGAAACTGTATTTGAGCTGGAACTTGGCGGGTTCGGCCGTTACGGCACCGTTGGCAGTGGTGAGGCGGTTGGTGTCGTCAATTTTGGCAATGAGTGCCACCACCTTTTGGCCCACAGTGCCGGCATTCCTGTAGTTGAGGTCGAGAATGGCGGCGCTGTTGGCAGAGGCAAAAGGCGTGGCGCTGAGCGTGTTGCACCAATAAAGGCACTGCGCGTCGGTAATGTGCCCCTTGGCGGTGGTGGCGGGGGTGAGTTTGCCGTCGATGTTGGCCAGGGTGCCGTCGGCATTTTCGATGTACCAACGTATGTAGAGCGACTGGCCGGAGGCGTTCTCTGTCAGTCCTAAATCGGCCAGTATCTTGGTATAGTATTTGCTGAGTTTGATGGCCGTCACGTCAGTCTTGGGGTTGGCTGTAGAGCCAGATGCCACATTGTTGAGGTAGGCATGCGCCACGTCGGCATCGGCCACAGCCGTCACGCTCAAGGCGCGGGTTGTGGCGGTGTGGAATAATAGCAACAATAGTAATGACAGACGTATGGTGAGATGCTTTGTCATAATAGTAATGATATTATTATGGACGCACAATGCGCACACGGCACACAAGGGTGCGCCCCGTGGCGTTGTGGGTGAGGTAAAGTGTGTGGTAGGCCTGGCCGGTGGCGGTGCCAAAGGTGCCGGTGATGTAGCCGCCACGGGCGAACCATGCGGGGGTTGTAGCATAGAAGCCGGTTGGTGGTGCGGCAGGATAGGTGTCGGTGCTGAAGCGGCTGAATGTCCAGTCGGCATCGAGCACGGTCGCACCATTGTCAAAACGTGTGACCTTGGGGGTGAGGCGGAACTCGCCGCCGGCGTTGAAGGTGCAGGTGAATGTGCCGTCGGCCTCCTTGACCGAGCAGGGCAGCACGCCAATGGCGGGAAAGTCGAGCGGTATGAGGTCGAGCTTGATGTTTTGCAGGATGATGGGTATGATGCGCCAGTCGTTGCGGGCAATGAAGTGCCAGTTGCCATTGTCGTTGCTCACCACGCTGTAACGTTGCTGTGTGGTGGTGCCGTCGGCCATGGTGAGCCCCACGGTGAGCATGAATTGGCCAAAGGGGTTGGCGGGGGTGGTGCACTCGTTCACGTAAAGTGTGTGCGTGATGCTTGCGCCATTGGCCACAGCCTTGTTCAGCGCCAGATTGTATACCTGCTGTGGCTGTGTGCCGTTGAGGCGCGGCTGTTGCACCACTTGCGTGTTGGCATCGGTGGGTGTGGCCGAGGGGAACAGCATGACGTTTTGCACGCCGCTGGAGGCCGGATTGGCGCTGAGGCGGTCGATGCTGATGGTGTCGAGGGTAATCTTGTCGCCGGTTTTGTTGGTAATGTTGAACTGCAGTTTGGCCAGCATGCGCACCACGTAGAGTGTCTTGGTCGTTTCGTTATCCTTGTTGGTAAGGCTCATGTGGCAAATGCCTGTCATGGGTATGCCTTGTGCGCGGCCCGTGGTGGCATCTTTGGCTTTGGGGTCGAAGCCGTTGCCGTCGATGTGCCAGGTGGCCGAGGCTATGTCGGGCATGGTGCCGCCCTTGGCAAATGTGTGCCCGGTGCCCTGCTCGAGTTGCGCCAGGGAGATGTTGGCAAAGGAGTAGAATGTCTTGTTTGAGGCGGTGGTTTGCAGATTGGTGGCCACATTGTCGGTTTCAACGTTATTGGGGCTGGTGTTGGGTGTGAACACCTGTTCGATGGTGTGGTCGGCGTCGTTGACCATGATGACCACCCAATTCTCGATGAGTTCGTCGCCCTGCTCGTAGCTCCAGCCTAATGCGGGTGAGGCGCTGGCCTTGCTTTGGGCGTCTTTGCTTTGTGTGTCTTTGCTTTGTGTGGCAATGCGCAGAGACAGCTTGATGGGTGTGCCGTCGGTAGCAGGGGGCGCTATGGGGTCGCTGCTGCAGGCCGCCAGTATGATTGACAATAATAGTATGCTGAGCAGGTGTTTCATTGGGCTTTACTTATGAGTTAGTTGACGGGTTAACGAGTTGACGGGTAAGTTAGTCTTGGCTTTACATAATAACATCGCCGTGTTCGTAGCGTTGCCAGGGCACCACACGTATTTGCAGCGTGATGTTGAAGTTGTCGGGGGTGCGGGTAATGCTCGTGATGCGCACGCGGTAGATGTTGTTGCGCACAATGCCGTAGGCCAGGGGCAGGGCCAGGTTGGGCTTGGACGCCGTGTCTGAAGAACGGTGGCGAATGTCAAAGTCGTAGGCACGGTCGTAAGCCTTGCTCTCCTCGCCGTTAGGCAAGTAGGTGCCGAAGAAGCGCAGCCCCGTGGCGTAGGTCCTGACATCGTTGCTTTGCTGCAAGGCCACGCTGAGCGTGTTCTCGGCGGTATAGGCCACTATGTAGTAGGGGTTGGCAGGATCGTCGGGGTTGGCGTGGTTGCCCTGCCGCACTGGGTATATGGTGCGCAGCTGGACGCCGTTCTGCGGCAAGGCGTTGTAGCGGTTCAGCGCCATGTAGAACGCGTTGTAGGCGTCGGCCGTGGTGGCCGGGTTGCCCTTGTGCAGTGTGAGCGGGTCGACCACATAGCATGGTGTGCCGCTTTCGGTGCTCTCGCCGCCAAGGTAGATGACACCGCCCGTGGGCGCCTGTGTGGTGGCGTCGGCAGCCATGCTCTGCTCGAACAAGGTGCTTTGCTGCGTGATGTTGTAGGGCTCTACAAACTTGAGGCGGAACTTGCTGCTGGTGGCAGAACCGTCGGGATCGGTAACGGGATATTCGTAGTAGATGGTGCCGTCGGCCGCCTTCTTAAGATAGGCTGCATCGGGCACAAAATCAATGCGGGCGGCCAGGCGATCGAGGTCGATGGGCTGGCCGCTGGTGGTGGTAAAGGCGTCGTTGGCCGTGCCAGTATGGGTGCTGCCCGTGCCCACTATTATTTGCGCGTCGTTGGCCGATGTCATGACAAAGTCCGATTGGCGTTCGGGCCAGGCGGTGCTTTGGTCGGCATATGTGCCATTGTATATTTGTGTGCGCACCTCGGCCAGAGTGTGGCCATCGAGCGCGGCATAGTTGGCATTGGCCACCACCAGCACGTTGTATGTGCCATACTCCATGTTGGCAGGCAACAGCCGGCTGCCGGTGGTGTAGGTGGTGGCGCCGAGCGGCTGCACGTCCCAGCAAAAGGCCCGCACGGTCACCTTGTCGGCATTGGCCGCATTGATGCCGCCCTCAGCCCCCTTGAAGAGTATGATGGTGATTTGGCCGATGCTGTTTTCGCGTGGCAGCCCCTCTTCGGCAGCAGTGGCGCGCTGCTTGCGTCCTGACGCCACTTGCACTTGCATACGCACATAGGTGTTGGGTCCCACCACCGGGGTGGCGGGCCCGGCAGTGTCGTCGTGGCAGGCCGACAGGAGCAGCCAGGCGGTGCAGAGCAATGTGAGGTGATATGTCAGTAATCGCAGTTTCATTTGTCAGGTGTAATGATGTGGGTGGTAGAGGGGGGCTAAATGTCCTCGTTCTGAATGCGCACAGCCCATGAGAGGACGCCAATTTCGATGCTTGCATAGCTCCAGCTGCCGCCCTTGAGGTAGAACGACAGGCGGTAGTCGTAGCCGCGGTCGAGGAACTCCTGTGCCGTGTAGTTACGTTCGGCCGACGAGCGCAGGCGTTGCAGAAAGTCGGCCAGGTCGATGCGCACCACGTTTTGCTGCGTCCTTTTGTTGTAAATGACGAGCTGCGCGTTGTGTGCGGCGTCGGCACCGCTGTGGTAAATGATGCGCGAGGTCATGAAATCGGCGTGTGCCATGCGGCCGGGAGCCTGCGCATTGTTAGTGTTTGGGTTGGTAATGACGGAGGCAGTGTTGATGGGGTCGGTGGTGTTCCACGTGGCGTATGGCGTGTAGCGGAGCGTGGTACGCTCGTCCACCGTGTTGTAGCCGTCCACCGCGGCGTTGCGGTCGGTGATGGTAAACGTAAAGTCGTTCACATCGAGGTCGGCCGGATTGTCAAGGTCGCGCAGCGTGATGTTAATCTGCTTTGTGTCGCGCACCAATGAGCAGGTGTCGGCCTGTGTGGCAAGCTTGTCGTTGTAGCGCACCGTGACGGGGCGGGCCGACTGTCCCACCCACAGCGTGTCGAGTGGCAGGGCAGCGTTGTCAACCATCATGGTGTCGGCCACCCCGCTTATAGGCTTGGCGGGCAGGGCAATGCGCAACGTTTGCAGATTGTCGCTGGCCGACTGTGGTGCCGACACCTTGAAGCGTGCGCCCGCTGTGGCCTGGCATTCGGCATAGGGCCGCTGAAAGGCTACAGCCTGATATTGGTAAGTGCCGGGAGCTATGTCGAAGTGTACGCAGAAGTCCTTGCTCTTGAGCGGCTGTGCAGCAGCGGTGTTCTGCACGGTGCGCTGTTCGAGATAGTGGCCGTTGGCATCGAACAGATAAACGCTCACGGCCCCCACGTGGTCGGTAAACATGTCGGCGCGCTGCAGGTTGTAGTTGTATTTGAAGTGTATGTCAAGCCCTTGCGGACAGGGGGGAAGGTCTTCCTTCATGTCGGCACATGAGGCCAGACCTGCTGCGGTGGCCAGCACGATGAGGGCTTTGCTGAGTAGGTGTGTCATCTCAATTTGGTGTGGGGTGTGTATTGTATGTATGCTGTGGCCGCACGGTTGGCGGCGTGTAGTGTCGGTATTGGTGGCAGCGCATTGTGTAATGGTGTGGCTGCAGAGGCAATATCCCGCTGTATTTTGCCATGCGCCCAGCGGCAGGGCGTGGTGTGTGAGTATAGAAAAGCATTGGGGGCTCGCCATGAGCCGTGGGCTGTGTTTGTATGGTGAGCCCCCAATGGTAAGGTTATAAATTAGAGTTCAGCATCTTGAGTGTGTTTGCTCCATGAGAGTACGTTGATGCTTACAGAGATATAGTTCTCAAGCACATCGTCGGGGTCGGTGGTGAATGCGGGTATGGTGGCATCGCCAAGTGTCTGAATCTTCTTCACGCTGATGTCGTACCAGTTGTTGCGCACTACGCCGTAGCGGCCAAGGAACCAACCATCGCTGGCACCCGCGCTGGGATTCGGATATATTAGGCTGTTGCCGCCGGGTTTTACGTCCTGTCCGGCTACATTCCAAGGTGTGTCGCTGTCGCCAAAGTGCTTGATGCGCACGGCATAGTATGCCACGCCGCCCTTGTAGCGAACAATGTTGGGCAGAGCCTTATTGAGCTGCTCGGTGGTGAAGCTTTCAAGTGTCTCCTCTGTAGCACCGGGTGTGGTGGTCTTGCCCTTAAAGGTGGCCTTTGTGATGGTAGTTGCACCAGCTGCATCGGTGTTGAAGGTGATGTTGAATGAAGCATCTGTTTTGTGGTTCTCAGCCCAAGTATTCACAGTTGGGTCATTAAGCAGAATGTTCTTGAGACGTTCGGCCAGAGAGGCTTCGGTGTAAACAACCTCCTTGTTGTCGTTGACGGTATAGAGGTCAGCATCATAGGTGCTTGTGCCGGGTGCAGACATTTTAACACCAAGCACCACGCGGGTAGTTTGGTCTTGATTTTGAGCCTCTACCTTGAAGGTGTTCTCGTTGCAATACTGCGGGTGCTCGTCGCCAAAGTCTGTGCTCATCGTCATGTTTCGGTTGTAGTTGGCATCATTGGCGGTAGTGGTAGCATATTCGGGGTCTTGGGCAAATGCCGTGCGGTAAAGCTTGTTGGCGTCAGTAGCGTTGGGGTTCACCGGTTTGTCCCACACAAAGCGGTACTTGTTGGCGTCTGCTGTTGTAGCCTTGTCGGAATTGATTCCGTTCCAATCTTTGTCATATTGGCGCACGATGTAGCTCTTCTTGTTGGTGTTGTCCACCACCCAGTTGTACAGCTTGTAGCTTATCTTCTGGTTAGCCACGAGTTTGTCATTCTTGTCCTGTACAGTCACCTTGGCTACGGCACGCTCCACATAAATCTCGGCAGCGGGCTTCGACTTGGCCTCGGCCTCGGTGGTGTAGATGTTGTCGGTCACATCGGCCAATGTCTTGATGGCGGCAGTGGCGCCTGGGGCGGTGGCGCCGCCTGGTTTGGTGCAGAGTGGGGCATTGGTCATGAATATGCCGTTGGTAGCCACGTCAGAGGCAAAGGGTGTCTTACCGTCGGTACTTGTGCTGGCAATGGCCTTAGAGAAGTTGATGAAGTTAGCAGCAGATTTGTAAGCTGTTGCGTCCACTTTAGTATCGTCAAATTTCAGTGTGTGATTGCCGTCGACAGTAAACAAGCCATTGTTGTTGAGCACCACCAAAGCGTAGATGTATTTGTTGCTGTCAGATGGCTTCTTCGTGTCGTTGGCAAAGGCAATACGCTTTGTGAGCGTCACGTGGTTGGGGTTGTCGCCCACCGCCTCAAAATCGCTGTTGCTGAGTGCGTAGGCACCTTTGATAGCGGCTTTATTTTCATCGTCGCCCCCCTCAAAGAGCACGAGGTAAGCGTTCTTGATGCCGTACTCGTTGGCCAGACCATCGTTGAGGTCGTGCGTGGCGCGGCTGCCGCGGTTGTTGTCGGTAGGCAGGTTGAGGCTCATCTTGACAAAGCCTCCCTTGCTCAGGTCGATGGGGTTTGACCCACCATTGTCTACTACATTGTCGCTGCTGCAAGCACCTAATGAAAGGGTGGCAGCGAGAGCTAAAGGTAAATAAATCTTTTTCATAAGTCTTATGTATGTAAAGTTTATATAGAGTGCTTAATTGGCGGCTGTAATGAGCGTCAAGTTGCGTTTGGCCTCGTCGGAGCCGTTGGCGGCAGCCTGCTCAAAGAGTTGTTGAGCCTGTGCCAAATGGCCTTGAAGCAGGGCCAGCACGCCGCGGGCATTGATGGCGGCAGGCGTTTGGCCGGCACGCTTGAGGTAGCTCCCGGCGCGTGTGATGTCGGCCTGGCGCAGTGCCACGCTTGCAGCGTTGAGGTTGGCTTCGGTGTCGGCGGGATAAATGTTGGCAGCGGTTTCAATCACCTCGTTGTACTGGTCGCTGCCTGGCTCGTAAAGGGCCGCAATGCGGTACATTTTGGTGAGCGAGAGCAACCTTGGCTCTGTGCTGATGAGGGCAGCGGCCTCGCGGTCGCTCATGGGGCGTATTTTGTACTTCACCTCATAGTCGGAGTGGCGCAGGTAGGGGTAGCATGCGTTGAGCAGAATGCTGTAAGCCTCGGGGTGGCGCTGCTTGAGCTGGGCATCTTTGGCGTCGGGGTCCATGTCGGCACGCACAATGCCGAGCAAAGCCTGCTTGTCGGCCATGTTGCTGCGCACGATAAAGGTGTCGAGCCCTGCCCAGTCCTCGGGGGTGAAGTCTACATGATACGTTTTGGCCGGTATGTCGTACTGGTTGCGCACATACTCCTTGAGCGTGGCAGCACGTCCCTGTGCCAGACGGGCATTGTTGGTCCACGATCCCTCGGGCGAGGCATAGCCGTGAATGCTGATAGAGGTGATGCTCACGTTGGGGTTGTGGCGCACGGTGTCGATGGTGCTCATTATTTTGTGCAGCTCGGCCGCATTGTTGTGGTAGTCGGGGTGCAGTTCGGTGCGGTTGACGGGAAAGTCGAGGTAAGCCTTGCCCTGCAGCGAGAGCACGGGGTCGTCGGCACTGACGGCGGGCATCACGTTGGCCAGGGCACACTTGCGCTCCCAGTGCGGATTGATGTCGACGGGTGTGCCGGCACTGTTGCCCACCAAATTGCCGCACCCGCAGGTGTCGGTGGCAATGCGCACGGTGGCGTCGTTCATCCACGGCTCGAGGTCGATGGCCTCGCGGTAGTTGTAGCATTGGGCGGTGCCGTTGTGGCGCTGCAGCTCAATGGCGTCGGGGTAGTGCTTGTTGCCGTTGCGCAGAAATACGTAGTGCTGGCGGCGTCCGTTCACCATGATGGAGCGCAGCGTTTGTGTGTGGCCGTGCTTGTCCTCAATGACGGGGGTGAACACCAGCGTTTGGTTGGAGCGTATGCGCATGCTGTCCATGGTCATGCGCCAGGTTACCACCAGCGACTCGCCGGCCGGCTTGGCCATGGGGCGTGCTGCAAACTGGTGCATGCTGTTGCCCTGGGCACAGGCGGCCAATGGTGCGAGTGCCAGGAGCGATGTGGCCATGATGTGTTTGATTGACATAAGTTGCTGTTTGATAGTAAGGGGGTTGAGGTGGTTGTGGCAGGCGGGGCGCATTGGGCCGGGGCTGCACACCAAAATGTGGCTGTGCATGTGGTGGCGTCAGCGTTTAGAACACGTACATCAGGCTGAGCGCCAGTTTGTCGGGCCCGAAGTAGTGCTTGTGGCCGCTCTCCTCGGTGGTGCCGCATTCGGCACAAGGGTAGCGCTTGTAGCTGATGTACTGATAGCCCACGCCGAGCGATGCCTCGAGGTTCCAGTGCCGGCCCAATATCCATTGGTAGCCGTAGGTAAAGCCAGCCCCGGCGTTCCACCCCTCGTAGCGTTTGTCGCGCAGGTCAGAAGGCCAGTTGTAAAAGGGCAGTTTGAAGCGCACCTTCTGCATGTCGAACTCGCCGCCCATGGCGTGCACGCCAATAAAGTGGCCGTTAAACTTGGAGCAGGGCCACCAGCGGTACTCGCCGAGCAGTTGCCAGTGTTTCCACATCTTGTCGTTGTTCAGGGGGTGTTTCCACAAGTTGAGGCCGTAGAGCACCTGCATGGTGCTTTTGCGCCCCAGGCCCAGCTCCACACCGAGGTTGGGCGTGAGGGTGGCGTCGTACAGCAGATTGGTCTTGACGGCCGCGTGTTGTGCGTTGAGGTTGAGGCAGAGAATGCTGGCCAGCATCAGTGCCCCCAAGCGTTGCAATATGCGTTGTTTGAGGTTCATACGTGTTATCCTTTGGTGGTGTTCTGCGTGCGTTTGTTCTGCGTGCGCGTTATACTTATAAAAAGGAATGCAAAATTACTAACCTGTCATGTTTTATGAATGCAACAAATGTTGCGAAATGGCGTAGATACTATGCATCATTATGCGTGATTAGCAAAGTTTATACATTGGGGGGGGTAAAATGTTAACTCCGCCTTACAAAATATTTTAGAGCAATTTGTGCAAAAAATAAGAGCGGACTTGCCGCAAACTCCGTTGTACAGAGTGTTGCAGCAAGTCCGCTCGCTATGGCGTGGTGCGCAAAGATTTAGCGCACTACTTTGCGTCCGGTGTTGGTTATGAGCACCCCCTTGGTAGCAGCGCCTGCACGGCGGCCGCTAAGGTCGTAGTAGATGGTGGGTTGCTTGGGTTGGGCACCAGTGGTGGTAAGCTGGTCCACAGCCGTGCGATAGTCTGTGGCGTCAACTGCCGCAATGCCGGCATTGACCACCTTGTTGGTGGCCACATTGATGAGCAAGGCCACTACATCGAGTTTGGTTCTGTTAAACTTTACGGGGTTCAGCTTGTCGGGCGTCACAATGGCGTCAAGCTCAAATGTGGCCGCTGCCTGGCAGGGCTTGTAAGCCTCCAGGGTATTGGGCAGTGCCACGTCGGTGCCGAGTGTGCGGGTAGTGGCAAGCACCACATCGTCGTAGTCGAGGCCGGCCACCTTGTCGGCAGTGCCAAGGAAGGGGGCAAACTCCGGCTCTGGAAATATGTCGGCGGTGGCATTGTTATAATAGTTCTCCTGCACCCAGCCATTGCCCGTGCCGTTCAGACCGTTGCCCACGAGCACAAATTCGACCTTGTAACCCGCATTGCTCATGGCGCGTGTTGAGGTGATGCCGGCTTGGGCAGCCACCTCCTTGCCGTCGGCCGAGAGTTTGGCTTCGACAGCCACGTCGACAGGCACATACTGGTTGGCATAGGCCAGCCACTCCCGTTCAATGTATAATGGGTGGGCGCCTTTTGAGTCGGAGCCGAAATAGGGGTCGGTGGTGCCGTGACGCTCAATCGAGGCTATGGGGTAGCCGGTTACTGAAAGCGGAAACTGCTCTTGCGTCATGACCATCATGCTGTCGTTGAAGTGGTAGGCCAGTCCCACAAAGCGGTCGGGGTGCAGGCGCTTCATGGCCTTCATGGCAACGTAGCCGCGCGGGCAGTTGCCGCACCAGGTGCCTGTAAACTCCTCGATGACGGGACGGTGTGTGGGTATGAAAGCGCGTGCGTCCACCTCGAAGGCGGTGGGTGCTGCTGTGCTTGAGTTGGGCTGCCCGTTCACCTTGCTGATGCTGATGGTGGCGGGATAAGTGCCGTCGGCCCCGATGGCGGGCAGGCTGACGGCCACTTGGGTGCTCTTGCCAAATTCGCCCGGCAACTGCTGTCCGGCGGGCAGGTCGCAGTGTTGGGTGAGCGGTGTGCCGTTGACGGTGTAGTCGATGTCGAAGGACTGCACGCCATTGGCGCCGTAGTTGGCCACTGTGACGTTGGTGGTGGCCGTTTGCCCCGTGATGGTGTAGATGGTGGCGGGCAGGCTGACAGAAGCACTGTTGGCTGCCACGCCGTCGATGCGTACTTTCATGGCCAAATTGGCTACGTCGGACTGGTCAACCCATTTGAGGTACTTCTTGGTAGAATGTATCATAAATCCGCCCTCGTTCTGGCTTTCGCACACAATCAGCGGGTTGGCCGCATTTTGGTCGGTGCCAACGGCATTGATGGTGAAGGTGTAGCCCACATATACGCCACCCTCGGTGATGGTGTATGGCTGGTCGAGGGGTATGTAGGTGCTGCTGAAGGCCAATGCGGTGTCGGCGGGTTGTGTGCAGATGTCGGGCACATTCTGCTTTTTGCCGTCGATGGATTGGAGCGTGAGTTCCTTTGACAGCCACACTTTAAGGTTGCTGACAGCCGTGGTGTGTGGTATGCTGATAATCACCCCCTTGATGGTGGTGCCAGTGAGAGCCGGCTGATTGATGTGTATGGCCACGTCGTATGTCTCCTTTTTGCCCGAGCCGGTTTGTGCCAGGTCGGTGGTGCCGTCGTAGTAACTGTAGTCCATGGTGGTGGTTTGTGCCACAGCCACGGGGCCTGTGCAAAGGACCATGAGCAGAACGGCAAGACAGGTGTGTAATAGTTTCATGTGTGTGTGATGGGATTAAGAGGTGGGGCCGGTGTGTGATGCTTAGAATTTAGAAATCAAGGACATCAGCACCACTCATTATGAGATTTAAGAAGTCCGGGAGCCGGCATAAGGCTCCCGGACTTCTCAATATGTATGTGTCATAATTCAGACGTGCGGCTTACTTGAACAAGCGCTTGCTTGTAGTGATGGTACCGTCGGCCAGGCGTGTGGTCTGAATGAACAAACCCTTGCCAGGACGGCTCACACGGCGACCGCTGAGGTCGGTGTAGGTGACGCCAGCCACCTTGCCGGTTTGGGCCACATTGCTCACAGCCGAGGGGTCCTCGTCGGTGGCGCTTATGTAGGTGATGGCCGACTTGCGCACTTCGCCACCACCCTTGTAAATCATTTGTACACCGATGCGGTCGATGCCCGTGACAAAGGTGTAAACCTGCCACATGCCGGCATAGTTGACAAAGTCGAGCATGTCGCTGTAGGTGAAGGGTATTTCGGTGGTCTCGTAGGGGAACAGTTTATATTCATCGGGGTCGATGGTCAGAACGTCGTCGTCGAGGTAGATGCTGTAGTAGAGTTTGTTAGCATCGAGAATGTAGCCGTCGGCATCGAACTCGCTGGGTGCGAAGGCCAGCAAACCGTAGCCGTACTCCTCGCTGTAGGGCATGTACGACATGGTGCTTGCGTCTACGGCAAGCGGTGTGGCAGCCTTTTCGGTCCATGGCTCAATGGTGGCGCCGTCGTAGGTGAACACCTGGTTGAACATTTTGTAACCCTGGTTGGCCACAAAGGTGCTGTCGGTGCTGAGTGTGCCCTTGTCGGCATCGTAGTCAAATGTGATGGCATCGGCCAGTGTGAGGCTCTCTATTGAATCCCCAATCTCGCTGTCCCACACCATGTTGTGCGACACGGGTTCGAAAAAGGCGTAGCTTGCTGTCACAGAGTCGAGGCCCATGTACTGGTGGCCGCTGAATGTGGCCTTGTTGCCACTGATGGTGCCCTTGGCCCAGCCTGAGGGAATGTTTTCGTTGAGCCCGGCAATGTAGATATCGTTGCCCTCGCGCACCGCCTTCTTTACGCGGCCATACATCTGTCCTGAGTCGTAGTAGGTGATGCTCATTTGGGTGGCCTTGCTCTCGTCCTTGGGTGCAACGGGCTGTTGGTCGAACACAGTGTACTGCTGTATGTAGTCGCCATAGCCATACCATTCGCCCGCCTCGGTACACATACCGAGCAACTTGCTGTCCTGTGTGGTGTTGACAAGTACGATGCTGTCGTTGCGCCACACGTATTTGACGGTTTGGCTCGTAGAGTCGGGCTTGAAAGTGGTGTAGGTTTCGCCGTCCTGTTCAACCTTGACGGGCACGAGTTTGTAAAGCCAGGCGTCGGTGCTTGTGCCGTCGTGCTCCTCGTGTACAAACTGCTGCGGCAGTTTCACCTCGATGGTGTCGCCAGTGGTGCGTTCGCCCTTAATCCATGCGTCAGAATAGTAGGCCCCGATGGGGTTGTTGATGTAGATGGTCTTGTTGTCGGGAGCCTCGACTATTTTGCCCCAAATGCCGTCGAACGGCAGTTGGGCTTCATAGCCCATCATGTCGACAAAGCTCTCGCCCGAAAAGTATAAGTTGGCGTGGAGCTTGCCTTCGGGCTGGGCGTCGATGATGGGGGCTGTGGCAGTGGTGCCGGTAGTGGAGGCTATGTTGAAGCGTTTGCCCGATGCGGCAGTGCTGCCCAGCTTGACGGCCGGACGGAAGTTGGACTTTTTGGCCAAAGCTATGGCTTGCTTGTTAGGGGTAAGGCGCACATTGCGCGTGGCGGCGGGTTGTGCGGTAGCAGCCGAACTTGCTATAAGGGCTGCTGCAAAAGCTGTGTAGAGATGTCTCATAAGCTGTGTTATTTTGGTAGTTGTAAGGAGTTCTTAATTGTTGTATTGTATTTATAACGAAAGCAAAGGTAGTACGTTAGTAGATAATATGCAAGTATTCTGCACGAATATTTTGCAAAATGTAATTATTTCGGTATTTTGCAGTGCTTGTAGTAAGCAATATACCTGATTGTGTCCTGGCCGCGAATGCCTGTGCCGCTGTTTGCACACTTTTGGTGTTGGGTGTGGCTCTTACGTGTTGCGTGAGGTGGCCTTTTGGGTCCGGTGGAAGTGATTTGTCTGTTACGGGAGAGCGTCCTTCTTGTTACGGGAGAGCGTTTTTCCTGTTACAGGAGGAGCGTTTTTCATGTTACGGGAGAGCGTTCTTCTTGTTACGGGAGGCAGACTTTTCTGTTGGACGAACAGATTTTTCTACCTCCCGTAAGTGTTTTTCAGCTTTTGCGCAAGTGCATTTAAGTCCTCTCACAAGTGTTTTTATGTATTCTTGCAGGTGGCTTTCTGTGCTCTCACAAGTGTTTTTCTGTATTCTTGCAGTTAGTTTTCTGTGCTCTTACAAGCGCATCACGTTCTTTGCATGAGCAGTTGGCGTGTATGCAAGCAGGGCTTCTCCCCCGCCCCACCCTGCCCTGTCGTGGCACCATGTGGTGATACTGTCAGGTGCTAAAAAAGCGGTATAGAAATCTGTATGTCAGAAATTCCATACCGCTTATCGAAAGGCTTTGTGCTATATGTTGGTTATAGCTTGGGTGTGAGTTAGTATTCGTCCTCGTTGAAGAGGAACATGATATATTGAGTTTCAAGAGCACTATGATGCTACATCACAATAATCTGTCAGTTTGTTTGTTGTGTGGGTTGCTGTGAGTCACGCGCTATATGGCCTTTATTTGATAAGCCATTTCATAGCCCACTCTGCTAAAGGTGACGGACAAGCAAGCATTCCACAGTTCTGCTGTAAATTGAGAAAGGAGAAACGTATGCGGTTCTTGGGCTGATAGCGTTCGTTGTACACAACAATGCTTCTGCCGCTGACACAATTTTCGGCCTTGACTTCAACAGGAACTACCTCGTGCTCTTGCTGTAACAGAAATTCTATCTCGGCTTTTCCTTCTGAAGTCCAATAGTAAGGTATGGAACCGTATGAGGGCAACAGGCTTTGTAGTACAGCATTTTCAGCCATTGCACCTTTGAATTCGGTGTAGTTAGAGGTTGGGTCGATGACGATGCTTCCTGGTAGTCCGGCCAACTGCCGCAGTAGTCCGCAGTCGCTGGCATAAACCTTGAATATGTCAGGTTCCTCGTAGGCGCTTAAAGGCATTCCGGGTTTCGATACAGCGTTTACACGGTATATCATGCCTGCATCTTCGAGCCAGAGCAAGGCGTCTTCATAGTCGCGGCTTCTTGCCCCTTTCTTTATAATCTTATAGATGAACTTTCGATTTTCCTTGGCAAGTTGAGATGGCAGTGAGTGCCAAATGGCATGTATGCGCGGTATTTCGCGCGGCTCCGCATACTTGGCAAAATCAAGCTCGTACAAGTCTAATATCCCCTGTAATATGTCGTCCACTGCTTGCATGCCTTGATTTTCAAGCATGCTTACAGCGGCTTCTGGCATTCCTCCAGACACCATATATCTGCGGTATTCAGACTTTAATTTATCAAGTATGATAAGGGGCAGTTTTTCTGGCTGATTTATCTGTTCTATGAAATTGAATGTTTGAACGTCACTTGCCCGCAAAAATTCCTTGAATGTGATAGGATACATACGTACGACCTGTACTTTTCCTACTGGTACGGTCATTCTCCTCCTTTTCACAGCAACGCCCAACAGCGAGCCTGCTGCAATAATATGCCACTCGGGGGCGTCTTCAAAAAAATATTTTAGTGAGTTGAGCGCCTCCTCGCATTCTTGTATTTCGTCGAATATGAGCAGTGTCTTGCCCGGGACAAGGGGTACTTGGCTGTAAAGGGCAAGTTCCTTTATGATGCGTGCAGGTTCCTTTGATACGGTGAAGGCTGATTGTAATTCTTTCTGACGGTCAAAATCAAATTTTGCCGTGTAGTCGAAATACTCTCTTCCAAACTCCTCCATAGCCCATGTTTTGCCTATCTGACGGGCGCCCTTCAGAAGAATTGGCTTGCGCTTTTCAGCATCTTTCCATTCTTTGAGTTTGTTTATTATGTCTCTCTTTATCCTCATATTTGCACTGATAACTTCGGATTTGTGTCAAAGATGACACTTTTTCGAACTTGTTAGGTGCGAATGTACAATATTATGATGAACGAAGCAACTTTTCGGAGCGTTTTATCATCCCTCTTTCATGAGTAGGCTTTGCATGTGCTGTGGGCGGGACTGTCAGGTGCCAAAAAAGCGGTATAGAAATCTGTATGTCAGAATTTCTATACCGCTTATCGAAAGGCTTTGTGCTATATGTTGGTTATAGCTTGGGCGTGAGTTAGTATTCGTCCTCGTTGAAGAGGAAATCCTCCTTTGTAGGATAGTCGGGCCATACGTCCTCGATGGTTTCGTATATTTCGCCTTCGTCTTCAAGTTCCTGCAGGTTTTCTACCACCTCCATCGGTGCTCCTGAGCGCATGGCGTAGTCAATGAGTTCGTCTTTTGTTGCTGGCCAAGGTGCATCTTCAAGCTTTGAGGCCAATTCCAATGTCCAATACATAGTGTCAGTTATTTGGGTTTGAGGTTATACTTAATTGTCGGGCAGCATGGGCCGTTCCTTGGTGCAGCATGTGTGAGGTGCTGCGCAAGTTCCCAACTGCTCAGTGGTTTTTGGCGGCAAAAATACACTTTTTATTGTAATGGAGGGTATCTGTTGCCTTCTTTTTTGCCGCCAAATGCTGATTTGTGCTTTTGGCAAGGGTTTATTTCGCCATAAGCGCTTCAACCTCACCCGCTGTTATGCCAAGCGAAGTGGCGATGGTAGCTACATCTAACCCATTGTTCATCATGGCTTTAATGGCAGATTGCAGCATCTTGTTCTTTTCGTTGAGTTGGCTTTGTTGCTCGTTGAGTTGGCTTTGTTGCTCGTTGAGTTGGTTTTGCTGCTCGTTGATATATGCCCTTTGTTCAGCTATTTCCCTTTCGTTATTCATTATGGTAGTGTCGCGGTTCTCGATAGCTGTGAAAAATTCGTCCTCGACGTTCATGTCATGGCGCAGTTTGGCATTTGCTGCAGCAGCGGTAAGCCTTCGTACGATGTAGAGCATGTCGTCATCGTTGGCATATTCCTCTTCGTTGATGTTGATGATATGGTGGTTGAACTCGTTGGTTCTGTTTTGGTCGAATACGCTGAGCACCTCTTCAAGCCGGTTGTTGACATGTCCGTGCAGACGGGGTATTTGTACAATGATGCTGTTGTGTACAAGGCTCTCGACAAAGGGGTCTGGCAGGCCTTGGGTAATTTCGTGCCCGTTGTAGTCGTACGACTTGTGGTTGACGTAGAGGATAGGCTCTTCGATGTTGCCCACTTTGTGCCCCAGCAGGTAGACGGTGACCATTGGTATGGCATATCCGTGTTTGAGACGTTCCTCTTTTTGAATATTATTGGGATCAGAATACTGTGCTCCAAGGTATTGGCGGAAACGCAGCGTCTCGGTTTCAATCCAGGTCTTTTGCAGTTCAATCAGTACCAGGTGTTCTGAGCCATCGGCCTCGCGCACCCTGGCTCCGAAGTCTATGCGGAACATGGAAATGTCGTTGCGTACATTGTTGGTGTACTCATGGCGGCGGAATTCAACGTCGAGGACCTCTTTTTTTAGCAGTGCGGAGATGAGTATCTTTGCAATGCGTTTGTCTTCGACTAAATACTTGAATATGCTGTCGTAAATGGGGTTGGCTGCGTGTACAATCATGGTAGTGTGGTTTTTGTAGTTGATGGTGTGCTTTGTACTTCTCTGTGCAAAGATAGTGCAAACCGAGTGAAGAAAGTCAAGCTTGCTTGAACTTTCTTGTGAGGTGCCGCCTATCTTATTCAAAGATAGTGCAAACCGAGTGAAGAAAGTCAAGCTTGCTTGAACTTTGTTGCTTGTTATCAAAGTTTTAGGGTGCTAAGGTGTATTCACTTGTCAATACCGTAATGATATAAAAAGTCAAGAGGCAAGAAAGCCGTTGGCCTTCCTGCCTCTTGGTGTCAGTAGAATAATGGGTTGTCAGTCCTTGATGTATTCGCTCCAGTCAACCAGGCGCATGTCGCCCTTGCGGCGGTAGGTGTCGTGCATGGCAAAGGCCGCCGGTAAGATGTGGTGCGTGTGTCCGCCGTAGGCACCGGCCAGACGCATATATTCGCGCAGAATGGGACGGTAGTCGGGATGGGCAATGGCTATGAGAGCCTCGGCCTTTTCGAGGGCAGACTTGTTGCGTAGGTCGGCCACGCCATATTCGGTTACGATGGCATCGACGTAGTGTTCAGTGTGGTCGACGTGCGAGCAGAATGGCACAATACTGCTTATGCGGCCCTCCTTGGCGGTTGAACCACAGGTAAATGTGGCCAGCATGGCGTTGCAGGTAAAGTCGCACGAGCCCCCCACCCCGTTCATCATGCGTGTGCCGCATACTTTGGTGGAGTTGACGTGACCGTAGATGTCCACCTCGATGGCTGTGTTGAGCGAGCATACGCCAAGGCGGGCAATGATTTCGGGGCAGTTTGATATTTCGGAGGGGCGCAGCAGCAGACGTCCGCGGTAGTCGTTCATATTGCGGTAAAGGTCCTGCAGATGTTCGGGGCTCAGTGTGAGTGCACCGGTTGAGGCGGCCATTACCCTACCCTCGCGTATGAGGCGCATGGGCTCCTCTTGCAATACCTCGGTGTAGATGGAGAAGTTGGGCACCTCCTTCGACTCGCCCAGGGCACCTATCACGGCATTGGCTCCGCTACCCACACCGCTTTGCAGTATGAGCTTGTTGCGGAAGATGAAGCCCTGTTCCATGTTCCACACCAAGAAGTCGGCCGTGTGCTGGCCAATGGCACGTGTCACCTCGTTGGCAGGGTTCATGGCGCGTGCCTCGTCGGGCAGATGGGTCATGACAATGCCGCGCACGTGGTCGGGCTCCACCTCGATGTATGGCAGTCCGATAATCTCGATAGGCTGCGTGATGCGTATCGGGGCACGGAACCAGGGGTCCTCAATCTCGTAGATGTCGTGCATGCCTATTATCTTGGTGCTGTGCCAGGTGTTTAGTTCAATGAACACACCCTTTTCGGCCAAACGACAGATGGTGGGCGCAATGCCTATGCCCGCAGTGAGGTAAATGCGCAGTTTGCCCCGCACCTCCTGCACATCGCAGGCTTCGATAATGCCCCATGTGATGCGCCCCGTGAGCCCCTGGCGCAGGTGTGAGGCATTGTCTGACAGGTTGAGGTCGGTGTAGCGCACATGCCCCGTGTTGTAAGCCTTGCGCATTTCGGGGTTGACGCTGAAGGGCAAACGGCGGTCGACGGCATCGGCTGCGGCCAGTTCGCCGTCGCAACTGGCACCGATTGAGGCCCCCGTCACCACATTCACCTTGAAGGCGCGCCCAGCCTCATGCTCTTTACGGGCACGGGCTGCAAGAGCTGGTGTTATTACTTTGGGCGAGCCAGCCGGACCAAAGCCGCCCACGGCCAAAAGGTCGCCGTTTTGTATCATCGATGCCGCCTCGGCGGCAGTAATCTCGGGTATTGTCATGTTGCTAAGTAGTGTGTTTTGCTTGCAAATATACAAATAAATGCTGCATACACGTGGCGTGTATGCAGCATTTTGCGTATTTGTGCATAAATATTTAGCAGCGCATGCGCTTTGTCTCCTGTGCCGCAGCCTTGGGCTTGTGCGTGGCGTGTTACTTGTTCTCCTCGAGCTTGGTTTGAAAGGCGAGGGCATACATGCGCACTTGCTTTATCATGGCGAGCAAGCCATTTGAGCGGGTGGGAGAGAGGTGCTCGGTAAGGCCAATCTTGTCTATAAAGTAAAGCTTGGCGTCGAGAATGTCCTTGGGCGTTTGGTGGTTGACCACGCGGATAACGAGCGACACGATGCCCTTTACAATCAGTGCGTCGCTTTCGGCCCGGAAGTCGAGGCGGCCGTCGTGCTCCTCGCATGCTATCCATACGCGGCTCTGACAGCCGTCAATCAGGTTCTGGTCCGTTTTGTCAGAGTCGGGTAGGGGGGCTTGCTCCTCGCCCAGGTCAATGAGCAGTTGGTAGCGGTCCATCCAGTCATCGAGCTCGCAGAACTCTTCAATAATCTCGTCTTGTATCTCGTTAATAGTCACGGCAGTTAGTGTGTTAAGTGTTATGCTTTGTATTATTGTTCGGAGATGAATTGCAGCAGCGTTTGTCCCACGCCGCGCAGAGTTTCCTTCGATATGTTTTGTGGCGTGTCGCTGGTGGTGTGCCAGGTAGTGCCAAAGGAGTGCTCTCCCTCAATAAATGGAATGACGTCGATGGTGGGTATGCCAGCAGTCTCGTTCATGGGCACGTGGTCGTCTTGTGCATAGCCGCCCTCAATGGGCTGGAACAGGTGGTCGGCCTTGGCGCGTGTGGCAGCGTCCCACACCTTCACCATTACGTCGCGTGCATAGCGCATGCTTATGCCCTCGTAGGCAAATCGGGCGTCCTGTCCGCCCACCATGTCGAGCAGTATGCCGAAACGCGCCTTGTAGCCTGGCACATGCGGGTGGGCAGCCCAGTACTGTGAACCAAGACACCAGTCGGAGCCGTCCTGCGGGGCTTGGCTTTCGGCCCAGTAGGGGGCGCCATAGTCCTCGGAGTCGAAGCAGATGAAGTCAATGCCAATGTTGGGCTTGAGCTCGCCCAGATGGCGCGCCACTTCGAGCATTACGGCCACACCGCTTGCACCGTCGTTGGCAGCCATTACGGGCTGGTGGTGCTTGGTGGAGTCGGGGTCAGCATCGGCCCACGGACGGCTTTCCCAGTGTGTGCAGATGATGATGCGGTCGGTCAGTTCGGGGCGGTAGGCAGCAATGATGTTGTTTGACTTGAGCACCTTGCCGTCCCACGCCTTAAGGTCGGCCTTTTGCTCTGTCACATCAAGTCCTAAAGCCTTGAATTGTGCCACGATGTAGGCGGCGCAGCGGTCGTGCGCTTCGGAGTTAGGTACGCGTGCGCCGAAACTGCACTGCTTTTCGATAGAGGCAAAAGCCGAGTCGGCGTTGAAGGTTATTTGGGTCACCGCAATGGTGTCAGTGGCCGTGTCATCGCCACTCTGCTTTTGGCTTTTGCAGCCAGCGAGGCCAGTTGTGGCTGCCAGTATGATGGCGGCCAGTGAGGCCGCAAATATCTTGTTCATGATAGCTGATACTCTGTTACTAATATGATGGTAGAGCGTTGCGCACAGCGTCATACGCAGTGTTGTGCACAGATGCTCTCAGTGTGTGGGTGGGGGATATGCGAGAGGCGCAGGTGTCAGCACTGTGCTTTGTCCTGGCACAGCTGCATGACACGCAGCCAGTTGCCGCCCCATACCTTTTGCAAGTCGGTAGTGGTGAGCCCTTCGGCCAGCAAGCGGCGTGTAAAGTTGATGAGTTCGGAAGCGCAGGCACAGCCAGGCACTCCGCCGTCGCCGTCAAAGTCGGTGCCGATGCCCACGTGGTCGATTCCTGCCACATCGATAAAGTGCATCAAGTGGCGCACCCCGTCGTCGATAGTGGCCGGTATACCGTCGTCGTCAAGACGCAGGAAGCCGTGGTACAGTGTGACTTGCGCCACACCGCCAGCCTTGGCCAACGCCCGCAACTGGTCGTCGGTCAGGTTGCGCGGGTGGTTGCACAGTGCGCGGCTCGAAGCGTGTGAGCAAACGATAGGGGTGGTGCTGCAGGCCAGTGCATCGTAAAAAGAGCTTTCGGCCGCGTGGCTAAGGTCGACCATGATACCCGTGCGGTTCATTTCGGCCACCACCTTGCGTCCAAAGTCCGACAGGCCGCCGTGTTCGTTGGTAGAGCGGCGTGCCGAGTCGCAGATGTCGTTGTCGCCGTTGTGACAGAGCGTGATGTACACCACGCCCATTTGTGCAAATCGAGCCACATTGTCGATGTCGCGTCCCAGAGCGTAGCCATTCTCAATGCCGCGCATGACAGACAGCTTGCCTTCAAGCTTGTGGCGGTACAAGTCGGCCGGTGTGCGTGCAAGTGCCACATTGGGTGCGTCAGCCACGCGTGTCTCAATCTCGTTGAGCAGTTTGACAGCCATTTGTGTGGCTTGCAGTTCCTCCTGTTCAGAGCGTCCGCCCTGCGGCAGATAAGCCACCATGGTAGTGGCATCGAGGTGTCCCTCGCGCATTTTCGGAAAGTCGACGAGCAGTTGTGGGTCGCGTCGGGTAAGTTCCACCCCTTTGTCAAAGAACATGGGCGTGTCGCAGTGTGAGTCGAGAGTGAGCACCTGCTCGTGCACCCGTTTGGCAGTGGCAAATTGTGTGGCATTGGCTACAAAATGCTCAAACAGTGGCATCATGCAGCTGTCGCCTTCGGGCCAGAAGCATTCGGGGTGCCATTGCACGCCAATGATACTCTTCATGTCGGTGCTCTCGATAGCCTCAACCACCCCGTCGGCCGAGCGTGCCGTCACCCTAAAGTGGGGGCCAGGTTCGCCCACGGCTTGGTGGTGGAAGGAGTTGACGGCAAAGCGTGTGCCCAACAGCCGTCCGACAACAGAGTCGGCCTCGGCCGTGACAAAGTGTGTGGCCACCCCGCGGTCAGCGTCTTGTGAGTGCTTGACCAGAGTAGAGTGGGGCATAGCCGTGGCTATGTCCTGCATCACAGTGCCTCCCAGTGCTGCAGCGAGCACTTGTATGCCGCGACAGATGCCCAGCATGGGCACTTGGCGGTTGTAAGCCAAGCGTGTGAGTGCCAGTTCAAAGGCATCGCGCTCATTGTTGATGCCGTGCAGTGCCGGCACGGGGTCCTCGCCCATCAATATAGGGTTGATGTCGGCTCCGCCCGAAAGCAGCAACCCGTCGATGCGGTCAATCAGACTGATGAGCGAGGCGTCGGGCTTGCGTCGTGGCGGAATGACCACGGGGGTGCCGCCAGCAGCCTCGATAGAGCGGAAATAACCGGGGAGCAGCTTGAGCTGCCCTTCGTTAAAGTTGCCTGTAATGCCAATAACAGGCCGGTTGGCAGGCGCCGCCAGAGCCTCGGTGTTGAGTTGGTCAATGTCAATCATCATCTGCATAATGTTGTATAAGCCGCCACAAGCTGTGGTGCGCTATCTTTTGCCGTGTCCAGGGCCTTTGGGAAACCACCCTTTCTCCACCCGTTGGTGTTGCTCAAATAGCTCGAGAATGGTCCATAGTGACGAAAAGCCCGTCACGCCCAGTACGGCAGCCCCCAGCACATTGCTTACAAACAGTGCTGCGGCAATGCAGCCTATTCCGGCTACGAGAAACACCCACCACGGCCTGGTGCCGCAGTAGTATTCGGTCTTGATAACGACGGGGTGGAACGCCCCTATAATAAGGAACGTGGCCAAACCAATGAGCGGGCCAGTAAGTGTCATGTGCGTGTGTTTTTTTTATGTGATAAGCCTTAAGGCGGGGCAGGGCACATCTGCTTAATATAGCAGGGGTGTACTGCCCCGCCGCCAAAGTCTGTTTTAATCCTCTTGCAGGGTAACGGGAACCGTGCGGTTGATGCTCTGCTCGAGCGAGATGAGCGTCTCTGTCGATATTACGCCGTGAATTTCCTGAATGTGGTTGTTAAGCAAGTCCATAAGGTGCTCGTTGTCGCGCGAGTAAAGCTTGACAAGCATTGTGTACGGGCCGGTGGTGAAGTGGCACTCCACAATTTCGGGAATTTTCTCCAACTGCTCGGCCACGCCCTTGTACATAGAGCCGCGTTCGAGCTTGATACCCACGTAAGTGCAAGTGCTGTAGCCAATGCTCTTGGGGCACACGGTGTAGCCCGAGCCGGTGATGACACCGGCCTCGATGAGGCGTTGCACGCGTTGGTGAATAGCTGCACGCGACACACCGCACACAGCGGCCACGTCCTTAAACGGGATACGTGCGTTAACTGTAATAATCTTCAAAATCTTGAGGTCAAGCTGGTCAACCTTTTCCATGATAAGTGTAGGTTTTTTATCTTTTAGGTGTATGTGCTTACCATTCTGCCGCACCATGTAAGCCTACAAGCAGAGGTGCCGATGTCCGAAAGGTAAGCATTATGTTATAATTCGGTAGCAAAGTTAGTGCAAGATAGGCATTAAGCAAAAATAAATAGGTTATTTTCTTTCATTTTGTAATAAAAAGAGCAAAGTCGGGCGCAACAAAGTCCAGACTCCGTCAATGCGTTGTCTTAACAAATGGCGCAAAAAAGTGATGAAGTTAGGATATTGTGGTGTTTCTATGAAATTTGCCGCTAACGCGGAGAACATAAGAACAAAAGTGCTGCAAAGGTAACACTAAGGCATTGCACCCAACAAAAAAAGTGTACAACTTGTACACAAATATTTGCCTCCTCCCCGTCAGCCCTCTTGTAAAAGAGTGCGTGTGCTTTTGCTGCCATCTTACACTTTTTGTACGTAACAGACTGATATACAATGATTTCGAGAGTGTAAGATAAGTTCAAAGTATCATACACACCCTGCATACATCTTACACCTCACCCCCCGTTGTCGCGCAGTCAGTTTTGTCGTATGTGATGGATTATACGCCACCGGGAGGTAGAACAATCTGTCGGAGCAACAGACATCTCTGCTTCCCTATGCTGTGATATTATTCTCCCGTGCTTGTGTCGTGTGGCAGCGTGAGGGTTGTGTAGGTCGCGTGTAGGTGGTGTTGGTAATATCTTACACTAAGTAAAGTGCTGATAGTCAATGAGTTGCAGCGTGTTAGTGTAAGATGTAAGATACTCGGCAAGTAAAGTTTTTGTAGTATTGTAATGGTCCCGTAAGCATTAAACGCAAGCAAAAAACGCTACCACTAAACGCAAGCACTAATGGGGGCGACGCGTCCCGCGTCGGGCATTAAGGAAAAGACTCACTGATAGGTGTGATTTAGTGCTATCAGTGAGTCTTTATTTGGTGCGTGGACATGGCATTTTTCCGACGCGGGACGCGTTGCCCCCATTAGAGGTAGCGTTTGTGGGTTGTGCAGGTTGCGTGCAAGTGGCATTTGTAGTATCTTACACTGTGTAAAATGTTGATAGCCAATGAGTTGCAACGTGTTAGTGTAAGATGTAAGATGCTCGGTGTGTAAGTTGTTGTAGTATGGTAGAAGCCCCAAACGCAAGCACTAATGGGGGCGACGCGTCCCGCGTCGGTTTTTTCAGCAGCCTCGTCCCGCATCGGAATTAAGGCAAGGCTCACAGACAGGCGTGTAATGAGTGCTGTCTGTGAGCCTTTATTGGGTTATGGGCATTGCATATTTTCCCGACGCGAGATGCGTCGCCCCCATTAGGGGTAGCGTTACTTGATTTTAGCCGTTTGCGGGTTGCGCAGCCCGCGTGCTCCAGTAAGGAACGCCTTAGCTGTACCAAAGTTCAGGTTCATGTCGAGTCGCACCGGCAGGTGGTTCTTGTCGTCGGTAATGTAAAAGGTAACGATATCCTTTTCCTTGCCATTCTCCTTTTCAACGAACGAGAACACGAGGCAGCGGTATTTGGTGTTGCTGTTCTCCATTTTGAAAGTCTTCTTGCCGCGATAGACGATGCTCTTCCACTCGCAGGTGCGTCCGTCAGCCATTAAAAAGTTGATGCGGTGTCCCACCTTCATGCCTTCGGCCGAGAACGAGCGTGCGCGCATCAGCATCGAAATCATGTCAAAGGCGCAGTATTTGCTCGAGTGACTTGAGTGGCTGGCCGGGTTGTGGTCGCGCTGATAGCGCATCTTCACGTTACATTTGCCTTTGGGGTAAGAGTACCACACCTCGTTTTTGCGGTAAGTTTTGCCCTCGAAAGCCTTTTTCACGTAATACTTCGGCACGAGGTCGAGCCCGGTGTATGCCATCAGCGTGTCGCGCATCACAAATATCTTGTCAGCCTTTTTCGAGCCGCGTGTTATCAGATACGTGCGCAAGGCCGGGTGCCCCCCGTAGGTAGTCTGCGTGGTGTTCATTGAGGCCACGCCCACCTTTATCCACACGAATTTCCAGTTAAAGTACAAGTCGTAGATAAGTGTTTCGCCGCTTTTGAATGCCGTGTTGTTCGACGAGCATTGCGCGCTGGCCTGTAGTCCCGACACGACTAACAGCAGCAGTAGCATGAGTTTCTTAATCATAGTTCATAATGGTGTTTAGGTCTGGTTTGTAATGAAATAGAGTAGGGCAGGGGCTTGCTGCGGTCATTTCACAGTCCGCATCACAGTCCGTCTGCCCGTTTGCTATAATAGTGTGGCGTCATCACCCGCCTCGCTTTTTGCGTTCGCGTTCAGCGTTAAGGTTACGCGGCGTCTTCTTGGTGTCGCCCTTCTGTTTTACCAGTTCCGCAGGCTTTTGGCGGTTCAGCGGCAGCGCATCAAGTTGCCATGTCTGCTCAATGTCCCAGTTGGCACGCACCGTAATTTTGTGCGGATAGTAGTACACCATTTCAGGCTGGCGCCCCTCGGCGTAGCACCCCGTGTCCCAGCGGTTGTTGCCGTTCGCGTCAATAAAGGCCCGCACGTAGTAGTCGGTAGGTCTGGTGTAGTAAAAGTCGGCACGGCCATTCTTCACGCGCACCTGTTTGGCCACCTTGTCACCTTGCAGCAGTTGCACCACACAGGTAGAGTCGGCCCCCGCTATTGTCATAAACAGCGAGCCGTAGCTGTCATCACCCGCCACACTGAATTTGGTGTCGAAGTTGTTGCACACCGCCCCCGACAGTCCCGTTACGGCAGTCGAGTCAATGTTGAGCAAGTACTGCTGTCCCGGCCTCCACTCGCCGTACAGCGTGTATGCCAGCAGCGTGTTCGCGTCGCGCCTCAGTTTGAAAGGCACCGCCTTGTAGGTAGAGTCCACTTTAAGGTAAAGGTGGAACTTAGTTGTGTCAATCCTTGCCGCCGGCTCATCGAGGGTGATGTGCATATTCTCGTCAGGATTGATGCTGCCGCGCAGTGCCAGCTGCATCTTCAGCGGCTTGACGGGTGGTTTCTCCTGGCTGAAGTCGCCGCGTTTGTGGCGCTTCTCAAGCCCCTTCTGCCACTTTGCCAAATCCTCGGCTGCCAGTCGCTGCCGTCGTTCATACGAGAATTGTGGCACAAGACACAGCGTGTCAGTTTGCAAGTAAGGCTGCAGCGTCGAGTCGTTGGTAGCCTCGTAGGTGTAGGCCACCATGAGTGAGTCCTGCTTTACGAGCGCCGTGTCGGCCAGCCAGTAAGTGATGGTATCGTTTCCCGCCGAGCGGTCCTCCACAATGCCGTGTGCGGCATCAAAGTTAAGGCCGCGCACCACTGGCACATGCGCCGAGGGAGCTGTAAAGTAAGTGCGGAAGTAAGCCGGTTCGCGCTGCGACTTGAGCAGCTGCCGTGTATTATTCTTCTCGGTAAAAGCCCTCAGCACCAAGTTGTCGGGCATAAAGTGCGTGTAGGCCACTGTCTTGATGGTGTCGATGCGTATGGTGTCGGCCCACAGCGTGTCGTGCCGCACATCGGGAAAAGATGATGGCACCACCGTTTCGCTGCTAAAGGCCAGCATCTCGCCGCGCGCATACTTAAAGTCGCCGTCCACGTCCTTCAAGGCATAAATGTGGTAATTGCCCGGCGCCACCCCCTTGATGCAGAAATGGCCGTTGGCGTCGGTGCGCGCCACGCGGTCGAAGGGCAGCGTTGTAAAGGCCGAGTCAGCCATATTGCTGTGCAGCCCCACCATGATGCCCTTCACGGGTTCAAGGTTCTCAGCAGCCAGCACGTGTCCTGCCACCTCCATGGTGTCGAGTTGCGTGCCCGTGCTAAAGTAGTATGTAAAGTTGCCCAGCGGGTTATTCTCGGTGCAGTCGGTAATGGCGTCGCTAAAGTCGATGGTATAAGTAGTGCCAGGCTTGAGCGAGTCCATCAGCTCCACGCTGATGCGTCGGCCCGAAGTCTTGATTTCCGGCATATTTATTTGCGGTGGCGACACAATCACCTTCTCGCTTGCGTTGTCAATCTTCACGGGTTCGTCAAAGGCAATCGTCACCTTTCGAGCCTTCTCTCCCGTGTTGCCCAGCGCCGGCAGCATTTGCACAATGCGTGGCGGCGTTTCGTCGTAAGGTCCCCCATCGGGCCCCGACCCCGGATTGGCGCACGAAAGCAACATGCACGCCACACAAAGCAGCGTGCACACCAAGCCCGTCAAGTGTCGGGTATGAAAGTGTGTGGAGCGCATCAGTTAAGTTTTAATATGTCGTCAATAATGTCGCGGTTGTTGCTCAGTCGTGGCACCTTGTGCTGCCCGCCGAGTTTGCCCTTGCTCTTGAGCCAGTCGTTAAACAGGCCCTGGCGTGCTGTCACCACCTCGAGCCGTTGCAGCGTGATGTCCTTGTGGCGTTTCGCCTCGTAGTCAGAGTTGATGTGCTGCAGTGCCAGGTCGAGCGCATTGGCAAAGGCCTCCATGTCGGCCGGTTGCTGGCTGAATTCAATCACCCATTGGTGGCGGCACTTTCCCTCGGCGTTCATAAACACCGGTGCGGCGGTATACTCGCTCACCACGGCGCCGGTAGCCTTGCAAGCCTCGTGCAGCCCCTTTTCGGCATTGTCCACAATCAGTTCCTCGCCAAAGGCATTGATAAAGCTCTTGGTGCGTCCGCTGATGATAAACTTGTAGGGGTTGGTCGACGTAAACTTCACCGTGTCGCCTATTTGGTAGCGCCACAAGCCGCAGCTTGTGCTAATCACGATAGCATAGTTCTTGCCCTGTTCCACCTCCCACAGCGGCAGCACGGTAGGGTTGGGCTTGCCCACCTCGTCGAGGGGGATAAATTCGTAAAACACCCCATAGTCAATCATGAGCAGCATGGCCGCGTCGAGCGGGTCGTTCTGCAAGCCGAAAAAGCCCTCCGAGGCGTTGTACGTCTCCATGTAGTGCATGTTAGTAGAGCGTATGAGGCGGTGATACTGTTCGCGGTAGGGTGTAAAGGCCACCCCGCCGTGGAAGAACACCTCAAGGTTGGGCCACACCTCGTCAAGGTACTGCTTGCCGCTCAGTTCGAGCATACGTGTAATGACCGCCATCATCCACGACGGCACCCCCGATATGTTGGTCACATTCTTTTTAATGGCTATCTCGGCAATGCGGTCGCGCTTCTCCTCAAAGTCGCTCAGCAGGGCAATCTTTTTGGGCGGAATGCGCACGAGGTTAACCAGCGGGTTAATGTTCTCGATGAGTATGGCGCTCAAGTCGCCCACCAGCGAGTTAGCCACATTATAGTTAGGTGCATGGCTGCCGCCCAATATCAGCGCCTTGCCGTCGAACAGGCGGCTCAGCGGGTTGTTGTGCAGGTACAGAGCCACCGCGTCGGTGCCACCTTGGTAGTGCGTGTCATGCAGTCCGTCGCGGCTTACGGGTATGAATTTGCTCTTGTCGTTGGTAGTGCCCGACGATTTGGCATACCATTTTACTTGGCCGGGCCACAGCACATCGCGTTCGCCGTGACGCATGCGGTCGATATATCCCTTCAGCTCCTCGTAGGTGCTTACAGGCACTTTGGCTGCAAACTCCTCGTAGCTGTGCATGTTGTCATATCCATAGCGTTGCCCCCACTCGGTGCGGGCGGCTTCGTGCAGTAGTCGTTCGAGCGTGTCGCGCTGAATGTCCTCGGCGTGACTCTCGTAGCGTTCAATAGCGTGCAAGCGGCTGTTGAACACAGGTCGTATGATTGATGTCAGGTTCATAACTACGTGCAAAGATAATAAAATGTATAATAAGTGTCGCTCGCCATGCCCGCTAATGTGCACATCGGCACATTCGTGGGCATGGCGAGCGTAGCGGACATTATTTTATCAGCGAGAACACCTCCTCCTCAGTGCGTGCAAAGGGGCCGCTGTGTTCGAGTTTCAGTGTCGACATGGCTGCGGCAAAGTGTCCCGCCTCGCTGGGGTCGGCTCCGCGCGAGCGCATATACAGGTAGCCGGTAGAGTAAGTGTCGCCACACCCCGTGGCATCAACCACCTGCTTGGGCGGATAGGCGCAAATGTCGTAAAAGTGGTCATTCTCAAGCACCACCGAACCATAGTCGCCCAGGGTTACACACACCTCGTTCACCCCCCATTCGGCCAGTTGCAGGGCAGCGTCGTGCGCCTCCTTCTGGCCCGTGAGCACCTCCATCTCATACTCGTTCACCTTCAGCACATCAATCATTTTCAGTGCCTCGCGCTTGTCGGGCCAGTCAACGGCAAAAACCTTTTCGCCGCGCACCTCGCGCAGGTAGCCCTGCGAGTCAACACTCACCACGCCACGTGCCTTGAGCGCGCGTATCACGTCGAGACCAAAATCGTCGGCCAGCAGCGAGCCCAAGTGGAACACGCCAGCCTCAACCCCCTCCAGGCTCTCGGCCGTAAAGGGGTCGGCCTTGGCCAGCACACGCTGCGTGCGGTTGTTCTGGTTTGCGCCATATTTGTTTTCAAAGTACACCGTGTGGCGCGAGGGTATTACAGTCACCTTCACTCCCATGTGGCGCAGTTCGTCAACCGGCTGCATGTCGGTGGGTGCCAGCGATGTGACAAGTTCAAAGTCCTTCCCCCCATTAAGGTGGTACATGGCGTGGGCAAAGTAGTATGATGTGCCACCCGGCATGTCGGCCTCGGTGGTAGGGGTAATGATTTTATCGTGCGTGATGTGCCCGATGCAGCATATCTTGTTCATGTGTTGTAGTACGTTTGTAAAAGCGTGCAAAGTTACTAATAAATACTTAACAACGCCGCCGCATAATGCGCAATGTGGTAGTTTACAAGTCATTGCAGAACACAATTAGGGTGCAAACGACTAATAATCACGCAACTATAATCACCACCGTACCCCCGGCAAGTAAATAAGAACACCAGGCTCTGGCACTTCGGCGGGCGAGTCGTTTCCGCGTCGGTACTTGAGCCTGGTGTCTGAATAAAGCTTCCCGGCGGCCAGCGTTTATAGCTGTGCGCCAAAGCGTGTGCTCGGTGCAGGTGCCGCAAAGTAATAGTTCTGGTCGTTGGCCGAGTTGGCAAACTGAATGCGCTTCATGCCAAAGAAAGCCAAGCCGTATTCAAAGATGCGTGCAATGTCAGCCTTGCCGCCGCTGAGAGCCGGACTGCCCGCCTGCACATTGAAGTTCCAGTTGCGGTCGTAGGGCAGGGGAGCGCCCTTCGAGGCATCGTCCACCTCGCAGTTGATGTTCATGGCCGTGTTCTGCGTAAAGGCTTTGAACAGCGGGTTGAGTTGGCCGGGCACCTGGCTCTTGATGTCGTTATCATTCCAAATAATGAGGTCGGCAGTTTTGGCCATTTGGTCCACGCCCGTTTGTGTTGAAGCGTAGTAGTAGTTAGGCGCCACACAGGCGTCCTTCAGGTTGGCCCCGTCCTTCTTAGGCTGTTTCATGCCGTAGCGGCAGTCGTACACCAGGTTGTTGGCAAACACCGGTGCGCTGGCCTTTTCAAGCCAAACGCTGCCCCCCTTCTTGTTCTTTGTACGGCGCCAGCCGCAGTTCACCATGGTGTTGTTGTACACCGTGATTTGTGTGAGCGGAATAGTCTCGCTGTTGCCACTGTTCGACAGTTTGAAGGCATTGGTACAGGCATCGTATATCACGTTGTTGGCCACATCGAGCTTGCAGCCCGCCTTTACGTTGATAGCCTCGCCGCCATCGGCCGCATTGCCCGTGTTGGCAAATATGCTGTTGTATATGACGCCCTGGCCGCCGGTGAAATAGGTGGCATCGTTCTGAATGTCGTGGAAGTAGCAGTCGGCCATGGCAAACTTGCCATTGACGTTGCAAAAGTGGAAGGCTGGCACACCACCGTCGATGGGTGTTTTGAACAAGGCGTTCTGGTACGACAATGACGACTCCGTGGGAGTGGCTCCGGCGTAGGCCACCTCAGTGTGGCTGAGCACCACCTCCTCACACTTAAAGCCGCAGATGATGCCGCCCCAGTCGTTGGCCTTGCGTGTGTCCGACACAAAGGCCACAGGCTTCTCCTTTGTGCCCATGCAGTAGAGGTTGCCCAACACCACAATCTCGATGGGCACCTGTGTGCCCGACTTACAGGTGACCGTCACCCCCGGCTCAATGTAGAGCGAGGTGCCCTCGGGTATCTTCACACTCTCGGTGAGCGTGGTGTCCTTGGTCCATACCAGCGAGCCAACGGGATATTCGGCCAGTTGCGTCTTGACTACTTCGGTCGAGCCTTGGTTGGTATTGTTGTTTGAGCCGCCTGCAGTGTAGTCGTAGGGGTTGATGTTGTCATTTTCGCACGAGGTGGCGAATATTGCTGCGGTAGCCATGGCTGCCAGGCAAGCGTATGTACTGAACTTTTTCATATAGTTCTTTTCATTTAAGCGATAAGTTGCACCTCGGCACACAGCCCCACGCGGGTTTGGCATATTGCGCCCGGTTTGCATCATCTTGAAGTCTGATTAGTGTTATTGTGCGGTGGCACAGCCAGTTGGTGCCACCGGCTAAGGTGTTGTTACTTGAGCGTGTATCTTACACCCAGCAGGAAGGTGCGTCCGTAGCGGTAAGTGCCCACCACAGTGCGGTCGGTGCGCTGTCCCTCATATTCCAGGTTCGATTCGTTCACCGTTTTGATGTAGCGCTCGCGCTTGGCGTCGAGCAGATTGTTGGCCTTGAAGAAGAGTGACAGACCGTTGTCAAACTTTTTCTCGGCACTGAAGTCAAGGCCAAACAAAGCCTTGTCCCACTGGTCGGCGTCCTTGAAGGGCGACACGAGAGCCAGCTTGGTGCCAGTGTACGATGCCGCTAACTGTGCGTTCCAACCATGGTCGGTGTCCTTGTAGAGCAGCGACAGGTTGGCCGTGTGCGGGGCCTGGTTCACCAGCGGACGCTTCTGCGTCACACCGCTCTCGTACTCGCCGTTGCCATTGAGCTTGTATTGGCGCTTGGTGGTGGTGATGGCCGAGTGGGTGTAGGTGTAGTTGGCCTTCACACCAAAGTGGCGTATGTACTTTACCACGTCTATTTCAAAACCATAGTTCTTGGCATTGCCCAAGTTGGCCGGCATGTAGTAAGCGTCGGCGCCGCTGCCCATCTTGCCGTCTGATGCCACAAACACTTGTTCGATAGGGTCCTTCAGGTATTTGTAGAACACGCCCACAAGCACCTGCTCGTTGGCCGAGGGAAACCACTCCCAGCGCAGATCCACATTGTCAATGCGGGCGCGCTTGAGGTTGGGGTTACCCTTTTCCTGATACTCCTCGCCCATTATTTGGTAAGGCACAATCTCGTAAAAGCCGGGGCGGTTGATGCTGCGGTAGTACGACAGGCGCACATTCATCTTGCCGTTAGGAGTCCATTTAAGCGAGGCCGAGGGCAGATAGTCCCAATAGCTCTGCTCGCCCACAGGGCCCAGGTTGTCAAAGTGTTGCAGCATGGTGTAAATTTGGTTGGTATGCTCGGCGCGGAAGCCGGCATACAACTCGCCAAAGTGGCTCTTGAGGGTCACCATGGCGTAGGTGCCGCCCACGTGCTCCTTCGAGTTGTAGTTGAGCTGCGAGGCCTGCGTGTAGGGCGTGCGGCACACCCAGTTGGGTGCGGCAAACTGGTCGAGGCCGTTGCCGTCGAGCTGCTGCTGTATGTCGGCCGGGTTAAACTGGTAGGAATAATAGCGGTTGCTGCGCTCCTTGCGGCGATACTGTGCGCCAGCCTTCCACAGCGCTTCCACAGCGTTGCCCAGGTGGGTGTTGTAGCTCAGGTTGGCATAGCCAGCCCAGTCGGTGTCCTTGTTGTGCTGAAAGCGTCGTTCCATCTCCTTGGGGCGCGTTTTGAGCAGTGTTTTTTGTCCGTTCCACAGCGAGCCGCCCAGTCCGTTGGCAGGCGTCTGCACCTCGTTGGTCAGTGTGATGTAGGTGCGGTCGGGGTCCTCCTCCTTGGCACGCGAAAAGATGCCGGCCCAGTCGAAGGTGAGGTTGGGCAGAATGTGGTGCGTGCCCTTGAGATGTGAGGCAAAGATGCTCTGTGTCTGTGTAGAGGAGCGCAACTCGTCGTCCTGTGTGTACGATTGCGAGCTGAGGTACTCGGTGCTGACGCTGTTGTTGTAGCGCGTGGCGTCGGAGTTGGTGCGCACGTACATGTTGTACCACTCCAGCTTTTGCCCGCCAATGGCAAAGTCGAGCTTGCCGTGCACGCCTGTGGTCAGGTCGTGCATGGAGTAGTAGCGGTGCTTGAGGCTCGAAATGTACATGGCCTGTTCGCCCGATGCCATCTTTACGGCATTGTACGTGCGCTCTGTGCCGCGGTAGGTGTTCTGCACACTGCCGGCCAGCATCACGCCCAGGTGGTCGTTGAAAAAGCGGTTGCCCACCGACAGACCGCCCACAAAGTTGGGTGCGGGCACCGAGTGGCTCTTAACCTGTGCGGGGCCGTGCTTAAAGTCGGCTGCGGTGGCGGCGTAATCTTTGCCAAAAGCCTCGTAGGGCGCCTTGGCAGTGGCATGGCGGCGGTCGGTTGACAGGTAGTTGCGGTTGCCGTTCCAAAAGTAGTCGCTCATGCCCACAGCGCCGTTGGCCTGCAGCTCGAAGCGTGCCGGAGCGTCCTTCATAACCATGTCCACCACGCCGCCGGCGGCATCGCCCTCCATGTCGGCCGTGAGTGATTTCGACACCACAATGCGGTCCATCAGGTCGGAGGGGAATATGTTGAGCGGTATGTAGCGGTTTTTGTCGTCGGGCGAGGGTATCTTTACGCCGTTCACCAGCGTGTAGTTGTAGCGCTTGTCCATGCCGCGCAGTATGGCATACGATGCCTCACCCGATGCGCTCTGCTCAAGCGTTACGCCCGACACGCGTTGCAGCACGGCTGCCACATTGACGTCGGGTGACAGCTGTATGCTCTGCTGGCTCATCACGTTGAGCACATTGCCGGCATTCTTTTCAAGACTGATGGCGCTGATGTCGGTGCGGCTGTTGCGGTGGCCTGTCACTACGGCCTCGCCAAAGCGGCGGACGTCCTCGTCGAGCGTAATGGTCACGGTGCCCGTGTCCGACACCTCAACTGGCACCTCGCGGGTTTTATAGGCCAGGTATCTTACCACCAGCGTGTAGCGCCCCCTGTCGGGCAGTTCGTGCAGGCGGAATGAGCCGTCAAGGCCGGTGGTGGTCTTGACGCCTGGCAATTCCTTTACTTCGACCACCGAACCAATGAGCGGCTCGCCCGTCTTTTGGTCCTTGACTATGCCGTCGATGGTGTGCGCCCCGGCCGCGGTGGCTATGGCGGCCGTGAGTGCTGTGCAGAGTAAATACTTTTTCATTATGTGGTATGCTGCCTGTGCTGTTATTTGTGGCGGCTGATGGTGTGAATGGCCTTGCCGTCTTTGTCTATCATGTACATGTTGAGCTGCTCCTTGGTGGCCGAAATGACTGAAAAACCGTCGGCCGGACTGCAGAACACTGTGCCCTGAACAGCCTGTACGGGACGTGCCAGCGATGACGAGGAGTTGACCACATAGTCAATGTTGTCGGCCGGCATCTTGATGTGCTGAAAGTTGTGAATGTGGCCGCAGGCGTAGATGGCTACATTGTGGTAGCGCTTGAGTATGGGCAACACGCGCTTTTGCATGTCGGTGCGCTCGCTTTCGTCCTTGGTGGTATGGGCATAAATGGGGTGGTGGCCCACTACAATCACCCAGTCCTCGCGGGCCGTTTTGAGTGTGTTGTCCAGCCAGTTGAGCTGGGCTTGCATGTCCTGCTTGCGGGCGTCGGGGTAGGTGATGCTGTCGGCGCGGTAACGGTCGATGAGGGGCGTGGTGTCAATGAACACCACACGCACGCTTGTGCCTTTGCCTGTGATAACCTTGGTGTAGTAGCGCGAGGGCATCACCCAACGGCGGCTCACTGTGCCATAGTTGAGCACGGCTTGTGTGTTGCCGCGGTACTCGTGGTTGCCCAGCACGGGAAACCAGTTGAGCATGAGTTCGGGGTGGGAGTATATTTGCTCGTAGTTGGTTGTCCATAGGGGATCGTTTACCGAGGCCACACCGTTAAAGTGGTGTATGTCGCCCACGGCCAGCACGCATTTGGGGCCGAGTGTTTCGCCCATGTGCCCCATGAGTTCGGCTATGGGCTTTTGGTCGTAATAGCCGTTGCGCCCCATGTCGTTGGTCATGTACATGGTAACATTGCCCTTCATGGCTTTCCATTCGGCAGGCGTTTGGGCTTGCATTTTCAGTGTGGCCGCCAGCAGCATGACCACTGTGCACAACATGGTCAGTGTGGTACTGAACAGGTTCTTTTTCATTGAGTCTTTGTGTTAAGTAGTATATACGTTTGTTTTACGCTGCAAAGTTAGGTGTGCTATATGAACGTGATGTAACGTTGTTGTTAAGAACTCGTTACCACGCGTGCCTTGCACCACACCCCGCTGCGCCACGGGGTGCTGGCTTTCGGGTTGCGCGAGGGCGTATAAACGGTAACGGGAGGACGTAAAAACGGCAACGGGAGGTAGAAAATTCAAACGCTCCGATTGAATTTTCTACCTCCCGTTGCCGTAATATCGCTCGGCCGTTGCTGTGTGCACGCCTTATGGGGTGGCGTGCAACGTTGGGCGCAGAGCGCATTGGTTGCTTACGACAGCAGCCAGATGGCAAGCAGCGCAAGGCTGAACAGTATGCTGTATATGCTCTTTTGCAACAGTTGCAACAAGTTTTGTTTGTTGCGCGCAAGCTGGCTGATGTGGCATGCGCCAACAATGACTGACAGTGCAAACAGCAGACCGGTGTATGCGCCCAAGGGCTGCGGCTTGACAGTCAGGGTGATGGATAGCGCAATGAATATGCAGAGCCTCAGGGTGCTGCGGTTGTTGTGCACTGCGCGCATAATGGTGGTGTGTGTCATCATAGTAGGATGGTTTATATTATTATTAAAATTCTTTTCTTTGTGGCATTGTTACTTGCCGGTGTGCTTAAAGTGTTTTATACAATACGCGTTGGCAAAATTAGTAAAATAGTTGACAAGTTAATGGGTTAACAGGTAAGTTTGCATAGCTTTTTAAGCTTTCTGTCATTCTGGCTTTAACATAATAAGTGGTGTGTTGCATACTTACTTGTCAACCTGTCAACTTGTTAACCTGTTAACCAGAAATTCCGCCAACGGGTATACAATATATTTAGATGTCTTATTGACCCTTAATACCCCCTCTGTTTGCGTCGCTCATTATACAATTGCTCTTTTATGCCGCCATTATCTTTGAAATGGTTCTTTTGCCACTCTATCAGTCCCTTTATCATGACATCGGTTTGCAGAATTAACGTGATGGCAATGTTGCATATCGTTTCTGCCGACCGCTCCGCTATTTTCTGTGTATAGTCCTCGGGGGCATTGTGGGTGGCGCAGTAGCATCGCGTTTGCTCCGCCTTGGGCGAACTGACAGGCCATTGTTCAAGGCCGTGTACGCGCAGGTAGTCTTTATAATCCTCCAACAACTCATGCAGACTGGCACGGTTGACATTTGTGAGCTTTATTTCCATTTCGGTTGATGTGATGCCGTCGATGTTGCCCTCCACAATGTTTTGCTTGCCCGAGCGCGCCGCCTGTATCATTTGGTCGATGGTGCGGTCGCCACGCTCCAGATACTTGTGGGCAAAGTGGTAGGTGATGTCGTAGATTATCACCGCCTTTTTGTAGCAAATGAGCGTGGTGTAGTCCTTGCCTTGCCGAAGGAATTGCTTGTCAACTGGGCGCTTTTCCATGGTAGTTTCTTTTTTGTTGTTTGGTTGGGGTTGGTTGGGTTGTTGTTTGGGGGTGCCTATTGGGCATAATGGGCATATTAGGCCCAATAGGCATATTAGGCATAATGGGCATATTGGGCATAATAGGCTCAATAGGCATATTAGGCTCATTAGGCTCAATAGGCTCATTAGACCCATTTGGCTTATCTCCTATCAGTGCGCTTCGAGCCAGTTGTGGCCTTCGCCGCAGTCGGCCACTAATGGCACGCTCATTTGGTAGGCTTGCTCCATCTCGTCGATGACGATGCGCTTGACCGTGTCGAGCTCGGAGGGGACAACCGAAAAGTTGAGTTCGTCGTGCACCTGGAGTATCATTTTAGACTGTATGCCCTCGCGGCGGAATCGCTCGTCGATGCGTATCATGGCCACCTTGATGATGTCGGCAGCGGTGCCCTGAATGGGGGCGTTGACGGCATTGCGCTCGGCATAGCCGCGCACCACAGCGTTGCGTGAGTTGATGTCGGGCAGGTAGCGGCGACGGCCAAAGGCGGTGACAATGTAGCCGCGCTCTTTGGCTTCGGCCACACTGCGTTCCATGTAGTCCTTTACCTTGGGGTAGGTGCTGAAATAGTTGGTAATGAGCTCTTTGGCCTCGGCGCGAGACACCTCCATGCGTTCGGCCAGACCAAAGGCTGATATGCCGTAGATGATGCCGAAATTGGCCGTTTTGGCCTTGCGGCGCTCGTCACGCGTCACCTCGTCGAGCGGTTTGTGAAACACGCGGGCTGCTGTGGCGGCGTGTATGTCGCGCCCCTCGCGGAAGTCGTTGACCAAATGTTCGTCGCCGCTGATGTGGGCCATGATGCGCAACTCGATTTGCGAGTAGTCGGCCGAGAAGAATATGCAGCCTGGTTCGGGCACAAAGGCTTTGCGTATTTCGCGGCCGTCGTCGCCGCGCACCGGTATGTTTTGCAGGTTGGGGTTGGACGATGACAGTCGGCCCGTGGCTGTGACAGCCTGGTTGAACGAGGTGTGAATGTGGCCCGTGGCGGGGTTGATGAGTTTGGGCAGTGCGTCGATGTAGGTGCTCAGCAACTTTTTCAAGGCGCGGTGTGCCAGAATTTTCTCTACAATGGGGTGCTTGTGCTTGATGGCTTCGAGCACCTCCTCGCCAGTGGAGTATTGTCCGCTCTTGGTCTTTTTGGCCTTTTCGTTGAGCTTGAGCTCGTCGAACAGCACTTCGCCCACTTGGCGCGGCGAGGTGAGCAAAAATTCATGACCTGCCAGTTGGTAGATGTCGGCCTCGAGCTGTTGCATGCGCTCCGTAAAGTGTTGGCCGGTTTGGGCCAGCGTGTTGGTGTCGAGGCACACGCCGTTCATCTCCATGCGTGCCAGCACGGGCATGAGTGGCATCTCAATCTCGTTGAACACATGGGTGAGCTGGTATTTTTCAAGTTCCTGCTTGAGCGGTTGCATGAGTTGCAGGGTGATGTCGGCGTCCTCGCAGGCATAGTCGCAAATTTGTGCGGGTTCGAGGTCGGCCATGTTTTTCTGCTTTTTGCCCTTGGGGCCAATCAGCTCATCGATGTGTATGGTTTGGTAGCCCAGGTATATCTCGGCCAGATAATCCATGTTGTGTCGCAACTCGGGTTGTACCAGGTAGTGGGCCAGCATGGTGTCGAACATGGGGTGGGCGAGGGCAATGCCGTAAGTGTGGAGCACGGTGAGGTCGTACTTGAGGTTCTGTCCTACTTTGAGCGTGTCGGGGTTTTCGTACAACGGACGGAATATCTCAACCATGCGGTGCGCTTCCTCCGTTTCACGTGGAACGGCAACGTACCAGGCCTTTCCGCCGTCGACGGCAAAGCTTAATCCTACCAGTTTGGCGCTGATGGCATCGATTGAAGTGGTTTCGGTGTCGATGGCTACCGTGCTGAAAGTCAATAAATGCTCACAAAGCTGCTGCGCATCGCACTCATTATCAACGAGAATGTAAGTGTGCGGCACGTCGTTGAGCGTTTTGTGCGTGATTTCTTTTGGCTCGTCTGCGCGGTTGTCTGGCTGCGCGTCAAAGAGGGCGCCCCACTCGCTCACACTTTTTTGTACTTCGGCAGGTTTGTCGTCGAGTTTCTTGAGGAAGGCCCGAAATTCCAGATTTTCGTAAATCGGGCGCAAGGCCTCCTTGTTGGGCTCGGTAGTGCGCAAGGTGTCGAGGTTGAGGTCGATTGGCACGTCGGTCTTGATGGTGACCAAGAATTTAGAAAAACTGATTTGCTCTTTGTTCTCCTCTACCTTGCGCTTGATGGCTCCCTTGAGTTGGTCGGTGCTGTTGAGCAGATTGTCAATCGAGCCAAACTGGGTGATGAGTTTGACGGCGGTTTTCTCGCCCACGCCGGGGCAGCCCGGCACATTGTCGGCGGTGTCGCCCATGAGGCCGAGCAGGTCAATCACCTGGTCGGTGTGGCTGATGCCGTATTTTTGGCAGACTTCATCGGGGCCGAGTTTCTCCATGGCTGAGGCGCCATGGCCGGGACGACGCATAAAAATACCCGGTTTCACCAGTTGGGCATAGTCCTTGTCGGGGGTGACCATGTGCACTTCGAGTCCGGCCTCACGCCCCTTCATGGCCAGTGTGCCTATCACATCGTCGGCCTCGTAGCCCGGCACTTCGAGTATGGGTATGTTGTAGGCGCGTATGATGTCCTTGATAACGGGCACGGCCCACTTTATGTCTTCGGGCGTGGCCTCGCGCTGGGCCTTGTAGGCGGGATAGGCTTCGTGGCGGAAGGTGCCACCGGCGGGGTCGAAGGCAATGCCGATGAAATCGGGCTTTTCGGTGTTCAGTACATCGTTGAGTGTGTTGACAAAACCATACACGGCCGAGGTGTTCTGGCCTTTGGAGTTGATGCGCGGCGAGCGTATCAGTGCATAGTAAGCGCGGTATATGAGCGCGTAAGCGTCGAGCAGATAGAGGGTTTGCATAGCTTATATATTGTTATTATGCTTACAAAAGTACGCAAATACTCTCGTACAATAAGTTAGTTTTTACTACTTTTGTAAGCTGAAACCGAAACGTATGGACAAATTAGCAGCAATTCGCCAACCTGTGTTGCAGGAGATGGCTCAGTACAAGGCTTTGTTTGACAACGCACTGACTCACGATGATGATTTTCTGGGCCAGGCGCTCGACTATGTGCGCCGGCGTCAGGGCAAAATGATGCGCCCCTTGCTGGTGGTGCTGATGGCTCGTGAGCTGGGGAACGTTTCGGTTGACTCGCTGCGCTCGGCGGTGACGCTCGAACTGCTGCACACAGCCTCGCTTGTGCACGACGATGTGGTGGACGAGAGTGGCGAACGACGCGGACAACGCTCGGTTAACGCTGTGTATGACAACAAAGTGGCGGTGCTGGTGGGCGACTACCTGCTGTCGACTTCGCTGCTGCAGGCAGCCATGACGGGCAACATCGGGGTGGTGGAGATTATCTCGCGCCTGGGTGGCACGCTTTCGGAGGGCGAGATTTGCCAGTTGGCCAATATTCGCAACGAGGCTATCACCGAGGAGGCTTATTTTCATATCATTCACCACAAAACGGCGGCTCTCTTTGCGGCTTGTGCCGAACTGGGGGCCATATCGGCTGGCGCCGATGCTGAGTATGTGGCGCGCGCCAAGCGTTTTGGCGAGATTGTAGGCCTTTGTTTCCAAATCAGGGACGACATTTTTGACTATTATGCCGACAACCGCATTGGCAAGCCTACGGGCAATGACATGCGTGAGGGTAAGCTTACCCTGCCGGCTATATATGCTATCAATAACGCTGATAACCAGGAAGTTAGAGCACTCGCCATGCGTGTGAAAAATGGTGAGGCCACGGCTGACGACATAGCGGCGCTGGTGGATTATACCAAAGCGCATGGCGGCATTGAATATGCGCAGCGGCGCATGGAGGAGTTTCACGCGCAGGCTTTGTCGCTGCTCGACAGTTGGCATAACGCTGAGGTGCGTGAGGCACTCAGGGGTTACATCGACTTTGTTGTGGAACGCTCTTTGTAACAATATGTGATGCTGTGAAACGCCCATGGTAGGGTCGTTTTTCAAAGATACAAAAACCGGGCTGCATTTTGCCAATGTATGGCAGAATGCAGCCCGGTTTGTTGGTGTGTGTGGGCGGCTTAGAAGGGCTTTGCGTCCTCGCCCAAGATGTCGCTGACGAGCAGGTTGGCCAGACGGCTTGTGCCGATGCGGAAGAGGCCCTGCTTGATGTAGTCCTCGCCAAGGATTTCGCGTACCACGGTGTAGAAGTCTATGGCTTCGGCTGTGGTTTTGATGCCACCGGCAGCCTTGAAGCCTATAAACGTGCCTGTGAGATCGTAATATTCCTTGATGGCGGTACACATCACGTAGGCTGCCTCGAGCGTGGCAGCGACCTCTATTTTGCCCGTAGAGGTCTTTATAAAGTCGGCACCGGCGTACATGGCGAGTATTGCGGCGCGCTTGATGTTGAAGGCAGACTTGAGGGCGCCCGTTTCGAGTATGACCTTGAGGGGATTGTCGGCACAGGCGGCTTTTATCTCTTCAATCTCGTCGGCACAGGTTTCGTAGTCGCCACTGAGGAAGGCGCCCACGTTGAGCACACAGTCGCACTCGTCGGCTCCGTCGTGTACGGCAAGGGCAGTCTCGGCGGTTTTGATTTCGATGAATGTTTGTGACGATGGGAAACCGCCTACCACGCAGGCTACCTTGACGCCGTCGGCTTCGAGGCTCTCGCTTACTATCTTTGCAAAGTTGGGATATACGCAGATGGTGGCCAGGGGTGGGAGGTCGGGGTGTGCGTCTGCGAACTCGTTGACGCGCTCGGTGAGCTGGAGCACGCTCTCTTCAGAGTCCGTCACCTTGAGGGTGGTCAGTTCGACGGTGCTGAGCAGCTGCTTGAGCACCTCGGGGGTGTTGTATTTGCTGCGGTTGTCGGCCACGAGTTTGTGTACTTGGGCGCTAATTTGGGCGTCGTCGAGGTGAAGATTGAACTTGTCGAATGCTTGTTCGTATTTGCTCTTTTGAGCATCATTGCGGTTGATGTGTAATTCGGGCATAGTCTCTTGATATGTGTGTTATTGTGTTGTGTGCGCGGGCGGCTCAGGGCTGCTCGCGGGGTGCCAGTTTGGGGTTGTTGAGGTGGCGTGTGGCGTCGCGCTTGGTTTTCTTTTCAAAGCTCTGCTCTATGGCCTTGGTAAGGTCTACACCGGTTTGGTTGGCCAGGCAGATGAGCACCCACAGCACGTCGGCCATTTCTTCAGAAGGGTCGTGCGTCTCGCCTTTTTTGAACGATTGGTCGCCATACTTTCGGGCCATCACACGGGCCAGTTCGCCCACCTCCTCAGTGAGGCAGGCCATGTTGGTGAGTTCGCTGAAATAGCGTACGCCATAGGTGTGTATCCATTTGTCTACACGAATTTGAAGGTCGGCTAAGGTTTGGGGCATTAAGTAGGTGTTCAAAATTATTTTATACAATCAGTAGGTGTCATTTTCACATTGAAAGCACGTTCTCGAGGCGCATCTGTTCCCTTCGGCCTCGGTCACATAGCCCGCTATGCTCCCTCACCCGAAGGAAACATCTACGACTCGATAACGCACTTTCAATGTAAAAATAATTTTGAACACCTACTTATTCTTTGTTTTTGGTGTCCATACAGATGGTTACCGGGCCGTCGTTGAGCAGCTCGACTTTCATGTCGGCCCCAAACTCGCCTGTGCCGATGGGGCGGCCGAGGGCTTGCTCGAGAGCTTGGCAAAAGTATTCGTAAAGGGGTATGGCGTGCTCATGGCCGGCGGCGCGTATGTACGACGGGCGGTTGCCTTTCTTGTATGAGGCCATGAGGGTGAATTGGCTTACTACGAGCGCTTCTCCGCCAATGTCTTGCAGGCTGCGGTTCATCACCCCGCCTTCGTCGTCAAACACGCGCAGAGCGCTTATTTTGCGGCATAGCCAGTCGGCGTCGTCGCGGTTGTCGGCCTCTTCAATGCCTAACAGAATGAGGAAACCTTGGTGTATGGCCGATTTTATTTGGCCGTTGATGGTGACTGATGCGTGTTGCACGCGTTGTATTACTGCTCTCATGTGGGCAAAGTTACGTCTATTTATCCGTTGGTGTGCAGATTGTGGTATATTTTTTCGCCGCGGGCTGTGCCTAACAGGGCTTGCAGCTCGGGCAGGGTGGCTTCCTTTACGCGTTTGACGCTCTTGAACTGCTTGAGCAGGGTTTGCTTGGTGGCGGGGCCTATGCCTGCTATGGTGTCGAGTTCGGAGGCAGTCTGGCGTTTTGAACGCTTGTCGCGGTGAAAACTTATGGCGAAGCGGTGTACCTCGTCCTGCATCTGTGTGAGGGTGCGGAACAGCTGGCTCTCGGGTTTGATGCCGATGATGGCGGGCGGAAAGCCGTAGAGCATCTCACGGGTGCGGTGGCGGTCGTCCTTGGCCAGGCCGGCTATGGGAATTTCGAGTCCCAACTCGTCCTCAACCACCTCGCGTATCATTTCCATTTGTCCGCGTCCGCCGTCGGCTATGATGAGGTCGGGCAGGGGGCGCCCCTCCAGGCTCAGACGGGTGTAGCGGCGGCGCACCACTTCTTTCATCGAGGCGTAATCGTCGGGGCCGGTCACGGTTTTGATGTTGAACTTGCGGTATTCGCTTTTGGCGGGTTTGAGCTTTTCAAACACGACGCAAGCGGCCACGGCATCGGCGCCGCTGATGTTGGAGTTGTCGAAAAGTTCGATGTGAAGGGGCAATTTGGGCAGACCTAAGTCGCGCTGTATCTCCTTCATCAATCGTGTCTGCTTTTGTTCGGGATTGAGCTTGTCAGCTTGCTTCAGACGGTCGAATTTGTATTGCTTGACATTGAGCTTTGATAGTTCGAGCAGCTTCTTTTTATCACCCTTTTGGGGTACAGTCTGCCCCACCATGTCGTCGGGCAGGTCAACGTGGAACGGCACAACTATCTCTTTCGACTGGCTGGCGTAGCGCTCGCGCATCTCGATAATGCCCAGCGTGAGCAGTTCTTCGTCGGTTTCGTCAAGCTTTTTCTTGTATTCAAAGGTGAATGCCTGGTTGATGCAGCCGTTGGTTACGTGCAGATAGTTGATGTAGGCCGTTCTTTCCTCGGTCTCGATGTTGAATACGTCAATATTGTGCAACACGTTCGACACCACCTCGCTCTTTGCGCGGTAACTCTCTATCAAGTCGTACCGCCGCTTGATTTCTTGTGCCTCCTCAAAGCGCAGTTCGTTGGCCAGGGCTATCATTTCTTCGCGCATTTTGCGGGCCACATCGGCGGTGTTGCCTTTCAGTATTTCCTTGCAGGCTTCAATGCAGCGCATGTAGTCGTCGTGGCTTTGCTTGCCCACGCATGGAGCCTTGCAGCGGTGTATGTGGTAGTCGAGGCAGACGTCGTATTTGCCGTTTTCAACGCCCTCGCGGGTCATGGGGGTGTGGCATGGGCGCGGTTGGTACAGCTCGCGGCACAAGTCGAGCAGTGCATAGAGAGTGGGCACATGGCTGTAGGGGCCAAAGTATATTGCGCCGCGTTTGCCACGCTGTCGTGTTTTGAATATGCGAGGCAGATATTCGGTGGTGATGGCGATGGAAGGGTAGGTTTTATCGTCTTTGAGCAGTACGTTGTAGTGCGGCTTGTAACGCTTGATGAGGTTGTTTTCAAGCAGCAAGGCGTCGGCCTCCGTCTTTACCACCACATAGCGTATGTCGCGTATGTGTGTGACGAGCAATCGGGTTTTGCGCGTCTGCTGCTCTTTGTTGAAGTATGAGCTGACGCGTCGTTTCAGGTTCTTGGCCTTTCCAACGTAAATGATAGTGCCCGAATCATCGAGGTACTGGTAGCACCCCGGTGTTTCGGGCAGATTATTTACGATGCCTTTGAGGTAGGTTTGTAACTCGGCATTCATTCGTTGATGGTGAGTAGTGTTGTAATGTCAAGGTCTTTGCCAAGGGCTTTGCGTCCTTCAAGGCCTTCCATTTGCAATTCTATAAGGAAATTTATGTACGTATGCTTCGGTTTGAACGCTTGCACAAGGTCGTATGCGGCTTGCATCGAACCGCCGGTGGCGAGCAGGTCATCGTGTATCAGCACCACATCGTCGGCGGTGATGGCGTCGGCGTGTATTTCGATGGTGTCGTAGCCGTACTCTTTAAGGTAGGTGGCTTTGCGTGTTTCGGCTGGCAGTTTTCCGGGTTTGCGCGCCATCACAAAGCCGGCACCGAGTTTTTGGGCCAAAATGGCGCCCATTACAAAGCCGCGGCTCTCAATGCCCACTACCTTTGTAATGCCCTTGTCTTGGTAAATACGCACCAACTCCTGCGCCATTTCTTCGATGCACGCGGGATTTTTGAACAGTGTGGTAACGTCCTTGAAGTGTATGCCTGGTTTCGGAAAGTCGTATACCGTGCGGAGATTGTCTAAAAGCAGTTTTGTATTCATGAAATTCCTGATTTTGATATGCTTTAGTATTGTTTGTTTCACGTGGAACGCGAACTAAGCGGCGGTAAAATGGCCGTATTTGGCTGTTTGAGCGCCTATGCGGTGCTTTGTTGTTAGAGTATTGCTTTAAGTAAGCTGCGGACAGAACAAGCGGCGAGCGGCCTTGAAATGGATTTACGCCGCTTGCCGCCCAATCAAGCACCGCCTATCGTCCCATCAAAACAAGCAGTACGCTGATGTCGCTTGGCGAAACGCCCGGAATGCGGCTGGCCTGTGCAAGCGTCTCGGGGTCGATTGAAGTAAGCTTTTGACGTGCCTCAGTGCTCAACTGCGTGATACTGTCGTAATCGAAGTGCCCGCGGATTTTGATATTTTCAAGGCGCTGCATCTTGTCGGCCATGGCACGTTCGCGAGCTATGTAGCCGTGGTACTTCATTTCTATTTCGGCCGCCTCAATCGTTTCTTCAGCGTCAGAAGTGATGGCGGCGAGGAATTCCTTAAATGGTGCGATGACATCAGCCAATTTTAGCAGCGATAATTGTGGACGGTTGATGAGGTCGAACAATTTGCAGCCGCGCTGGAGTGGGGTAGTGCCCACCTCTTCAAGAAAGGCGTTGATGTCGTTTGGCTTGATGGGGTACTGCTTGCAAAAATCGATGATTTCGCCAATCTTCTCTTTCTTTGCGTGAAAACGCTGCAAACGTTCCGCTGTGGCCAATCCAAACTTTTCGGCATACGGCGTGAGGCGAATGTCGGCATTGTCCTGGCGCAGCAGTATGCGGTATTCGGCTCGCGAGGTAAACATACGATAGGGTTCGTCCACGCCTTTTGTCACAAGGTCGTCGATGAGCACGCCAATATACGCCTCGTCGCGGTGGAGCACGAATGGCTCGCTTCCGGTACACTTGAGTGCGGCATTGATACCCGCCATCAAGCCTTGGCCCGCAGCCTCCTCATATCCGGTGGTACCGTTAACCTGTCCTGCGAAGAACAGGCCGCTGACAGCCTTAGTTTCGAGAGAGTGGTGCAACTGTGTGGGGTCGAAAAAGTCGTATTCGATGGCATAGCCCGGACGGTACACCACTATGTCGCGGAAACATGGTATGCGCTTAAGAGCCTCAATCTGCACATTCATCGGCAGACTCGATGAAAAGCCATTCAGGTAAAGCTCGTTAGTTTCCACCCCCTCGGGTTCAAGAAACAAAGGGTGGTGATCACGGTCGGGGAATGTTACAAGCTTGGTTTCGATGCTCGGGCAGTAACGCGGGCCGATACTCTTGATTTGGCCATTGTAGAGTGGGGAATCGGCCAATCCCGAACGCAGCACCTCGTGCACCTCGGCGTTGGTGTCGGTAGTCCAGCAAGGCAGTTGCGGCAGCGGGCGCATCGGACTGATGTACGAAAAGCGGTGGTAATCCGTCTCGCCCGGCTGCACGGTCATTTCGTCGAGATGCACCGAACGTTTGTCAATGCGCACAGGCGTTCCCGTCTTCATGCGTGCCGAGCGAATGCCCAGGCTGTTGATACTTTCGGTCAGGAAAGCCGCAGCAGGTTCGGCGCATCGTCCGCCGCTCACCTGTTTGCGACCAATGTGCATCAAACCGCGCAGAAAAGTGCCCGCCGTAATCACCACGGCACGTGCCATGAGCGTGGCTCCCCAAATGGTGCGCACACCTTTCACCACGCCCTGCTCGGCAATCACCTCCGTCACCTCGTCCTGCCAAATGTTCAGGTTAGGCGTATTTTCGAGCCGGTGCCGCCATTCAGTAATAAAGCGTGCGCGGTCGCACTGTGCCCTTGGGCTCCACATGGCGGGGCCTTTAGAGCGGTTAAGCATGCGGAACTGGATAGCCGTGGCATCAGTCACCTCACCCATTTGTCCGCCGAGCGCATCGATCTCGCGTACAATCTGTCCTTTGGCAATACCGCCCACGGCAGGGTTGCAGCTCATCTGCGCTATTTTGTTCATGTCCATTGTCACCAGGCACGTTTTGGCCCCCATGCGTGCAGCGGCACTTGCCGCCTCGCAACCGGCATGGCCTGCACCGACAACAACGACGTCGTAGTGAAATACAGTTTCCATGTATTGTGATTGTATTATTATTTGTGGCAAAATTACGAGTTTTTATTGATTTATCTCATTCCCCCGTTTGCGGGATTTCAAAAAAAGCCTACCTTTGTTGGTTTAACCAATATGGAACAACTCATGGAATACCTGCTCCATTACGTTTGGCAGCATCGCCTGTACGGCCTTGCGCCTCTTGCCACTACCGACGGGCAAGCAGTAGATGTGATAGACCCCGGCGTGCACAACCTGGTCAACTCCGGCCCGGACTTTTTCAACGCAAAAGTCAAAATAAACGGCATGCTGTGGGCCGGTAATGTCGAGGTGCACGAGCGTTCGAGCGACTGGTTCCGCCACCATCACGACACCGATGCGGCCTACAACAATGTCGTATTACACATTGTGTCGGCAGCCGATGCCGAAGTGCGCACAGCCGACGGCAAGCAGTTGCCGCAAATGGTGCTCAGCGTGCCCGACTATCTGCAACACAACTATCAGGCACTGATAGATGAGGAAACCTATCCGCCCTGCTACCGCATCATACCCCACGTGCCTCCCCTCACCGTACATAATTGGCTCAGCCGCCTCACGGTAGAGCGGCTCGAGAGCAAAACCGACCGTGTGCAGCAATATCTGCACCGCACGGGCGGCGACTGGGAACGCGCCTTTTTCATCACCCTTGCGCGCAATTTCGGGTTCGGCACCAATGCCCAAGCCTTTGAGCAGTGGGCCCTCACCATCGACCCGCAGCAGATAGGCAAGCACCGCGACGACGTGTTCCAGGTCGAAGCCTTTTTTATGGGCCAGGCCGGACTGCTCGACGACGCCCTCGTCAAGGCCGAGCGTCGCGACAGCTATTATATGCGTCTCAAGTCGGAGTACGCATTTTTGCAGCACAAGTTCGGCCTCATCCCCATCAGCCATGCACAGTGGCGTTTCGGGCGGTTGCGTCCGCAGAACTTTCCGCATGTGCGCCTGTCGCAGCTGGCCCGCCTCTACAGCGAGCGCCGCGCCGACTTTTCATTGCTGACCGAAACGTCTGGCCTCGATGCCCTGCGTGCCCTGTTCAGGATAGGCGTTACCAACTACTGGCGCACCCATTACGCCTTTGGCGAGGAAAGTCGCGAGAGCGACAAAACCCTGCAAACCTCCTCGCTCAACCTGCTGCTCATCAACACCGTGTCGCCCTTGCTCTTTGCCTGTGGCCGCCAGCGCATGGACGAAGACCTGGCCGAGCGCGCCTTCACCCTGCTCGAGCAGTTGCCCGCCGAGCGCAACTACATAACCCGCTGCTGGGAGCGCGCCGGCATCAAGGCCGCCCACGCTGCCGACAGCCAGGCCCTCATACAGTTGCGCCAGCACTACTGCGACGGCAAGGACTGCCTGCGTTGCCAGTTCGGCGCACTCTATCTCAAGCAAGGCAGGAGTTGAATTGGGGGGGAGTTAACAAGTTGAAAAGTTGATGAGTTGATAAGTTAACGAGTAAGCATGCCATGCGCTACACTGCTTGTTGTGTTAACGTTGGATTGATAAGAAACTTGAGTTAAATAACTTGGCGAACTTACCCATCAACCTGTCAACCTGTCAACGAGGCTGCTGAAAAACCGACGCGGGACGCGTCGCCCCCATTAGTGCTTGCGCTCTCTATCAGATTGACAGATTAAAAAGCAGATTTGAAGCCATGGGAAGAACTGTTATGC
>ERZ1026903.41-NODE-41-length-82206-cov-60.921170_pt1 | contig 82206 bp, 80 predicted proteins | sample MGYA00380180_ERZ1026903 | MGnify/ENA primary metagenome ERZ1026903 (study PRJEB33269, sample SAMEA4719816) | human gut metagenome | biome: human-associated habitat; feature: organic feature; material: feces | place: Cameroon | collected 2013-10 ... | reverse complement strand
GATTGCCGAGTACATTGAAATCAACACTACGGAAGATACCGCAGTAGCGGGCTAACCCCCGCTACGAACCCCTTTGACAGTGTGTTTTCCTAATAGGCGCTAATCATATGATATTTGCAATTCCAGCTCGTATGTGATAAACTTTTTACGTCATTCATTCTTGAATGTCCTCCCTTTGCTACTTTGATGCAGTTGGCAGACCGCATCTTTATTATAGCAAAGGGAGTTCTTTTTGTCCGCATTATCGACAGAAGTCTTTTATTGAACCGCTCGCCTAGCGAGTGGTTTTCGGTATACAAGAAAAAGGCCACCACATAGTGGCCTTTTCTATCAGACTAACAGAACGCTCACCCCAAAAAAGAGGTGAGCGTTCTGTTTTACAATGATGAAGGAGAAATTTATGGAAAAAATCGGTGCAATCGACCACGACTATTACCAAAACTATATTAATAGAAAAAAGTTTGAACAACTGGAAAGACAAAGGAAAATAATTGAGGATGAAATAGATTGGAGAACAAAAGAAATTTGCTGTTTGGAGGATGCATTAAAGAACGCCGGAATATTCTGTAACAAAGCACGAATAAAAGATAGAATTGCTTTTTTGAAGGCTAAAATTGATGCCCTGTGCAAACAAGTAAGCGAACTGAAGTAAGGCATTGCCCCTTGCAAAAATGGATGTTATTCTATCGGCCACCTTTAAAAGAAAAACAAGGAAATTGTTTGAGATGGCCTTGCAGTTTCTCTGTCTATGCGGTACTATATAAACACAAGGAGGCGTTTTCTCTATGCTGATAATGAAAATTGAAATGAACGCAGACAAGATTCAGACAGAACAGCGCTATACGGTATCTGCCATCAACCGCACTATTGAATCGGCATTTGCACAGATGCAGCTGCATAAGATTGAAGATGCTTCCGGAGCTTTGCTGTATCGGGACAGCGACAATGCACGCGATTACGGGCGCTTTGGCAGGGTTGTCAACACCCTGAAAAAGCAGCCGTGGTTTATGGATAACGTTTCTGTCTGGCGTTTGTATGACAGTGAGGACTCCGATACGCTTGCCGATTGCAGTGAAGAAGATCTGCTACTGCACTATCGCCACAAACAGCAGGTAGGTGGCTGATGTGGAGCGCCGATACCTGAAAGCAATCAATTTCGATTTAGATACACACAAACTGCAAGCGCATTACTGTACGCTGTGTCCTGGGTATGGTGATCTGCATCGTCATCATCTCGCTGGGCATTGCCATCTTCAAGCAATCCCACCTGGGCAATGATTCCATCACGGCCCTGAACATCCGCCTGTCCGAGCTGCTGGGCATCTCGCTGGGCGTGCAGAACATCTGCACCAATCTGGTGTTCTTGGTGGTGGAATTCATCTGGGGCCGCAAGTACATTGGCCTGGGCACCCTAGTCAACGGCCTGGGCTGTGGGTTCATCATCACTTTTTTCTACGACATCATTGCGGGCTGGTTCGGCCCGGCCGAGCAGCTGCCCATCCAGCTGCTGTGGGTCGTGATCGCCGTGCCTGTCACAGCGTTTGGCTGCTCGCTGTACCAGACGGCCGACCTGGGCGTTGCACCTTACGATTCGCTGGCTCTGGCCCTGCAGGACCACCTGCACAAGCCTTACTTCGGCTGCCGCGTCTTTACCGATGCACTCTGTGCGGTCATCACCTTCCTGCTGGGCGGCCTGGTCAGCATCGGCACCCTGGTCTGCGCCTTCGGCCTTGGACCTTTCATCCAATTCTTCAATGGCGCCATTTCGGAGAAAGTTCTCCGCTACAAACCCATGGAAACGGCGTAAAGCCCTGCAGAACGATTTGCCCTGGACTGCAACCAAATAAAAAAGACACCAATTCCTGCAATAGGTTGTCGAAAAAGAGGAACTTCATATGGCCAATATGGAAGATGTTGCCCGCGCTGCACAAGTTTCCCGCACAACAGTATCACGAGTGCTTTCCAATCATCCTTCTGTCAAACCGGAAACCCGCCGCCATGTCATGGAGTGGGTGCACCGCCTGAACTATGAGCCGAACCAAGTGGCGCAGAATCTAGCAGGACAGCGCACTAACCTGATTGGTGTGCTGTTTTCCGACCTTTCAAACCCTTTGTATGCTGCACTTTCAACAGCACTTGTGCGTGAGGCAGAGCGTGAGGGCTACAGCGTGATTCTCGGCGACGCACAACGTGAACCTGCACGAGAGGCCAATATCATAAGCAGCTTCAAGCGACGCAGAGTGGACGGTATTATTGTGCGTGCCATCGGCAAACCGAACGAAAAATTATATGGTAAGCTTACCGTTCCGACCGTAAGCTTGTATAAAATGATCGGCCGCAAAAATATCATTATTAGCTCTGAAGATGGCGGCGCACAAGTAGCACGGCATTTTTGCGGTACCGGCCGTACTCATATAGGCTACCTTGGTCCTATCTCTTCCCAATACGGAAACGATAAACTCGCTGGTCTGCAGGCCGGGTTGGAATCCTGCGGGCAGAAAATTGAAACTGTACTTGACTGCGACCAGCATGATACCGCCGAAAACCAGAAAGCGTATCAGCTTTTCACCCATTACCTTACAGAAAACGATCCCCGCCGCATAGATGCCTGGCTTGCGCATAGCGATATAGCTGCCAGCGATATGATCCGCGCCCTTATGGAGCATGGTGTCCGTGTCCCGGAGGAGGTCAGCGTTTGTGGCTATAACGATACTCTGCTTGCTCGCAAAATGATTCCGTCACTTTCCTCGGTTGCATCCCCTGTTGACGAAATTGCACGAATGGCTATTACACTTTTGCAGCACGCTATCGACCAGGATGACACTCCAGAAACCGTCTGCCTGAGTCCCCATCTGATTGTAAGGGAATCCTCTGCCGTAAAATTCACCAAATAGTGCCTCTGCCTATTAGGCAATCTGCAGAAAATAGGATTTTCCGCTTGACACAAACCGTCACATGCGGTATATTCGGCTTGTAATGAACGCGCGTTCATAGCGTTCGAACCATGAAAGCGTGTATCCCACGCTTTTATTTTAGCTAAAAAATGAACGCGCGTTCATTTTTGTCAATTGAATCACACACAAGCACATCTACGCCCTTTTTTATAGGGTTATCAAGGAGGAAAATCATGGCAAGTGAAAAGCTGGTCGCCCAAAAAATATTGGGAAATGTCGGCAGCAAGGATAACATCCTCAGTGCAGAGCACTGTGCAACCAGACTGCGTCTGGTACTTAAAGATGAAACAAAGTTCAACAAAAAGGAAATCGAGAATATTGACGGTGTAAAGGGCAGCTTCAAAGCCGCAGGACAGTATCAGATTATCCTTGGTACAGGCTTTGTAGACAAGGTCTACCATGAATTTATGCAATTAACTGGTTTAGAGGAAGCTTCTGCTTCCGACAAAATCAACCACGCTGATGATAATCTTAACGTATTCCAGAAAGCTTCCCGCCTGCTGGGTGATGTCTTTCTTCCAATTATCCCTATTCTTGTTGCAACCGGCTTGTTTATGGGCGTCCGCAGTTTGATTACTTCCTTGGGCGTTGAGCTGGACCCCACGGTTTTGACACTGTCACAGGTTCTGATTGACACCGCCTTTGCTTTCCTTCCTGCATTGGTAACCTACTCTGTCATGAAGAAATTCGGCGGTTCCCCTGCCTTGGGTATTGTAATTGGTCTGATGTTGGTTGCACCACAGCTCCCCAATGCCAATAAGGTAGCAGCAGGTACAGCAGAAGCCATTATTCTCTCGCTCGGCGGATTGAACATCCCCATCGTCGGCTATCAAGGCTCTGTGCTCCCCGCCTTGGTTCTGGGTATTATTGCTGCCAAGATCGAAAAAAGTCTGAAAAAAATTGTCCCCGACGTTCTTGACTTGATTGTCACTCCTTTCGTCACCTTGCTGTGCAGTATGGTAATCGGTCTGATTGTAATCGGTCCTATCATGCATGAAGTCGAGCAGGTCTTGCTGATGGCTGTTCAGGCTCTTATGAGCATTCCTTTCGGCATCGGTGGCTTCATCGTCGGCGCACTGCAGCAGGTCGTCGTTATCACAGGTCTGCATCATACCTTTAAGACGTTGGAAATCGAGCTTCTGGCCAACACCGGCTCCAATCCGTTCAACACACTGACCTGCGGTGCAATCGTTGCACAGTGCGGTGCAGGCATCGCAGCCGCACTCAAGCTCAAAAACAAAAAGCAGAAGTCTCTTTATTTGTCCGAAGTTGTTCCCGCTTCTCTCGGCATCACAGAGCCTTTGGTTTTTGGCGGCAACCTTCCGCGCCTGACACCGTTTGTCTGTGCCTGTGTTGGCGGCGGTGTGGCCGGCGCCATTTCCTCTGTCATGGGGCTGGCTGCCACAGGTATGTCTATTACTGCCATTCCAGGTATGCTACTCTATCTTAACGGCCAGCTGCCACAGTACCTGTTTGTCTGTGCAGTCGGTTTTGTTCTGGCCTTTGTTCTCACCACGATATTCTATAAGCCTCAAGAGAACAACTAATTTGTAAAGGCAGGAATTGCAGCGTGGAGCGTTTATATAATAATATTTTACTGCCGGATAACTGGCCACCTAAGCCCCAGGAAACCACCCTGGATAAGCCGTTGGATGTACCCTATCTGCACACCAAACCGGACACCATTGACATCTCTGTTGGTCGTCAGCTTTTTGTAGATGACTTTTTAATTGCTGATACAGATCTGAATCGTGAAGAAGGGGTTCCAACCACCTGCGACAAGCCGTTGCTGACCCCCGAGACCGATTTGGAGTTAAACGCAGGCTACTGCACTTGTGCTTGCCCTTTTAACGGCGGCGTTTTCTATGATGCTTCTGACCGTGTTTACAAAATGTGGTATGAGGCTGGTTGGTTCGATGGCACAGCCTACGCACAGAGTGAGGACGGCCTGCACTGGAAGCGTTTGCATGAACTTAATCACGTCTACACCGATGACCGTGTATTACCTCGTGTACCGGGCCGGATGAGGGACGGTGATGCTGTGTGGTTGGATACCGAGGCCAAGAATCCCGATGAGCGCTATAAGCTGCTGAGTTTTTACCGGTGCTTCGACAGGGATTATCATTATTATCCATTCAAGCCAAAACATGCCCATGATGACCCGACATCCGTCCCCCCTAAGGAGGTCACGGAGCTGTTTGCCTCTCCAGATGGCTTACACTGGCGTTTTATGGGAGAAACAAGCCACAGCGGAGATAATACAACTTTCTTTTATAATCCGTTCCGTAGAAAATGGGTATACAGTATGCGCACCTTTTCGGCCTTGGACAGCCGTGTCCGGGTGCGCGGCTACTATGAAACCGATGACTTATTCAAGGGACGGCAATGGAAACCGGATGATATTGCTTTTTGGTCACGCACGGATATTTTTGACAAGCCTGACCCGGAGCTTGGCTATTACACACAGCTCTACAATCTGGATGCTGTTGCCTATGAGAGCGTTATGCTGGGTGTGTACTCTGTGTTCATGGGGCCGCCGAATTTCGTAGCAGAAAAAACAGGCCTACCCAAAATCAATGATTTGAAGCTGGGATTCAGTCGCGATGGATTCCATTTTTCCCGTGGACACTACACAAATTTTCTTTCCTCCTCCCGCACAAAGGGAACATGGGATTACGGCTATCTCCACCCAGCCAATGGTATTTGTACCGTGAACGGCGACAAGCTTTATTTTTACTATTCTGCCTTTTCCGGTGTTTCACCGCACTTCGGCAGTCACAAATATTCCGGTGGTGCGGTAGGTGTTGCTACCTTGCGCCGTGATGGCTTTGCAGCCATGATTGCTGATGAAAAAGGCGGTACGCTGACCACTGAGCGTTTGCAATACCACGGCAATCACTTTTTCGTCAATGCAGACTGTTCCCATGGCGAACTGTGGGTAGAGCTTTTGGATGAAGGCGGGCACCCTCTGCCCGGCTACTCACGGAATGATTGTTTTGTCGTGCACAATGTCGACAACACTAAAATCGAAATCTGTTGGCGCGGAACACCACACACAACAGACTGGCCCAAGATCCTTCGCATCCGCTTCGGACTTCTAAACGCCAAATTGTATTCCTTCTGGATTACCGACAGTGCTGTCGGAAAAAGCCATGGCTATCTGGCCGCAGGTTCTCCTGAAGCCAATTTGCACGTAAAAGACGAATAAGCAAAAAATGTTCCTGTAAGACACCATGCCTTGCAGGAACATTTTTTTCCTCACATAACCCATTCAAACACCGCAATCACCATCGGCATCGTTATCCATGTACAACAAACTGCAAGCAAACCGCGAGAAAATCCTGTGCCCGGCAATGGGTGACCTTGCCAGTCTCCGATATCTGCAAGAGCAAAGAAATTCCGTGCGTGTGACTATAACGGAAGAAATTCAACGATTGGGTAAACAAAGCCATAATCTGGAGCGTCTTTGCACCACAGGCTGTATCGATAGTGCCCAATACTGGGAGCGTCGTGCGGTAATTGAACAACAGCTTATTGAAAAGAAGGCACTGCTGATGCGCAGGTTTTTCAACAAGAATGTTGAGAAGGTGCTGCGGCAGATAAAGGGGATCAGCACGCGGCTGGCAGCCGGACCGCCGCTGACAGACTTTGATGAGGCGGCTTTTACGGCTCTGGTAAGCAGAGTGAAAATCAGCAGTACGGCGATAACATTTGGACTAATCAATGGAATGAAGCTGACAGAGGGGAGAACAGAACTATGAAAAATCGCTATCTCCTCTTCGGTTATAAAATTGCAGATGGTAAAATCGTGGCAGATTCCAAACAGGTCGAAGCTGTACGCCAGATATTCGATGCCTACACCGCAGGGCAGACATTTCAACAGATTGCCGATGCACTGTCTGCCCAAGGTATCCCCTACCGTTCGGATGCATCTTGCTGGAACAAAAACATGGTAAGCCGTATCCTTGCCAATGCAGACTACTGCGGTACGGCGGAATACCCACAAATCATCACCACAGGGCAGCTTGAAGCGGCAGAACAAATCCGAAAAAGCAAGACGGTCACCTACTCGGTAACGCTGAAACCGTTCCGCAAAGATATGCAGTGCGGATGTTGCGGTGCAAGGCTTTACTGGCACCCCAAAAGCAAGCAATGGGTTTGCCGAGAATGCGTGATGTGGTCGAAGCCGACACAAGCAAAGGAAACTTCCGCTAATTCGATCTAACAGGGATGTTTTGTGTGAGTTTTCTTGAAGAGTGAGAAATGCGGGCGGGGTGGGAAGATTGAGCGCAAAAAGGTGGAAAAAGGCGGGAAAGGACGCGAGAGCGCGGTTTTTTATGATGGTTAAACGGAATTGAACGCGAAATTTTGCAAGTTGGCGGGATGCAGGCTTGCAAAATTTTTTTGCCCTTTTTGGGGGTCAAAACGGCTGATCGGCGGCTGGATGGCGCAGCGGGCGCGGAGCGTTTGAAAAGTGTTTAAACGGCGTTTAAACAGCGCTTCAAATAAGCGCTTAAATATCGGAGTATCGTGTTTTAACAGGCGTTAAAACAATTTAAAAGGCGGCGGCCAGACCTATGCACACTGCATAAGTTTGGCTGCCGCCTTTTACAATTTCAGTCGGACATTTTGCGTCCGACTGAAATCCGCCGTCCCATTACGATACAACGTCAAAAAAAGAAAATCATCTAAAAACGGAAATTGCTACGATGTCCGACCAAAAAATAATGTTTGAACACCATGTATAACGCATGGCGTTATTTCTCAACAAATGCGATACATTCCTCTCCGTCTTGTGATACGGTTGCTCATGGTGTTGGAATCACGCCAAGATTTTGCAGGCGCTCTAATTCCTTTGTCAATAGAAATCGAACTACTTCTTGACCTGCTGAATCTAACAGTCGATACTGCTGAATTAAATCATATTCATCTGTTGACAAGGTACGCACGCGGGGTGAATCGTCAAAATCTTCCAGCGTGCAATCCAATGCGCGTGCAATAGATTTTACTGTTTCAATTTGCGGATCGCGTGTGTAGCCATTGATTATCTTATTCAATGTGCCTTTGGGAACGCCAGAGCGCTCCGCAAGTTCATCTATGGTAAGTCCTGCCTGTTTCCGTTTTTGAGAAATAATAGCGCCTAATTCCATATTGAATCCCCTTTCATTATTAACAGTATAGCGGTTTGCGATTCCAGCGTCAACAAAAAAGTGCCAAATACGGAACTAAAATACCGATAAAAAGGTTGACAAATTCCGTATTAGGGATTATATTATAGTAAAAGATTCCAAATTCGGAACTTTGGAGGTGCATGACATGAAGTACAGCTTCTTAGAAGCAAAAATCACAGAGCGAGGGATTAAGAAAGCGGCTATATCCGCTGCCATCGGTGTTACCCCGAAATCTTTTAATAATAAGTTGGCGGGCAAGAGTCCTTTTACATGGCCGGAGGTTCAGACAATCCAAAAACGGTTCTTTCCCGACATGAACAAGGATGACTTGTTCCAACAATAATCCATATAATCAGCCGAAACAGCCTTTCGGGGCTGTCTGCCGGGAGTGGCCGCCCGGTACTGATGATGGCAGGCCGGAAAGGAAGATCTAATATGGAACTCGCAGCAAACGACAGACTTATTGTAAAAAACATTCTTGTGCAGCAGGTAGGATTTCTGGGTGATGCTTCGGAGAGGGCAAAAGATAATACCGAGCTTCTGACACTGACGGCAGAAATGCTGGACGCTTTGAAGATGATTGTTCTTTTCGATGGCTCGCAGGAAAAAGACAGAAGAGCCGGACTTTCCGAGGAAGATGATTGCACTAAAAAGCCTGCGCTCACCACTGATGAGGGACAAAGGCGGCTTATGGAAGCAAAACGCATGCTCGAACGTGAGATTGCGACGGGGAGTCTCAAAGGCTTATTTTAAGTCGCCAACATCAATGCCATAAACCAAGAGATTCTGCCGCAGTTGATTGTGATAGCCCATGAGGGCACCACTTATCATTGCGTACACCACTTTATATTCTTCCTCAGAAGCAAACGCTTTGGCAACATCCTTCAAAGAATTTGCGTTTAGAGTGCCCAGAGTGTTTCCCATTGAAGTAAGCATACATTCACGAATGCTGACGTGTGCCGAAGGAGCAATCGCAACATCAAAATCACAATCTTCGTCGCAAATGGTTGCAATTTTGTTGCGCAGTTCCTTCCCCACGGGGGCTTTGCAGAAGGGGCAATTGATATTTTTCCCTTGCTCTACATCGGATTCAAAAACGCGGAAAGAGTTTGTGCATCGCTTACAGGTCAGACGAATGTACATAAAAACACCTCACAGGCAAATTTCCTGCCGAGCAGGATAAAAACAGTATAACAGAGAAAACGCAGATTGAACAGCCGAAACAGCCCTTCGGGGCTGTCTGCCGGGAGTGGCCGCCCGGTGCTGATGATGGCAGGCCAAGGAGAGCGGTATGAAAATTATTGAAGCCATACAGGAAGCCTACGGCCCGGAGTACACCACGCTGGAAGACGCCATCAACTGGTGGAGCGGGCCGAGGGCGTGGCGCGAGGATTTTACCGCTGTCCTAATTTTAAAGAGCGGTAAAAGGCCGTGTAAACAGTATTTAAGCGAGGTGCAACATGAAAACAAAAGTTCTTTTTGAAAGCGGCGAGATCATCCGTGAACTGCCGGACAAGCTGATCGTCGGTGAGACATACCCAAACGCAGGGAGCGACTACCGCATTGAAAAGTTAGATGCCGATGAAGACACTGCGTTGGTATACAGACCGAAAGATGGCTATTACTGCTGCGCTCACCATCCCGCGCTGTATGACATACCGGGCAGGGGCGTCGAGCTCCACTGGGGGTACAGCACAAACGGTCACTGGAACGAATAAAGCCGAAACGCCCCTGCGGGGGCGTCACTGTGAGATGACCTACACAGTCTGATGATGGCAGGTCAGAAAGAGGTGATTTTTTTGGAAGCGTTATTGAAAGCATCGGAAGCCAGTGCCTTGATGGGCGTGTCTATGCGACATGTCCGCAGAATGGCGCAATCTGGTGCGCTTTCCTATCAAATCCACATGAACGCTCAGAACAGGCCGGAGTACCTGTTCCCGCTTTCCAGCCTGCCCGATGCGGCGCAACAGAAATACTTTGCGGAGCACGCGCCCGCCGCGCCGCCTGCGGCGACCCCGGCCAAGGCGAAAAAGGCTGACAAGCCCGCCGCCTGCAAACCGCTGGAAGCCTACACTGCCGAGGAACGCGGTGAAATTGGGTACTGGATAACAACCGTTGACCGCTGGCAGACCTACCGCAACAAGGCCGGGACAAAGAAAGCCGAGTGCGACGAAAAATTTGTGCTGCTGTGCCGGATGGAAGAGCCAGACCGCCAAATCAGCGTGGAGACGCTTTACAGGAAGTGGGCGGCCATCCGCGAGGGTGATTATGGCGCACTGGTGGATATGCGCGGCAAGGCCCGCAAGGGCATGAGCAAGATGCCGGAAGCTATTGAGAGAGTTTTTCTGTCACTTTTTCTTCATGAAAGTCAGCTTCCCGTGCCCCGCTGCATTGCGCTGACGGAAGAGTGGGCACAGCAGAATATGCCCGAAGCGATGCCCCTGCCGGGGTATCATACTTTCTACCGCAAAGCAAAGGCTGTGCCTTACCCGGTCATGGTTTTGTGCCGCATGGGCGAGAAAAAATACTATGACCTGTGCAGCCCCTACATACGCCGTGAATATGAGAGCATCAACGCCAACGACTTCTGGGTAGGCGATACCCACACCCTTGATGTGGAGAGCATGGGGCCGGATGGTACGCTGCACCGCCTGTACTTGAGCGCGTGGCTGGACGCCCGCAGCGGTATCTTTACAGGCTGGTATGTCACGGACAGCCCCGGCAGCCAAGCAACGCTGAACGCGCTGCGCAAGGGTATCTTGAAGTTTGGCATTCCGAGCCGCGCCTATGTTGACAATGGCCGAGAGTTCTTGACCCGCGACATCGGCGGACGCGGTCACCGCGCCAAAAAGCGGCTGGCCGACGGCAGCGAGCCGTTTGCGCCGCCCGGTGTTTTTGAGCGGCTGGGCATTGAAATGACAAACGCCATTGTGCGCAATGCCCGCGCCAAGCTGGTCGAACGTCGGTTTGAGGATTTTAAAAACTATATTTCCCGACTGTTCCCCACCTACACAGGCGGCAACGTGGTCGAGAAGCCGAACTGCCTAAAGGCCGTTTTGAAGCGCGGGGAGCATATCCCCACCGATGCCGAAGTCATTGCCGCTGTTGATACCTTGATAGAAGGCTACATGAACTGCGACGACTACGGCGGCAGTGTGGCCGAGGATAAAGGCAAGAGCCGCATACAGGTCTGGCACGAGAGCCTGCGCAACGGCGTGGCCCGCCGCCCCGCCAGTGACAACGATCTGCAGCTGATGCTGCTGCGCACCAGCAAGCCCGTCCGCATCGGACGGCGCGGCGTGACCTTGAAGCTGCACGGCTTGGAATTGGATTTTTACACCCCGGAACTGGTAAATATGCGCATGAAGGAGAAAGTTTATGTGCGGTACGACCCGGAAGATCTGTCCAGCGTGCGCGTCTACGATATGGAAGACCGTTTCTTGTGTGTAGCACCGCAGAACAAGCTGACAGCCGGGTATCTGGAAAATCAAGAACAGATCGCCGACCTTATGGCCGCCAAGCGCCGCGCCGAAAAGGCCGTGCGGGAATATGGCGCAGCCCTCCGGCTGCCGGATGATCCAGACCGCGCCCTTACCCTTGCAACGGCGCTGGCACAGCGCAATCTGGATGCGCTGGACACTTTCCCCAGCCCGAAGCTGATACAGCTGCAGCAATCTGCCCGCGAAGAACCCCTGCTTAAAGCTGTCGGTGACATTGACATCGGCAGGATGAATGAGAACATCATCAGACAACGAGGAGGAATTGAAGATGGAAAAGACCTATAACCCCGCGCTGATCCAGCGCACGCAGCGTTACATGGAGACGCACAGCATCAGTCAAAATCAGTTTGCTGCTAAAGTGAATCTTTCCAGCGCGGCACTGAGCAGCTACCTCAATCAGAAGTATAAAGGCTCAGTGGAAGCCGTCGAGCGGCAGCTGAGTGAGTTCTTCAAGCTGGATGAAGAGGCCGAGGCCGCCGCCGAGAAAACCGCCAGCCTGCTGCCCCGCGCGGCGTATGTGCCGACCAGCATCAGCGAGGATGTCTGCCAGAGCATCCGCTTTGCCCAGTTGGAGCATTGCATGGTCGTCCTGCACGGTGATGCGGGCGTCGGCAAGAGCAAGGGCGCACAGAAGTTCCTGCGCGACCATCCCACGAACGCGGTGGGCATCAGCATCACGCCCAGCACGGGCACACTGAACGGCTCTATCAAGCTGCTGGCCCGCGCCCTGCGCGTGCCGGAGTGCCGCAACAAGATGGATCAGATGATGGCGCTGCGTTCCCGCCTTGACGGCACGAACTGGGTCGTCGTCATCGACGAAGCCCAGCACCTCAAATATGCGGCGCTGGAAGAAATCCGCTCCCTGACGGACGACAACCCCATGACCGGGGAGCACGGTGTCGGCGTTGTGCTCATCGGCAACAGCGAGGTGTACAGCCGCCTGCAGGGCCGCCAGCAAGCACAGTTTGCGCAGCTGTTCAGCCGCATCCGTATGCAGCGCGAGTACACCACCCGCAAGGTCAAGGAAGATGACGTGCGGAAGCTGTTCCCGGTGCTGGCCGAGCAGGACGCCCGCAAGGAAATGGACTTCCTGCTGAGCGTCTGCCGCAGTCCGTGGGGCATTCGTGGAGCAATGAACCTGTACACCAACGCGGCCAGCGCCAACGATGTCAGCTATGAAAATCTGTACCGCATGGCCGCCCACATGGGCATTGGTATGCTGGGAGCAGTTTGAGGAAAGGAGTTTTTTTAGATGAATTTGAAGTGCGGATATTTTACCGTGGGCGGCATCATGTGCGGCTCGCTGGTGGGCATCTTCGTCGGAGCGTTGGCCGTGAACGCCAGCCTCGGCTACATGATCCTGCTGCTGGGTGCGTGGGGACTGTGCCTTTACATCACATCGCACAGCCTTATGGACGATGCCCGCCGCGAGGAAGCGGTGCTGAACCAGCCCGCCGAAGAATTTGACGACCCCGACGAACTGCCGCCCCTTTACTGGGAGGGCTATGACCGGGGCTATGAAGACGCCCTTGAAAGCATGGCCTACACCCGCCCGCCGCGTGTGCGGCCACCCAAGAGCAAGAAAAAAGGTGCTTAGTTTAACAACACCCCTGCGGGCAGATGCCCGCACCTTAATGCAGCCGCCCGGATGGGCGCGGGTCTCAAGCCCCGGCAAATGCAGAGAGAGGAAGGAGTGTTCTTGTGAAAAAAGAAGATTGGGAAAAGGCCAAGTGCAGACTGCGTGCTCCGCTCGGACAGGTCGATTTGCTGTGCGACGGGTACAGCGTCACACTTGTCAATGAGTGCATCAGTATGTTCCGCAATGGAATAGCGGTGTATGTCAATGGCGAAATACGCGGCTCATGGTTTGTGCAGGATTGCGAGGAACGCCGGAGGTTTATCCCTCAAAAGGAAACTTCCTTGATGACCCGCAAGCAGATTGCCGCTTATAACAAGATGCCGAAGAAAGATCGGGGGCCGCTTAAAAAGTTCCGCGAGGAAACCTTCACGGCTTATCAGACACACTGGACGAACTGGCAGGCGCTTGTCAAGCATTTTGAAGCAAACAATGCCGACATCCGCCTTGTCACGCCGCAATAAAGCAAAGGAGTACATATCTATGGCAAGAAAGAAAGTAACCAGCGTTCCGGCACTGGCCGACTGGGGCGCAGTGGACAACGCCCTGCGGGACATCCGGGAGTGCCAGCACACGCTGGCGGAAATGGCTGTCCAGCGTGACCGCCAGATCGACAGCATCAAGGCCGACTACGCACAGGGGGCTTTGCCGCTGCAGAACCGGGTCAAGGCGCTGGAAAGCGAGGTCAAGGCATACGTTGATCTGCATCGGGCCGAACTGGACGGCAAGAGCCGCGCTCTGAACTTCGGCACTGTCGGCTACCGTGTCAGCAGCAAGCTGATGCTTGCCAGCAGCCGCGTGGCCGAGGCCATCGCCACGCTGAAGGTGTTGGGGCCCACCGAACTCATCAAGACTACCGAAACCCTTGACCGCGAGGCGCTGAAACGCCAGCCCGGTGATATTTTGCAGCAGGTGGGCGCTTACATCCGCACGGTGGATGAGTTTTACTATGATGTGAGCAGCAAGGAGGCCGACGCATGATGACTTCTATCGCAGGCGGACTGAACACGGGCATCTGGCTCTGTGCTGTGGTTCTGGGTGCTACCGGGAGCGCCATCATCGTAACGGTGGCGGCATCGCTGCTGTGCGCAGGCGTGAAGTGCATCATTAAACATTTTAAGAACGGCGGCTGACGCCGGGAAGGGAGGCTACTTATGGCCGGGAGCGGATGCAACGCTTATCAAATCCGAAAAATTTACGCTATCGGCGGCGCTCTGGGCATGGTGAAGCGGAACGAGGAAGACGACTTGCTGCATGAGTTGGTCGAGGGCATGACAGGGAAAAAGAGCATTAAAGCCTTGACCTACGGCGAAGCCTGCAAGGTCATCGGCGAGTTGGAAGGGCGGCAAGGAACGCCCCCGCCCCGCAAAAGCGGAAAGCCGCTCCGCAAGACCGCACCGGGCCACACCAGCGAGGGGCAGCGGCGCAAGGTCTGGGCACTCATGTATCGGCTGCAGGATGCCAGCCCCAGCAAGGCCCCGCTCGGTGACAGGCTGTGCGCCATCATCAAGAAGGAACTGGGCATCCCCTCGGATGTGGCGCTGTGCGAGAAGTCTGTATCTGCCGACCATCATTTTTACACGCTGGTCGAGCGGCGCACATCCTTTGCCGGGCGGCTCACGATCCAGTACCGCCTGTACTGCTCCGACAACAAAAGCACACTGGGGCGGCGCGTGCCGCTGGCAAGCCTGCCGCAATATGAGCGGCTGGAAGATGAGTACACCTTTGCCGTGCCCATTGATGGCGTCGGCATGGTGTTCCTGCGGATGCCCACCACAAACTGTGTAGACGGCAGCGCGGACGGCGTTTCCATCTACGAGCCTGCAATGGGGCTTATCCACCGCATCAACGAAAATGAACTGCAATTTAGCCGTGAGTTTGAGTTGGGCAGGATGCGCGTTGTGGCGAGTGCCGATATTCTGCGCACCCACAACGGCAAAAAATTACTGACCGATGATGTGTTCGTCGGTTTGGACGGCAATGAGCAGAGCGTCGGCATCACACCCTTTGCGCCTGCGCTGCGCAATGAAAGCTACGAGGCGCGGCGGCAGACCTACTTGAAGGCCATCGAAAATCTGCTGGGCATCAAGCGCGGCATCCTCTCCGACGCCGAAGCTGTGAGCAAAACGGCGACGGAGATCAATTCCAGCGCGGGCGATTATAGCCTGTCAATTATGGATTTTCAGCATCTGTACTATGACGCCCTACAAGCGGCGCTCCGGCTCGGCGACCAGATCGGGCAGGCATACCGCCTGTGCGATGCGTCGGCATGGGATGCCGACGAACTTGCCGTAACATGGGGCAACGGTGTGCTGTACGATGCCGACCAAGAGTGGACGGAGCGCAAGGAACTTGTGCAGATGGGCCTGCTGAAGCCGGAACTGGCGCTGGCGTGGAAATTTGACCTGCCTGCCGAGACGGAAGCTGACCTTGCCGAAATCCGCAAAAACTATATGCCGGAGTTGAAAGACCTTGAAGGTTGAGGTGATACCGCATGACCGCTGAGCAGCGTGCGGGCTTGAGTGATGCCGCTCTTGCCATGACGCAGCCCTGCATTGATGAACTTATCAAGGACATCAGCAGGCGCGTGCAGAAGGCCGGGGCTATCACTGACACTGCCGAATACCAGCTTTATCGGGCGCAGGCATTGGGCGAAAGCAAGAAGGCCATTGAGCAGGCCGTCTCGAAGCAGATCGGCATCAGCGAGGAAGTCATCGCCAGCCTGTTTGAATATGTGGCTGACAAGAGCCTGAGCCCTGATGAAAACGGCAGCCTAAAGCGAATGACTGAAGCCTACACCCGCATGACCCAGAGCAAGACCCGCGAACTGCTGCGTGACCTGTGGGCCGATACGCCGGAGGGCAAGGTGCAGCCGTTGCAGACGGCCTACGCCCGCGCAATGGATTTTGCGTTCCGGCAGGTTGCCACAGGTACACTGGACTTGAACACGGCCATCCGCCGCGCCGTGACGCCGCTGGCAAAGCGCGGCCTGCGCACCATTGAACAAAAGAGCGGGCGCAGCGTTGGCATTGAGTACGCCTGCAGGCGGTACATCATGGATCAACTCGGCCAGTTGGATGATGAAATCCAGCACGCCGACCATGACGCGCTGGGGTGCGACGGCTGGGAAATCAGTGCCCACGCCGCCTGCGCCCCCGACCATGAGCCGATACAGGGGCGGCAGTACGGCGACGCAGAATTTGAAAAACTGAACAACAGCCTGCAGCGCCGCATCGGGCGCTTGAACTGCGGGCACACGGCAAACCCCATCATTTTAGGCGTGAACGCGCCGCAGTACACCGAAGCCCAGCTTCAAAAATTCAAGGATGACAACGAGCGCGGCGTTGTGTACAATGGCTACCGGTACACCTTGTACGAGGCTGGGCAGGAGCAGAGCCGCATCGAAAACGGCATCCGGCTCATCAAGCGCCAGATTCTGGCCGACGAAGAAACCGAAAGCCCCGATCTGCAGAAGCATCAAATCAAGCTGCGGGTCGTGCAGGCCGAGTATGCGAGATTCTGCAAGGCCGTGGGTCTGCCCACCCGCAGCGAACGCCTGCAGGTGGCCGGGTTTGGCCGCAGCCAGTCCAACCGGGCCGTGTGGGCCTACAAAAAGGCTGCGCCGGAGCAACTTCGGGATGTAGAAATCGCAGGGCACAAACTGTACAGCGTCACGGATGAACGCATCCGGGCTGTGCCGAAGCCGTTCTTTCAAGGCGTTTCCAACAAGGTCAACGGTCTGGCGCAGGAATACGCCAGAGGCGTGCTGAAAAAGGTGCAGGGGCTGGAAGTCGGCACGGAGGCCGTCGTGAATTTTACCAAAGACGGTAAATGCACAGGCTACTATGTGGGCGGGCAGAACAGTATGAAGGTCAAGCCCCCGGAGATGCAAGTGCCCTATTACTCTTTACATAATCACCCCAGCAATGGTATACTTAGCCCAGAGGATATACAGCAGCTTATCAAGCGTCCTCAAATGCAGGGCATCGGCGCTGTCGGCAATGCCGGAGCGCTGTTCACCTGTGAGAAGGTGTTCGGCTATTCCCAAAAGAATGCCGAGGGCTGGTTTAAGGCTTTAAAAAAGAAATATCCTCTTTATAAAGGTGAATCCGGCAAAATCGAAGATGCGCTTGCGCAGCGTATTGCGTTTGCTGAAGAACTGCGAAGGGATGGTGCTAAGTATGGGCTCGTATTTTCAAGATAACCCTCCGACTCCAGAAGAAATCGCAAAGTGGCGAGCAGACCTTACGCGAGGCTGGCCTTATACTGAGGATGATCCTGAGCCGGATTTTTTCGACTGGACACCTGACCCGGACCGCAGCGCCACTACGGATTCCATTTATCTGCTTAAAGCAACAGGCAACTGGACGGAGGAAGATGAGCGCATCGCCTTTGACCCCAGCAAGCCCCCTCCGCGCCCGCTGGCTGAACTGGAAGCGGAGCACGACGCCTTCATCAAAGAATTGTTCAAAAAAGCAAAGCCCCTTTAAACACTGTATAAACGCTATTTGCACCGCTTTTAAAGCGGTGCTTTTTTCGTGCCCAAAATTATGCAAGAGGTGCTTTATGTTCTGTATTACCTATGACACAACCTGTTATGCCGACCCGCAGCGTGCGTTTGATTCCTTTATGCGGCAGCTTCGGGAACTTCTCGGCCTTGCACCCCGCGTTCGGAGAAACAAGCGGATCGTCTCGCATCCGCAGCCGCACAAGGTTGGCAAATACCGCGCACCGCATCTGCGACCCGATCCGCACCCGCACCTGCCGAGAGATCGGCTGCAGGAGTATCATTCTAAACCCGAAATCGTAACCGAGCGCAGCTGCTCCCGCGCCGATGAAGCGCAGGACGACAGCGACGCAGAAAACACAGACGAAGGAGATCACCTATGCTTGACTGGCTGAAACCCATCCTCGGTGATGGGTACAATGAGGAAATCGACAACAAGATCGCCGCCGAGATCAACAAGGGCTTTGTCGCCAAGGCCGACTACGACGCGGCCAAGGATGCCCAGCACACGGCAGCGGAGGCGCTGGCCGACGCCAACAAGGCGCTGGCCGAGTACAAGGACACCGACATCGACGGCCTGCGCAAGAGCGCCGAGGAATGGCAGGCCAAGGCAGAGCAGGCCGAGAAAGATGCGGATGCCCGCGTTGCGGCGGTGCAGTTTGATGCAAAGCTGGATTCTGCCATTGCTGCCGCGCATGGACGCAGCGGCAAGGCCATCCGTGCCCTGCTCGATCTGGACGCCCTGCGCGGCAGCGAAGACCCCGACAAGGACATTCCCGCCGCACTGGCCGCGCTGCAGAAGGACAGCGGCTATATGTTCGACACCGAGGAAACTCCGCCGCCCTATGCTGCAGGCACGGGCCGCACCGCCATGACCGCCGACAATTCTGACAGTGCCCTGCGCAAAGCGATGGGCCTGCCGATGGAATAAGATAAGGAGTAAAACCTATGAGCAACACTATCGAACTCGCAAAATCTTTCGTCCCGAAGCTGGATGAGTGCTACCGACTGGCCTCGCTTACGAGCGTGCTGGACGGTGCGCCCGAACTTGCTAAGCAGGGCGCAAACGCCAACGAACTCATCATCCCCATGATGAGCATGGACGGTCTGGCTGACTACAGCCGCAACGGCGGTTATGTGCAGGGCGGCGTCACCATGACGAATGAGACGGTCAAGTGCAACTTTGACCGTGGCCGCCGCTTTGACGTGGACGTCATGGACAATCTGGAAACCGCTGGCCTTGCCTTTGGCCGTCTGTCGGCTCAGTTCATCCGTGACAAGGTCGTGCCCGAACTGGACGCCTTCCGCTTTGCGTCCTACTGTGGCATCAGCGGCGTCACGAAGAAGGAAGAGACGCTTGCCGATGGAGCGGCCACCGTTGCGGCGCTGAGTGCTGCCGTGACGGCCATGGACGATGAGGAAGTCACCGCCACCGGGCGCTACCTGTTCATCACGCCGACGCTGCTGCAGGGCATCAACGATATGGACACCACGAAGAGCAAGAGGGTTCTGGAAGGATTCGAGCAGGTCATCAAGGTTCCCCAGCGCCGCTTCTACACGGCCATCAAGCAGCTTTCCGGCAAGACCGGGGAGGAAGCCGGCGGTTACACGAAGGCAGCCGGCGCGGCCAACATCAACTTCGCCATCGTCCAGAAGGATGCGCTCATCCAGTATACGAAGCACGCCGCCCCGAAGATCATCGCCCCGGAGAACAACCCGGACGCGGATGCCTACGTCTTCGGCTATCGCATGGTGGGCATCGCCAAGGCATACAAGAATATGCTGTCTGGCATGTACTTCAGCCACGACAAGGCGTAAGGAGGATTTACTATGGCTATTATCGGATACATCCCGCCCGCCGCCGAGCCGACCTCTGCGGTCAACGCGCAGCCTGTGCCGGACAATGCTCCGCCCGCCGAGGCGGCAGCGGAACTGCCGTTCCCCGAAGTGACGGATACTGCGGCGGAAGAAAAGCCCGCCAAGCGCACGAAGAGGGCGGCGGCCAAGGAGTAAACCCATGACGAGTTACGAGTTTTACGTCTGCAAATATGGCGGCAAGGCTGTCCAGCCGGACGAGTGGCAGACCGCCTATGCTGATGCCGACGCACTGATTCGGCGATACGAGCGGCTGTACCGCGTGGAATATTCCACCGACAACGCCCGTGACACGGCTGTATGTGCCATTGCTGACGCCCAGCGCAGGTTTGCTGATGTACAGAGCGGTGCTGCGGCTGCTCCGGCCAGCGTTACGATTGGCAGCGTAAGCGAAAGCTACGCCGCCAACACGGCAGCAGCCATTGATGCGACACCCAAGGCACAGGCGGCAGAATACTATCGCATTCTGTGCTTGCATGCTGATGTGTACAGGGGGTGCAGCTGATGCGGTATGAGGGAGCGCTTCGTTCGCCGATCTATGACCTGTGCCGCCAGACCGTTACCGTGTACCATGCGTGTTATAATCCCTTCCGGGTGACGCGCTGCGTAATTCATGGCGCGTACTTTGAGCGTAAAACCGTGCAGACCGTTGATAAAAGCGGGGGCAAATCCTGCGACGAATTTTTGCTGGTAATTCCCAACAAAAACGCGCGGAGGGCTGCCCCCGCCCTTTTTAACGGCATCCCCGGCGTGTATGTGCTGGAATGCGGGGATCGCATTGTGGAGGGTGTTGGGGAAGAAATCACAACCCGCGAACAGTGGGGCAGCTTCGTCCCGGCCAACCGCCCCGGTGTGGTTACTGTAGACTGGGTGCGGGACATGGGCTGCGCTACACAAAAACCTATGAATCGGAGGATTTTGCATGAAAATCGAACGCAAATATATGGCGCATTATCTGAATGCAACTTTTGCCGCAGATGATGGCACGGCCAGCTATGTGCGGCTGGGCAAAGATTTGGAGGAATACTCCCCGGAGTTGTCCGCCAATGTCGAAAAGAAAACCAACATTCTCGGCAACGAGACTGTCAGCATCGACAGCTACCAGAAGCAGGGCGAGGTCAGGCGAAAGGAGTTTCATCTAATGTGGCAGACGCCTGTTTATGACCGAACTGCCGCCGATGTGGCAGCAGGAGCGGAAAAGTGTTATATCACGGCAGAACTGCTAAATCGCATCGAGGGCAACACCGCCCACATGGCGCAGCTTCTGGGCGTAGAGATCGACACCCGCACATGGACGTCGATGGGGCTGCTGACCCGCGCTCAGATGCAGCGCATTTTGGACAACCTTGCCACTGTGCGAGCTGCATACTACACGCTGCCCGGTACGCCGAACATTCCCACAGCGCCGAGCACGCTGTACAGCGCTATCAATGACATGGAGCAGATACTGTGGAGTCTGCACGAACTGTGGCAGCGCAACAGCGTAAAGCAGTACGTCGGAGAAATTTGCGCCGGGCAAGAGATTGGAGTGATTTAATGTTTGAGAAGAAAGTGTGGAATGACCGCCAGAGCGAGCATCCTGCCCGCCGCAGGTTGACTCCTACAGAAAACGACAACGAGTATGAAGTCTCCCGCGCGGAAGGTCTTGTCATGGAAGAGGGCGACGCCTTTGACGCCGCCACTATGAACGATCTGGAAAACCGTGTGGCGAAAGCCTTTGCAGAATATGATCCTGCGGAACTCGGTGCTGTCAATGTGACAGTGCAGCTGTACACCTGTAAAAAAGAAGGCAAAGTGTATCAGCTGACTGGATCGGGCGCTGTTGGACGCTGCAAAATTCCCGCAGCATGGGCCAGCGGCGACACATGGACGGTTAACGGTACGACAGTGCCCGCCTATTGCGGTGCTGACGCCGTGGACGGGGATACTATTGTGGCCGGGCGCTGGGTGCTGTTCACCTTCGATGGGCAGCAGTTAAATTTTAATGGCGGCGGTGGATTATCCTCCGGCAAGTTGGCACGGGCCACCGCCAAAGCCTCGCAGGTGCTGGATGGAGTGCCGTTCTATGCCGGAAGCAAAACGCTGCAAAAAGGTACAATGCGCAATAACGGAAGCTGGCCGGACGCCGACAAGCTGACGCTGGAAAACGGAAAGCTTTATATGTATAAAGCAGACGGCTATACGGAGGGCGGTCTGGAAGCGGTTGCATCGTTGCTGGGAGATGCTTCGGCTTCTGACATTATGCAAGGAACTGCGGCATCATCGTCCAAAGGCCTCCATGTGGCCGGGAGTATTGTGGACAGAGGAAACTGGAGCGAACAAATCGTACCTGGCGGAAAAGTCACAATCCCGCCTGGACGTCACGCAGGTAATGGCAGCGTAAGCGCTGCAGCGCTAAAAACTATGACGCTGCGTGTATCTGATTGGCCGCATGAGTATCCCGATATGGAATGGCATTACACGCTTACAGGCGGAATATTGGTTGGCATTGCTGGCCTTGGCCGTGCCTCTGGTGATGCCTCCTCAAATGTTATTGAAAGTATCCGCATTGCAGGAAACACTATATATGTAAAAAACGCTTCTGGTGGATACCCTATGCGGGATATTACATTGCTGTATTACTGAGGGAACTAAAGGTATGGCAGAAACTATTATTATCAACGCCGCAACCCGCGAAATTAAAGTGCCGGACTCGGAGATCAACTTCGGCGTCGCTGGCGAGCGAAAAATCGAAAGGAAACACTTCCGAATTGAGGGCCGCACCTATAAGGGCGTAGACCTCGCGGATGGGTTTGCGTGGAAGGTTTCTTGTGAAAATGCGGCAAAGAAGCCCTGCGCCGATTTGATTGACAGCATTGTCGCAGATGCAACAGGAATTGAGTTTGACTGGGTGGTCGGCGCGGCCCCGATGGCCTTTAAAGGCGAACTCAAGTTTTCCGTTTGCGCCAAACGCACGAACAGTTTGGCCGAAATCTTGAACGAGTGGCACAGCCGCATCGGTACGGGCATTGTCAACGCCGGACTGGAAGCTACCGTTGAGGACATCGGCGGTTATGATTTGGCCGCACAGTTGCAGAAGGAGGCGGCACAGGCAAAAGCAAACGCCGAAGCTGCGAAAGATGCGCAGGAGGCTGCCGAGAGTGCTCGTGATGCTGCGAGCGGCAGCGCATCGGCAGCGGCCGACTCGGCAAGTGCCGCAGCCTCCAGCGCCTCCGATGCCGCGAATGCTGCCAAAACCGCTGGCGACGCTGCCGCAAAAGTTGTAAATGAGGGTGTTGCCGAGAAGCTGACGGAGATGCAAAACATCCAGAAAGACGTCTCGACTAAAGCCCAGACAGCCGAAACGGCGGCAAAAAATGCGGACACTGCCAAAACTGCGGCGCAGAACGCGCAGAAGGCTGCCGAGAAGAGCGCGGGCAACGCAGCCAACAGCGAATCGGCGGCCAAGACCTCTGCGGAGCAGGCTGCCGCCGCCCGCGATACGGCGCAGGAACTGGCTGGCCGCGTGACAGTGGACGACACGCTGAGCGATGCCAGCGCCAGCCCTGTCCAGAATAAGGTGATCTTCGCGGCACTTGCCAAAAAGCAGGATGTGCAGCGCGTCACTTTCGTCATCAACGACACTGACGGCGGCTTGGATGCCGTCGTGGCCGACTAATTTAAACACCGTTTAAAGGAGTTTTTATCATGGCAGAAACTGTTAATCTTCCCCGCGACAGCACGCTGCGGGAACTCGTGGCCGTGCAGAAAGCCAGCATCATTGCCAGCGGAAACGCGGCGGCCATTGACCGCCTTTATGGCAGCCTCGTTCGCGCGGCTAAAAGCGTTGAGGAAGTCAACACACTCTTCGTGGACTGGTGGAACATCTGCTGGAAGGAGGGCGTGACGACGCGCAATGAACTGTGCGGGCGCTGGTTCGGTACAGTGCTGGACGACAACCGCGTGCATGGCACGAAAGAACCTCTGTTTGCTACCAGTCAGAGCGCCATCGGCGAGGCAACCGATGACAGCGTCGGCCTTGTCTGCACGCCCAGCACCGAGGCTGCGGCCAACCGTGACGACTTCGCCAAACTGCCGCAGTTCTGGGCACTGGAAGTTGCCGCCGAGAAAAATGCGGACGGCACGCACACGATCTATGCCGTCGAGTTCATCGATAGCTATGACGATGTGCGCCGGAGCAAGCACCTGTGCTGGGTGCTGCAGAAGAACACCTACACGAAAGAATGGGATGAGGGCGGTTATCGCTATTTCAAAATGCGCTGCCACCCCAGCACCGGGTATGAAACGTGGCCGCAGGGTACGGATAAAAACGGCACTGTCTACGGCTACATTGCAAACCCGAAGTATGCTGCCGGATTTGACAGCGACGGCCTCATCGGCTGCGGCAGTGGCCGTCCGCCCATCAACTATTCCAGCCACAGCGACAATGTGGGCCTGTGGCGCAAGCGCGGCGCACAGTATGCGGGCGCATCCGGCAGACTGCTCAAATGGCAGCTTGCCATGATCCGGCTGAAATACGCCCGCAAGGGTAACAGCGGCACGATTGAGGGCTGCACCGGGTACAGCTACCAGTACGCGGTGTCTGTCGGAGAATCCGGCGTGAAGCGCGTCCTTCTGACGGCAGCACAGGCCGCCAACCTGTTCGTTGGGTCGAGCGTCATTATCGGCGATAAGGGAACAGGCACGAGCACGGATCGCGGCGTTGCCAGCATGTACAAACTGGCGAAAAACAAACGCATTGCCAGCATCACGGACGTTACCATCGACGGCACGGCCTACAAGGCAGTCAACATCGAGACGGACACCGCCTTTGACACCGAAGCGGGCGTCACCTACATCTCCACGATGCCCTATTGGAGCGGCTGGAACGATACTGTGCAGGGCTATGATGGCAGCCGATACAGCCCGACAAGTGGCAAGGAACCGGGCCTTATCCAGCGCACGGAGTTCCAAATCGGCTCGTATCTGATCCTCGCGGATGAGTTCATGCAGTGGGGCAAAGATGCTGACGGCAATTATACCCTTGACCTGTATACCTGCCACGACCAGAGCAAGGTTACGACGGGCTCTATCACGGCAGACTACACAAAGCAGGAGGATTTGACGCTGACCTTTGCCGCCAGTGAAAAGGACGGCTGGCGGTATATCGAGGATACCGCTGTAAGCAAGGATAAAGGCGTTCTGTGGCCTGCTAAAGTATCTACTACGGCAGGCAGTGGAACAGGTGTTAAGGCAGGCTTTTATGTGGGGCTTGCAACCTCCGGCGTGCGGGCCTCGTGGCGTTGCTGCACCCTTAATTACAATGGCACTGCCTCGCTCGCGGCGGCTCGTTCTTACTATACTACGGGCAATAGGGCTTGGAACGGCTCGGCTGGCGTGGCTGATTTGGCTGGGTGACGCAGGGTGAATTGCCTCGGCTCGACGAGGCAAGAGGGGCGCAGCCCCTTTATTAACCCGGCGTAGCCGGGTCGCACGATTTTTATTTTTGCGTTTTCCTCTTTTGATTTTCTGATTTTCTTGCTATAATGCTTTTGGGTTATGCGGTGTTTCCGTTAGCTTTTTCGTTCTGAGTTCCTCGCGCCCCTTTGTAGTGGGTGGCGCGGCGTGCGGGCCTCGTGGCGTTGCTGCAACCTTAATAACAATGGCAATGCCTCGCTCGCGGCGGCTAATTCTAACAATACAACGGGCAATAGGAATTGGAACGGCTCGGCTGGCGTGGCTGATTTGTCAATTACACCATACATTATATATTGCACCGTATAATCCGCCCATATTGGGAAAATTGTGTTTGAAACCAGCGGGGGCTAGTAGCGAGAGCGGACGCCGCCGACGACACAAATCAAAGGAGGATTTACTGGTGAAAACGTACTGCAAGCCAGCAGAGGTGAACATCGAAAACCTTGATTTTATCAAGGAGCAGGTGCATCTGTGCTTCACTGGCAAGCGGTCAAAGAGAAGATTCCAAAATTTATTAGTATCTACCGGGAAAATCACGCGGGCCGAACTGCGTGAAGAAATCCGAAATTGTACTTGCAACAAAAGCCTAACGGCCATTGACGCCGTGGCCGAGCAGGCTCATACCGACATTCTGGCGCGCAGCGTTTCGTTTGAGCCTGTGCGTCAGTTCCAACTGCGGGAAAACGGGAAGCTGCGCAACATCTGCGAGGAAAGCCCGTGGCAGCAGATTTTTGAGTACATTGCAAAGGGAGCGCTTGACCCTCTCTTCCGTGCGAAGCTGCTGCCGATCCAGTACGGCAGTCTGCCCGGAAAAGGGCAGATTGCCGGGAAACGGCAGAACGAACGCATCCTTCGCCGGATGCTCCACAACAAAACAGACGCCGCAAAATGCGACGTTAAAAAGGCTTATCCTTCCACGACAGTCGAATGCGTTATGAATCTTCTGCGCCGCGACATCGGAAAGAATAAGCCCTTGCTGTGGCTTGTGGAGGCCGTCATGGCAAACTACCCGGACGGCGTTCTGCTAATTGGCGGGTATCTGCCTTGCTGGCTGTTCAATTATGTTATGAGTTATGTGCTGCGGTACATTCTCTCCCATCGCAAGGTGCGGCGTGGAAAGTCGTCCAAAATGATCCTTGCCATCTGCTGCTATGCCGACGACATTACCGTATATGGACGCATATCCAACCTTACAAAAGTAATGAAGGATACCACCAGATGGGCAAAGGAGACGCTGGGGCTGACGATCAAGAGTGCATGGGATATTATCCACTTTGCATCCTTTGACGCCGAGCGTCAGCAGAACAAGCGCCGCAAGGCTGGCAGCCATCAGCGCACGCCGGGTCTTGATATGATGGGCTATGTGGTACGCCGTACTTATACCATCATCCGAGGCCGCAACTTTGTCAAACTGCGGCGGGCAATTCTGCGTGCCCAGCGCGATCTGGACGCTTTGGGGTATGTGCCGTGGTGGAGAGCGCAGCGCATTATGAGCCAGTGGGGCGAAATCAAGCACAGCGACAGCCGTGGCTTTTGCCAGAAGTACAACGTCTATAAAATTATCCGCGCCGCGAAACGTTCTGTATCGTGGCATAGTAAACAGTTACTGTTAAAGGAGCAAACGCATGGAGCAGTATGTTAAAAAGCTCGCTGCCGTGCAGGTGTTCGCACTGAATGGCGCGACGGACATTATCCTGCGCAAGGATATTGCGTCCGAGAAAATCACCGACGAAGAGGGCAACAAGCAGACGATCTGGAACTGCGATGAGCGCCAGATTCGCGTTGCGTCCGCAGTCACCGAGGAAGAAGTCACGGCGGACTTCGATTCGTGGTGGGACTATCAGCCGCCGCGCGAGGCTGAGCCTGTGACTGCCTCTGACCGTCTGGATGCCCTTGAGGCAGCCGTTTATGATTTGGCGGAGGTGGTATACAATGGCTAAATTTTACGCGACACAAATCCGCATGGGCCGCACGACGCTGGAACAAGTTCCTGCCGTCTGGCGGGAAAAAACGGCGGCTTTGCTGTAAATCATGTATCCGCGAGCACCCTGCAAGGGGTGCTCTTTTCTTTGCACAAAAATGAGGTACACTCTATGGGAAAAAGCATTTTTGATGGCCGCGTGCAGATCAAGTACAGCTATGGCTGCTACGGCATGACACGCGGCGGCGGAAAGACATGGCACGGCGGCATGGACATCGTGGGCGTCGACAGCGACATTATCCTCATGCCGTACTATGAGATGCCCGACGGCACGCAGAAGCCCATCAAAGGCCGTGTGACGCGGGCGCGTATCGTGACCGACCATTCCGACAGAACGTGGGAGTGGGGGTATTATGTTTGTGTCCAGCTTGATGCCGACCAGACCCCCGATGCGGTCAATTTCATGTACTTCTGCCATTGCTCCCGCTTGCTTGTCGATGTCGGTGATCGCGTCATCAGCGGCCAGCAGCTTGCCATCATGGGCGAGACAGGCAATGCAGAGGGCACGCACCCGCACTGTCATTTTGAAGTACGAGCCACGGCCAGCGGCAAGGGGCTTGACCCTACGGCCTATGCAGCCATCCCCAACAAGGCAGGCATCTATGGCGCTGCTCCGGCAGCGGACAAGCCTGCCGAAATCCCTGCCAACAGCGAAAAAGCTGCCACTTCTCTTTTGCAGAACATCACTGTTGGCCCTGTCAGCAGTGGCGATGCCGCCGCAGTTGTTGCGGTCTGCAAGGAACACGGCACGACGGCAGACAGCTACACTAATGCTGAGAATCACTTGCAGATCATCTGCATCCGCAGCGTGGTGCAGGCTGTTGCAGACGCTGTGCTGGCGGTTTGCAAGGAACGCAAGCTGACTGACGCGAAACTCTACACGAGTCACTGGGCATAAAGGAGGCCTTTTATGAAGCAACTTTTGGAAGCCCTCACTGCGCTGTTGAAGGTGAAAACCATCGTCACGCTGGTTATTATCGTTGTGCTGGCCGTGCTGTCTCTCAACGGAAGTGTTGAGCCGGACAAGTTTCTCACCATCGCAACGATGGTTGTTGCGTTCTATTTTGGAACGCAGAATGAAAAAAAGTCGTAGTTCCCCTTGAAATCACCTTTTCGCCCCGGAAAGGATGATTTGCATGAACAGTTTTATCGGATGGATTGGCGGCAAGCGTGCCCTGCGCAATGAAATTTTGCAGCGTATGCCTGCGGACATTGGACGCTATATTGAGGTGTTCGGCGGCGCAGGCTGGGTACTATTTGGCCGTGAGCCGAGCAGCAAAGTCATGGAAGTGTTCAATGACTATGACGCGGAACTTGTCAACATCTACCGCTGCATCAAGTACCACCCGGACGCCCTGCAGCATGAACTTGATATGCTCCCAGATGCGCGGGAAGTGTTCTTTGACTGTCTGGCACAGGAGCAGGTGCGCGGGTTGACTGACATACAGCGAGCGGCACGCAGCCTATACCTTATTAAGGCCAGCTTTGGAACAGACCGCCACACATTTGCAACTGCTCCGAAAGGCGTCTGCAACATTTCTGCATCGTTTCCTGCGGTGCAGGAGAGGCTTCGCCGGGTCATAATCGAAAACCTTGACTTCGAGCATCTGATTAAGACCTACGACAGAGAAAATGCTTTGTTTTACTGTGACCCGCCGTATGTTGAAACCGAAAAATACTACCGCGCCCGCTTTCAAGAAAGCGACCATAAGCGGCTGGCCAACGCGCTTCACAGCATCAAGGGCCGCTTCCTGCTGTCCTACAATGATTGCCCACAGGTGCGGGAGTTGTATGCCGACTGCATTATTGAGCCTGTTTCGCGGCGTAATACGCTGTCTGCGCAAAGTGTGGACGGCTACAAAGAAGTCTTTGTTCGCAACTATGAATTATAACGGAAAGCGTTATATCCTACCAAAATGAAGACGCCCCACTAAAGATTATTTTAGAATGGTCGCAGGGGCGATAAGGTGATAAAAAATCATCTCTCCCGCTTGTTAGGTGAAAGACGCTGGACACAGGCGCGACTTGCACGAGAAACAGGCATCCGTCCGTCGACCATTTCCGCCTACTATAACGAACTGGCGGAGCGCATCAGTTACGAGCACATGGATCGCATTTGCGAAGCTCTCGACTGTGATGTAAGTGATCTTCTGGAACGAGTGCCTTCTCGGCAGCGCAAAACGGGCAAAGACCTAATCTTAGAACAGCACGGAAACCGAAAAACTAAACAATAAGCGGGAAACAAAAAAGGCGTTTTAGAGGTATTTAAACACTTCTAAAACGCCTTTTTTGTTATTAAAATTTGAGCGGAAATCCTGCTATTTCTTTTTCATTTTAAAATCAAAGTCTTTTCAATTTTTTTGCAAAGCAACATTTTGCTTGGAATAAAGTAATCTAAAAAATAAACATTTATGATTCATGTATCGACATTATACATAATAGCGGGATGATATGCTAATTGTATTGTAGATGAAAAGCAACGAATGAGGAGAACAATATGGATATCACTTTGTATATAGAAGGACTTCGGCAATCGCAAGAGAAAACATCACGCCAGAAGGATATTTTAGATACATGGGAAGAAATACAAAAAGTTCCTTTTGACAGGCAGACAGCGATAAAACAGGCCAAGAAAAATAAATTAAATTATTCAAATTTAAGAGAAAAAACTTCACCAATGTTTGTAATCGGAACACGTCTATGGGAAGAATTATATGATAAAGATATATGCCTTAATTTGCAGTGGCAGTTGGGAGTGCTTGTGGAAGAAGAAATGAGTGGGAGAGTAAAAACATAATGACGAGAAAATCTGCATTTGGATTGCCTAATATCGAGGGTATCTTTTTTGTCACACTCAGACAACAAAAGTGCGTTGAAACGATAAGTTTCAATGCGCTTTTTCTTTGTCTGGGGAAAAAGTGGTCACTTTTTGTTCACTTTGACCCCAAAATGACCCCAAAACGGGAAAACGACTGCGCCCGGACGGCTGAAATTTTCAACCGCCCGGGCGCTTTTTGTGGATAAATCTTGCGGAGTTGGCAGGTAAAAATAGGAGCGGTCGGTGCGGTCAGCTTGCCTTGACGAGTACCAACACGCTGTTCTGCGGTACGACGATTTGCTCTTGCTTGGTGGGAATGGGCGGGTTCTTGTATTGGCGCAGGTTTTTTTCGATTTGCTGCTTGACTGCCAGCAGGGCGGCGTCTAATGTTGATGCAGTGATGACGATTTTGGGGAAGTCGGGAACATGGGCAGTGCAGCCGTCTGCTGTTCGTGTGCAAAGCACAGGATAAGGCTGGTTCTCAACGGATATGCCGTACTGCATCCCGAGCATATCGTCCATCTTGTCCATCTCGCGCCGTTTGTGCTCGTCCATGCTGTGAACATAGGTGTCCATTGTGAATGCTACGGAGTAATGACCGAGGATGGCTGACAGGGTCTTGTAATCCATGCCTCGTTCCAGCGCACGGGTGGCAAAGGTATGCCGCAGGGCGTGGAAGGTAAAGTGCCCGATGTCGGCATCCTTCAACAGGCGGTCGTAGTAATCCTTGAAAGTTTTCTGCTCAAAGTAGTGACCAAACTCGTTGGTGACGATGAAGCCATCGTCGGTGTACTTATCCCCTGCCCGAATCTTATCCTGCGCTTGCTGTTGTTTCCAGCGGGTAAGCTCGTCTGCCATTGTGCGGGTCAGCGGAATCGTGCGGCGGGAGTTTTTCGTTTTGGGTGTGCCGAATACGATTTCAGTTTTGTTTTCGCCGTCGTGGGCTTCGTACTTGGCAAGGCGGTTGATGGTACGGTGTACATGAAGCTGCGTGGTGGAAAAGTCAATGTCCTCCCACTTCAGCGCCAGCAATTCCCCCATGCGTAATCCGGTACACAAGTCTAAGCGGATAAACACGCCGTAGCGGTGGCGGTAGCTGGCTTGCACCAGCGCCCGCTGCTGGTCGTTGGTAAATACGCTGATTTCGGGCTTTTCTCCGCTGGGCAAGGTCACGGCATCGCAGGGATTGTACACTAACAAGCGCTCCTTTACGGCCTGCTGTAAGCACTTGTGCAATGCCATGTGGTAGTTGCGAAGCGTCTTGGGCGACAGCCCTTCCTCGCGGAATTTGTAGTTGTAAAACTCCTGCAAGGTGTGCGGTTCTAATTTCTTTAATAAAATCTTTCCCAGTACACAAAAGTGCTTGTTGAGATAACTGCGGTAGCTGGCGTAAGTAGATTGCTTGACGGTGTCCTTCATATAGGTGTCCAGCCAGTATTCATACCACTCTCCCAGTGTCACCGACATCGGATCGCGCCAGCCCTGTGTGCGGACTTCATGGGCTTGCTGCTGTAAAATGGCGATTGCCTCTTGTCTGGTGTTACAGCAGGTGGATGTGCGCCTGGGTTTGCCGGTCTTGTAGTCGATTCCAGCTGACAGGCGAACCTCCCACCGCCCGTCTGTTCGCTGACGAATATTGCCCTCGTTATGCCCGCGGCGCAGGGGTGTTTTAGATGTGTCTTTCACGTTGCATCGTCTCCTTTCGTGACACAAAGACTACCACAGGTACTTGGAGAAAGCTATTCATCAGACCCGACAATCTTCGGGTTCTCGTTTTGGGCTTTATTGACCTTTTGCTGCTCCAGCCAGCCCAGCAGTTCATCCCGCCGCACCAGCAGTCGGTTTCCAATGTGGAACGCAGGAAAAGTCGCGTCGTGAAATATCCGATAGGTGGTCGAGCGTGAGATACCGAAGTAAGTTTGCACTTCCTTGGGGCTTACAACATTGGGTAAATTTTGAAATTCCGTGTTCATGGGTTCCTCCTATGTAAGTAGTGAAAAAACGCTTTCACTATATAGCCACTGGGAAAGGGCAAAAAGTATCGCAGACTTTTGAGATGTAATAATTTGTAATAATATGTCGACATTATGTAGCCAGTGGGAAGGCGCAAGATTTGACCTGTATCCAACAAAAATTTTAATCAAAATTAAAACAGGCAAGCTGCAGATTAAAACGGCTTGCCTGTTTTAAGTGACGATGGTGACGGTAGTGACGATGTTTATGGGATATGGGTAGGGGTATGCAAGAAAGACCGTCACCATCGTCATCACCGTCACGGATATGCGAAATGACGCTTGCAGTTTACTACTGCTCAAAACGAAAATAGTGATATTACGAGAAACACAAAATCAGAATGACGCAGATGACGCTAATGACGCTGAATCCGGGATATGGTATAGGGATATCCCCAAAACAGCGTCACAAGCGTCATCTGCGTCACTATCGTCACGCAAGAACTGTGCCGGGGGTCTGGGGGACACCCCTAGAAATGCGTTTGTGGATATCCAAACGCTATGCTAGCAAAACACGTCTACCCCCAAAACGATGACAAACAAACCCGATACCCGCACAAATTCGTATATGCTCTCAAGAGTGAATCACTTCTGATTCATCCAAAAATCTTGACTCGAAAAAGTGAATCCGTTCTGATTCACTTTCCAAAAAGGAGTTACGCAGACACCTTGACAACTGTACCGCACTGCGGTATGCTGTAAGAAAAGTGTAAGTGCTTACAACGCCGCAGCTGCGGCAAAGGCGGACAGCGAGGAAGTCATGAACATCTACGATATTGCCAAGGAGGCGGGCGTTTCCATTGCCACGGTTTCCCGCGTGCTGAACAACAAAGGCACGGTCAGCGCGGCGACCCGTGCGCGGGTGGAGGCTATCTTAAAGCAGAACAACTACACCCCCAGCGCCATTGCACGCGGTATGGTGAGCAAATCTATGCGTACCGTCGCGGTTTTGACGGTGGACATCCGCGTACCGCACTACGCCCGCACCGCCTATACCATTGAGCGGGAGTTCAGCCGCCGTGGGTATGAGGTCATCCTTTGCAACACAGGCGGTGACCGGGCAGAAACGCTGCGCTACCTGCAGGCCGTCAACCAGAAGCAGGTGGACGGCATCGTGCTGGTCGGCTCGGTGTTTGACACGATCTGCCAGGGGACGGAGATGGAAAAGCTGTTGACCGGCGTGCCGGTGGTGCTGGCAAACGGAAAGCTCGACCTGCCCAACGCCTACTCGGTCACGGTAGACGATAAATACGGCGTCTCGCTGGCGGTGGAGCATCTTGTTGCGCGCGGACGCAAGAATATCTACTACATCAAGGACCGCGACACGGACAGTGCCAAGTCCAAGCGCGACGGCTTTTTGGAAGCCATGCGCCGCAATGGGCTGGAATTTGCCGACCATGTGCTGGAAGCAGGCGAGACGCTGGCATCCGGCATGGAGACGGTGCAGGCGCTGCTGGCGCAGGGCATCGTGCCGGACGGTATCGTCTGCGGCGAAGACCTGACGGCAGCCGGAGCGCTGAAAGCCTTGCTGCGCGCGGGGCTGCGTGTGCCGGGGCAGGTCGCCGTCGTGGGGTTCAACAATTCCGACTATGCGCACCTGTGTGAGCCGGTGCTGACCTCGGTGGACAACAAGCCGGAGCAGGTCGCACTGCTTTGCGTACAGCTTTTGGAAAGCAGCATCGAGCGCAGCGAAGCGTATTCCTCTGTCGTATTGCAGCCGGAGTTGGCGCAGGGGGAGACGAGCTGAGGGCAGTGACAGGCGAGAGGGAAATATAGGCAGCGCAGCCCCTCATCCGCCCCTGCGGGGCACTTTCCCCCAAGGGGAAGGCATTACCGTTGTAGGGGTCGGCGTCCCCGACGACCCGCAGCACGTCACGGCAGCTATAACCATAGAAAGATAACTTCTCGACAGGTCACTTTGTACAAAAGTGGCCTGTTTTGTTTTGCGATGTGTAAGCGGTTACAGTGAAATTGTATAAAACTTAACAGGTGAATTTGTAGCATTCTCCGAATTGTAACCGCTTACATAAAATCTATTGACAAACTCATAAGCAAAGAATATAATCCAATTAGAGTAAGCGCTTACACAACCAATGCAGGCGCACAGATTTGACAAACGCACGAAAACAAAGGAGAATGTAAAATGAAACGTGTACCTTATGAAGAAATGGTCGCCCAGTTTGCCCGCGTGCTGGAAAAGAAAGGCTTTACCGCCTCTGACGCGCAGGATGCTGCCATCATCTTTGCGCAGAACAGCTTGGCGGGTGTGTTCAGCCACGGTCTGAACCGCTTCCCCCGCGTGGTCAGCTATCTGGAAAAGGGCGAGATCGACCCCGCCGCTCGCGCCACCTGCGTGTCCAGTATGGGCAGCATCGAGCGCTGGGACGGTCACCGCGGCTTCGGCCCGCTGAACGCTAAGCGTGCGATGGACCGCGCCTGCGAGCTTGCCAAGCAGAACGGCGTCGGCGTTGTGGCGCTGGGCAACAACAACCACTGGATGCGCGGCGGCACCTACGGCTGGCTGGCAGCTGACCACGGCTGCATCGGTATCTGCTGGTCCAACACGATGCCCAACATGCCCGCATGGGGCGGCAAGGACCGCAAAATCGGCAACAACCCGCTTATCATGGCAGTGCCTCGCTCCAACGGTGAGCACGCGATGATCGACTGTGCGGTCAGCCAGTTCAGCTACGGCAAAATCGAGGACTGCCGCCTGCGCGGTGTGCAGCTGCCCGTTCCCGGCGGCTACAACGAAAAGGGCGAGCTGACCACCGACCCCGCCGAGATCGAGAAAACCTGGCGCGTGCTGCCGATGGGCTACTGGAAGGGCAGCGGTCTGTCCATCGCCCTTGACCTGATCGCCACCGTTCTGACGAACGGCAACTCCGTGCATACCATCGGCACCTTCGGCGACGAGATCGGTCTGACCCAGATCATGATCGCCATCGACCCGGCCAAGTTCAACACCGTTGAGCAGACCGACGCCATTGTGGACGCCATTCTGGCGGACGTCAAGAGCAGCGAGCCTGTCACTGAGGGCGGCGAGGTCTACTACCCCGGCGAACTGGAGCTGAAGAACATCAAGGAAAACAAGGAGCTGGGCGTTCCCGTTATTGAGGAAGTCTGGGAGTCCGTGTTGAAGATGTAAGATGCTGCAGGGTGTTTTCTTTGACATGGACGGGCTGATGTTCGACACCGAGCGCATTGGCCGTGACGGCTGGCACAAGGCCGCCGAAATCCTGCACATCGACCTGCCGGAGGGAATCATCGCCGCCATGCGCGGCACAGGCACAGACCGCTGCCGCGAAATTTTCAACGCGGCGATACCGGGCAGTCTGTATGACGCGGCCCACGACCTGCGGCTGCGCTATGCGGACGAGGTCATCGCTGCAAACGGCGTGCCGGTGAAGCCGGGGCTGCGGGAACTGCTGCGCCGGCTGAAAGCATCGGACATCCCGGCAGTGCTGGCAACGTCCACCCGGCGCGAAAAGGCGCTGGCTTACTTGCAGCAAACGGATGTCGAGCGGTATTTCACGGCGGCGGTGTTCGGCCCGGAGGTCGCGCGACCCAAGCCCGCGCCCGACATCTTTCTGGCGGCAGCGGCGGCTATCCACGCCGACCCCGCGCACTGCGTCGTGCTGGAGGACAGCCCAAACGGTCTGCAAGCGGCGAAAGCGGCAGGCTGCCCGGCCATTGTCGTGCCGGACCTGACCCCCGCCCCGGCAGAAAGCGAACATCTTTGGAACTACCGTGCAAAAGACCTGCGCGAGGTACAGCAAATTTTGCTGAAGGAACGAGAAAAACTATAAGGTGCACAATCATGGAATATGTTATCGGCGCACTGCTGCTGGCTTCCTTCTTTGGGCTGGCAGTCTACGCGGTACGCGGCGGCAACCTGATGATCGGTATGCTCATCATCGGTACGCTCTGGACGGTACTGCCCCTGTTCGGCAACACGTTTGCTACCAACCCTGATTTTATTGCGGCGTATCCCGGCGTGACGGACATCAGCTTTGTGGACGCCATCACAAAGGTCTACCAATCCGGTCCGGAGGGCTGGGGCAGCGTGCTGGTCAATGTCGTGTTCGGCGCTTGGTTCGGTCGCGTTTTGCTGGAAACCGGTATTGCGGACGCTCTGATTCGCAAGACCGTCTAGCTGGGCGGCGATAAGCCTATCGTTATCAGCGTTCTGCTCTCCATCGTCACTACGGCAATCTTCTCCACCCTGTTCGGCGCGGGCGCAGTCGTTGCCATCGGCGTCATCATCCTGCCCATTCTCATGAGCCTTGGCATCCCCAAGGTGCTGGCTGTTGGCTCTTTCATGATGAGCGTCGGCGCGGGTATGTACCTGAACCCCGTTCTGAGCGGGCAGTTCCCCGCCTTCTTCCTCGATGAGAACGGCAAGCAGCTTATCACCTATGACGACCCTGCCCGCCTGCGCTGGGCTGTCATCGGTATGCTGGTGCAGCTGGGCATGGTCATTGTTATGACCGCCGTTTCCCTGCGCAAGAAAAAGACCGTCCACGCCTGGGTGGCTTCCGCTGCCCGCCGCGCCCGCCCCGGTTATGTGCCGACCAAGGCGCTGATCGCCCCCGTCCTGCCGGTTCTGCTGCTGGTCATCTTCAAAGTACCTATCATCCTCGGTTTCACCCTCGCCAGCCTGTACGCTATGCTGGTCTGCGGCAAGATGAAATCTTTCCGCGGCGTATGCCGTACCATCAACAAGGATTTCTACGACGGCGTCGTTGATACCGCCCCGCTGGTCGGCTTCCTGCTCATGATCCCCATCTTCAACAAGTCTGCCGAACTCTGCGTGCCCTACTTTAACGCGCTGTTGGGCGGCATCATCCCGAACAGCACCCTCGTAATCAGCATCTTCTTTGCGGTGCTGGCACCCCTTGGCTTGTTCCGCGGTCCGTTCACCCTGTTCGGCTGCGGTGCGGCTACGCTGGGCATTTTGAAAGGTATCGGCTTCTCGACACCGTACCTTTACGCGCTGATGGTGGATTTCCTCTATCACGATGAACGTGTCCATCTGCATGACCCAAAGCTGGATTGCCTGGGGCGTCAGCTACGCCAAGGTTTCCACCCGTGAACACCTGAAAAAGACCCTGCCCTACGCATGGATGACCTGCGCCATCATGCAGGTCATCACCTTTGTCATGTTCGGCTGAGGAGGAATGGAAAAATGAGTGAAAGAAAAGTACGCATGGGCATCGACGTCGGCGGCACCCATACCAAGGCCGTCGCCATCGACAACGCGACCCACGAGATCATCGGCAAATCCTCGGTCAAGACCACCCACGACGACAAGGCGGGCGTTGCCACCGGCGTTGTGCAGGCGTTCAAAAACTGCCTGAAAGAAAACGACATCGACCCCAAGGATGTTATCTTTGTCGCCCACTCCACCACGCAGGCGACGAACGCCCTGATCGAGGGCGACGTTGCACAGGTCGGTGTCATCGGCATCGGCGGCAAAGGCCCCGGCGGCTGGATCGCCAAGGCGCAGACGAATCTGAAGGACATTGACCTCGGCTCCGGGCGCTCCATCCATCTGCATAACCGCTATCTTGTCGATGATACCCTGTCCGACGCATCGGTCAAGGCCGCCATTCAGGAGTTGACCGGCGAGGGCACACAGGTCATCGTCGCCAGCGAGGTCTACGGTGTTGATGATATGGAGAACGAGAACGGTGTCTGCGGCATTGCCAAGCAGATGGGGCTGGAGGCTACCGCTGCCAGCGAAATTACCAAGCTGTACGGTCTGACCCGCCGCACCCGCACCGCCGTCATCAATGCTTCCATTCTGCCCAAGATGCTGAACACCGCCAACGAGACCGAGGAGAGCGTCCGCAGCGCGGGCGTGGAAGTCCCCCTGATGATCATGCGCGGCGACGGCGGCGTTATGGAGATCAGCGAGATGAAGAAGCGTCCCGTCCTGACAATGTTGTCCGGTCCTGCTGCTTCGGTTATGGGCAGCCTGATGTACCTGCGTGCGTCCAACGGCGTCTACTTCGAGGTCGGCGGCACAACGACGAACATCGGCGTCATCAAGGATGGCCGCCCCGCCATCGACTACTCCATCGTCGGCGGTCATCGCACCTACATCAGCAGCCTGGATGTCCGCGTTCTGGGCGTGGCGGGCGGTTCGATGGTGCGTGCCGACAAGAGCGGCGTTAAGGATGTCGGTCCGCGCTCGGCGTACATTGCCGGTATGGACTACGCCGTCTTTACCCCGGAGGAAGAAATTGTTGACCCGAAGGTCATCTTCTTCTCCCCGAAGGAGGGCGACCCCGACGACTATGTCGCCATCGAGCTGGCAAGAGGCAAGCGCATCACCATCACCAATACCTGTGCCGCGAATGTGCTGGGGCTGATTTCCCCCGATAACTTCGCCTACGGCAATGCCAACGCTGCCCGCAAAGCGATGCAGCCGCTGGCGGATTACATGGGCAAGACGGTCGAGGAGGTCGCTACCCAGATCCTGACCCGCGCCTATGAGAAGATCGAACCGGTCATCACCGAACTGGTTGCCAAGTACCGCTTGGAAAAAGACCGGATTAGTCTGGTTGGTGTCGGCGGCGGTGCCGCCGCCCTCATCGGCTTTTGCTCTGACAAGATGGGGCTGCGCTACTCCATACCCGAAAACGCCGAGGTCATTTCTTCCATCGGTGTTGCACTTGCTATGGTGCGCGACGTCGTTGAGCGCGTCGTACCCAACCCCACGCCGGAGGACATCCGCTCTATCAAGGCAGAAGCCATCGACAAGGCCGTCGAGAGCGGCGCAACGCCGGACAGCGTCGATGTGCATATCGAAATCGACCCGCAGACCTCCAAGCTGACGGCCATCGCCCTCGGCTCCACCGAGGTCAAGACGACCGACCTGCTGAAGGAATGCACCCGCGAGGAGGCTGCCCAGCTGGCCGCCGACGACTTGAAGGCCACGACTGCCGAGGTCAAGCTGGAGGGCGCGACGAAGAACTTCTTTGTCTACGGTCTTGACCGCAAGAACAAGCACCCGCTGCGCATCCTGGACAAGAAGCGCTTCATCAAAGTCCAGCGCAACGATGGCAAGGCTGTGCTGTGCAAGGCGGGCAGCTACCGCAACATCGTCTCCCAGCTGTGGGAGGAGCTGGCCATCTACCAGCAGGATGCCATCCTGCGACCTGACTATTACATCTGCGCCGGCGCCCGTGTGATGGACTTCTCCGGCTCGGTGGACCTCGACAAGATCATGATGCTGATGGAAGTCGAAATGCAGATGATCAACCCCAGCGACGATGTGATCATCGTCGCTGCGAAGAACAGCCTGTAATTTGTAAAAGGAGAGAACTGCCATGACGGACTTTTTCAAGCGTATATTGAACCAGCCCGAACCGCAAGCCGTACCCGATGTGCCGCCTGCGGAGATGGCGGCGTATCTCCGCAGTTTGGATGACCGGCAGTGGGGACGGTACGCTTTCAGCCGTGAGCCGCTGGAGGGCAAATTCACCCCGCAGCAAAAAGATGCCTACACCTGTGCCGCCAACGCCTGCGGCGCGGAATGGGCGGAAAAGCTGGCCACACAGCACGGTACCCGCGACCCGCTGACGCTCTGCGGTGAGTTGGGGCTGAAGCTGAAAACCCCTGCCACCCCGGCAGGCGGCGGGCAGGTGCTGTTCGCCCAGTTTGTGCAGCCGAATGAGATCACGATCTTCACCGACTGCCTTGACAAAGCTGCGACTCTGGGCGGATTGCTCCCCGCCCGCGCCAAGCTGCAAAGCATCATTCTTGCTCACGATCTGTTCCACGCCGTTGAGGAAGCAAACCCGGAAATTTACACCCGCACCGAGAAAATCGAGCTGTGGCGCAAGCCGTTCTCCAACAAAAGCTGCATCGTCTGTCTGTCGGAGATCGCGGCGATGGCGTTCGCGAAGCAGCTGCTGGGGCTGGACTTCAACCCCTACGCGCTGGATGTGTTGCTGGTCTACCCCTATGACGCGCAGGCCGCCTGCGGGCTGTATGCGGAAATCTGCGATCTGATGGAGGAGGAATGAGCCATGCTGACAACAAATTTGAAGCTGGCCGAGAAATACAACTACCTTGACCCGAAGTTCAAAAAGGCGTTCGAGTTTTTGCGCACGGCAGACTTGGCTGCCCTGCCGCTGGGCAACACGCCCATCGACGGCGAAGAGGTCTTTGCCAACGTGCAGACCTACACGACGCTGCCTGACGCGGACGCGCCGTTTGAGAGCCACGAGAAATATTTTGACTTGCAGTTCGTCGTTTCCGGCGAGGAACGCTTCGGCTACGCGCCGCGCGACCTCTGCAAGCCCGCCATGGCTTACGATGCTGACCGCGACCTTGTGTTCTACGAAGAACCCGCCGAGAGCGGCTGCATTATCTTAAAGGCTGGCGATTTCGCCATTGTCCCGCCGGAGGACGCCCACGCCCCACGACGCCAGACCGCCGCAGGTGCCTGCGCGGTGAAAAAAATCGTGGTAAAGGTCAAAGTTTAAAAGGCAAAAACAATGCCGCTGTGGTTGCACTGTGCAACTGCAGCGGCGTTTTTTGTGGCTTGCGAGAAGCGGCGATGTATGGCAACGCAAACAACAACCGTTTGTTCCTTTTATTCCGAATATGCAAGGGGAATCCCCTCGGCATAGCAGCGGTGGTTCATGGTATAGAGGTACGGCAGCATTTTGTGGCGGAAACGCAGGGCATCGCCCATTACTTTCTCTGTTTCCTTTTTATAGCGCCAGGGCTCTTTGCCGCAGAAATCGCTATACACGCTATGCAGACGCATAATCGGAGAAAAAATACCGTACTGTGTCCAACGAGCCATCATTTCATCGTCTTTTATGCCCAGCATATGGCCGCCGATGTCGTGGCTCCACCAGCAATACCCGATATTGCTGGAAGTAGCTGTAAAATACGGCTGGAAACGCAGTGAATCCCATGTGACGATTGTATCGCCGGAAAAACCGACGGGATACCGATGACTGCCGGGGCCGCCATAACGGGAAAACGCCATGGGGCGCTTGCCGCCTTGGCCGTTATCCAAAAATCCGTAGTGGTTCAGCATCCATAGCGGGTCTAAACCAGCAATGCGGGTGTGCGTCCCCTGCTGCCAATCGACCCACCAGAAGTCAACCCCCTCATCCTCAAGAGGGCGAAGAACATCGGCGTAATAGTTTTGCAGGAATTTAGGGTCGGCAGGGTCAAATTCTACAGCATGGCCACTTTCGAGATCAACACCCATATCTTCGGCAATTTTGGTGTAGGCATCTTCATAGGCGCGGATGCCGTCTGCGGGGTGGACATTCAAGGTAACTTTCATGCCGCGCCGATGCAGCTCGGAAAGAAAACGTTCCGGTTTCGGAAAAAGCTTCTTGTTCCATGTAAAGCCTGTCCAACCATTGCCATATTTGGGGTCAATGTCGACAATATGCCAGTCCATATCGATAACCGCCACAGAGAAGGGCAGGTTTTCGTTGTGAAAACGCTCCATCAAGCTGAGATAGGTTTCTTCGGTGTAAGGATAAAAGCGGCTCCACCAGTTACCCAGCGCATAGCGCGGCAGCATGGGAGCATGACCGGACAAATGATAAAAGTCTTGAATGGCTTCCAAATAATCCCGGCCATAGCCAAAGAAATAGAAATCCTCTCCGCCTCTGCGGGATTCCACCCAGCCATCATCCTGCAGGACAAGGCTTGTGCTGTCATCCAGCACCGCATAACCCTCCGTTGAGATCAAGCCGTGGCCCAGTTCAACATTATCACCATCCACCGCATCCAGCGTGCGTACGGTGCCTTTCAAGTCGTGGACAGTATCACCATAGTACCAGTTGCCGGTGTGAGCGTTCTCGTAGCCGACAAGCGCTACGGACAATCCATTGGGAGAAAACGGCTTTTCGTCATAGACAATGCGCAGACGATCAGTGCGCACAACGAGACCGTCTGCCGTGTGTTCTACGGTATAAGAAACTGCCGGAAAATCGCGGTTCATAACGATTTGCGTAGGGCGGTCCTCAAACTTGTTCTGGGCATTGTACTCAAAGCGGACAAGCTTATCTGTAAGCAGCGTGATACGGTAATGCGGACCGATAATGCAATTTTCTGCTAAGACTTGCGGATGAGTGTGCGTAATATAGCAGGGTTTCATACAAGTTCTCCTTTATCGGATGTTTCACAAATTTCCCTGGCCTTTTTTGTATTTTGGCGAAATACGGTTGGAGATACGCCAACTGTACTTTTGAATAGACGTAGGAAATAGTTGTAATTGGGTAAACCGACTTGTTCTGCGATTTCGCGGGTTGAGGCAGAGGTTGTCAGCAGCAAATCCTTGGCACGTTCAATGCGCTTTTCATTGACGTACTCAGAAAAGCCAACGCCGATTTGGTTTTTGAACAGGCGGCTCAGGGTGCTGGTGGACTTCTCAAAGGCTTCTGCAACTTGGAGTTGGCTCAAATCCGGGTCGGCATAGTGTTTTTCCAAATAATTGAGGATGTCCTCCTGCTGCTTTTTGCGACGTTCCTCTTTTTGCTCCAAATACTTCAAATCTATTTGGACCTGGTTCATATCGGCAAGTCCATCATTTTGCCGATAGCAGGAAATAAAGCTGGCACGAATTTCATCCAGATCGGTGACGACTTTTCCGGCTTTAATGGTATACTCGGCAGCGTATTGCTCGCGCAACCATTGCAAAGCCCACAGGCGCACCGCTTCGCTATTTTCCTCTTTCAAAAAAGCAACAGCAATACGGCGGGTATCGTCCTCCGTCTCGGTGATAAACATTTGTAACCCAAAGAATTTCTGTGCGGCTTTGGAAAGTTGCTTCATCTCTCCGGCAAGGAAAGTGCTGCCCTCAATCAGATATACACAATAGTAAGGCGTTTGCTCGGTGTTGATGCCCAGTTCGGCCAAATGATGCTTGGAATTGTGGCCGCCATCTACAAGGTGGTCAACAAGCAGACTTTCCATTTGGTCTGCCTGTTCACTGATTTTCGTGTTTTTCTCGCTGATGGAGTTGCGGATAATATCAAACTCGCTGCCGCCGGATTCCTCAGTGGGTTCCATTTCCTTGACAAGCAATCGCACCGGTTTGTAGGCAAGGAAGATGGCCAGCAGGTACAGGCGGGGCAGGTCATCGGCTACGTCGATCACACCGGACGCGTTACAGGCAACCATGCGCTCTGCGAGTTCCTCACGTGTAAGACCCTTATCAATGCGTTCGTGTTCAATCGCCGTACCTAAAATGTTTGCAGATAGTTCATCTTGCATATTCACAAATAGTTCGCCCCCTCTGAGAACTATTGTAATGAGTGTGCTCTATTTCAGAAATGAGCTATTTGTGTACATTTTTCTACACAAAATGAGAACTGAATCACAGGCCAGAAAGGAATGTATGGGGTTGTATTATGAATCGGCTTAAAACATTGTAGTTGAAAGAGTAGTGGTATATTCAACCGTAATACGATAAAAATGTAAGCTGTTAGTATTTTTTTGCTGGAAAATTGAGAGAAAAAAGCCATATAATGCACACTCTTTATTTCCCCAAAAAGAACAACTAGCAGCTTTTTTCTTACACATATTTTACCCTGCGCGAGGGCCTCCATCGGGTTGAAATAATCGAAACGATGGAGGGTAAAATGAAAAAGACAAAAAATATTTTTAGAAGCGCATTTTATATAAGACAGGTAGTGTCTTATATGGTCATGGTGCCGCTGGTGTTCTTCATCAACGGTATCACCAAGGGCGACTGGCTGGATGCGTTTTTGTTCGGCATTTCCATTGCCGTGGGTCTGACCCCGGAGATGCTGCCCATGATCGTGACCACCTGCCTTGCCAAGGGCGCTGTTTCCATGAGCAAAAAACAGACCATCGTCAAAAATCTGAATTCTATTCAGAACTTTGGTGCCATCGACATTCTCTGTACCGACAAGACCGGTACGCTTACACAGGATCAGGTCGTGCTGGAATACCACCTGAATGTGAACGGTGAGGACGATACGCGCGTACTGCGCCACGCCTACCTCAACAGCTATTTCCAGACCGGGTACAAGAATCTTATGGATGTGGCTATCATCCGTAAGACCGAGGAGGCAGAAGCCGCCGACCCGCGTCTGCTGGATCTGTCGGAAAATTATGTCAAGGTCGATGAAATTCCCTTTGACTTTGCGCGCCGCCGCCTGACCACCGTGGTGCAGGACAAGACCGGCAAGACCCAGATGGTAACCAAGGGTGCCGTGGAAGAAATGCTCTCCATCTGCAGCTATGCCGAGTGTGACGGCACTGTGCAGCCGCTGACCGATACTGTCCGCAGCCGGATCCTTGAAACCGTGGACACCCTCAACGACAAGGGGTTCCGGGTGCTTGCCATCGCACAGAAAAGCAATCCCTCCCCGGTGGGTGCCTTCGGCGTGAAGGACGAGTGCGAGATGGTGCTGCTGGGGTACCTGGCGTTCCTCGATCCGCCCAAAGAGTCCACCGCCGATGCCATCCGGGCATTGAAAGACAACGGCGCAACGACAAAAATCCTCACCGGTGACAATGACAAGGTGACCCGCACCATCTGCAAGCAGGTGGGCTTAAAGGTCCGCAATATGCTTCTCGGCTCTGACCTCGAAACCATGACCGATGCCGAGCTGGCAACAGCGGCAGAAACCACCGATGTGTTCGCCAAGCTGACCCCGGACCAGAAGGCACGGGTGGTGTCGGTGCTGCGTGAAAACGGGCATACCGTCGGCTTTATGGGGGACGGCATCAACGACGCCGCCGCGATGAAGGCTGCCGACATCGGCATCTCTGTTGATACTGCCGTGGATGTTGCCAAGGAGTCGGCGGACATCATTCTGCTGGAAAAAGACCTGATGGTTTTGGAGCAGGGCATCATCGAGGGGCGCAAAACCTACGCCAATATGATAAAATATATCAAGATGACGGCGTCCTCCAACTTCGGCAATATGTTCTCGGTGCTGGCAGCCTCGGCGCTGCTGCCGTTCCTGCCCATGATGAGTGTGCACCTCATCTTCCTGAACCTGATTTACGATTTGAGCTGCACAGCGATTCCGTGGGATAATGTGGACGAGGAGTTCATCGCCAAGCCCCGGAAATGGGATGCTTCCAGCGTGGGCAATTTTATGATCTGGATCGGACCCACCAGCTCCATCTTCGACTTCGCAACGTATATTTTCATGTACTTTGTGTTCTGCCCGCTGTTTGTGTCGGGCGGGGTGCTGTTCAACGACTTGGCGGCGCATTACAGCGGCGCAGAGCTGGCAATGATGCAGGCGCAGTATATCGGGCTGTTCCAGGCCGGCTGGTTTGTCGAGTCGATGTGGAGCCAGACGCTGGTCATCCACATGATCCGCACGCCCAAGCTGCCCTTTATCCAAAGCCGCGCCTCCGCGCCCGTTACGCTGCTGACGATGACCGGCATTGCGGTGCTGACCATCATCCCCTTTACGCCGCTTGGTGCAGCGCTGGGGTTTGTTGCCCTGCCCGCCGCCTATTTTGCCTATCTGATCCCCTGCATTCTGCTGTATATGGTGCTGGCGACCAGCCTGAAAAAAGCCTATGTTCGTCACTACGGCGAGCTGCTGTAAAAGGAGGTGCTCACGATGAATTGGAAGGATATTTGGATGACGCTGTTTGGCACAGTGGATTTGTTCGGACTCGACATGGGCTTTTGGGTGTCCGTGGCAGTAGTCGCGCTGATCGTGGTCGTGATGAATGCCGTCTTTTGGGGCATGAAGCCCCGTAAGAAAGCGACCAGCGAAGCCAAGCGCACCTGACGCAACAGGGAAAAAACTGTTTCTATCAAAGTGCCATCGTGAATCAGACGGCTTCTGCTTCTGTGCAAAACGAACATCCGACACAGAAATACAGTCGCAGTAGAACACAGGCTTTTGTGCGCACTCGGCGTAGGATGTCATAATGCGCTTGAATCGCCGTGTGCCGGTCAGTATGCACGGTGGGGTAAGAGGTCGGCTCTCTATTTAGGAGAACCTCCTGCTTGCGGCACTTTACACAAATCATACAAAAACGTGCGATTTTTTACAGCGATTTCTTCATTATATGGTCGATAACTTTACTTTCGATTTGTACAATAAAGAAGGTTACTCTATTACAAACGGAAAATAAAGAGAGGCAAATGTATGAAGAACAAATGGCCGAAGCGTGCGCCCGCACTGCTCGCAGCAGTGGCTTTGACGGCGTCGATGTTTCCTACCGGAGCGCTCGCGCTTGAGGCAGAACGGCAGGACACGGCAGAGACGGTCACAGCTGCAGTGCAGCAAACACCCACCCCAACCATTGCAGTAGAAAATGTGGAGACGGGGAATACTGCCACACCGGAAACGGCAGCGGAACCTGAAACACAGTTGCAGGAGGAGACCGTTGAGCAGGAGGAAAGTGCGATTCAGACCGCAGAAACCGCCGCGTTACAGCAGGAGCCGGAAGCGGAGACTGCGGTTCAGGCGCTGGCCGCTGAGCCGGATAGTCTCGGCAAGGTCTGGCTGACTGAAATCTTCCCCAACGACTTTGACGACCGCAACAAGAACGTGTATGGCACAACAGATGACCGCTTTGAATACATTGAACTCATCAACACCGCCGATACTCCGGTGAATCTGACCACAGACTATGAGCTGGTCTACGGCACGAAAGCGGACAACGCCAAGCCCTTTGCCGTGCAGGAGGCCGATGGATCCGACGTCGTTCTGCAGCCCGGCGAGGTTACTGTCGTCTGGAACCAACGCACCAACGCCAAGAATCCCGGCACAGTGGAAGACTTCCGCAGCAACTACATGATTCCCGACGATGTCCACATCGTCATCAGCCAGTACGGCAAGGACTGGGCCAACACCGGCTACTTCGGCCTGCGCGCCAGGGCTACCGGCACGGTCTGCGCCGACTACAGCTACGTCAACGGCACAATCGACAAGAACGACGGCAAGGACATTGCGGACGGCCTCGGCGTGGACCTGGCCATCCCCAACGTGGGCTACAGCATGACGGCCAGCACCAAAAAGACGGCGGCTACCCCCGGCTATGTCTATAGTGAGCAGCGCGGCGGCAACACCACCGCCCCCGCCGGCACCGAGGGACTGTATGTGACCGAAATTTACCCTAACGATGGAGATCGTTCCGCGGTATATGGTGTGTCGGACGATTTGATGGAGTTTGTCGAGGTCACGAACACCACCGACCACGACATTGACTTCAACGCCGACTACCAGTTCCAGTACATCTACAAAACGCAGTTCACCCGGCTGACAGTCTGCACCGTTGAGGACGCCCACAAGGAGGCTCTGGGCAAGGTCACCCGGGCCGAGCTGGACGCCAAGTCCGCTGTCATCCCGGCGCACAGCAGCGCCGTGTTCTGGTGCTACCGTGAGAGCTGGCTGACCGGCCTGACGCAGCCCTTCCCCGATGAGGCCGCGTTCCGCGCCGCCTACAATATGCCGGAGGACGCCCCGCTCTACTGCGTGCTGGGCCAGAACGGTATGAAGAACACGGACCGCGCCGTCGGCATCAGCCATGCGGAAAATGGCCGCCAGGTACTGGTGTCCAGCTTCTTCTACAACGGCCTGACCGACACGAAGGACAAAAAGAGCGTGAATTTGAGCCCCAGCGCCGAGGGACCCCGCATGACGGCATGCACCCTGCAGCAGGCCCCCACGCCGGGCAGCGTCTCGGACGCGCAGTTCAACTTCCCTGCGGACGACGGCAGCACAGTGAAGCTGGGAATGTGGCAGGACAGCACCGTGCCGGCCACCATCACGCAGGGTGACGAGCTGCGCGTGCGGTTCAGCTACTCAGTGGACGAGGGCGCGCTGCCCCGCACGAAAATCACTACCTACTACCGCTTTGACGGCACCGGCAACTGGAACAACAAGACAGAAACCTATCGCCGCGTGCCCGGCCTGTATGAGATGAACATTGCAGCCAACGAGCTGTTCGACCACGAGTATGTCGAGTTCTACGTAGCAGCGGACAACCGTTACCACCGCACGACCACCCAGGTCTACCGCGTCAATATCCAGAAGTTGAGCAGTCTCATCGACGGCATCCGCACGAACATCACCGACGGCCAGCAGGTGCGCAGCACCGTCACGGCCACGGCCAACGACGGCGGCGACAACGCCAACTCCAAAATCCTGCTGGACGGCGTGGAGCTGCCCGTGGGCAAGGTGCTGGAGAACGGCGCGTACTACAGCTTTGCCACGGCGGGCCGCGACAGCTACTTCCACAACGCCCTGACGCTGGCAGACGACAACCTGACCGACGACAGCAAAATGGAACGCATCGCCTCACTGCTGAAATGGCAGAACTACCGCCTGGACGGCTTTGCGGTGCCCATCGACAGTCACTATTTCACCTACGATGCAGCCAGCGACAGCTACAAGATCAGACTGCGCTTCTGGGCCGGTACTTACACCAGCAGCGTCTATGACAAGCTGATGCCGTCTGCCAACCGCGAGGACTTCACCGTAACCAATCTGCAGCTCAAACTCGCCAACGGCAAGAGCTATCTGCCGGATTCCATCGGCCCCGAGAGCTACACCTACCCGGACACAGGCAAGGTCGTGGACAACAAGGCCAAGACGAATTTGAGCACGGCCCTGGACGCTGTACACAACATCGGCGATTCTGCGGGCATGGCCCCTTATCTGGACGCCGCCTTTACGATCCCCGCGGCGGACGCCACGGCGGTGGGTGCGGTCATTGACACCACGGCCCTGACCGAAGGTGCGCACACCCTGACCGTGACCGACGGCGCGAACACAAAGACCGTCAGCTTCCTTGTGGACAATACCGCCCCTGTCATCGACCTGGGCGTGCAGGACGGCGAGACCTTCTCCGGCGCAATTCGGCTTGCGCCCACCGTCACCGAGGAAAATACCCTGGACGAGACGGTCGTCACGCTGGACGGCGAGCCGGTCAGCGGCGACATTGACACCAACGCCGTCACGCTGGGCGCCGGCACCCACACGCTGGCTGTCTATGCCCGCGACGCCGCCGGGAATGAGGCAGTCCAGAGCGCCGACTTTGTGGCCGGGGACGATGTGGCCGTCATCCTGAACGCAGCGGTGTCCGACATCGGCCAGAATGCCGCAAGCCTGAACGTTACCGCTGAAGGTAACATGCAGGGCGCACAGGCGACCTACTACCAGCTGGACGCACTGAACAGCAGCGAGATCACCTCCACCACCAACGACGGTATCCTGCCCTATATCACCTACACGCTGAAGGTGGGCGAGGTCAGCGACAGCGACAGCCTTGTGCTGAGCTGGAATGGCCGGGCCTCCAACGCCGATGCGACCCACGCCAGCAGGCTGTTTGTGCAGAACACCGCCACCGGCGCCTGGGATGAGGCCGCCACCGCCGACGAGAACGGCTCGATGGCGGTCCGCGTCCCGGTCAAAGACCACGTGCAGAACGGCACGGCCACGGTCATGGTGCAGTGCACGGCAGACTCCGCGCTGCCGGATTTCAGCGGCGTGACCGACCAGGCCCCCGCAGCTGCCTGGGACGGCACGACGATTCCCCGAAATTACGACTTTGCCTTTGCCTGGGAGACCGACACCCAGTATTACTCCGAGGAGTTCTTCCAGCATTACCTGAACATGAACAACTGGATCGTGGACAACAAGGACAAGCTGAACATCCGCTATGTCATCCACACCGGCGATATTGTCGATGACTTCGACATGCCTTATGAGTGGGAGAACGCCGACGAGGCGATGAAGATTCTGGATGACGCCAACATGCCCTACGGCGTGCTGGCCGGCAACCATGACATTGCCGCGGGCGCGATGGAGTACGAGAACTACCAGAAATACTTCGGCGCACAGCGCGTGCAGGATCAGCCTACCTTCGGCGAGGCCTACAAGGACAACATCGGCCATTATGACCTGCTGACCGAGAACGGCCAGGACTTTATCATCCTGTATATGAGCTGGGACATCTACGCGGATGAAATAAACTGGATGAACAGTGTGCTGCAGAAATACAGTGACCGCAAGGCTATCCTCTGCTTCCACACCTACACCCGCGTGGCCTACAACAGCGACGGTGGCCTGATGGACTACTACGGCCAGCTGGTACAGGACAATGTGGTCGCCCAAAATCCCAACGTCATTGCGGTGCTCAACGGCCACTACCATGGCGCGTCCTATGAAACGACGGTCTTTGACGACGACAAGGATGGCGTCTATGATCGGACGGTCTACCAAATCTGCACCGACTATCAGTCCGGCTTTGAGGGCGGCAGCGGCTATATTAAAATGCTGTACTTCGACCTGGACAACAATAAAATCTACATCAACTCCTACTCTCCCTCGCTGGACGATTTCAACTACTACGACAATACCTCTGTGACCGAGTTGGGCACCGAGAGCGCCGCGTCCGTGGCCCCCGACACCGCCGCGGACGGCAGCGCCCTGCCAAAGCGCATCAACAACAATATCAACACCGATATTCTGACGCTGGACGTCAACTTCCACACCGACCCGCAGACGATCCTGACGAGCTACTTCGGCGCGTATCTGGACCGCGGTGAGGAGATCGGCACGGCGGACTTCACCGTCGCGCAGGACAGCAGCCGGACCGGTACCGCCGCCCTGACTTGGGACGGCCTGCAGCCCGGCACCGCCTACGCGTGGTACGCCCAGGTCACAAACACCCTGGGCAGCATACAGCAGACTGCCGTGCAGCGCTTTACCACGGCAGCTGTCCCCGCTGATGTCCCGCCGACGCCGGGCAACGCCCCCGCCGAGCCGGACCCGGGGCCGAACACAGGCAATGCGACCAGCACAGGTAATACAGGCAGCACCAGCACAGCAGCGGTCAGCCAGGGCGTGGCGCAGACCGCCGGGAAGGGCAGTACGCCCGCAGCGGCCACAGCGGCCATCCCGCAGACGGGTGACACAATGCCGATTGTTGCCGTGGTTCTGCTCTGCCTGGGCAGCATGACAGCGCTGGGTATCCTGACCATCTATCGCAGAAAGAGAAAAGAGGACTAAAAATTGAACAAGCGGCAGCAGCTATCCATCCTGCTCCGCATCCTGCTTCCGGGGGTGATTCTTGTGGGAATCATGCTCGGAAGTTTTCGGGTATCGCGGGCATCCATCAAGCCGGGCACCAGCCACAGCTATGTACAGGCGGTGGTGACGGAAATTTTGACAGACTACTCCGGGGGCCGGCCCTTCAACGGCGCACAGACTGTTGCGGCGCGCATCACCTCCGGCGTATGGAAGGGGCAGCAGGTCACATTAAGCAATTCCAACAGCTATCAGCAGGGTGCATTCTGCCGGGTGGGCACAAAAATCGTGGCCGTCGTGCAGTCCGGGGCAGACGGCAGCTTAAACGGCTCCGTCTACAACTATGACCGCACCGGCATGGTCTACGCCTTGGCAGCGCTGTTTGTGGCCGGGCTGGTTCTGGTGGGCGGACGCAAGGGCTTTGCCACCCTCTGGGCACTGGTATTTACTTTTGGCTGTGTGGCATTTTTATACGTGCCGCTGCTCTACCGTGGTGTGAACGGTATTTGGGCTGGTACGCTGACGGCAGTGATGATTCTGGCAGTGTCGCTCTACATTTTAAACGGCTGGTCGCGCAAGACGCGGTGCAGTATCTTAGGTACAACGCTGGGGGTTATGATCTCCGGCGGACTGGCAATGCTGCTGGGCACCGCCGGACATTTGAACGGCTACCACGCATCGGACGCGGAGTCAATGGTCTACATCGCCAATGCGTCGGGGCTTGACGTCGCTACAATTCTGTATGCAGGCATCCTCATCTCCTGCCTCGGTGCGGTTATGGATGTGAGTGTTTCTATCACTGCTGCATTGGAGGAGATCCGCGCCAAGGCCCCGACGCTGTCCCTGCGGGAGCTGGTCCGCTCCGGCCTGACGGTGGGCCATGACATGATTGGTACGATGTCTAACACGCTGATTTTGGCCTACACGGGCACGGCCACCGGCACGTTGCTGACGCTCTACGCCTATGAGATGCCCTACATCCAGATGATGAGCTACAATGCTATTGTCATCGAAATTTTAAGCGGCCTGTGCGGCACGATTGGCGTGGTCTTGACCGTGCCGATTCAAACGCTCATTACGGCGTTTGTCATAACACGGAAAAAATAAGGCAGAACGGCAGGTACAAATGCTGTCGCGGCAGATAGAGGTAGTGCAGGCAGAGGTGTTTTTAAAGAAAATCTGTAAGGCGCAATAGAGGCTAAGCTGCATTTTCACTTCTGAATCTGTCACAAGAGGCCACCCGGACAAGGTTTGCAATCTGATTTTAGACTCCATTCTGGATACTTATCTGGAGAAAGATCCCTCGGCACATGTTGCCGTCAAAACTGTTGTGAAGAACAATACTGTATTTGCTGCAGGAGAACATTCATACTTTCTTCAAGCCGCTGTATCTGATCACTCTGGCGGAAAGCCTGGGCGGTGTAGAGAGCCTCGTCTGCCATCCCGCCAGCATGACCCACGCATCCATTCCCTATGAGGTACGGCAGAAAGTCGGCATCACGGACGGACTGATTCGGCTGTACATCGGCGTTGAAAGCGTTGATGATTTGCGGGCAGATTTGGCGCAGGCTATTCAGGAAAGGGAGGAATAATCCAATCACCGACTTAATTATATCGCTAAAGGAAAGCAGATTGCAATCGTAAGTTGTACTCTCTAGTGTTAAGTTGTACGCATTGCAGCAAAACCAAAGAAACAAAAATCTAACTTTTTGTGGTTCTACGGATAGGATACGATAGTATCTTAGTATTTAATTTATTTAGTTATTTATTTGTGTTGGATTTACCTGTACAGGAAAATCCCGGCTAAGGTAAATGCCTTTGTGGTAAAATAAAAAATCCCCGGAAAGCGGGGATTTTGGGCGATATTTGGCTGGATGAGTACCGCGCCGACACGTTGTGAACGCGCCCAAACAGGGGCGTTTCTCGCGGTGACAGGGGCGGTGTGCGGGGATGGTGTAGAGTTGGCTTGCGTACAACTTCTTGCTGAAGGATAAAACTTATATACTGATTATTTGGGCTTTTCACTTGCGTGAACCCTGTGATGTAGGTACCCGCATTTCTCAATGGAACCAAGGCTGCGCATTTATTTGATTGGAATGTGCGAGAATCCGTTTCGCAGATTTGCCCCCAAAACTGCCCCCAAAAGGGATTGGAACGATTCAGCACCATGCAGCACCCTTTTGTACACATGGGACAAAACCCGTTCTGAGCCTTGGTACGCAATACCACAAAACCCAACAAAACAGCACTGTAACGCACAAATTTTAGATTTCTCATAACCCGGAGGTCGCAGGTTCAAGTCCTGTCTCCGCAACCAACAAAAGCTCGTTGAAACGACAAGTTTCAATGAGCTTTTTTCTACATTATGGCAAAAGTGGTAACGATCTGGTAACTTTGACCCCAAAATGACCCCAAAACGATAAAACGACTGCGCCCGGACGATTGAACTTTTCAACCGCCCGGGCGCTTTTTGTGGATAAATTTTGCGGAGTTGGCAGGTAAAAATACGAGCGGTCAGCGTAGTCAGCTTGCCTTGACGAGTACCAACACGCTGTTGTTTGGCACGACGATCTGTTCTTGTTTGGTGGGAATGGGTGGGTTCTTGTACTGGCACAGGGCTTTTTGGATTTGCTGCTTGACTTCCAGAAGGGTGCTTGTTGTGTCTATTACCTTCTATGTGGATGGGGTGTTTCCTTTTGCAGCATTCGCCACAGCGTTGTGCGGCTGATGCCCAAGCGCTCGGCAGCACGTTTCTGGTTGCCGTTTTCGGCTTGCAAGGCCTGTTGCACGGCGATTCGCTCGATCTCTTCCAGCGTTAGGTCAACGGGCAGAGCGTGGGTTTGGGGAACGGCACCGGGGTAGAAGGTACATTCCCGTTTCAACTGGTCGCGCACGGTCTCCACGGAGATATAAGGCGTCGTCGTGTGCAGCACCAACTCGTCCAGCACGCGGCAGAACTGGTCGTAGTTGCCAGGCCAGCTGTACTCCGTCATACATAAGTTCGCCTCCGGCTCAAAACCGATGACTGCACGGGCGTTGCGCATATTCAGGGTACTGATATACAACCCCGACAAGCGCGGAATATCTTGCAGGTGACTGCGCAGCGGCGGCATTTGCAGCATCAGGCAGTTCAGCATATCTACCAGTCGGGCATAGTGAGGGTGCATCGTTCCGGAACTGGAGCTACTGGCGACAAAGAAGAGCCGATTGCGCTCCTGGGTATGCAGTGCCGTCACGGTAGAGAACAACTCACTGAACTGTTCGTCAGTCAACGCATCCACATGGCTCATCATAATCGTGCAGCCCTTGCCCATCAAGGGAGAATGGTCATTTTCCATCAGGTATTTCCAGCCGGGGTGCATGAGCATGGCACAGTCAATCTTGATGAGCGGCGCGTTAGAAAGCGGCCCTTTGGCGTAGAGCATCCGCACCATCTGGGGCTTGGCTGTGCCAGGTTCACCGTAAACGACAAGTGGGCGATTGCTTTGCAAATATTGCTCCAGTGTCAGGTTGGCGGTGGAGAAAGACTGGGTAATGCCATAGAAACTGTCAAAGAAAGTATCTACTGCCTGTTGGCGATCCGAGTAGGCGATGCCGTATTTTTCCAGCGGGATGGACAGCCGACTCTTTTCGATCGTGACGACATGGCGCAGAGCCCCTTCCATTTGGATAGGGGTGCTCTGCAAAGCATAACGGATGCCGTCCTCCTCGATGCAGGAGCGGTGCGGCTCGGTGGTGCGCTGCATAATAGCTGAGTGTGCCTTTGCCAGTACACTGTCGGGGAGCTCGGGGGAGAGAGAGACAAACAGGTCCTGCCCGGCCTCGTCGCTGACAAGGGTGTCGTAGGGCATAGCACGGATGACATCCTGAAAGAACTGCGCCAGTTCCAGCGCCTTGCGGTGAGCCAGCCCCTCCTGTACGGCGGTATTCAGCGCATCCTCCACGCTCTCAAGGCCGGAGGTGATAAGCATGGCGGGGATGCCGTATTCCTGCGCAAGTGAGTTGGTGACAACATCGCACAGCACCATTTGACAGCCGGAACTTTCCAACCCCTGCAAGATAGTGCGAGCCTCGGCTTGGTCGTGGATGGTGTAGATATCCACATTGTAGCGCAGCACTTCGCACAGGAATGTGGCGTTGCGGGTGATGGCCGGGAAGCCGATGACCGCGTATTTGCAGTTGTGATTTTCTGCCAGCTTGATGGAACGCAGAATATCGTAGACAGACAGTGGGATGTCCACAACCTTTAGGTCGGTAGCCTGGCGGATAGACTCGGCTGTGCCGCCACGGGAGAGGATGACATCGTACGCCTGTTGGGCAGTTTGGGTGACGGCGATCTCCGCGCCGGCGGTCAGGTTGCCGACATGTATGTCGATCTGCAGATCGCTGCGGGATTCTGCAGCCTGTTGCATCAGGTTGGCAATCCCCTCATAAGGGGCGATGCCTAGGATTCGGATTGGGCGCATGGTAGAGGTCCCCCTTTTTATAAACTGTTTTAAATTGCAACTTTATCGTAACCTATTTGCCGAGCGATGTCAATTGATGAAATTAAATTGTTTCAAATAGAAACACAAAAAAGCATAAAATAAGACAAAAATAGTTGACGAACAGTAACGAGAATGGTAAGATTTAGACAGATTCGAGAGACACAAGCAGAAACGATGCAGTAAAATGTACAAATGATGCAAAACGATATGCAACAAAATGGAACACGTGGGAGGAAGATATGGCACGGCTGACAGTAATCGCGGACGACCTGACCGGCGCACTGGATACAGGCGTACAGTTTGCTAACCGCTGCGTTTCCGTCCGGGTGGCCGCCGTGTACGGCACCGCCGCCGTGCACGAGGAACTCTTCCAAGCGGATGTGGCGGTCATCGATGCGGAGGTCCGTCACAGGAGCCAGCAGGAAGCCTACAAGATTTGTTTAGAGCTCGTGCAGCAGGCGCTGCGCTGCGGGACCGACTCCGTTTATATCAAAACAGATTCCGGGCTGCGAGGCAATATCGGCGCGATGTTCCAAGCGGCATTGGACGCCAGCGGTGCGGCGGCTGCGTACTATGCACCGGCGCTGCCCCAGATGAATCGCTTGACACGGGGCGGCATCCAGTACATCGACGGCGTACCGATCAATGAGAGTGTGTTCGGGAAAGATCCCTTTGAACCGGTCTGCTCCCCCTACATAAAAGACCTTTTCAAAAACTGTCGGGCAGAGGTCGTCACCTGCCAGCCCCGCAATCTGCCGCCTCCACCGCAGGATGGTCAACAGATTGTCATCTGCGATGCCGAGAACGCCATGGACTTCAAGTGCATTGGCATGGAACTGCAGCGCACGAATAGCCTGAAAATCTTGGGTGGCTGCGCGGGATTTGCAGCGGCGCTGCCGCCCTTCCTGGGGCTTGCGGGGGAACCCATCCGCCTGCCCTGTATCAAGGCCCCGCTCTTGGTACTTTGCGGCAGCCTGAACCCAATCACAAAGCGGCAGTTGGAGTACGGCGCAGCTCACGGCGGCATCCGTATATCGCTGCAAAACGAACAACTTACCCCAGACTACTTCGCAAGCCCGGCGGGTCAGGATTTCCTGACACAGATCGAGCAGCAGATGCAAGGCCGCTGCGATGTGCTGATCGACACCGGCGGCACCGAGACAGTCGAGGACACCTCCGCGGTCGAGCAACTGCGCGGACAGATTGCCGGGCAGCTGGGTCTGCTGATGGCGCTGCTGCTTAAACGTCCTGCCGCAGATCACTACCTGCCGATGATTATCGGCGGCGATACGCTGATGGGCTTTATGCAGCAGCTGTCGGAGGCGGAAATTTCGCCCCTGGGCGAGGCTGCACCGGGCGCGGTGCTCTTCACCGCACCGCTGGCCGCCCATGTTTCCCGTATTATCGTCTCCAAGTCCGGCGGATTTGGAGATGAGGATCTGCTCAGCAGGATACGTCAGAATTTGCAGAAAGGAACGGAAGATGATGAAACAGTATCAACTTACCATGCCGCAGCAGGTATTTAGCGGTGAGACTGGCATGCAGGCGTTGGAATCGCTGGCGGCCCGGCATAAAAAAGCAGCCGTCTTTACGGATGCAGGCATCCGGGCATCCGGTGTTCTGGAACGCCCGCTGGCCGAACTGGACAAAGCGGCAGTACCTTATGTGGTGTATGACACCCTACCCGCCGAACCCACCTGCGATCAGGCCCAGCAGGTCATCGATACCTTCCGTGAGAGCGGTGCAGACTTGATTGTCGCCGTCGGCGGCGGCAGCGTGATGGACATTGCTAAGCTGGCCTCCATCACGGCGGACGGCAGTTGCACGGTACGCGATCAGTTGAAAGATCCGCGCATCGGCAAAAAGACTGTCAAGACCATTATGATTCCCACCACGGCGGGCACCGGCTCTGAGGCAACGCCCAACAGCATCGTGGCGGTGCCCGAAGAACAGTTGAAAGTCGGCATCGTCAATCCCGAAATGATCGCGGATGCGGTCATTCTGGACGGCGAGATGATCCGCCGCCTGCCACGCAAAATCGCAGCTTCCACCGGCATCGACGCGCTGTGCCACGCTATTGAGTGTTATACTTCTGCTAAGGCCAACCCTTTCAGTGATTTGTTCGCGATGCAAGCGCTGCGGCTCATCTTCCCCAATTTGGAAAAAGCCTGCGACGACCCGGATGCGCTGGATGCAAAAGAAAAAATGATGCAGGCCGCCTTCTACGCAGGCGTTGCCATCACCTGTTCCGGCACCACAGCCGTGCATGCGCTGTCCTACCCGCTGGGCGGGCGATACCACATCCCGCATGGCGTTGCAAACGCCATTATGCTGATGCCGGTCATGCAGTTTAATAAGTCTTGCTGCAGCAAGAAATTCGCAGAGGTTTATGATGCTGTTGGAGGCACGGGAGCCGACACAGACACCGAAAAGGCTGACTGGGTCATCAATAGGATGGATGCTATGGTAAAGCACCTGGACATCCCCACATCGCTGAAACCCTACGGCGTGACCGAAGCTGACCTGCCCGCGTTGGTAAAGGCCGGTATGGATGTACAGCGACTGCTGGTGAACAACCCCCGCACCGTCACAGCGGCGGATGCGGAGGCACTCTACCGCGCGATTCTGTAAAGGGAGCGTACAATGAAAGAGATAAAAGGTATTATCGTTCCGATTTTGACGCCGATGCACGAGGACGAGACCGTCAACTATGAGGAACTTGTCAACCAGATCGAGCGGCTGATTGCCGCAGGTGTGCACGGCATTTTTGTCTTTGGTACCAACGGCGAGGGCTATATCCTCGACGAGGAAGAGAAAGCCGAGATCATCCGTGTGGCGGTTAAGGCCGTCAACGGCCGCGTGCCGGTTTACGCAGGTACAGGCTGCGTCAGCACCCGTGATACGATTCGTATGTCCCGAAAAGCCAAGGAACTGGGTGCGGATGTGCTCTCCATTATTACGCCAAGCTTTGCTGCAGCCTCCCAGGAAGAACTCATCCGGCATTATGAGACGGTTGCGAACGCGGTGGATATGCCGATCCTGCTGTACAACATCCCCGCCCGCACGGGCAACGCTTTGGCCCCTGCCACAGTGCAAAAGCTGTCTCAGGTGGCAAACATTGTGGGCGCAAAGGATTCCAGCGGTAACTTTGACAATATCTTGCAGTATATCGAGAAAACACGCGGGGGCGATAAACCGTTCACCGTGCTGTCCGGCAACGATTCCCTGATCCTGTGGACACTGCTGGCGGGAGGCAAAGGCGCCATCGCAGGCTGTGCCAACGTTTTTCCTCACACGATGGTGAGCATCTACGAGAAGTTCACTGCCGGAGATCTTGAGGGGGCGCGCAGGGCACAGGACAGCATCCGTCCTTTCCGTGATATTTTTAAGTTTGGCAACCCCAACACCATCGTCAAAACGGCGGTCAAGGAACTGGGGTATCCGGTAGGACTGTGCCGCGCACCTTTCAACAGCTTGTCCCCGGCGGGATTGGACGCCCTGCGCAAGGCACTGCAAACCTGCCGTGACAACGGCCTTTGCTAAAGGAGGCAGCCATGCGCAAGATTTTAGGTATTACAATGGGTGACCCTGCGGGCGTCGGGCCGGAGATCACGGTAAAGGCGCTGCAGGACCCTAAAGTGTATGAAAGCTGCAAGCCCCTGGTCGTGGGAGACGCGGCTATCTTGGAAAGAGCCTGCGGGTTTGTGGGTGCAAAATGCACCATTCATCCCGTGGCCGACCCCAGCGAGGGGCTGTACGAGCATGGCGTCATTGATATTCTCGATTTGGGGCTGCTCAGACCGGAAGATTTCGCCATCGGCCAGGTCAGCGCGGCTACCGGAGATGCTGCTTTCCGGTATGTGCGCAAGGTCATTGAACTTGCCATGGACGGCAAGGTGGATGCCACCGTCACGAACCCGCTGAACAAAGAGGCCATGAACCTGGCCGGGCATCACTTCTCCGGCCACACGGAAATCTACGCCCACTACACAGGCACCGAACACTACACGATGATGCTGGCCCACAAAGACCTGCGGGTCGTGCATGTTTCCACCCACGTTTCTCTGCGGGAGGCCTGCGACCGGGTCAAGAAGGATCGGGTGCTGGAAGTCATCCGCATTGCAGACAAAGCCTGCCGGGACATGGGCATCGCAAAACCCCGCATCGGTGTGGCGGGCCTCAATCCCCACTGCGGCGAGGGCGGACTCTTCGGACGGGAAGAGATCGACGAGATCGCTCCGGCCATCGAGGCGGCCCGTACCGCAGGTATCGACGCCCAGGGGCCTATCCCGCCGGACACGATCTTCTCGAAGGCAATCGGTGGCTGGTATGACATCGTCGTGGCAATGTACCATGACCAAGGCCACATCCCGCTCAAGGTCGTCGGCTTTGTCTATGACAGGGAAAAACAGTCGTGGAGCGCAGTGGAAGGGGTAAACATCACACTGGGACTGCCTATCATCCGCACCAGCGTCGACCACGGCACGGCCTTCGATCAGGCCGGTACAGGCAAGGCGAATGAGCTGAGCCTGAAAAATGCTATTGAATATGCTGTCCGTTTTGCAGCCAACCGCTGAAAGCGAACGGATATTATAAAGAGAAAACCATTTATAAGGAGGAAAACAAAAATGAAACTCGCAAATCGAATCGGCGCTGCCGTACTGGCCACTGCTATGGTCGGCACGCTCCTCACCGGCTGCGGCGGCGGTTCCGCCTCTACGAATGCCTCCGCAGGTGACGGTGCCTCCTCGACGGAAGCTTCCGGCGATGGGGACAACACCTACACCATGTTTATGCGTTCTACCTACGTGGACTGGATCAAGGAACTGAAGTGGTATGATGTTGCCGAGGAACGCACCGGGATCCATGTTGACTATATCTCCGGCCCCGAAGAGGCAGCTGACGTCTACTCTGAGGTTGACCAGCGTGTTATCAGCGGTGATCTGCCCGATGCTGTTATGACAAAACTGGCCCAAACCAACGTCTACGGTCCGCAGGGCGTGTTCGCAGATTTGGCACCCTACATTGAGAAGTATGCCCCCAACCTGCAGAAGTACATTGATGATAACCCCGATTACAAGGCGCTTGTCACCGATGCGGACGGTCATATCTACGGCCTGTGCAAGGAAACCCCCATCTTTGCAGACCTGATCGGCTACCGTGTCGACCACTTCAAGGCGGCAGGCATTGACCCTGACTCCATCGTCACCGTCGATGACTTTACCAAGGCACTGGAAACTTTGAAAGCCTACTACGGAAAAGACAACCCCAACTACTACCCGCTGAGCGGTCGTGACACCGCCATCCGCTTTGCTTCGTGGTTCGGCGCAGCCAGCAATATCTCTTCTACCGAGTCCAACGGCATCTATATCAACGGCCACTACAAAGATGGCTCTATCGACATTATGAGCGATGGCGCCTACAAGATGGTCGAGACCATGAAGAAGTGGTACGACGAGGGCCTGATCCAGCCCGAATGGGTCGCAGGTACTTTCGGTGAGGCCGACTGGGAGGCTGCCATGCTCAACGGCAACGGCAGTATTTTCTATGATTACTACAACCGCGCCGAATGGTTTATGGAGAACGGCGGCCCCGACAACGACCCCAACTACCAGATGGGTGTTCTGAACTTCATCAAGGACGATAACGGCAACCCGCAGAAGATGACCGTCAGCATGAAGTACAATGACGAGTGCGTCACCGCCGTTAACGCCAACTGCAGCGAAGACAAAATCAAGACGATTCTGACCTTTATCGATTATTTCTACTCTGAGGAAGGCGAGATCCTCGCCAACTACGGTGTCGAGGGTGAGAGCTTCAAGACCGATGCCAACGGCGACAAGGAGTTCATCGTTGACTATCAGACCGAAGAGGCTACCCCCGCAGGTGAAAAGCGTTGGAGCTTCCTGAGTGACCGCTTCACCGTCTGCAAGCCTGTTGATAATGAAGGCTTCTTCAAATGGAATGCACCTCTGATCGCTGAGGCGACCGGCCGCCTGTTCACCACTGAAAACATGGGAACCTCTTACGTCCTGAAGTTCACCGACGACCAGAGCAAGGAAGTTACAAACCTGCTCGCTTCTGTGTACGATGCACAGATGTCCGGTATTGCGCAGTTCATTGATGGTGCGCGCGAACTGACTCCCGACAACTGGGCAGCTTTCCAGCAGGAAATGAATGATCTGGGCCTGTCCCGCATTGAAGAGATCCAGCTGGCCGCTTACCAGACGATGTATGGTGCCTGATGACTTGACCTTAAAGCAAATGCCCTGAACAATCAGCCCTGCCTGGCACGGCGAACCGCCATACGGGCAGGGTTGCCGGGGTAAATTGGAAAGGAGAATCCCCATGCCGAAACGCAAAACACAAACGGCGGTACCTGCCGTGCCAAAAGCATCCCTCGGTACGCGGATAAAAAAAGATATTATCAAAAATTATCAGCTGTATCTGCTGATGATACCGGGTTTCCTGCTGCTGATCCTGTTTAAAATCGGACCGGTCGGTGCAATGGTGATTGCGTTTGAGGATTTCTCAGCAGCCAAAGGCGTTTTCGGCAGCACGTGGGTGGGGCTTGAAAACTTCAAGCGCATTTTGCAGGACCCATATATCTGGAAAATCACCAAAAATACAATCATTCTGGCGTTCCTGTCCGTGGTGGTTGTATTCCCCATCCCCATCATCTTCTCGCTTTTCCTGAACGAAGTTCGTACCAAGTGGGTGCGCAATACGGTACAGTCTTTGAGCTTCCTGCCCTATTTCATCTCGGCAGCCGTCATGGTCAGTATCATGTACACGCTGCTCTCCCCCACTTCGGGCCTCGTTAATATCATTATCACCAAGTTGGGTGGCACAAGCACAAACTTTATGGCAAAACCGGAATGGTTCCGGCCATTGTACGTGATACTGGAGATTTGGCAGACGTTCGGTTACTCGGCCATCATCTATATTGCCGCCATGATGAACATTGACCCCACTTTGTATGAAGCGGCAGAGCTTGACGGTGCAAACCGCTGGACCAAAATGTGGCGCATCACACTGCCCTGTATTTCTACTTCTGTTATCACGATGCTTATCATCAGTGTCGGCAATATCTTCTCCGTCAACTTGGATCGTATCCTGCTGATGTATAACACAGGCACTTATGCCACGGCTGATGTGATCCAGACGTATGTTTACCGCATTGCATTCCAGTCTACGGGTTTCCCGGATTACAGCTACGGCACTGCGGTCAATGTATTGAAGTCCATTATTGCCTTTGTGCTGGTTTTCATCGTCAACAAGATTGCCGATAAAGTCAGTGACGCACGTCTGTTCTGAGAAAGGAGCGTATAGGCTATTATGAGTAAGCAGCCCAAGTCCCATCTCAAACGGATTACGGCGTTTGATTATATCAACAGTGCAGTTTTGCTGCTCATAGCAGTGTGCTGTGTGTACCCGTTCCTGTATGTGTTCTTTGTGGCTACCACAGATGGCACCTACCTGGCACGCGGTGAGATGACATTCCTGCCGATGGGCTTCAACCTGAAAGCTTTCGGCTATATTCTGACAAACCCGCGCTTCAATGTGTTCGGCGGTATGCGAAACTCCTTTTTATATACTGCGCTGGGGACACTGCTGGCGGTAGCCTGCACCTACGTTACGGCGTACGTGCTCAGCCGACCGCGTTTTAAACATCGTTACTGGCTGATGTCCCTGTTCATCATTACATGGGTATTTGATGCCGGTATCATTCCGCAGTATATCATTTACAACCAGTTCGGCTTTGTCAATAGTCCGTGGGTCATGATCGTGCCCGGCGCGATCAACACGCAGTTCCTTATCATCACCAAGACCTTCCTGGAAGGCATCCCCAACGAATTGGAAGAAGCCGCCGTTGTGGACGGTGCCAGCGACATCAAGATCCTGACCCGAGTGTTCCTGCCGCTTTCCCCCACTGTGCTGGCGACCACAGGTTTGTTCTACGCAGTATCCATCTGGAACCAATACCTTCTCCCGCAGATTTATTTGAAAGACGACGCCATCAAGACGATCCAGCAGGTGTTGAAGAGTGTTGTCATTACAGATGGCGGCTCCGGAACAACCTTCAAAAATGTAGTGCTGGATGGTGTTACGCTGAACCAGCAGAACCTGAAAGCTGCAGCAATCTTCATTGCCATGCTGCCCATCATCTGCGTGTATCCGTTCGTTCAGAAGTATTTTAAGAAAGGTATTCTCATTGGCTCCGTGAAGGGCTGAGAAAGGATTGAAAAATGGCTCGTAACATTATTGATCTGCCAACGCTGGGCGATGACGGGAGACTTTACCGTGATACCGCTCTCGATTTGGTGGAATCCCTTATCCCCAACCCGTGGAAAAGCTGCCATGCACCTGATCTGCTGGAATTGGAAAACGGCGATCTGCTCTGCTGCTGGTTTGCCGGTTCCCGTGAGGGAAACGCCGACATCAGCATTGCGGTGGCTCGCTTACCCGCTGGTGCAAGCCAGTGGGAACAGCCGGTTATCGTTTCGGACGATCCGACCCGCAGCGAGCAGAACCCCTCACTGTTCCAAAACCCCAACGGTGACATTTGGCTGATGTACACGGCACAGGCGGCTAAAAAGCCTGATGACAACAGTGACGACAGCCTGCAGGGCACGGCAGAGATCCGCCGCAAAATTTCCCGCGATGGGGGCCGCACATGGGGCCCCACAGAGGCGATGTTTACCCGTCCCGGCTCTTTCTGCCGCCAGAAGATTCAGGTGCTTTCCAACGGGCGTTGGATCTTCAACAACTTTATCTGTGCGCTGGACGGTACCCGTTTGGGCAGCGACGTGACGGTTATCCAGATTTCCGATGATCAGGGCAAGACCTGGCGCGGTGTGGAGGTTCCTGAAAGCCGGGGCCGTGTTCACGGCAATATTATTGAGTTGGAGCCCGGCAAGTTGGTGTGTTTGCTGCGCAGCCGTGCAGCCGACCATATCTACCGCTCGGAATCCAATGACAACGGCGAAACATGGAGCGTGCCGGTACCCACCCCGCTGCGCAACAACAACGCCAGTATCTCGGCCATTAAGCTGCAGAGCGGCGCACTTGCCATCATCTACAATGATGTTTCCTTCAATGAAGATGGCAGTCTCACGGTTTGGCCCGATCAACGCTGCCCTGTGGCGATGGCAATTTCCGAGGATGGAGGTAAGACTTGGCCGTGGCGCCGCATTGTGGAGCACGGTGAAGGCTTCATTGGCCCTTGGAATGATGTGAACAACCGCCGCTACGAGTACCCTGTCATGATGCAAAGCAAGGATGGCAAGATTCACGCGGCTTATGCGTGGGGCCGCCGTGTGCGCATTAAGTATGTATGCGTCGATGAAGCATGGATTCGCGGCGCTAAGGTTTGCAAGGGCGCTGAGGATAATCCCGAAATGCCCTGCAACCGTTGACAACTTGCATGATTGCCCTGCGGTTTTTGCCGCAGGGCATTTTTGGTAAGGAGGCTTTTATGTTCAGCCCGGAAAAATATGTGTGCTGGCAGGCATTGCAGCAAGGCATTACTCTAATGCCGCTGGAAAATGTGCAGGGCGGTGATATGCCCGGCGACACGGTGCATATCTCAGCCCCTGTCTGCCGTCGTGTGGAGAAGTTGCTGCCGCATCTGGTCACAAAACTGGAAGAAAAATATGGTACGGACATTCCGGCCAAACTTGTCATCGCTGTCAGCGGAGGTTCAGGCTCCGGCAAGACCAGCGGTGCTGCCGCCCTGAGGGAGGCGTTGGCGATGGTCGGGTTGAAGGGATACGTGCTCTCCGGAGATAACTACCCCCGCCGCATCCCCGAGCACAACGACGAGGAGAGGCTGGCAATCTTCCGCAGTGTGGGCTTGAAAGCACTGCTTGCAGCCGGGGAATACACTCCGGAACGCTTCGCCGACTTGCAGCCGCTGCAAAAAGCCGGAACCGACAGCGACCCGCAGCAGTGCGAAACATACCCCTGGCTGCACATCTATCAACAGGGCGGCCGCGCCGCATTGGCAGGGTATCTCGGCCAGGTGGCCGAGCAGGATTACGACGCACTAAACGAAGTGCTGGCGCAGTTCCGTGCCGGTGCGCCGGTGCTGTGGCTTAAGCGTATGGGCCGTAAAGAGTGGGAGCGCTGGTATGAGCCGAAGAACTTCGCCGATGTGGATGTGCTGCTGCTGGAATGGACCCACGCAGGCAGTGCCGACCTGAAAAATACCAATCTGAAAGTGTTTTTTAACAGTACACCAGAGGAAACCCGTGCCTGCCGTGTGGCCCGCAGCCGAGACGCCGGGGCCGACAGCCCCTTTGTAACAATGGTGCTGGAAATTGAGCAGGCAATGCTGAACCGCCGCGCCTGCGATGCGGATCTGATCCAGAACCGGGACGGCACGATGGTCGACACGGCAGCCTACGCTGCTGCACAAGGAAGGTGAACATGGTGGCAAATGCGAAAAAAGATGAGCTGTCTCTGACGCCGATGCTGAACGCTTACCCGGACAGTTTGGGCGGGACGTTAAGTGACATTGCAGATTTGCTGGAAAGCAGCTGTAAAGATGCTTTCGGTGCGTTTTATATTCTCCCCAGTGTTTTCAACACAGATCTCGACCGCGGCTTTTCGGTTGTAGACTACAGTTTGAACGAGTTGCTGGCGACGCCGCAGGATTTGGAGCGCATCCGTGCTTTGGGAATACGGCTGAAACTCGATTTTATCCTGAACCACGCCTCGGTCCTGTCACCGCAGTTTCAAGATCTTTTGAAAAATGGGGAAATGTCGAAATATAAGGACTTCTTCATCGACTGGAACGCGTTCTGGGCGGGCTGCGGCGAGATGATGCCGGGGGGATATATACAGCCGACACCGGAGTACTTGCATAAGATGTTTTTCCGCAAACCAGGGCTACCCATTCTGATGGTGCGTATGCCCGATGGCACCGAAAAACCCTACTGGAACACATTCTACCAGCAGGTAGACTACCCTTGCCCTGATGCGCGGGAGTTGGTGTCCGAACTGGGGATGCAGTACCGATCCGCCTGTGTCCTGACAGAAAGTCTGCGGATCCAGTTGGCGGCGGGTAAGCGCCCGGCAGAACTTGATCTGGGACGCTGGGAAACGTTGCGTGTTCCCCTGACCGACCTGTTGGAATCCCGACGCCGCTATTTGGGGCAGATGGATTTGAATGTGGCTTCGCCATTGGTGTGGAAATTTTATGCCGACACGCTGCACACGCTGGCCGGGTACGGCGCGTGCATTGTGAGGCTGGATGCCTTCGCCTATGCCCACAAGGCGGTGGGGGAGCACAACTTCCTGAACGAGCCGGGTACTTGGGACATTCTGGCGCGGCTGCAGATGCTGGCTGACGCCGACGGCGTGACGCTGCTGCCGGAAATCCACGCCTCCTACAGTGAGAAAGTCTATGAGAAATTGGCCGCCAAGGGCTACGCTGTATACGATTTCTTCCTGCCGGGGCTGCTGATTGACGCCTTGGAGCGGGGCAATGCCGACACGCTGGCCGGTTGGGCGCAGGAAATTTTGGACAAGCACATCCTGACCGTGAACATGCTGGGGTGCCACGACGGCATCCCGATGCTGGATTTAAAGGGCCTGCTGCCGGAGGAACGCATCCAAAGTTTGATCGACCTGATTGTTTCGCGGGGCGGCATGGTGAAGAACCTGCACGGCCAGAAAAATGTATACTATCAGGTCAACGCCACCTATTACAGTGCCTTGGGCGAGAACGATGCCAAGCTTCTGATGGCGCGGGCTATTCAGATGTTCATGCCGGGTAAGCCGCAAGTGTGGTATCTGGACCTGTTTGCGGGAAAAAATGACTACGATGCTGTGGCCCGTGCAGGCGAGGGCGGGCACAAGGAAATCAACCGCACGAATCTGACGAAAGTGCAGATTGCCGAGGCACTGGAAAAGCCGGTCGTGAAAAAGCAGCTGGAATTGCTACGCCTGCGCCGCAACTGTCCGGCCTTTGCGCAAGGAGCAAAGGTTCAAATTGAAAGCTGCGGCCCGGAATTGACGATTGAGTGGAGCTGCAGCGGCCATGTCGCCCGTCTGCAGGCTAATCTGCAAAAGTTGACTTACAGGGTCGAAATAGAGTAGGAAGAAAAGCTAACTGATGGAAACTACAAACAGCAGGGCGTGCGGAGGCGTTGCATTATAGAATGCAGATGTCAAGGCGGTCTGTGCAAATGATTAAAGACAACTGGACGTACCGAAGGATACTCTAAGAGAAAAAAGTTCTTGGAAACCAAAGCGTTACAGTTGAAATGATATGTACGTACTCTTATCGACGTGCAATTTTCTGCGCGGGTAAAATTGAAGAAATAGAGATAAATTCGATTAATTGTTGGTGGCGATTATGAAGTTTACGGAGCTGAAAAGGCTGAAAAACTCTGTTAAAATCTCAGTGAATAAATAACAACGCCCGGGCGGTTGAGATTTTCAACCGCCCGGGCGCTTTTTGTGGATAAATTTTGCGGAGTTGGCAGGTAAAAATAGGAGCGGTCAGTGTGGTCAGCCTGCTTTGACGAGTACCAATACGCTGTTTTGCGGTACGACAATTTGTTCTTGTTTTGTGGGAATCGGTGGGTTCTTGTACTGGCGCAGGGCTTTTTGGATTTGCTGTTTGACCTCCAGCAGGGCGGCGTCTAATGTTGATGCAGTGATGACGATTTTGGGAAAGTCAGGAACATGGGCGGTGCAGCCGTCTGCCGAGAGTGTACAAAGCACAGGATAAGGCTGGTTTTCAACCGAGATACTGTACTGCATCCCGAACATATCGTTCATCTTGTCCATTTCGCGTCGCTTGTGTTCGTCCATGCTGTGAACGTAGGTGTCCATTGTGAATGCTACGGAGTAATGACCGAGGATGGCAGACAGGGTCTTGTAGTCCATGCCGCGCTCCAGCGCACGGGTGGCGAAGGTGTGGAAGGTAAAGTGTCCGATGTCGGCATCTTTCAACAGGCGGTCGTAGTAATCCTTGAAGGTTTTCTGCTCAAAATAGTGTCCAAACTCGTTGGTGACGATGAAGCCGTCATCGGTGTACTTATCCCCTGCCCGAATCTTATCCTGCGCTTGCTGTTGTTTCCAGCGGGTAAGCTCGTCTGCCATTGTGCGGGTCAGCGGAATCGTGCGGCGGGAGTTTTTCGTTTTGGGTGTGCCGAATACGATTTCAGTTTTGTTTTCGCCGTCGTGGGCTTCGTACTTGGCAAGGCGGTTGATGGTACGGTGTACATGAAGCTGCGTGGTGGAAAAGTCAATGTCCTCCCACTTCAGCGCCAGCAATTCCCCCATGCGTAATCCGGTACACAAGTCTAAGCGGATAAACACGCCGTAGCGGTGGCGGTAGCTGGCTTGCACCAGCGCCCGCTGCTGGTCGTTGGTAAATACGCTGATTTCGGGCTTTTCTCCGCTGGGCAAGGTCACGGCATCGCAGGGATTGTACACTAACAAGCGCTCCTTTACGGCCTGCTGTAAGCACTTGTGCAATGCCATGTGGTAGTTGCGAAGCGTCTTGGGCGACAGCCCTTCCTCGCGGAATTTGTAGTTGTAAAACTCCTGCAAGGTGTGCGGTTCTAACTTTTTCAGCAGGACATTGCCCAGCACACAGAAATGCTTGGTCAGGTAGCCGCGATAGCTGGCATAGGTAGACTGTTTGACGGTATCTTTCATGTAGGTTTCCAGCCAGTATTCGTACCATTGCGCCAGCGTCACCGACATAGGATCACGCCAGCCCTGTGTGCGGACTTCGTGGGCTTGCTGCTGCAAAATGTACCTTATGCACTTCTGCACATACTTTACGGAAAATGGTATTACGCCCCAAAAAAGTCCGGACATGCCACTGTTTCGGAGTGGGAATTACCGCAAGCTGACGCGCTCTGGAATTACATATATTGTCCAGAAGTATGCAGCTGCGGCACAGGCAATCTCAACTGATATTCCTGCCACTATATCCCCACATGTGTTCCGGCACACAAAAGCCATGCATTTAGTTCAAGCAAATGTAAACACTGTTTATATTAAAGATTATCTCGGCCACGCAGATATTTCCACAACAGAGGTATATGCCCGTGCAGACAACGAAGCAAAACGTGCGGCACTGGAAAAAGCCTCTCTATGTTTGGAATTACCTTGCGCTTCGAATTGGGAGCAGGACGCTGATCTTATTGCATGGATTTCATCCCTTGGCTAAAAGAAACATATTATGCACAGTGGAGCAAAGAAAAAACAGCTTTTCTCCGCTGTTTTTAGGAGGTGCTATACATATTTGATTTGTGTACATAATGGCAATGGCTTCCTGCCGCGTGTTACAGCAGGTGGATGTGCGTCTGGGCTTGCCTGTCTTGTAGTCGATTCCGGCAGATAGCCTCACCTCCCACCGCCCGTCTGTACGCTGACGGATGTTGCCCTCGTTATGCCCGCGGCGCAGGGCTTTTTGGGATGTGTCTTTCACGTTGCATCGTCTCCTTTCGTGACACAAAGACTACCACAGGTACTTGGAGAAAGCTATTCATCAGACCCGACAATCTTCGGGTTCTCGTTTTGGGCTTTATTGACCTTTTGCTGCTCCAGCCAGCCCAGAAGTTCATCCCGCCGCACTAACAGTCGGTTTCCAATGTGGAACGCCGGAAAAGTCGCGTCGTGAAATATCCGATAGGTGGTCGAGCACGAGACACCAAGGTAAAAAACTTACACTTTTCAAAATAAAAGGCAAGCCGTTTTATTCTGCGGCTTGCCTTTTTTATTGATGCAGAGCGACCTCAGGGGGGGCTGGGGTACGCCCCAGAAATGTGCATGTGGATGACCACATGCTATGCTAGCAAAACATGTCTGCCACCAAAACGATGACAAACAAACCCGATACCCGCACAAATTCGTATATGATTTCAAGAGTGAATCACTTCTGATTCATCCAAAAATCTTGACTCGAAAAAGTGAATCAGTTCTGATTCACTCTGTACAAATAAATGGAAATCCACTTTTCATTAAAAAATCCATCAAGATTTTCCTGAACAGCACACAAGGCTATAGAAAATCCTGATGGACGAAGCTAAAACAGAAACAGAAATCAGAAAGGCTCAGAACAGCGTCGGAGCAATGGTCTTACCCCGGCTGCTTGCCGATGTAAGCCAAAATGCCGCCGTCAACGTAGAGGATCAGGCCGTTGACGAAGTCGGAAGCCTCGGAAGCCAGGAACACGGCGGAGCCGCCCAGATCCTCGGCCTTGCCCCAGCGCTCGGCAGGGGTCTTGGCAACGATGAACTGGTCAAACGGATGACGGCTGCCGTCGGGCTGGATCTCACGCAGGGGTGCGGTCTGCGGGGTGGCGATGTAGCCGGGTCCGATGCCGTTGCACTGGATGTTGTACTTGCCGTACTCGGAGGCGATGTTCTTGGTCAGCATCTTCAGACCGCCCTTGGCAGCGGCGTAGGCGGAGACAGTCTCGCGGCCCAGCTCGCTCATCATGGAGCAGATGTTGATGATCTTGCCGCCGCCCTGCTCGATCATATCGGGAATGACCGCCTTGGCGACGATGAAGGGGGCGTTCAGGTCAACGTCGATGACCTGACGGAACTGGGCAGCGGTCATCTCGATCATCGGGATGCGCTTGATGATACCGGCATTGTTGACCAGCACGTTGATGTGACCGACTTCGGCGGTGATCTTCTTGACCATCTCATTGACGGCGTCCTCGTTGGTGACGTCGCAGACATAGCCGTGGGCTTCGATGCCGGCTTCCTTGTAGGCGGCCAGGCCCTTGTCGACCAGCTCCTGCTTGATGTCATTGAAAACGATGGTGGCGCCGCAGTTGGCCATAGCGGTGGCAATGGCAAAGCCAATGCCGTAGGATGCGCCGGTGATGAGGGCAACCTTGCCGGTCAGGTCAAAGGATTTGGGTGTGCAGACAGACATAAAAGTACCTCCAATCAATCCAGGCGGAAAACCTGTTCCAGAGTATCCGCCTCGGTGCTGAGCACCTGAATATCAGACATCATCTCGCACCAGCGAGCAACAACAGGGCTTTCGTCCTGTGCTTTTTGGGCAAATTCGGCACCATGTACGCACTCATAGTAACCGAACAGCTCATCGCCGCAGGCAAAGATGGTGTAATTGCATACACCGGCCGCTTTCAAAGCATCCACCATTTCCGGCCAGATTTCGTTGTGGCGGCGGATGTATTCCTGCTTATAGCCGGGCTTGATATACCCCTTCCAGGCAACATGTTCCATAATCATTCTCCTTTTTACTGTAACGCCTCACACAGGGCAATCAGGGTCAGCGCCTGACCGTAGGCCATCGGACGGATGCCGATGCCCTTGTAGTGCTCTGCATTCATTCCCATAGCGGTGCCGGCGGAAACCTTCAGCACCGTGCCGTCGGTATCGACGCAGTCGCACAGGGCGGTGATGGCGCGGTCAGCGCAGACGCGGTAGCTTTCGTCCAAAATTCCGGCCTTCATGCCGCGCAAAAGACCCGCAGCCATGGCAGCTGTACCGGAGGTTTCTTCGTAGGAGGTAGCATCGTTAATTACGGTATGGAACAAGCCGTCCTCGGCCTGATAGCTGCGCAGCGCCTCGGCGTGGGTACGGAAGGTATCCATGATAAACTGCCGCGTGCCGCCGTCCAGATAGTCGGCTTTTTCCAGGAAAAGCGTCAGCCCCAGCGTAAACCAGCTGTTGCCGCGGCACCAGAAGATGCCGCCGAAGTTATCGTTGCGGATAAAGCTGAAGCCGTGGTAGAACAGGCCGTTATTTTTGCAGTAAAGATACTTGATGTGCAAAAGCACCTGATGCGTGGCCTCGTCGCGCCAGTCCTTGCGGTCACAGCGGATGCCCATTTGCTGCAGAAACAGCACCGCCATAAACAGGGTATCCAGCCAGAGCTGCTGCTCGTTGAGGATGACACCGTTGCGGTCACCGATGCCGGTGGTCACATGCTGGAAGCCGCCGTCTGTCGTTTTGGGCAGGCCGTGCATCAGCCATTCGGCCTGCTCGATGCACATGGTCTCGTACCTGCTGTGCTCCGGCTCGGGGATCCTGTCCAAAATCTGCAAAAGAGTCAGGTACGGGCAGGTCGTATTGATGTTGCGGGACGGCAGGCCGCGCTCAATGTTGGAACGGAACCAGTTCAGGAAAAACTCCATAAAGCGATCATCCCGGTAGTAGTCCTGCAGCATCGAAAGACCGTACAGCCCCACGCCCTGCGGCCAGTCCCATTCCTCGATGCCGAAATCGCGGGCCACATTGCCGGAAGCGATGGCGTCCTTCAGCGAAATATTCTTGTCATTTTCATAGTCTGCACCACCCAGATGAATGAGCTTGTCCATGACAAGGTCGATCTTTTTCTGCAATGCTTCGTTGGTCATGATAGATTCCCTCCTGCGGAAAACTTTATATAGGCACTGGGAGTCATCCCAGTCGCTTTCTTGAATACGTGGCTGAAATACTGCGGGTTGTTGCCGTAGCCGACCATCTCGGCGATGGACTGCACTTTATCGTTGTCGGCACCCTTTAGCAGCTCCATGGCGCGCTGGACGCGCAGCCCGGTCAGGTAGGCGGAGAATTTCTGTCCGGTCTCCTTCTGGAACTTCTTGCTCACATAATCGACGTTCATGTACAGGTAGTTGTCGGCAATGGATTTGAGCGACAAGTCGTCGTCGGACAGGTTCTTCTCCACATACGCCTTGACGCGGTCACTCAGGGACTGCGCCTCGGGCTTGGCGGCGGTGAACCGGCTGTAGATGGCGTGCAGCTGGGGCACCAGCTTTTTCAAGATCTCCTCGCTGCTGTTCATCTGGTTGACCTGGATCAGGAACTCTGCCGCCTCCAGCGCGGTGAACGCATAGCACTGGGACGAGGCCAGCATGATGATCGTCGAGATCAGCTGCTTTAAGAACGTGATGCTCGACACGCGGCCCACCAGCTCACACAGCAGCTCGAGCGAATGCTCGCTGTTTTCGCTGTCCTTGCTGAACGCGCTGAAGGTCAGCCGCTCGACCTGGCGGATGATATTGCGGTAGTTGCAGATCGAGATGATGCTGTCGCCATTGCTGTACTGCACGGTGGCAAAGTGGCAGATGCGGGAGTTCACATAGTCCATCAGGTCCGAAAGATTCGCGTAGCGCACCCGCTTGTACGCAATGGGTATCTCCTGCAAGGGCAGACGCAGGTTTGACATGTAGGTGTCGAGCGCGTCGTATTCCAGATGGTAGGACCGGAAGAAGAACAAAAGGCATTGCTGCACGTAGATGGCGTAGAACGGGATGCCGGGGGTATACTTTTCCCGGAAAATGCGGATCTGGCTTAAAGCGTCCTGCAGGGACGGAGAGTCCAGAAAATAGAGATAGCACAGCTCATAGGGCGTGTTGTCAAAATCCAGAAATTTCTTGTACGGCGCGTAGATGACATCATAGCTGCCGTCGCCCTGCGCAATGCACTCGTTGAGCAGGTTCAGGATGGCGGAATCGCCCAACTCCTGCATGGCGGCGGAGGCATCCTGCGGCTCAGCCATGCGGCGGCGGGAAATCTCATCGGTCACGCTCTGCACGCTGGCAATGATCTTTTCGTCGCTGCACGGCTTGAGCAGATAGTGCCGCACGCCCCACTGCATGGCTTTCTGGGCGTATTCGAACTCGCCGTAGCCGGACAGAAGGATAAATTCAATGTCCGGGTGCAGTGACTTGATGCGCTGCAGCAGCTCCAGCCCCGAAAAACCCGGCATTTTGATGTCGGTCATGACGATGTCGGGGTACTCGTCCATGATGATGTCGTAGGCTTCCAGCCCGTTGGATGCAGTGCCGATGACCTGTACGTCCAGCGCGGCCCAGTCAATGTGGCGGGAGAGCGTCTCGCGTATGATGCGCTCATCGTCAACGATCAGCATTCGATACATGGTTCCCCCTCCTTTGGCGGCAGATGGATGCGTACAATGGCAAGATCGCGCAGCTCATCGTTGATAAATTCAAGGCCGAAGTCTGGGCCGAACTGCAATTGCAGGCGCTTTTGGATGTTCAGCAGGCCGATGCCGAACCCGTGGGGTGTGATCTCGCTGCGGGTCAGCTTTCCCAGCAGATCCTCCGGGAACTGGGAACCGTTGTTTGTGATCTCCAGCAGTGTTTCCTCGGGGGTCAGGCAGCCGGTGATCTGCACGGTACAGATGTCGGGGATTTCCTCCAGCGCGTAGTTGATGGCGTTTTCCACCAATGGCTGCAAGGTCAGCTGGGGCAGGGCTTGCTCGTACAGTGCGGTAGGCACTTCGTCCCGGAACTCGATGCGGTCATCGTAGCGCACCTGAATGATCGACATGTAGTTGCGCACGATCTCCAGTTCGCTGCCGATGGTCGAGATCGTCTCCTTGTGGCTCAGCGTCACGCGCAGCAGCGCGCCGAGGGCCTCGACCATCGTGGAAATATCCTTGTCGCCCAGCGCTTTGGCGCGCCAGTTGATAGAATCCAGCGTGTTGTACAGGAAGTGCGGGTTGATCTGGCTTTCCAGAAATTTGAACTGGGCGTCCTTGGCCAGCAGCTCATTGACGTAGTTCTTCTGGATAAGATCCTGCACATGCACGGCCATCTTGTCAAAGCGGCGGTGCAGCTCGCCAATTTCATCACTGCGGCTGCTGTAGTCAGCGCTGCTCTGCGGCAGGGTCGTCTCGTCCTCGCCAAAGGCGTCCATCTTGCGGATCAGTGTGGTAAAATGCCCGGTGATGACATTGACGAGGTAGTTGAACAGCACCAGGCAGAGCAGCAGCACGACGAGCATGATGAGCAGCGCAAACAGCAGCGACACCCGCTGCGACACGATGACCGATGTGTAGGGGATCAGTGCTAAAAACTGCCAGCCGAATGCGGGCAGCGTGTCCTTGATGTAAAAGTAAGAGGCGTCGTCCAGATGAATGACACCGTAAGCGCCGGAAAACTGGCTGACGCGCCCGTTCAGGGATTGCAGCTCATTTTCGGGGAATGTGTCGGTGTGGAAAATCTCCTGCCCGTCCTTATATAAAATATAGCGGGTCGTGCCGCTTTGGTCCATCTGGGCCGTCGTGTCGGCAATGAGCTCGTTCAGATCGACATTGACCAGAATCGTCCCCAGTGTGTCCAGTTTCAGGTCCTTGGCCCGGCGGACATCACGGCAGAGGAATAATCCGCTGTCCTGGCAGTAGTCAGTGACCCAGGCCGGTGCGCCGTCAGCCGTGTGGGCGGCGTCCAGCAAATGCCGGATGCGCTCCGGCGCGACATTGGCCGACAGCACATAGTCGCTGCGGGAAACATAGCTGTCATTGTACAGGCTGATGTACAGCATGCCGGTGCCGTCCTTGAAATTATAATAGTAGTTCGGCACGGCGCTGCCCAGCGCGGTGAATGCGTTGTTTTTATCTATGTGGGTGGCATCCGGGTCGTCGGCAATGGCCAGATTTTCCTGGAGAACGGAATCGCCCAGCATGATGCGGGTCATGTTCTCCACAGTCTGCAGTCGGTCTGACAGGACCTGCGCGGAGTAGACAACCGTGCCGCGGGTGGAATTATACAAAAGCAAATCGTCGCTGCGGCGCACCAGCAGCATGCCGATGCCAAAGCCCGCCAGCATAAGGAACAGCAGCGCGATGATGATGCTCATGAATTTCTTCTTTAAAGAAAGGTTGGAGAAAAACTGCTTTTGTCTTATAAAAAGGTCTTTTATCATATAAGGAAGATTCCCTTTGGTTCAATTTATTAGCGATTTGAACGGAAAAGCTCTATACGCCTCTAGTTTACTGGAGAAAATGCCGGATTTCAAGAGGGCAGGGTGGAAAAGCCGTTTTTTTGAAAGGTGTCGGTTTTTTGGTGGGCAAAAAAACCGGAAAGCACGGTTTTGTGCGCCGCAGAGAACGGAATTTTTTATTCCCAAGGCGGCGGTTTGCCGCTATAATAAGAGACAGAAACGAACGTTCGTGAAAACAAAAACCACTGCATTCCGGCTGCGCCGCACAGAAAACCGGCGAACAGCCAAACAAAAGGAGAATGACCATGAATAAGAAGTTTATCGCTGCTGCGATGGCAGGCACAATGGCACTGTCCCTTGCAGCGTGCGGCGGCTCCTCTGCCTCCACGGGCGAGTCCACTGCCGCCTCCACCTCTACCGATACGGCTGCTTCCTCTGCAGCGGGAACCTCCGCCGCCTCCGGCTCCATGTCCGTAGCCTGGTGGGGCAACCAGACCCGCAACGAGCGTACCCAGCAGGTGCTGGATGCCTACGGCGAAGCCAACGGTATCAGCTTTGACGGACAGTTTGCCGAGTGGAGCGATTACTGGAACAAGCTGGCCACTGCCTCTGCCGGACACACGTTGCCGGATGTTGTACAGATGGACTACTCTTACCTGCAGCAGTATGTTTCCAATGGGCTGCTGGTTGACCTGACCCCCTATGTGGAGGACGGCACGCTGGACGTCTCCAACGTCAGCGAGACCGTTCTGAACTCCGGCAAGGTCGATGGCAAGCTGTACGCCATTCCTCTGGGCGTCAACGTTCCCGCCGTCATGTACAACAAGGATCTGCTGGACGAGAACGGCATTGAGATCCATGACAACATGACGCTGGACGAGTTCTACGATGTCTGTCGCGAGGTCTACGAAAAGACCGGCTACAAGACCGACGTATTCTACGGCAACGGCGCTGACTACTGCGCTTACGTGCTGCGCGGTGAGGGCGGCCACCTGTACAATGGCAGCGAGATCGGCGCTACCGAGGAGCAGATCGAGGCATTCTTCGACATCTACGAGACCGGCATTGCCGAAGGCTGGGCCTGCGACCCCGCCATCTATGCCGAGCGCACCATCGGCACCCCCGAGCAGATGCCGCTGGTCTACGGCTCCAGTCCCTCTACCATGAGCTGGTGCTCCTTCACCTGGTCCAACGCGCTGTCCGCCCTGCAGAACGCCGCCGGTGACAACTTCACCATCGAGATGACCACCTGGCCGTCCAAGGATCCCAAGACCTCTGACTACCTGAAACCCAGCATGTTCTTCTGCATCACCGCCGATTCCACCCAGCCCGGGGAGGCTGCCAAGCTGCTGAACTACTGGACCAATGATGTTGACGCCAACAAGACCCTGCTGGGTGAGCGCGGTATCCCCGTCTCCTCTGAAACGGCCAACGGCATCAAGGATCTGCTGGATACCTCCAGCCAGAAGGCGGTTGACTTCGTCAACAATGTTGTCACCCCGAACTCCACCCCCATCGATGCTCCTTCCCCGGAAGGCTCTGCGGAAGTCATCCAGCAGGTCAACCAGCTGGTTGAGAAGGTCTGCTACGGTGAGCTGACGGCCAAGGAGGCTGCCGCCCAGCTGCTGAGCGCCGGAAACGCCGCCCTGAACAAGTAATTTTATAAATGGTAAGGCAGCACCGAACGGTCATGGCTGAAAAGCCCCGCACCGTTCGGTGCTTCTCTAAGAAAGGAGAATCCCGCCATGACGAAAAAGGCAGCGGCGGCTAAAAGGCCGCGGCTGGACGCGGAGACCAAGGCCGGTCTGGCGTTCACATCCCCGTTTATCATCGGCTTCCTGCTCTTTATGATCGTGCCGATGATGATCTCTCTCTACTACTCTCTGTGCGATTACAACATTTTGTCGGCCCCGGTATTTGTGGGGCTTACGAACTACATCAAGATGTTCTCTGACGAGGTGTTTTTCAAGACGATTGGGGTCACCTTCTTCTACGCACTGATTTCCGTGCCGCTGCGCCTGGCGTTCGCGCTGCTGGTCGCCATGCTGCTGCTCAATAGCAGCCGTCTGACCGCCTTCTACCGCGCCGCGTACTACCTGCCCTCCATCATCGGCGGTTCGGTGGCTGTCTCCATCCTGTGGAAGCGTATGTTCGCCATCGATGGCGTCATCAATAAAGTATTGGCTGTCTTTGGCATGAAGGACCCCGTGTCCTGGCTGGGCGATAAAAACACCGCTATCTGGACCTTGATTTTGCTGGCTGTCTGGCAGTTCGGCTCCTCGATGCTGATTTTCCTGTCCTCGCTCAAGCAAATTCCGCCGTCTCTGTATGAGGCTGCCAGCATAGACGGTGCAGGCAAAATCCGCCAGTTTTTTAAGATCACGCTGCCCCTGCTGACGCCCACCATCTTCTTCAACCTCGTCATGCAGATGATCAACGGCTTCCTGGCCTTTACCCAGTGCTACATCATCACCCAGGGCAAGCCGATGAACTCCACGCTGTTCTACACCGTTTATATGTATCAGCAGTCCTTTGAGTATTACAACACCGGCTACGGTGCTGCGCTGGCCTGGGTCATGCTGCTGATCGTCGGCCTGATCACTGCATTTTTGTTCGCAACCAAGCGGTTCTGGGTCTATGAGGAGGGTCTCTGATGAATACCAAAACAAAAAGAAAAGTCGGCAGCATTGTCTACAATGTGATCGTCTGCTTCTTCGGCCTCATCATGCTGTACCCGCTGGTCTGGATGGTCATGAGCTCTTTTAAAGAGACAAGCACCATCTTTACGACGGCCGGCAGTCTGATCCCCGAAAAGGCTACGCTGGAAAACTACGTCAACGGCTGGAAGGGCTTCGGCAAGGTCAGCTTCGGGACCTTCTTCTCCAACTCGATGTTTATTTCCGTCATTGCTACTGTCGGTACGGTCATTTCCTCCTCGCTGGTGGCCTACGGCTTCTCCCGCTGCAAGTTCAAGGGGCGCGGCCTGTTGTTTGCCGCTATGCTGGTTTCTATGATGCTGCCCGCACAGGTGCTGATGATCCCGCAGTATCTGTGGTACCAAAAGCTGGGCTGGGTCGGCACCTATCTGCCGCTGATCGTGCCGTACTTCTTCGCTATCCAGGGCTTCTTCGTTTACCTGATCCTGAACTTCATCGACGGCATCCCCAAGGATCTGGACGAGGCCGCCCGCATTGACGGCTGCTCCTACTTCGGCATTTATCTGCGCATCATCCTGCCGCTGATCGTGCCGGCGCTGATTACCGCCGGCATCTTCTCCTTCATGTGGCGCTGGGATGACTTCCTCTCCGCCCTGCTGTATGTCAAGGAATCCATCCGCTATCCCGCGTCCTTGGCGCTGAAACTGTTCTGCGACCCGGGTTCTTCCTCTGACTACGGCGCTATGTTCGCCATGTCCACCCTGTCCATTATCCCGGCGGTTACGATCTTCATCGTGTTCCAGAAATATCTGGTCGAGGGCATCGCAACGTCCGGTCTGAAAGGCTGATTTTCTGGAGGTTTACTCGTATGGAAAAGACAATGAAAGCAGTTGTAACCTATGCACCCGGCGACAACCGGTACGAAGATTTTCCCATGCCCGAACTGGAGGACGGTGAGGTCCTGCTGAAGGTCAAGGGCTGCGGCATCTGCGCCGGCGACCTGAAGGCATTCCACGGCGGCATCCGCGTCTGGGGCGCCTCCGAGGCGGACCGCTACATGGAGCCGCCCTGCATCCCCGGCCATGAGTTCTACGGCGAGGTCGTGGACATCAAGGGCGAGGTCCCGGGCATTGCCATCGGTGATGATGTCTGCGCCGAGCAGGTCGTGCCCTGCGGCCACTGCCATTTCTGCCGCACCGGCAAATACTGGATGTGCCAGCGCAGCGCTGTGTTTGGCTTCAAAAAGTATGCCAACGGCGGCTTTGCCGAATATGTCAAGCTGCCCAAAGCCAGCCTGAAGCATGTTCTGCCCAAGAGCTTTACGAAGGAGCAGAGTGTTCTGGTTGAGCCGATTGCCTGCGGTATGCACGCGCTGGAACAGGCCAATATCCGGCATGACGATGTGGTCGTCATCGCAGGCCTGGGCGCAATCGGTACCTCGATGTGCAACATTGCCAACCTCAAGATGCCCAAGCTGGTCATCGGCCTCGAAGTCCGCGAGGAGCGCGCCCGCCGCGCCAGGGAGTACGGCGCCGACATCGTGCTGAATCCCGTCGAGTGCAATGTGGTCGAGGAGATCATGAAGCTGACCGGCGGTCTGGGCTGCGACGTTTATGTCGAAGCCTCCGGCAGCCCCAAGAGCGCCGTGCAGGGCCTGAACTGCCTGCGTAACCATGGCCGCTATGTCCAGATGGGCGTGCTGTCCGACCTCGTCACCGCCGACTGGAACACCATCGGAGACGGCAAGGAGCTGACCATCATCGGCTCCCACCTGTCTGCCAAGGTCTACCCCGCCGTTATCCGCGGCATCGAGAAGGGTCTTATCAAGACCGACGGCCTGATCTCTCACTGCTTCAAGCTGCAGGACTGGGCCAAGGCTTATGAAACCGCCGAAAAAGACCCCGCTGCTGTCAAAATTATGCTGGAGCCGTAACAGCCCCGCAATCAGCTGAAAATGCCCTCCGGTCCTGCCGGAGGGCATTCTTGAAATAGGAGGATTTTTGTATGAAATACGGATGCCGCGCCCACGATTACGGCTGCTTTACCGCGCAGGAATTGGCACGCACGCTAGCAGACCAGGGGTATAACGCTGCTCAGCTTGCCATGCCCAAAGCCATCCGGGGGATTGCGGATATGAACGGTATCTCCCCGGAACAGTTGGAAGAAATTCGCACCGCGTTTGCTGAGGCAGATGTGGAGATCACCGTGCTGAGCTGCTACCGCGATTTGAGCAGCCCGGACGACGGGACGCGGACGGCTGCCGTGGCGGATGTCTGCCGCGCCCTGCACTACCAGAAGGCAACGGGGGCAAAACAGGTCGGAAGCGAAAGCTCCTGCCGATTTCTGAGCGAGGAGCAGAAGGCGGCAGAGCTGCCCCTGCTGACCGACAGCATCCTGCGCATCGTAGAGCAGGCCGCAAAGCTGGATGCCTGCTTTGCGCTGGAACCGGTATTTGTACACGCGCTGGACACGGTGGAAAAGCTGCGCACGCTGAAGGAGACCGTAGGCGACGGGGCACATTTTCATGTGATTTTTGACCCTGTTAATGTCCTGACGGTTGAGAATGTGGACAACCAAGATGCTCTGTGGCCCGCCTGGTGCGAGGTTATTGGCAAAGACCTGGCTGCCGTCCATATGAAGGACGCCGTGCTCCACCCCAACGCGCCGCGCACCCCTACCGCCCTGGGGGCGGGGCAGATGGATTACACCGTCATCCGTGAATGGCTCCATCGCGGCCATCCCACCGCCGCCCTGCTGCGGGACGAGGTCATTCTCCCCGTCGCGCAGGAAGATTTGGCATATATGCGGACACTGTGAAAAACATCGGGGCGTAGGAGTGCTGTATCGCCTTTGCCCTGACTGATCCTTGCCAATGCAGACTACTGCGGTACGGCGGAATATCCGCAAATCATCACCGCAGGGCAACTTGAAGCGGCAGAACAAATCCGAAAAAGCAAGACCGTCACCTACTCGGCAACGCTGAAACCATTTCGCAAAGATATGCAGTGCGGATGCTGCGGTGCAAAGCTTTACTGGCATTCCAAAAGAAATCAATGGTTTTGCCGTGAATGCGGGATGTGGTCGAAGCCGACACAAGCAAAGGAAACTTTCAATAGCATTGTGGAAAAACTGCGATGGTTCCAACAGAACTCAGAACTCATCCATCCGCCAGCGGGCAAGGCAAATGTGCAGTCAATGGAAATTGTTCTGCTGGATAGGGAGATTGGACAGGTTCTGCTGGATGCAGAACCAGATGCTGATGCGCTAATCACTAAAATCCTGAACCGGGCGGAACTGGAATATGAATTCTGCTCTGCAGGAGATGCCAATCCGGCAACTATGCAAATACGAAAAGCTTGTGCCGAGTATAAGCCGACAGATGGCTTCCCACATACCTTTTATAAGGAGGTCGTCAGCA
>ERZ1026903.39-NODE-39-length-82530-cov-51.324947_pt1 | contig 82530 bp, 71 predicted proteins | sample MGYA00380180_ERZ1026903 | MGnify/ENA primary metagenome ERZ1026903 (study PRJEB33269, sample SAMEA4719816) | human gut metagenome | biome: human-associated habitat; feature: organic feature; material: feces | place: Cameroon | collected 2013-10 ... | reverse complement strand
AGCCGCCGGAGCGGTGCTTAAGCCGTAAGGCGGGAATTATGCGGTGTTGCCTTAGCCTTCCCCCTGGGGGGAAGGTGGCTCCGCAGGTTTATAAAATTCTCCTCAATTTATTTACGAAATCGCAACACTTTTCCCGGCGGCAGGCACTACAATAGAATTATGATTCAAAAGTGTCTTTTTTGAAAGGACAAGCACCACCATGGCAAAAATAATCGGAATTGACCTGGGGACTACCAACAGCTGTGTGGCGGTGGTCGAGGGCGGCAAGCCCGTCGTCATCCCCAACGCCGAGGGGCAGCGCACGACGCCCTCTGTCGTCGCGTTCACCAAGCTGGGAGAGCGGCTGGTGGGTGAGCCCGCCAAGCGCCAGGCCGTGACGAACGCCCCCCGCACCGTGTCCAGCGTCAAGCGGCTGATGGGCAGTGAGACCCGCGTGCCCATCGACGGAAAATGCTACACGCCGCAGGAGCTGAGCGCCCTCATCCTGCAAAAACTGAAGGCCGATGCCGAGGCGTATCTCGGTGAGCCTGTCACCGAGGCGGTCATCACCGTGCCCGCCTACTTTAACGATGCCCAGCGCCAGGCCACGAAGGACGCCGGGCGCATTGCCGGGCTGGACGTGCGCCGCATCATCAACGAGCCGACAGCCGCGGCGCTGGCCTACGGGCTGGACAATGGCCGCACCCAGACCGTCATGGTCTACGACCTCGGCGGCGGCACATTTGACGTGTCGCTCATCCGCATCGGCGACGGCATCGTGCAGGTGCTCTCGACCTGCGGCGATAACTTTCTGGGCGGCGACGACTTTGACGAGCGCATCGTCAACTGGCTGGCAGACCGGTGCAGGGCCGAACACGGCGTGGACCTGACGAATGACCGCGTGGCGATGCAGCGCCTGCGCGAGGAGGCCGAAAAGGCGAAAAAAGAGCTTTCCAGCGCGAAGCAGACCGACATCAATCTGCCGTTCCTCACGATGGCGGCAGACGGCGCGCTGCACCTGCAAACTACGCTGACACGCGCTAAATTTGAGGAACTCTGCGCTGATTTGATTGAGCGCACCGCCTTGCCCGTGCGCAACGCCCTGAGCGACGCACGCCTTTCGGCCAGCGACCTGGATCAGGTTTTGCTGGTCGGCGGCTCGACCCGCATCCCGGCGGTACAGGCCAAGGTCGTGCGGATGACCGGTCTGGAGCCGTCCAAATCGCTGAACCCCGACGAGTGCGTTGCACTGGGCGCGGCGGTGCAGGCCGGACGTCTGGGCGGCGAGATGCTCTCCGGCCCCGGCGAGGATCTGCTGCTGATGGACGTGACCCCGCTGACCCTTTCCATCGAGACCGTCGGCGGCGTGGCGACGCATTTGATCGAGCGCAACTCCACGATCCCGACGCGGTTCAGCAAGGTATTCACCACCGCCGCGCCGTTCCAGAAAACGGTGCAAATTAAAGTGCTGCAGGGCGAGCGCGAGTTTGCCAGGGACAATAAGCTGCTGGGCACCTTCACGCTGCGCGGCATCAAGCGCGCCTGGGCGGGCGTGCCGAAGATCGAGGTCACGTTTGACATCGACGCCAACGGCATTGTCAAGGTCAAGGCGCGCGACATGGACACCGGCAAGCAGCAGAGCATCACGATCTCGGGCACATCGAACCTGACCGAGGACGAGATCAAACGCGCCAAGGAGAACGCCGCCGCCTTTGCCGGGCAGGACAAGGAGCGCAAGGCCGCGCTGGAGGCGCTGAACGCCGGCGAGGCCGCGCTTTACCGCGTGAACACCGCGCTGGGCAGCAAGGCCGGCAAGGCGCTGGACCGCGAGACCCGTACTAAAATCAAAGAAGCAGAAAGAACGCTGGAGCGCGTTCTGAAGCACAAAAAGGCCGACAAGCTGACCCCCGTGGACGTGAATGCCATCAACACCGCACGGGAGGCGCTTTCCGCTGTGGCCGCCCCGCTGGTGGCCCGGTGGGAGAGCGAGAAGGCGTAAAACGAGGCGGCAGCCGCAGGGTCCCCGGGGCGGTGCAAGCATCCGCCCCTACCGCTGCGGCGACCAAAAAAATCCCGGTGCACACTTGCACCGGGAAAATACCGATCTTATCGTTTCTCCAGCGGAACGTACTCCTGCGGCTTGCCGAGGTACTTGTAGGCGGGGCGGATGATGCGGTTCGCGAACTCGACCTCCTCGACGCGGTGGGCACACCAGCCGGGCACACGGGCAATCGCAAACAGCGGGGTGTACAGGTCCTCGCTGATGCCGAGCATACGGTAGATCAGGCCGCTGAACAGGTCCACGTTGGCGCAGACCTTCTTCGGGCCGTGCTTTTCCTCGGCAAAGACCTGCGGGGCCAGGCGCTCAATGCTGCACAGCAGCTCGTACTCCTCGTCGTAGCCCTTCTTGTAGGCCAGGCTCTTGGCGTGGGTTTTCAAAATCTGCGCACGGGGGTCGCTCATCGTGTAGACGGCGTGGCCCATGCCGTAGATCAGGCCGCTGCCGTCGCCGCGCTCCTTGCGGATGATCTTGCGCAGGAACTCGCGGACCTCGTCGTCGTTGGACGGATCCTCGACATTTTCCAGAATGTAATCCAGCTGGTGCATGACCTTCAGGTTCGCGCCGCCGTGCTTGGGGCCTTTCAGCGCGCCGATGGCCGAGCTGATGGCCGCATAGGTGTCCGTGCCGGAGCTGGACAGCACGCGGCAGGTGAAGGTCGAGCAGTTGCCGCCGCCGTGGTCCGCGTGGACGAGCAGGCAGAGGTCGAGCAGACGCGCTTCCTCGTGGGTGAACTTCTGGTCGGCGCGGTAGGTGCTCAAAATATGCTCCGCCGTGCTCTGGCCCTCGGTGGGCAGGTGGAAGTACATGCTGGACCGGTCATAGACGCGGCGCTTGATCTGGTAGGCGTTGACCATCATCGTGGGCAGCTCGGCGATCAGGTTGATGCTCTGGCGCAGGATGTTGGGCAGACTGTTGTCCTCGGCGTGCTCGTCGTAGCTGTACATGGCCAGCACGCTTCGTGCCATCTTGTTCATCAGGTTCGGCGACGGCGAATTTAAGATCATGTCGTCAGCAAAGCCCTGGGGCAGCTCGCGGTGGTGCTCCAGCAGCTTGCGGAACTTGGCGTACTGCTCCTGCGTGGGCAGGGAGCCGAACAGCAGCAGCCAGATGACCTCCTCAAACATGAAGCGGTCATGGGCGTCGGCCTCGGCGGCCAGCGTGTCAATGTCGATGCCGCGGTAGACCAGGCGGCCCGGAATGGGCACGATGGTGCCGTCCTCCTTCTTGTCATAGCCGATAACGTTGGAAACGTTCGTGATGCCGGCCAGCACGCCGGTGCCGTCCAGATTGCGCAGGCCGCGCTTGACGCCCATCTGATCCGCCAGATGCGGGTCAAGGGTGGCGTTGTGTTCCAGATATTCGTGGCAGAGCAGCTCAAGCTCATCCGGCTCCAGGGCCGGGACGTCCGGGTAATACATCATGCGTACCCCTCTCTTTGACCAATTTTATATACTTTGCATACTTATACAGGCGCATATCATTGCTGGCTTCCCTTACCAATATGCCTGATAGATTGATTTTATAGCATTTCCGCAAATTCGTCAAGAAAAACTTAAAATTTTTCTAAATTTTTCGGGAGAATGCTTTAAAAAATTAAGCCGACGGCCCAAAATGTGCCTATTGTGTAAAAATGCGGATTGACAACCGGCCCTAAACCGGGTAGTATGTTAGGTATACCGCAGAAAATGCAGAGTAAGACAGGGAAAGGGGAAAAGTATTATTTATGAAAGCAGTTCTGATTCCGGGCGACGGCATTGGCCGTGAAATTGCCGAGAGCGTCCGCGAGGTATCCGCCGCACTGAACACCGGCATTGAATGGCAGGAGTTTGCTGCTGGTGCCGAGTACGCCGCCGAGAGCGGCGAGCTGATCGCCCCCGGCACGCTGGATGCGATCGAAGCGTGCGGCTGGGCACTCAAGGGCCCTACCGCCACCCCCATCGGCAAGGGCTTCCGCAGCATCAATGTGCAGCTGCGCCAGCGCTTTTCCACCTATGCAAACCTGCGCCCGGTGCACACGCTGCCGGGCGTACCGACCCGCTTTGACAATGTGGACCTTGTCATCGTGCGCGAGAACACCGAGGATCTCTACAAGGGCATCGAGTATATGCTGAACGACGAGATCGCCAACGGCGTCAAGCTCATCACCCGCCCCGCGTGCGAGAAGATCTGCCGCTTTGCATTTGACTATGCCCGCAAAAATGGCCGCAAAAAGGTCACGGCAGTCCACAAGGCCAACATCATGAAGCTGACCGACGGCCTGTTCCTGCGCACCTTCCGCGAGGTCGCCGCGGAGTACCCTGAGATCACCGCGGACGACTGCATCATCGACGCTTTGTGCATGAAGCTGGTGCAGAAGCCCGAGCAGTTCGACGTGCTCGTCGCGCCGAACCTCTACGGCGATATTATCAGTGACCTGTGCGCCGGTCTCGTCGGCGGCCTGGGCTTTGCGCCCAGCGCCAACATCGGCGACAGCACCCGCATTTATGAGGCCGTCCACGGCTCTGCCCCCGACATTGCCGGGCAGGACAAGGCCAACCCCAGCGCCATCCTGATGGCCTTTGCCATGATGCTGAACGACCTTGGCGAGACTGACAAGGCCGCCAAGCTCAATGCCGCCATCCTGGCCCAGGTCGAGGAGGGCAAGGTCGTCACTGCCGACATCGGCGGCACCGCGGGAACGAAGGAGTTTACCCAGGCAATCATCAGCCGACTGGCAGAGTGAGCGGTGCTCAAATAATAAAGAATAAATAAAAAATAATAAATGCGGTGGATCGCGTCGCTGGCGCTCCGCTCAAAAAATGTGCATCGTAGGGGCGCATTCTATATGCGCCCGCAAGGCGGCTGCCTGTGTCCGGGCGGATATGGAATCCGCCCCTACGTTTTTGTTTTCGACCAACGGGAGAAAACTCCACAATCTTTATTATTTATTATTTTTTATTTCTTATTTGCAAAAACGGAGGTTTTCCCATGAAGCTGCACGACACCGGCGTATACCTTGTAAACGGTGTGCCTCAGACTTCCGCCCCGGCGGGCGTCACCGAGGCAGACGCCAAAAAGGGCACCATCGCCTACGGCATTTTGAAGGCCCATAATACCGGTGACTCCATGCAGGACCTGCGCATGAAGTTCGACTCGATGACCAGCCACGACATCACCTATGTCGGCATCATCCAGACGGCCCGCGCGTCCGGCATGACGGAGTTCCCGCTGCCCTACGTCATGACGAACTGCCACAACAGCCTCTGCGCTGTCGGCGGCACCATCAACGAGGACGACCACCAGTTTGCCCTGTCCGCCGCCCACAAATACGGCGGCATCTATGTTCCGCCGAACATGGCCGTCATCCACAGCTACAACCGCGAGATGATGTCCGGCTGCGGGCGGATGATCCTGGGCTCTGACTCCCACACCCGCTACGGCGCTCTCGGCACGATGGCCGTCGGCGAGGGCGGCGGCGAGCTGGCCAAGCAGCTCGTGGGCCGCACCTACGATATGAGCTATCCCGGGGTCGTTGCCATCTACCTGACCGGCAAGCCCGCTCCGGGCGTCGGCCCGCACGACGTCGCGCTGGCGCTGGTTGCCGCGACCTACGCCAACGGCTATGTGAAGAACAAGGTCATGGAGTTCGTCGGCCCCGGCGTGGCAAACCTGAGTGCCGACTACCGCAACGGCATCGACGTCATGACCACCGAGACGACCTGCTGGTCCTCCATCTGGCAGACCGACGATACCACGAAGGAATATTTTGTGCAGCATGGCCGCCCCGAGGCTTATAAGGAATTGAAGCCCGCCGACGTGGCCTACTACGACGGCTGCATTGAGCTGGACCTCTCCACCGTCGAGTGCATGATCGCGCTGCCGATGCACCCCAGCTACGCTTACCCGATCCGCGAGCTGAAGGCCAACGCCAAAGAGATCCTCCAGGCGGCGCAGGATCAGGCCAACAGGCAGCTGGGCGGCAAGGTCGAGATGGACCTCGTCGGCAAGATCTGCGACGATGGCCGCATCTACGTTGACCAGGGCGTTGTGGCCGGCTGCTCCGGCGGCACGTATGAAAATATCTGCGCCGTGGCGGACATCATCAAAGGCAAGAGCTGCGGCAACGGTGAGTTCAAGTTCAGCGTCTACCCCGACAGCATGCCGACCTATCTGGAGCTGGTCAAAAACGGTGCTGTGGCGGACATTGTCTCCGCCGGCGGCATCTTCCGCGAGTGCTTCTGCGGCCCCTGCTTCGGCGCGGGCGACACCCCGGCCAACGGCGAGTTCTCCATCCGCCACACGACCCGCAACTTCCCGAACCGCGAGGGCTCCAAGCCCGGCGAGGGCCAGATCAGCGCCGTCGCCCTGATGGACGCCCGCTCCATTGCGGCCACCGCGGCCAACGGCGGCTACCTGACCGCCGCCAGCGAGCTGACCGACGTGGAGTACACCGTGCCCGACTACCACTTTGAGCAGGGTGTCTACGACAAGCGCGTCTACAACGGCTGGGGTCATCCGGAGCCGGACTACGCGCTGAAATTCGGCCCGAACATCAAGGACTGGCCCGAGCAGCCCGCCCTGACCGACGACCTGCTGGTCAAAATTGTCAGCTACATCACCGACCCCGTCACGACGACGGACGAGCTGATCCCGTCGGGCGAGACGTCGTCCTTCCGCTCCAACCCGCTGCGGCTGGCGGAGTTCACCCTCTCCCGCAAGGATCCGGCCTACGTGCCGAACGCCAAGGCCGTGAAGGCGCTGGACGAACAGCGCAAGGCAGGTGAGCTGCCCGCCGAGGTTGCGCGTGTCTACGACGATTTGAAGAAGCTGGGCTACGCGCCCGACGCGGCCAACACCAACATTGGCTCGGCCATTTTTGCCAACAAGCCTGGCGACGGCTCCGCCCGTGAGCAGGCCGCCAGCTGCCAGCGCGTGCTGGGCGGCGCGGCCAACTTTGCCTGCGAGTACGCCACAAAGCGCTACCGCTCCAACTGCATCAACTGGGGCATGCTGCCGTTCCTGGTGGAGAACCCCGGCGCGCTGGACAACGGCGATTATGTCTACCTGCCCGGCGTCCGCAAGGCTCTGCTGGAGGCCGCGGACGAGCTGGACGCCGTGGCCGTCAAGCCGGACGGCGGTCTGGTGAAGTTCACCGTCAAGCTCGGCGCGATGACCGACGCCGAGCGCCGGATCCTGGCGGACGGCTGCCTGATCAATTATTACAAGAATAACTAAAGAAAAACGGCCCGCCGAAATAAATCCCGGCGGGCCGTTTCTGTAGGGGCCGATGCTTGCATCGGCCCGCGGAGGGGTCAAGACCCCTCCCTACAATGCAGTTCAAAAGGGGTGCTGTAGGGGCGAACATTGTTCGCCCGCGGCACATGGCGGCGGTCACAACGCTTCCGGGTCGATGGCGGGCATCGCCCCTACACCGTAGGGGCGGATTCCATATCCGCCCGCAGCGTCCGGCGGATCGCTGCAAAAATTCTTGCATACCGTCGAAATTTCTGCTATAATACAAAAGCCGCCTGTTTCACAACAGACGGCAAGGCGCTGCACACAACGGCAGGCGGTTGGCCACACTTCCGTAAAGGAGGTGAGACCATGCGTTTTACATTTACGTTCTATATCGGTCGCAAGACCTTTACTTTGAGCTTAGTTGTAAAAAGCAATAACCGCCACCCTGGCCGGTGACGGTTATTAGTTTGAGCTTTTAACTTTCACCTGAAAGGGCCAACCGCTTGTCGCAGCGCCTTTTCTATAGTTATTATACCCCACTGCCGCGGCCATGTCAAGCGTGCCTTGCACCCCGCGGCATTTCGTGCTACAATAGACGTACCATTAAAAAACAAAGGACGAAAAACAATGAGTGCGATTTTAGCAGTATGCGGTGATACCTTCTGCGCCATGGTCAGCGATGGCCGCTATGTCGAGGAACCCATCACCGGCGAAAAGCCCCATATCCTCAAAAACGACCTGCCCAAGGTCCGCAAGATCAACCGCAACGTCGTGGTCGGTTTTGCGGGCGACACGCTGGCCGCCGTGCAGATCATCAACGCGGTGGACGAGTACCAGACCCAGTACCTGACGCTGGAGAAGGTCGTCAAGATCCTGCGCGAGAAGGCCGCCACGGTCTCGGTGCAGCCGGTGGGCGTGCGGCTCATCGTGGGTGGGCGCAACCGCAAGGGCGTGTTCACCATGACGATGATGGGCAGCGTTGACGGCTACGAGCCGCAGACCCAGGCCGCCCGCAAGGGTGCCTACCTCATCGAGGGTGCCTGCTCCCACACCGACGTGGCCCCCTGGCTCGAGGAGGAGGTCAAGCCGCAGGCCGCCAACTGGCACAGCCTGGACGATGTGGCCCATACGCTGGACGGCTGCATTGCCAAGATGGCCAAACTCGACAAGAGCATCAACACCACGTATTTCCGTCAGCTTGTAATGTGAAATTTGACGATAAAAGGAGAAAAACCATTATGAAAATCGCTCTGATCAATGAGAACAGCCAGGCCGCCAAGAACGCCCTGATCGAGGCCACCCTGCGCAAGGTCGTCGAGCCGATGGGCCATGAGGTCGTCAACTACGGCATGTATGCCGCCGACGATGCCGCCCAGCTGACCTACGTTCAGAACGGCATCCTGGCCGCTGTGCTGCTGAACTCCGGTGCTGCGGACTACGTCATCACCGGCTGCGGCACCGGTGAGGGCGCTATGCTGGCCCTGAACAGCTTCCCCGGCGTCATCTGCGGCCACGTCGAGGACCCCGTTGACGCTTACACCTTTGCCCACGTCAACGACGGCAACGCGGTGGCTCTGCCCTTTGCCAAGGGCTTCGGCTGGGGCGGCGAGCTGAACCTCGAGTACATCTTCGAGAAGCTGTTCGGCTTCGGCCACGGCCAGGGCTACCCCAAGGAGCGCGTTGTCCCCGAGCAGCGCAACAAGAAGATCCTGGACGGCGTGCGCGCCATTGCTTTCCGCGACCTGTCCGACATCCTGAAGGATCTGGACCGCGACCTCGTCAAGGGCGCCTTCGCCGGTGAGCACTTCGCCGAGAACTTCTTCCCCGCCTGCAAGGACGAGAAGCTGGCCGCCACCGTCAAGGAACTGATGGCGTAAGCCCTGCCGTAAAATAAAAGAACTGCCGACTCCCGACAAGCTGTAGGGGTCGATGCTTGCATCGACCCGCCGGTTGCCGGGAGTTTTTTGGCATGTTTGAATTTTTTCTCAAATTGCCGAAATTTACCGTTGACTAATCCGTTCCCAGATGGTAAAGTAACTATAGGTGCGAATAGCGCCGTGTAGTAAAAATTCAAACAAAGGTGAGGTGGTTGTCACAATGGATACCCCCAGTCCCAGTCCTGTGTACCGATGTATCTTGAATAACGGCAGCCACCACTTTTTTGTCAGGCAAACCAAAGCAAACTGTACGCGGAAATAAGCGCACGGTGTTGCTCTGCTTTGCATTGCCTAAAATTAAATGTGCCTGGCTGCCGCCTGAAAAGGAGGCAGCTTTTTTATGTCTGATACCGCGATCCTGACCCTCCGCACGATGCTGGCCAACCTGGACGATGCCAAAAAGTACCAGAGCCTGCGCGATGTTATGTCCACCCTGCCCGCGCCCGACCTGGCCGCTGTGTTCGAGGACCTACCGCCCGAGAAGCTCCCCGTGCTGTTCCGACTGTGTCCCAAGGACCTGGCGGCGGAGATTTTCGCCGAGCTTACCCCCGAGACCCAGCAGGATCTTATCGACGGCCTGACCGATAAGGAGCTGAAGGCCGTTGTGGATGACCTGTTCGTCGATGATGCGACGGATCTGGTCGAGGAAATGCCCGCCAGCGTCGTCAAGCGTATTCTGGCGCAGGCAGACCCCGCGACCCGCCGCATGATCAACGAACTGCTCAAATACCCTGAGGACTCCGCCGGCGGCGTGATGACCACCGAACTGATGGAGCTGCGCCCCGACTGGACGGTGTCGCAGGCCATGGCGGCTATCCGCAAGAACGGCTTTGACAAGGAGACCATCAACAACTGCTACGTCACGGATCGTGACCGCACCCTCATCGGCGTCGTCTCGCTGCGCGCGCTGGTCCTGTCCAAGGACCCCGACAACGAGCTGATCCGCGACATGATGGACGACAATGTCGTCAGCGTCAGCACGACCACCGACCAGGAGGACGTCTCCCAGATGTTCGAGAAGTACGGCTACCTGGCCATTCCCGTTGTGGACAACGAGAAACGCCTGGTCGGTATCGTCACGATTGACGACGCTATCTCGATCATGCAGGACGAGGCCAGCGAAGATATTGCCAAGATGAACGCTATGGGCCCGTCGGACAAGCCTTATTTTAAACAGTCTATGTGGGAACTGTACAAAAACCGCGCACCGTGGCTGCTGTTCCTGATGATTTCGTCCACCTTCTCCAGCATGGTCATCCGCGGGTATGAGGATGCCCTCGCCGCCGTGACCGTGCTGACCGCCTACATCCCGATGCTGACCGACGCGGGCGGCAACGCGGGCAGCCAGAGTACCTCCACCATCATCCGCGGCATGGCCGTCGGTGATATTGAGCCGCACGACCTGCCGAAGATTTTGTGGCGTGAATTCCGCGTTGCCATCCTCTGCGGCGGCACGCTGGCGCTGTGCAACTTTGCCAAGCTGATCTTCCTGGACGGCATCGCGCCCCCTGTAGCGGCAGTCGTTTGCCTGACGCTGATCTGCACGGTCATCCTGTCCCAGCTCATCGGCGGCCTGCTGCCCGTCATTGCGGAAAAGCTCAACTTTGACCCCGCCGTCATGGCGTCGCCGCTTATCACGACCATTGTCGATACCACAACACTGCTCATCTACTTCAACATCGCGCGGGTGTTGCTGAAAATTTAAATTTTAGACACCGTGTTCAATATTGTAAATTGTACCGCACCCGGTTGGTGTGGTACAATTTTTTTAGAGAAAAAGCCTTCCCCTGCGGGGCCGCCTCCCCCCCGATACGGAGGGGGAGCGGTGGCCCCGCAGGGGCGGATGAGGGGCAAAGTTACCGCAGCGACCCGCTGGCGGGTAATAGCGGAAGGCTCGCCCTCATCAGTCAGCGGTCGGGGCCGCTGACAGCTTCCCCCAAGGGGGAAGCCGCGTACCCGCGTGCTCTGCGCCCCGCGGGTCGATGCGAGCATCGACCCCTACAGGAGAGCGGCATTTTACATCCTTACAATCGGGAGTTTTCATCATGGACATGCAGGATTTTTATACCGGGCACGCTTTTGATGCGTATGAGTTTTTCGGTGCGCATACCTATTTCGGCGGCACGCATTTTGCGGTGTGGGCACCGTCTGCACAGCATATCGCCGTTGAGACCGAGATCGGTACCTTTGATCTGCACCGCACCCAGTCCGCCGTGTGGGAGTGCGACGCCCCCGGCGTGCAAGCGGGGATGGTGTACCAGTATTGGGTGCGCGGCGCGAACGGCCAGAGCGTGGCCCACTGCGACCCCTACGGCACGGCCATGACGCTGCGCCCCGACGGACGCAGCATCGTCAGCGATGCCCCCAAGGGCTTTGTCGATGACAAATGGATGCAGGAACGCACAAAATGCTTTGATAAGCCGCTGAATATCTACGAGGTCCACGCCGGCAGCTGGCGGCAGAAGGAGGACGGCAGCTGGTACACCTACGCCGAGCTGGCCGACCTGCTGCCCGCCTACTGCAAGAAGAACGGCTTCACCCATATCGAGCTTATGCCCCTGGCCGAGCACCCGTTTGACGGCAGTTGGGGCTACCAGACCACCGGCTTTTTTGCGCCCACCAGCCGCTACGGTACGCCGGACGAGCTTGTGGAGTTTGTCAACGCCTGCCACAAGCAGGGGATCGGCGTTATCCTGGACTTTGTGCCGGTCCACTTTGCCGTGGATGCCTACGGTTTAAAAGAATTTGACGGTACGCCGCTGTATGAGTACCCCGCCGCCGCGGTGGGCCAGAGCGAGTGGGGCAGCTGCAACTTTATGCACTCCCGCGGTGAGATCCGCTGCTTTATCCAGTCCTGCGCCGACTACTGGCTGCGGGTGTTCCACGCCGACGGCCTGCGCATGGATGCCGTGTCCCGCCTGATCTACTGGCAGGGCGACCCGAACCGCGGCGTCAACGGCTCGACGCTGGAATTCCTGAAGGGCATGAACGCCGGTTTGCAGCAGCGCCACCCCACGGCCATTCTGATCGCCGAGGACTCTACGAGCTTCCCGAAGGTCACGGCCCCCGTCGAGTACGGCGGCCTGGGCTTTGACTACAAGTGGGACCTGGGCTGGATGAACGATACCCTCGACTACTTTAAAAAGACGAGCGACGAGCGGCGCGAGAATCTGGGCAAGCTGACCTTCTCGATGATGTACGCCTGGAACGAGCACTACATCCTGCCGTTCAGCCACGATGAGAACGTCCACGGCAAGGCGACCATCGTGCAAAAAATGTACGGCGAGTACGAGGGCAAGTTCCCGCAGGCGCGGGCGCTCTACCTGTACATGGCCATCCATCCGGGCAAGATGCTTGATTTTATGGGCAACGAATTTGCGCAGCTGCGCGAATTTGACGAGAGCCGCGAGCAGGACTGGATGGTGCTCAAGTACCCGAACCACGACGACTTCCACCGCTATCGCAGGGCGCTGAATGAGGCGTATCTTGCCAACGAGGCGTTCTGGAGCCGCGAGTACGACCCCGAGGCGTTCCGGTGGCTGGACTGCGCCCACCCCGAGCTGGACGCCTGTGCCATCTGGCGCGACGGCCATGACGGCGCGGTGCTGGCGGCATTCAACTTTGGCGACACGGAGCTGGCTGACTACACGCTGACCCTGCCCCGCGCGGGCAAGCTGACGAAGCTGCTGGACACTGACTGGCAGTGCTTCGGAGGCCGGACCGAGAAGCCGAAGCGACTGGTCGGCAAGGCCTGCGGGGGTGAATTGAAGCTGACCCTGGCCCCGTTCAGCGGGCAGCTGTTTAAGCTGGTATAACTGCATACAAACAGGCCGCGCCTTTCCCGATACAGGATGGGCGCGGCCTTTTGCTGTATTGTAGGGGCCGGGCATGCCCGACCCGCAGCTTTGCCGCTGCAACCCCTTTCGTGGCAGATTTGTAGGGAGGGGTCTTGCCCCCTCCGCGGCGGCCAGAGGGCTGGCCGCCCTACAAGCTCCTATAAACGGGGAGTGTAGGGGGGGGAGGGAGTTATCCCTCCCGCGGGGCGTCGGGGACGCCGCCCCCTACAGGCGGAACCCGCAGGCGCTTCTGATGCCGAAAGTGCGCATTGACGTTAAACCCTCCGGGTAGAATGGCTTCCCCCGCGGGGCTGCGCCCGCAGGCGCGTGTCGGAGCGCAACCGCCGTAGGCGGCTCTTAGCGCGTAGACTGAAGCTGTCAGCGGCCCCGCCCGCTGACTGATGAGGGGCGAGCCTGCCGTTATTGCGTGTTTACGGCTTGCTGCGGCAAGCTCTCCCCTCGTCCGGCCCTGCGGGGCCACCTTCTCCCCCAAGGGGAGAAGGCAAAGAGAAATTCACCGCCTCCAATACTCCTCCACGATCTCCCGTTCCACAAACGGTTCCTTGATTCCGCCGCGCTCTATCGTTGTCTCGTGGCCCTTGCCTAAGATCGCGATAATATCCCCGGGCTGGGCGTGGTCGAGGGCGTAATAGATCGCCTGTCTGCGGTCCGGTATCTCGGCAAACGGCGTGGCCGGGTTGCCAAGGCGCAGCCCGGCGCGGATGTCCGCTAAAATGTGCTCCACGGGCTCGCCGCGGCTGTTATCCTCGGTGATGATGCAGAAATCCGCCAGCCGTGCGCAGACCGACCCCATGCCGAACCGGCGCAGGCGGCTGCGCGCGCCGCCGCAGCCGAACACCGCGACAAGCCGCGTCGGGCGGTAGGCCCGCAGCGTGCGCAGCAGGCACTCGGCGGCGGCCTCGTTGTGGGCGTAGTCGATGACCACCGTGAACGGCGCGTCCAGCGGCACCGGCTCGACCCGCCCGCACACGACGGCCCCGGCCAACCCGGCATGGATCGCGTCCTCACCCGCGCCCAGCACCCGCGCCGCCGTCAGCGCGGCCAGCGCGTTGTACACGCTGAACGCCCCGGGCATGCCCACGGCGTACCGTGCGCCGTCCACGGTAAACGCCGCGCCCAGCCGCCCGCCCGCGCGGGTCAGCGCAAAATCGGCGTCGGCGCGTACATCCGCCGGGCAGCCGATGCCGTAGGTCACGGCGCGGCAGGAAAGACCCTGCATAATTTTCCCCACATGCGGGTCATCATTGTTGAAAACTCCCACGCGGCAGCGGCGGAACAGCGCCCGCTTCCAGAACAGATACTCCGCAAAATCCGCGTGTTCGTCGGGGCCGATGTGGTCGGGCGACAGGTTCGTGAACACCCCCACCGCAAATTCGATCTCCGCCGCGCGGTCAAATTTCAGCCCGAGGCTCGAAACCTCCATGACGCAGGTGTCGCAGCCGTCGTCGGCCATGCGGCGCAAAAGCAGCTGCAGATCGCAGCTTTCCGGCGTTGTATGGTTCAAATCATGTCGGTGCCCGGGCCAGCAGACGCCGTTGGTGCCCACCAGCCCGACCCGCCGCCCGTCGGCCTGCAAAACGGCTGCCAGCAGGTGGGCCGTCGTCGTCTTGCCCTTCGTGCCGGTCACGCCGATCATCGTCATGGCGCGGGCCGGTTCGCCGTAGAGCCGCGCGGCCAGCGCCGCCATGGCACGTCGCGGGTCGCCCGCCAGCAGCACGGCACACCCGGCGGGCAGGCCGGGCACATCATGGGTGCAGAGCACCGCCGCGGCCCCGGCAGCGACGGCCTGCGCCGCAAAGTCGTGGCCGTCGGCGTGTCGCCCGGGCAGACAGACGAACAGCGCCCCCGGCCCGGCACAGCGGGAGTCACAGCAGACGGACGTGATTTCGGTCATGGCATCGCCGCGCAGAAGCCGACAGCCGGTGTTTTGGGTAAGCCGCCGCAGGTCCATTCAGCATCACGCTCCAAAAAATTGCTCATACCAGATCAAAAAGCTGTATACGCACCAGATCTGCCGCCAGCAGTCGCCGCCGTGCAGGTGCTGGTTCAACATACTATGCAGCGCGCGCGGGTCAAAGAACTCCGCCGCTGCCGGGCGGCTGAACACGGCCCGCACCCGGCTGGTGTAGGGCTCCTGCCGCAGCCAGTCCCGCACCGGCACAGGAAAGCCGAGCTTTTTGCGCGCGGCGCTGGCGGCGGGCAGCGTGCGTGCCGCGGCCCGGCGCAGGGCAATTTTCGTCGTGCGCGCGTCGGCCTTGGCGGCAGCGGGCAGCGCGGCGGCCAGCGCCCAGACCTCCCGGTCCAGAAACGGCACCCGCAGCTCCAAACTGTGCGCCATGCTCATCTTGTCGGCCTTGAGCAGGATGTCCCCGGCCAGCCACAAATTTAAATCCACCTGCTGCATCCGGGTCACGGGGTCCAGTCCCTCGGTGGCGTCCCAGATAGCCTCGGTCAAAAACATCGGGTCGCCGTCCCCGGCGTAATCCGCCAGCAGGCGGCGCTTTTCGCTCTCATTGAACAGGGCTGTGGGGCCGAAATACCGCTCCTCCAGGCTCATGCCGCGCCGCACGAGAAAGTTCACCCCGCGCGCGGGCGGCAGCAGCGACGCCGCCGCCCCCAGCCCGGCCCGCAGCCAGGGCGGCAGGCGGTCATACCACCGCGCCGTGAAGGGGTCGCGGTAGATGTTGTACCCGCCGAACAGCTCGTCCGCGCCCTCGCCCGAGAGCACGACCTTGACGTCCTTCGCGGCCTCGCGGTTCAAAAAGTAGAGCGCCACGGCGGCAGCGTCGGCCAGCGGCTCGTCCATGTGGTACTGTACGGCGGGCACGGCGTCCCAGAACTCGCCGGGGCTGATGCGCCGCACCCGGTTGCGCACGCCGAGGCTGCGTGCCAGCGCCCGGGCGGGGAAGGACTCGTCGTACTTCGGCTCGGCGTAGCTGATCGTGTAGGTGCGCGCGGGACGGGCCAGCGCGGTCAGGTAGGCCGAGTCCACGCCGCCCGACAGGAACCCCGCGACCTCGACGTCGGCGACCTTGTGCGCCGCCGCACTGCCGCGCAGGACTTCTTCGATCTCGGCAGGGGAGACCGGCGCGTCGCCGGGCAGGAAGGCAGGCTGCACCCACCGCGTCGTGCGGACGATGCCGTCGGAGAACTCGAGAAAATGCCCGGGCAGCAGCTTCTGTACGCCTGCAAAAAACGTATCCCGCCCCGGGGAATACTGGCAGGACAGGTAGAGCGGCAGCTGCGCGGTGTTGAGCCGCTTGGCAAACGACGGGTGGTCTAAAAACGCCTTGATCTCGCTGGCGAAAAGCAGCGTGCCGTCGGCGCAGCGGCAGTAGTACAGCGGCTTGATGCCGAACATATCCCGCGCACAGAACAGCACCCCGGCGCGGCGGTCCCACAGCGCAAACGCGAACATCCCGCGCAGCCGGGGCAGCAGCTCGCGGCCCCACTGCTCCCACCCGTGCAGCAGGACCTCGGTGTCGGTGCGGGTGGCAAAGGTGTGGCCCAGCGCCGTCAGCTCGGCGGTCAGCGCACGGTAGTTGTAGATTTCGCCGTTAAAGACGACGACTAAGTTTTTATCCTCACTGTACAGCGGCTGTGCGCCGCCCTCTAAGTCGATGATGGCCAGACGGCAGTGGCCGAGCGCCGCGGGCCCCTCCACAAAGGTGCCCTGCCCGTCGGGGCCGCGGTGGGCAATGCGCGCCAGCATGGGGGCCAGCGCCGCTGCGTTCGCTGCGCCGTGCCCCGCGATAAAGCCTGCGATTCCGCACATGATTTTGCGTCCTTTCCCGGCAGTGCAACCTGCCGTTACCGCTTTGTCAGCTTAACTTGCTGGTATTTTACCACGTTCTGTGGTAGAATCATGTCAGAAAAAAGAGGAAAGAGGGCGAGCGTATGACACTGGGGCAGAATATCCAGAATGCGCGCAGGGCGCAGGGGCTGAGCCAGGAGGCACTGGCTGAAAAAATCGGCGTCAGCCGCCAGGCGCTGGGCAAGTGGGAGAAGGATACCGCCTTGCCCGGGCTGGACAATCTGCAGGCACTGGCTGCGGCGCTGGGCATCGGCGTGGACGCACTGCTGGGCGCGGAGAACGCCGACCCCGCCGTGCCCGCCGTGACGCTGGACGCGCTGCGGGACCTGCTGGCCGCCCGCGATGCCGAGGAAAAGCGCCGCCGCCGCTTGTGGGGCTGTGCGGGGGGCGCGGCGTTCATCATACTGGCCGGGCTGCTGGTGGGCGTGGCGCTGCAATATGAGCGGCAGATCAGCGCGCTGAACCAGAACTATGCGGCCATCCAGTCCAGCTACGCCGCCCAGCAGGCGGAGCTGTCGGCGCAGATTTCGGAATTGCAGGACGCCGTCCGGATGGGTGAGGCCACGATTCTGGACTGGCGCTGGCTGCCCGTGGACAAGCTGCACCGGGACGCCGATAAAAGCTGGATGCCCGTGCAGGTGCAGGTCACGCCCCGCACGACCCGCGACGGTGTGACGGCCCGGCTGGCCGTGCGCTGCGGCGACGATACGCAGCTGTACGAAATGACCGCCGCGCCCGACGGCGACTTTGCGGCGGACGGTATCGTTTTTACGGTGGGCAGCACCTATGAATTGAGCGTGCAGTGGACGGCTGACGGCGTGACCACCAACGAGACGCTGGGGACCGTGGATTTCAACGACGAGATGACCGAGCCGCAGATCATCTGGGGCGCGGCGGGCAGCAGCCTGGACTTTGGGTATTCCGTGCGGCGGGTCGGCAATAAGCAGTACCGCCTGACCCTGACCTGCTACCCTGTGGAGGTGCAGGTGGACGCCCCGCCGTGGATGCAGCCTGCGCAGGTGGAAATCGACCTGCGCCTGAACGGCGACGCCGGGGAGCCGACAGCCACCGCCGTACTGGATTGCGAGGGCGAGTCCAGCTATGGCAATTCCTCCCGCACCGAGAGTGTCTGGAACGGCACGTTTTACAGCGAGGACGTGGCAAACGGCTGGGACTACGACGGCGAGACGCTGCCGAAGTACGTTGTGCGCGTGACAGACACGAATGGAAATGTCTGGACGGAGGAAATGCCGCTGAGCAAACGGTGACCTGTAGGGGCCGGGCATGCCCGGCCCGGAGGTTTGCCATTGCAACCCCTTTAATGGTTTGCTTTGTAGGGAGGGGTCTTGACCCCTCTGCGGGGCGTCGAGGACGCCGCCCCCTACAGTGGCAACCCGGAAGCTTTATTGTTGTCGCTGACGTCCGCGGCGGCCAGAGGGCTGGCCGCCCTACGACATGCCCATTCACACAATCACTACATAATTTCCCCCCTGCCGCATACACTTACGGCAGGGGGGATTTGTATGCCGCGGATGCTGCCGGTGCTGCTGGGCGGGGATGCCAATGTCTACGGCATGGCCCGCAGCTTTCATGAATGCTATGGCGTGCGCAGCCTAGCCGTCTGCCGCCGCGCCCTGCCCGCGCTAGCCCACAGTCGTCTGGTGCGGGTCGCCGTGCAGGACCCGGCGTTCGAGCAGGACCACGTCTTTACGGCCACGCTGCTGGGGCTGGCGGCGCAGTACCCCGGCGTGCCCAAAATTCTCATCTCCTGCGCCGACGATTACACGGCCCTGCTGGCCCGCCATGCCGACGCGCTGCGCGGGGCGTACCGCTTCGCCTGCCCGCCGCCCGCGGCGCTGCATCTGGCCGATAAGCGGCAGTTTGCTGCGGCCTGCCGCGCCGCAGGGCTGCGCACACCGCAGACCGTGACGCTGTGCCCGGCGGACGCCCTGCCGCCGCTGCCGTTTGGCTGGCCGGTCATCGCCAAGCCCGCGGACCAAGCGGCCTACGCCCGCTGTGATTTCCCGGGGCGGCGCAAGGTGTATCTCGTTAAGGACGCCGCCCGGCTGCGGGAGCTCCTTGCCGCCGCGGCGCAGGGCGGTTATTTTGGCAGCTGGCTCGTGCAGGAGTACATCCCCGGCCCGGACACGCGGCTCGGGGTCGTCAACGCCTACTGCGCGGCGGACGGCAGTGTGCCGTGGCTTGTGCAGGGGCAGCCCCTTTTGCAGGAGCGCACGCCCGAGGGCACCGGCAACTACGCCGCCGTGCTGGTGGAGCCGTCCCGGCAGGACGCGGCGCTGCTGGATGCCCTGCGCGGCCTTTTGCAGGCGGCGGGCTGGCACGGCTTTGCCAATTTTGATTTGAAGTATGACCGCCGCGGTGAGCCGGTTTTATTTGAGCTGAACCCCCGGCAGGGCCGCGCGTCCTATTTTTGCGACGCCGCGGACGCACCGCTGGCCGTGCCGCCGGTGCAGGACCTGCTGTACGGCGGGCCGGTCACGCCGCCGACGCTGCGCCCCGCCGTCTGGTACACGGCGCCGTGGTACGCCGTGCGCCGCGCCTGCCCGAACAGGCTTGCCCTGCGCCGTGCCGACACCCTGCGGCGGCGTGGCCGTGGCCGCGCCCATCTGCTGGCAGCAGGGGAGGGGGCATCCCGGCGGATATGGTTTATGGCTCGGCAATTAAGTTATTACCGCAAGCTGTAGGAGGCGGCGTCCTCGACGCCCCGCAGCTGCCGCAAACATCCCGGAAGGGATGAATCTCTCCCCTACAAATAACGCGAGCGGGAGGTTGTAGGGCGGCCAGCCCTCTGGCCGCCGCGGGTGGGCGTAAAAACGTCTCCGTAAATCCACTTAAAAAGGGGTGACAAACACATGTGCGGCATCGTCGGCTTTACCACGCCCGGGCAGGACCCGGCGGCGGCCAAACAAATCGTGCAGGGCATGGCGGACCTCATCCGTCACCGTGGCCCCGACGGCGAGGGCTGCTACGCCGACGGCACCGCGGCGCTCGGGCATCGGCGGCTGTCGGTCATTGATCCGGCGGGCGGCGGCCAGCCGATGCTCAATGAGGACGGCACGCTGGTGGTCGTGTTCAACGGCGAAATTTACAACTACAGGACCCTGCGCGCCCGATTGCAGCAGCGCGGCCACACGTTTGCCACGGATTCCGACACCGAGGTCCTGCTCCACGGGTATGAGGAATGGGGCCGCGACCTGCCCCGCCGTCTGCGCGGGATGTTCGCGTTTGCGGTGTGGGACCGCACCCGCGGCACGCTGTTCTGCGCGCGGGACCTGTTCGGCATCAAGCCGCTCTGCTATTATAAAAAGGGCGAGACGCTGCTCTTTGCCAGCGAGATCAAGGCATTTCTGGCTCACCCGGCCTTTGAAAAGCGCCTGAACGAGGCCCGTCTGCCCGACTGGCTGAGCATGGAGTACCTGCCCGACGCCGAGACGCTGTTCACCGGCGTTTATGAGCTGCCGCCCGCCCATACGCTGACCTGGCAGGCGGGCCGGGTCACGCTGGCCCGCTATGCCGCGCCGCGGTTCCGGGCAAAGCGGGGGCGCAGTCTGCGGGCTTGGGCGCGTGAGATCGGTGACGCTGTCGCCGAAAGCGCCGATGCCCACCGCATTGCCGATGTCGAGGTCGGCTGCTTTTTGTCGGGCGGGGTGGACTCGTCGCTCATCACCTGCGAGATGACCCGCCGCCAGCCCGCCGTGCAGTGCTTCTCGGTGGGCTACGCCGAGGAAGCGTATTCCGAGCTGCCCGCCGCCCGCGCCGCGGCTCAGGCGCTGGGCGTGCCGCTGACCGAGACCACCGTGACCGCCGAGGATTTTTTTGCGGCGAACCGCGCCATTCAGTGGTATCTGGACGAGCCGATGCCCAACCCCGCGGAGGTGCCGCTGTATTTTTTGTGCAAGGCGGCGCGGCAGCGGGTCAAGGTCGTGCTCTCGGGCGAGGGCGCGGATGAGCTGTTCGGCGGCTACCCGCTGTACCGGCAGGCCGTCTGGGCCGAACGCTGGCAGAAAATGCCCCGGGCCGTGCGGCGGGCGCTGGCGGCCCTGCTGCCCGGCTGCGGCCTGCTGCGCCGGGGCGCACTGCCGCGCTGGCAGCGGTCCGCCCGGGCCAACTATGTGTTTGAAACCACGCAGGAGCGCGATAAATATTTGAAGCGCGACTACCGCGCCCCGACCCCCGCGCAGCGCTGCAAGCCCTATTTTGACGCGGTGCGCGGGCTGGATGAGCCGACGGCGGTGCAGTGGGTCGATTGGCAGACCTGGCTGCCGCGGGACATCCTGCGCAAGGCGGACCGCATGAGCATGGCCCACAGCCTGGAGCTGCGGGTGCCGTTCCTGGACCGGCAGGTGCTGGCCGCGGCGCAGGCCCTGCCCCGGCGGTACCGCTGCACCGGGCGGCGCGGAAAAGTAGCCCTGCGTGCCGCCGCGGCCCGCCGCCTGCCGCCCCCACTGGCCGACGCGCCGAAGCGCGGCTTCCCCGTGCCGCTGGCGGACTGGCTGCGGCAGGAGAAATATTACGCGCTGGTCAGGGCCAAACTCACCGGCCCGGTGGCCGAGCGCTTTTTTGACACGGGCGCGCTCTGCGCCCTGCTGGACGCCCACCGTGCGGGAAAAACCAACGCTATGACGAAGCTCTGGGCGTTTTACTGCTTTGTTGAGTGGTATGAGGTGTATTTCACGGGAAAAATCCCGCCGGATCTGTAAAAAAGTTTGTAAAAAAGTTTTGGCAAAATGCTTGACAACCCGGCTCTCCGTTGCTATAATATCTTACGCAGTATGTCCCTCGCGGACATGAACCCGCAATAAGCGCCCGTAGCTCAGCTGGATAGAGCAACTGCCTTCTAAGCAGTGGGCCGGGGGTTCGAGTCCCTTCGGGCGCATTATGTGGTGCCTATGGCGCAGTTGGTTAGCGCGCCAGATTGTGGCTCTGGAGGCCGAGAGTTCGAATCTCTCTAGGCACCCCACCAAAGACCGTACAGGCGCGTTCCTGCACGGCCTTTTCTTTTATAATGGGTCGTCGCCAAGTGGTAAGGCACGGGACTTTGACTCCCGCATTCGTGAGTTCGAACCTCGCCGACCCAACCACAGCTCATCCTGCATGAATGTGCAGGGTGAGCTTTTGTTTTGCGGCAGTCTTGGCCCCCTCCTACGAGGGGGCTTTTTTGTTATGCCATTCAATATTCTGTACAATTTTTGTTGGTTTGCCGCAAAAGCAAAAAACACCTTTTTTTCTTTAGACATTTATGCTATGATAAATTAACATATAGCTGCCAAAGGTGGTGTGCGATGATGACCTACGAAGAATTTGACAAGCGCTGCGACGAACTGGAAAACGCCCCACTGCTGGAGCGCAAGACCTTCTTTGCCGATGTGCTGGCCGGGGAGACCGAAAAGACCGATGTGCGGATGATGGCGTACTTCCGCTATGCGCTGCTCTTTTACCGCGAGGGCGACTTCCGCACCGCGCGGGAAATTCTGGAGCCGTTCATCATCGACTACAAAAGCTACCGGTACCGCCCGGAGATCATCGCCTGCTTCAACCTCGTCGGCGTGGTGGCCTACTATGTGCAGGAGTACGCACTGTCCCGCTTCTACATTCGTGAGGGCCTTAAAATTGCGCAGGAACACAGCGAGGTCAGCCGTTACGCCTATGAGTACAACAACCTTGCCGTGACCTATCTGGCCCAGCAGGACTACGAGAAGGCGCTTGAGGCCATCCGCGAGGCAGAGAAAAACATGCCCGCCTCCGATGAGGTGATGCACGCCTACGTCTACCGCAATCTGGCGGAGATCTGCTGCCATCAGGACCGGCTGGACGAGGCAAAGGATGCCCTTGCCAAATGCCTGGCCTACCGGGGCCGGGAGGTCCTGCCCGAGGAAGTGCGGACCGTGAACACGCTGCTGACCTATAAGTCGGGCGACACCGCCGGGTACAAACGCTGCTGCGCCGAGCTTTGGGAGAACCTGCCCCAGCTGCACGCGCAGGAGTTCCTGGCCTCCTGCAAGGTGCTGTTCGACTGCGGCATGGATGCCGGGGACAATGCGCAGGTCGAGTGGGTGCTGGACGACATGGACGCCTACCTGCGCCGCGACCCCAAGGAGGCCCAGGTCGGTCTGCGGGCCGAGACCTGCCGCTATGAATACGCCAAAGCCAACGGCAACACCGCCCTGATGCTGGCCGCGCTGGAAAAGAAGGAGACCTACTACGCGCTGGTGCTGGCCCGCAAGGAGGAGGTCCATGTCCGGGATGCGGGCCGATACCTGCGCATCGGCCAGCAGCTGCAAAATGCGCTGGAGAGCGAGGCCGGCGCCAACCGCACCAAGACGCGCTTTTTGGCCAACATGTCCCACGACATCCGCACGCCCATCAACGGCATTCTGGGCATGCTGGAGGTCATCCGCGACTGCCGCAGCGACGAGGCGCGGGTCGATGACTGTCTGGACAAGATCGATATTTCGGCTAAGCACCTGCTCTCCCTCGTCAACGACGTGCTGGACATGAGCAAGATCGAGAGCAACAGCTTTGTGGTCGAGGCAAAGCCCTTCAACCTCGGCCGGACCCTTGCCGAGGTCGATGACATCGTCCGCTTTCAGGCGGAGCAGAGCGGGCTGCAGCTGTACACGGACCGCGACGATGTGCACGACGCCAACCTGCTGGGCAGTGCGCTCTACCTGAAAAAGATCCTTGTGAACCTGTACAGCAACGCCATCAAGTACAACAAGCCCGGCGGGTCTATCACCACCCGCCTGCGGGAGGTGGGCCGCACCGCCGACACCGCGACCTATGCGTTCACGATCCGGGATACCGGCATCGGCATGACGCAGGACTTTATTGACAACCACCTGTTTGAGGCGTTCAGCCAGGAGGAAAACGCCGCGCGCTCCCAATACGGCGGCACCGGGCTGGGCATGTCCATCGTGAACCAGCTGGTGCAGAAGATGAACGGCACGATCACCGTCGAGAGCACGGTGGGGGAGGGCAGCTGCTTTACCGTCACGCTGCCGTTTGCCATCGACCACGACCCGCCCGCCGCCGGGCCGGAGAAGGAAGCCTCCGCCGACCTGCACGGCAAGCGCCTGCTGGTCGTCGAGGATAACGAGCTGAACATGGAGATCGTCGAGTTCATGCTGAAAAGCGCCGGGGCCGAGGTCGTCAAGGCGTTTGACGGCGAGAGCGCCGTGCGCGCCTTTGCCGCCGACCCGGCGGGCTACGATGCGATTTTGATGGACCTGATGATGCCGGTCATGGACGGCTACGCCGCGGCCAGGGCCATCCGCGCCAGCGGGCAGACCCGTGCCGGGACTGTGCCCATCATCGCCATGAGCGCCAACGCCTACGCCGAGGACGTGAAGAAATGCCTGGATTCCGGCATGAACGCCCACATCAGCAAGCCGCTGTTCAAGGATGTCATGCTGCGCACGATTGCACGGTTTGTATAAATCTGCCGGGAACCATGCCATGAGGTCAAGGCACAATAAGGAGACTGCTAACATGAAAAAAGCTGTGATTTTTGATTTGGATGGTCTGCTGATCGACAGTGAGGTCATCTCCCATCGACTGTATGACGAACTGCTGCACCGGTACGGTAAGAGCGTGACCGTGGCCGAGTACGCCCGGGATTACAGCGGCAAAACGGGCGTGGCCAACATGACGAACGTCATTGCCCGGTACAATCTGCCCATCACGGTGGAGGAGGGCCTGACCTGGGAGGTTGCCCGGGAAAAGGAGCTGCTGCAGGATGTGCAGCTCAAGCCCGGCGCGGCGGCCCTGCTGTCCTGGCTGAAAACCGAGGGCGTGGCCGTGGTGCTGGCAACCTCCAGCGTGCGGGAGCGCGCCGTCGAGGTGCTGACCCGGCTGGGCGTCGTGCAGTATTTTGACGACATGGTCTTTGGCACCGAGATCGAGCGCGGCAAGCCCTGGCCGGATATTTTCCTGAAGGCTGCCGAAAAAGCCCACGCCGCCCCGGCGGACTGTCTGGTTCTGGAGGACAGCGAGGCCGGCATCCAGGCCGCCCACGCCGCGGGCATCGACGTCCTCTGCGTGCCCGATATGAAAATGCCCGCGGAAAGTTATCAACAAATGACGGCGGCCATGTTGAAAAGCCTCGACGATGTCAAGGGGTGGCTGACTGCGGAATAAGCGCGGCAGGGGCAGAGGGTCCGGGTCGATGGCGAGCATCGACCCCTACGCCGTAGGGGCGGATTCCATATCCGCCCGTGCCCGCTTGCCATACCCGCAAACACGACCCGTGTATAACCCCCTCCGCGCCTGCACATACTGTGCGCACGGAGGTGTTTTTATGAGCTATCTTGATTGTGCCCAGTATGACTGCTGCCATAACAAGGCGGGCTGCTGCTGCCTGGACGGCATCAACGTCCGCCATACCGGCCCCGGGGACGCTGTCTGCGGCAGCTACCGCAACAGCGGGGGCTGCGGCAACGTCGCTACCGACAACCAGCCGGCCTCGCCCGAGACCGAGATCCACTGCGACGACAGGGGCTGCCGCCATCTTGAGGGGCGCTGCTGCTGCGCCGACCACGTCAGCATTGACGAGTGCAGCTGCGGCCCCGAATGCGCCACCCGCGCCCCGCGGGAGACCGCTGAATAATTTTATCCCGGAACGGATGCCGTTTTCACAAAGCGGCATCCCTTTTTTATTGCTAAATCATCCGCTTTGTTGTATAATAAGACGATATAGTAGGTCTTGTCCGCCCTTTTGCGGATGTGTCGGCTGCTTGCCCGTGCCCGTTTGCGGCCAGGGCAGACACCCCGGGCGGATATGGAATCCGCCCCTACGCCGTAGGGGTCGATGCTCGCCATCGACCCGGGAAGTCTGCGGCAGCCACGAGCTTCCCGCGGGCGAGCAATGCTCGCCCCTACAAGGTGCGTTTTGACCGCGCAAACAAATATTTGTTATAAAAAACGAGGTGTCACTCCATGTCCGAAACTCCTGTTACCGTGCCGTTTGTCTCCTTCCGCCCGATGGAGCGGGAGCTGGATGCCGACCTGCGCGGCGCGTTTGCCCGCGTGCTGGACAACAGCTGGTACATCGGCGGCAGAGAGGATGCCGCTTTTGAAAAAGCCTTTGCCGAATACTGCGGCGTCAGCCACTGCGTCGGCTGCGGCAATGGGCTGGACGCACCGGTGCTCATTTTAAAGGCCATGGGCATCGGCCCCGGGGACGAGGTCATTGCCCCGTCCAACACCTTTATCGCCACGGTGCTGGCCATCAGCTACGCGGGCGCAGCGCCCGTGCTGGTCGAGCCGACGCTCGAAAGCTACAACATCGACCCCGCCCGCATCGAGGCCGCCGTGACCCCGCGCACGAAGGCCATCATGGCCGTGCACCTCTACGGCCAGTGCGCCCCGATGGACGAGATCAACGCCATTGCCCACGCCCACGGCCTCAAGGTCATCGAGGACGCCGCCCAGGCCCACGGCGCGACCTACAAGGGCCGCCGCGCGGGCAGTCTGGGGGATGCTGCCGGGTTCAGCTTCTACCCGGGCAAGAACCTGGGTGCGCTGGGCGACGCGGGCTGCGTGACGACGAACGACGACGCGCTGGCCGAGCGCATCCGCGCGCTGGGCAACTACGGCAGCGACTACAAATACCACCATGTCTACAAGGGTCAGAACTCCCGCCTGGACGAGCTGCAGGCCGCGTTCCTGGCCGCCAAGCTGCCGCACCTCGACGCTATGAACGCCGAGCGCCGCCGCATTGCCGCGCGGTATCTGGCCGAAATGCACAACCCGGCGGTCACGCTGCCCGCCGAGCTGCCCGACTGCACCCACGTCTGGCATATCTTTGCCGTGCGCTGCGCCGACCGCAACGCGCTGGAAAAGCATTTGAACGCCCGCGGCATCGGCACGAACAAGCACTACCCGACGCCCATCCACCTGCAGGGCGCTTACGCCGAGCTTGGCCTTGGCAGGGGCGCACTGCCGCTGGCGGAGGAAATTTCCGCCACCGAGCTGAGCCTGCCGATGTTCTACGGCATGACCGACGCGCAGGTGCAGGCCGTCATCGACGCCGTGAACGAGTTTGAGGGGTGAACCATGCCGAAGGTCGGTATCGTAATTTCCAATTATAACGGCTGGCAGGACACGCTCGTCTGTCTGGACAGCCTGCAAAAGCAGACGTTCACGGACTTTGAAGTGATTTTAATCGACGATGCGTCGCCGAATGATTCCGTTGCACAGCTGCAAAATAAGCTGCCGCCGAACACGGTGTTCCTGCCGCAAGAGCGCAACGTCGGCTTTGCCGCGGCCAACAACATCGGTATGCGCCGTGCGCTGGACGACGGCTGCGACTTTGCGCTGCTGCTGAACAACGACACGTCGGTCCGCCCGGATTTCCTTGAAAAGCTGCTGGCCGAGACCCCCGAGGGGGCGGTCAGCTGCCCGAAGATGCTGTTTATGGACCCGCCCGACGAGATCTGGTTTGCGGGCGGTGAGCTGGACCCCAAGACCGGCAAGGTAAAGCACCTGGGCGGCCACAAAAAGGACGGCCCCGAATTTGCCGAAAAAAAGCAGGTCAGCTTTATCACGTTCTGCTGCGTGCTGCTGCCGCGGGCCGTGATGGAGAAGGTCGGCTATCTCGATGAGACGCTGTTTATGTACTGCGAGGACGTTGACTACTGCATTCGTCTGGCGCAGGCCGGCGTGCCGATGTGGTTTTTGCCCGATGCTGTCATCCACCACAAGGCGGGCGGCAGCGCGGGCGGGATGCTGTCGGTCTACTACATCACCCGCAACACGCTGTACCTGACCTGCAAGGGCAAAAGCGCGGCCTATGCAAAGCTGAAAACGATTCTTCCCCTCCTCACCGGCGCGGCGCGCTACGCCCTGACAAAGTTGCTGGGCCGCAAAAAAGGCCGCAGCTACGGCGCGTTCCGAGGCGCCGTGGATTTCTGGAACGGGAAAATGGGGCGGATGGAGGGGTAACCCCCTTGGCCGCCTTCCCTGCTGGGGGAGGCAAGAAATCTGACGTAAAGGAGTCATCCCCATGGATCTATCCATCCTCTTGGTCCAGTACCGCCCCGACGAGGGCGAACTGCGGCGGACGCTGGCGTCGCTGCTGCGGCAGAGCTGCCGTGATTTTGAACTGGTCGTGGCGGATGACGGCTCCGATGAGGACTTCTTCCCGCTGACGCGCAAAATTCTTGCCGAAAACGGCTTTACCGGCGCAAAATTTGTCAAGCTCACCCCCAACGGCGGCACGGTCAAAAACGTTTTGAACGGCGCAAAGCAGGCAGCCGGAAAATGGGTGTTCACCGTCTCGCCGGGGGACTATCTCTACGACGCCGACACGGTGGCGTGGCTGCTGGAAGTCTTGCGCCGCGATGCCCCGCGGGTCGCCTTTGGCCGCCTGGCCTGCTATGCAGACCGGAACGGCGCACCGATCCGGCGCCCCGGCGACGCGCCGTTTGACCGCACGCCCTACCGCCCCGGCGCGTATGACGCCGAGACCGCCAAGCGCAATATGCTGCTCTATGATGACGGCATCAGCGGCGCGGGGCTCGTGTATGAGCGGGAATTGCTCGTACAAGCGCTGGAAAAGATGGCGGGCCGCGTCCTGCTTGCCGAGGATTTCGCCGCGCGGCTTTTTGCCGTGGAAAACATCCCGATAGTCGGCTATGACCGCTGCATTGCGTGGTATGAGGTCGGCACCGGCGTTTCCACCAACGAGGGCGCGCGCGCCCGGATGCTGCGCGACTGGCGCGCTATGCTGACGCTGCTGCGGGAGCTGTACCCCAAGGACCGCACCGTGCGGCTGGCGTATGAATATTACTTCAATGACCGGCACAAATCGCGGCTCGTCCGCGGGCTGGTCGGGCGGCTCATCGTGCCGCAGAACGCCCCCTTCAAAAAAGCCCAGCACGCCTGGGTCCCTCCCGTGAACGGAGATATTCAGGAATTAAAGCAGATTTACGAGTCAGCCCTTGGCCACTTCCCCTGCTAGGGGAGGCAAGGAGTAATACACAGAAAGGCAACCACTATGATCATCCAGACCATCAGCATCAAAAGCGTGACGGCGCAGGGGATGGGCACCCTCTCGGTCTTTGAGGGCAGCCATGATGTGCCCTTTGACATCAAGCGCATTTACTATATCCACGGCGCGCCCAAGGGCACCCACCGCGGCGGCCACGCCCACAAGGCACTGCGGCAGGTGCTGTGGTGCCCCTACGGCAGCATCCGCATCCGGCTGGACAATGGCCGCGAGAAGGCCGACGTCCTGCTGGACAGCCCCGACAAGGGCCTGATCGTCGAGCACTATATGTGGCGCGAGATGATCTGGGAGAAAAAGGACTCCGTGCTCTGCGTCGCGGCGGATTCCTACTATGATGAATCGGATTATATCCGTGACTACGATGAATTTCTGGAAGCTGTCAAGGGAAAGGATCTGGACTGATGCAGTGGACGGTACGCCCCTACACCCCGGCGGACGAGGCCGAGTGGGACCGCTTTGTCATGCACGAAAGCGGCAACGGCACGTTTTTGCAGACCCGCAACTTTTTGAACTACCACCCCGCGGGCCGGTTTACGGATGCCTCGCTCATGGTCTATAACGAGCACGGCGGCCTCGGCGCAGTGGTGCCCGCGGCGCTGCGGCTGGACGGTACAACGCGGATCTTCCGCTCCCACCCGGGCAGCACGTTTGGCGGGCCGGTGCTGCGCAGCACCTACAACTCCGCGGCTAAGTCCATCGGCATCCTGCAGGCCGTCGAGGACTATATCGCCCCCCGGTACGATGCGGCGGATTTCCGCCCGACGCCCGACCTGTTCAACGGCGTCGAGAACGTCGCACTGCAATACGCCTTCACCTATCTGGGCTACACCCAGCAGACCGAGCTGAGCACCTGGGTGCCGGTGGCGGGCCATACGCCGGAAACGCTGCTGGCATCCTTCCGCCAGAACAAAAAACAGGACGTGAAAAAGGCGCTCAAGCAGGATTTGACCTTCCGCAAGCTGGAAACACGGGACGAGATCGACGCCTTCCACGCACTGCTTCGGCAGAACCTACAAAAATTCGGTGTTGAGCCTGTGCATACCGCCGATGAACTCTGGGAGTTCAAGACCAGCCGCCTGCCCGACATTGCCGGGTTTTACGGCGTGTTTGCGGGGGAGCAGATGGTCGCGGGCGGCATGACCTTCTATTTTGCCCAGGCCAACGTCCTACACACCCAGTATCTGGCTGCGGATTTGTCCATCCGCAGCTACAGCCCGGCGGCGTATCTCTATTACCGGATGCTCTGCCTGGCCGCCGGGATGGGCTGCAGCGCCCTGTCCTGGGGCATCTCGACGGAGGAGCGCGGCAAGGTGCTGAACTTCGGCCTTGTGGAGAGCAAGGAGGGGTACGCGAGCTGCCATGCCGTGAACCTCGGCTTTACAAAAACCTTTAGCAAGAAGGAAACAAACGATGCAACGTGAGTTTGGCGGCTATCTGCCGTTGGAACTGCCCCATGGGCAGGAGCTGTACACCGGCGCGGGCGTGCTGCGGCTGAACTGCGGCCGCAATGCGATCGTGGCCGCCCTGCGCGACGCGGGCGCAAAAAAAGTGTATCTGCCCTATTACAACTGCAACACGGTCTATGACGCCGTGACCCGCGCGGGCTTTGCGGTGGAGCGCTATCCGTTAGACGCGCGCCGCCTGCCGGTCTGCCCCGCGCTGGGAGACGGCGAGTGGCTGCTGTATGTCAACTACTTCGGCATTGCGTCGGACGACCTGCTGGCCGAGGTCAAGCGCCGCTGGCCGCGGGTGATTTTTGACAACACCCAGGCGTTTTTTTCAGCGCCCCGTATGGATGCCGACAGCTACAACGTCTATTCCTGCCGCAAGTTTGTCGGCGTGCCGGACGGCGCGTACCTTGTACACACGGGACTGACCGACGGGATTTACCCGGCGGACACCAGCTGGCAGCACGCGGCGTTTTTGTTCCGCTGCATCGATGAAAGCGTGAACAGCGCCTACGGCGACAGCCTCGACAACGAGAGCCGCTTTGACGGCGAGATCCGCGGCATGTCGCCCTCGACCCGGCGCATCCTCGCGTCCGTCGAGTACGACGCCCTGCGCCTGCGCCGCCGCGCTAACTACGAGGCGCTGCACGCCGCGCTGGCCCCGCACAATGCGCTGGACTGCCCGGCCGGCGCCGATGCGATGATCTATCCGTTTTTGTGCCGGGTTGACGGCCTGCGCGGGCGGCTGATAAAAAATAAAGTCTACGTCAGCCAGTGGTGGAAGTACCTGCTGGAGCTGCTGCCCGCCGACTCCGTCGAGGCCGACTACAGCCGGTATCTGCTGCCGCTGCCCATCGACCAGCGCTACACGCCCGACGATATGCGCGCACTGGCGGCGCTGGTGCTGCAGCTGAAAGAGGAAGGGGAACCCGCATGACACAGCAGCCCAAGGTCAGTGTGCTGATCTCGTTTTACAATCTGGCCCCCTTCGTGGACCAGACGATGGAAAGCGTGTTGGCGCAGAAAACCGACTACCCTGTGGAAATCCTCTGCGCGGACGACGGTTCCGACGACGGCACGATAGAAAAGCTGCGCGGCTGGGAGGCGGCGCACCCCGACACCGTCCGCGTCTTTGTCATGGACCGTGTGCCGGGCAAAAAATATGAGGGCAACGAGCGCATCCGGCGGATGAACGCCATCCGCGGGCGGCTTTTTTACGAGGCCAAAGGCAGCTATGTCTGCTATCTGGACGGCGACGATTTTTACACCGATGACCGCAAGCTGCAAAAGCAGGCGGACATTTTGGACGCCGACACAGCCCACAAATACGTGGCCTGTGGGCACAACGGCTGCTACTACTGGCAGAGCACCGGCGAGACGAAGCCGATTGAAAAGCCCATCCGGGAATGTGCGCTGACGGCGAAGGAGTATTGGAGCTTTTTCTACATCCACACCAACGCCATGATGTTCCGCAACATCGGTCTGCAGGGCATTGATCCGTACACGAGCGGCATTCAAATCATTGATAACCTGCTGACCTACCAGTTTCTGCCCTACGGCGGGGTGTACTATATCCCGGACTGCATGTTCAACTACCGCCAGACGGAGGACAGCACCTTCCACCGCCGCAGCGTCTACCAGAATTATATCCTGAACGCACTGATGCTCTATCAGCAAAAGACGGTGCTGCGCGGTTTATTCGGCGCGGGGCTGGTACGCACCCTGTTTGAGTACACCCAGCTGTATGAGAACCGCCGCGACCCGAAGCTGACCGAGGAGGGGCAGACCTACCTCGAAAACATTGACCGCTACGGCGCGGGCCGCCTGCGCCGCCTTGTGAACTATAATAAGGAAAGCGCCCCGGTGCGCCTGTGGTGTGAGCTGGAAAATAAATTCTGGTTCTTTATGACGAAGGTGTTCCGCCACTATATCTGGAAACCCAAGGTGCGGGCCCTGCTGGAAGAGGCACGTATCAAAACCGAAAAAGGGGAGTGCTGAATCATGGAAGAAATGAACGAACTGACCGCCGAGGAGCAGTCCAAGCTGCTGCGCCATGAGCTGGAGGCTGTCTACGGCTCGTCGTCGTACAAGATCGGCCGCGCCGTGACCTGGCTGCCCCGCCATGCGAAAAAGGCGCTGGCGTACCTTGCCCACAACGGCCCGGCCATCAGCGCCAAATATCTGTATACCTACGCGAAATATCACAAGGTCGCCAACAAGGACTACGCCTATTGGGCCTGCCTGCAAAAAAAGGACTACCCCGAGGCGCTGAAAAAATGGTTTCAGGAGACAAACTACACTCACACACCGCTCGACCTCGAACACCCCAAATCCTTCAGCGAGAAGACCCAGTGGCTCAAGTTGTACGGCGGGTTCGAGGATGTCTATCCCCTCGTTGACAAGTATGCCGTGCGCGAGTGGGTCAAGGAGAAGATCGGCGAGGAATACCTTATCCCGCTGCTGGGCGTCTGGGATCGCTTTGACGACATCGACTTCGACAAGCTGCCGGACAAGTTCATGCTGAAGGTCAACCATGGCGCGGGCTGGAACATCGCCGTGCAGGATAAATCCAAGTTCGATAAGGCGGACGCCAAGCGGAAGATCGAGGGATGGCTTAAGCTGAACTACTGCTACCTGATGGGCGGGTTGGATGTGCAGTACATCCACATAAAGCCGCGCATCATCGCTGAAAAGTTCATCGAAAACGACGGCGGCGACCTCTACGATTACAAAATTTTCTGCTTCAACGGCGAGCCGAAAATTATTTTGCATATTGAGGATCGCTATACCGACAAGGAGGAACGGATGTTCTTTCTGGATACCGACTGGAACCAGCTGCCCTTCAACATCAATGTGCCGCTGGAACTGGACGCCGATCTGCCCCGCCCGGCGAACCTTGAAAAAATGCTGGACATTGCCCGCACGCTGAGCCAAGGCTACACTGCCGTGCGCGTCGACCTGTACTCGCTCAATGACGGCAGCATCAAGTTCGGCGAGATGACCTTCACCACCGAGAGCGGTATCTCCCGCTGGCACCCGGAGAGCGCTAACGAGTACATGGGCAGCCTGATTCACCTGCCCGGCGTCGACGACTAAGGAGACACCATGCCGAAAGTCAGTATCCTCGTACCCGTCTATAAGGCGGAAAAAACCCTCGACGCCTGCGTCGAGAGCATCCTTGCGCAGACGTTCCCGGACTTTGAGTTGCTGCTCATCGACGACGAAAGCCCGGACCGCTGCCCGGAAATGTGCGATGCCTGGGCAAAAAAAGACCCGCGCATCCGCGTTTTGCACCCGGCTAAGGCCGGGCCCGGCCCGTCCGGCGCGCGCAACGCCGGGGTGCAGGCCGCCGCGGCCCCCTGGCTGACGATGGTGGACAGCGACGACACGATAGCGCCCGACCTTGTGGAAAAGCTGTTGGCGGGCGCGGAGACCACCGGCGCAGAGCTGGTGATCTGCAACGGCTGCCCCGTGACCGAGGATGGCGCACGGCACCCGCTGCCCGCCGACGAGCAGTTCACGAAGGACACGCTGCTGGACGTAGATGCGTTCTGGGACGCCTTCCATACGCCGTGGATCAACCAGTTCACCGGCACGGCCCACCGCCTCTACGCCGCAAGGCTTTTTGACGGCGTGCGCTACCCCGTGGGCCTGCTGCACGAGGATTACTACGTGCTGCCGGATTTAATTGCACATTGCAGCGCTGTTTACTGCATGGCCTTTACGGGTTATTATGTTCTGCGCCACGCGGGCAGCATCACCGACGGTGCGCGCCATGAGGTGCGCTTGGCCATGACGAAAGGCGACATCCACCGCGCCGAATACTTTTTGCGCAACGGCTGGTATGACCGCGCCGAGGGTGCGCTGACCGATGCTGCGCTGTTTTTACACGACAACAAGCGCGCCTACGATTTGACCAAGCCCGGCCACCGCGCGGAATTTGCCGAGACAAAACATGAGCTTTGCCGCGTGTACAATGCGCTGGCCGCCCAAAAGGGGAGCGCGTCGATGAAACTGCGGGCCGCCGCACTGAGGGCGGGGCTGGGCGTGTTTGCCATGTATGTGAGAGCGCGGGGGTGACGGGCAGAGCCCCTCCGGCCATCGCTGCGCTCGGCCACCTCCCCAACAAAACTGTCAACAAAAGGAGCCCCCTCATGCCCACCGTCACCGTTATTATCCCGGTCTATAAGGTCGAGCGCTATCTCGACGCCTGTGTGGAGAGCGTTGTGCGGCAGAGCTATGCGGACTTGGAGATACTCCTCGTCGATGATGGCAGCCCCGACCGCTGCCCGGCGCTCTGCGATGCCTGGGCAGAAAGGGACCCGCGCATCAAGGTCATCCACCGGGAGAACGGCGGCCTGTCCGCCGCGCGCAACTCCGGCATCGACGCCGCCATGGGCGAGTTTTTGCTGTTCGTTGACAGCGACGACTTATTAGAACCCGACGCCGTCCGCCGCGCGGTGGACGCCCAACGGCAGCAGGACGCTGATCTGGTCATCTTCAACCTGACCTACGTCGATGAAGCGAACCGCCCGCTGCCGCAGCCGGATTTCAGCGGCTTTACGGATGAGATCCTCGACGAGGACGGCGTCTGGCAGCGCTGCTTTGCCCTGGCGGAAACAAGGATTTACTACGTTGTGGCGTGGAATAAGCTCTACCGCCGCAGCCTGTTCCAACACTTGCGCTATGCCCCGGGCAAACGGTATGAGGATCAGTTCATGCTGCCCCACCTGCTGGCACAGTGCAAAACCATTGCCTGCCTGGCCGCGCCCGGTTACCGCTACGTGCAGCGCAGCGGCAGCATCATGGCGCAGGGGTCGAGCCGCACCTATCTGGACCGGCCCGAGTACCTGCTGGACTGGTGCGCCTACTTTACCCAAAAGGGCGATGCCCTGCGGGCCGAGGGGCTGCTGAACGACGCCATACAGAACCTTGCCGAAAAGCAGTGCTTTGACCTGTCCACACCCGCCCAACAGGCCCGCTACCGCGCCGCCTGCCGCGCCTGTGCCGACAGCTACACCGCGCTGGCCGCGGCCACGGGGCAGCGCTCGATGCGTCTGCGCGCCGCGCTGCTGCGCATCGGTCTGCCCGCCTACCAAGCCTTTTTGAAACACAAAACCTAAGGAGTTCCACGCATGGAAAAAACGCAACTGCAAAACTACCATGTCCACTACGGCCCGGCCCAGGGCTGGAGCCGTGTCGACCTGCGCGAGCTGTGGCGCTACAAGGACCTGATCTGGCTCTTTGTCAAGCGCGATTTCAACGTCATGTACAAGCAGACGGTGCTGGGCCCGGCGTGGATCTTAATTAACCCGCTCATGTCCACGGCCATGTACTGCGTCATGTTCGGCACGATTGCCCAGCTGTCCACCGACGGCGTGCCGCAGATTCTGTTCTATCTGGCCGGCACGGCGCTGTGGGGCTTCTTCTCGTCCTGCATCAACAAGGTGTCGGGCACGTTCACGACGAACTCCAACATCTTCAGCAAGGTGTATTTCCCGCGGCTGGCCATGCCGATTTCGACGGTGATCTCCGGCCTTATCAACTTTCTTGTGCAGTTTGCACTGTTTTTCATCCTGCTGCTTGTCTACCTTGCCAAAGGCGAGGTCAGCCCGCACTGGGGCATGCTGCTGCTGTGCGTGCCGCTGGTGCTGCAGGTCGGCCTGCTGGGCCTTGGCTGCGGCATCATCGTGTCCAGCCTGACGACCCGCTACCGCGATCTGATGGTCGTTGTGACCTTCGGCGTCCAGCTGTGGATGTACGGCTCGCCCGTCGTCTACCCGCTGTCGATGATCACCCACCCCGTCCTGCGCGCCGTCATGGTCATCAACCCCATGACCGCACCGATGGAGAGCTTCCGCTATATCTTCTTCGGCACCGGGCAGGTCACGGGCGTTATGTGGGCGTCGTCGCTGATCTGGACCGTTGCGCTGCTGGCGCTGGGACTGTCGCTTTTCAGCAAGGTCGAAAAGACCTTCGTCGATACGGTGTAAGGGGGCGCGAGTATGCGTGAAAATTCGTTGATGATTCGCGTCGAGAACGTGAAAAAGCAGTACCGCTTGGGGCAGATCGGCGGCGGCACGCTGCGCGGCGACCTGCAAAGCTGGTGGGCCCGCAAGCGCGGCAAGGAGGACCCGAACACCCTCATTGGCACCGACCAGCGCCTGATCGGCACGACGTTTATGGCGCTGAACGGCGTCAGCTTCACGGTCAACAAGGGCGAGGCCGTCGGCATCATCGGCTCGAACGGCGCGGGCAAGTCCACGCTGTTAAAGCTGCTGACCCACGTCACAGCCCCCACCTCCGGCGATATTGACCTGTATGGCCGCGTCGCCTCGATGCTCGAGGTCGGCACCGGCTTCCACCCCGAGATGACGGGCCGGGAAAACGTCTACCTGAACGGCGCGATTTTAGGTATGACCCGCGCCGAAATTGACGCCAAGATGGCGGAAATTATTGAGTTCTCCGAGGTCGGCGACTTTATCGACACGCCGGTCAAGCGCTATTCCAGCGGCATGTTCGTGAAATTGGCATTCTCCGTTGCCGCCCATCTGGACAGCGAAATTATGATCATGGACGAGGTCCTCGCCGTCGGTGACATGAAGTTCCAGAAAAAGTGCCTGACCAAGATGCGCCAGGCTGCCCGGCGCGACGGCAAGACCGTCCTCTACGTCAGCCACAACATGGCGACGATCCGCGACCTGTGTGACCGCTGCATCGTGCTGGACAAGGGCAAGGTCATCTTCGACGGCGACGTGGACGAGGGCATCGCGCTGTACCTCTCCACCAAGTCGCAGGCTGCTGATTTTGTTGATTATTCCGATTTCAAGCGCGATAACTGGTTTAAACGTGACAATCTACGTCTGCAGAGCGTGCGGGTATTGGTGCCGTCCGTCGAGGCCATTGAACGTACCCAGCCTGTGCGGATACACTGCGTTATCAAGGCGCAGGAATCGGTGGAACGTGTTGGACTGCGGCTTGAGGTGCGTGACGAGGTGGGAAATCCGTTGGCAACGTCCTGTCTGTATGATTTGAATCTGCATGAGGGTGATAATGAGTTCACAGCGCAGTACGATTTGAGCGTGCTCTCGCCAGGCAAGTACAGCAACTATTTCACGCTGTTCACAGCGGGCGAGGGTGGCGCGCACACGGTAGAGGACTGGGTGCCGGGCATTCAGTTCCGTATGGTGGACACCTTCACAAGCGGACATCTTGAGTGGAACGCGAAGGACTGGGGCAGCATCCGTCTGCCGGAGGCCGTGCTGTGCAAGGAGAATGCCGAATGAAAAAGGTCGCTGTACTGTACATTGCAACGGGAAAATACGTGCGCCTGTGGCCGGGATTTCTCGAAAGCGCCGAAAAGTATTTGCTGAAAAGCTGTGAGGTCGAGTATTTCGTATTTACCGATGTCGACCATCTGGCGGAGGAGGAAGACAACCCGCGCATCCACCGGATTTTTCAGGAACCCATGCCTTGGCCGTACACGACATTGCTGCGGTTTGAAATTTTCCTGAAAGCCGAGGAGCAGCTCAAAGCGTTCGATTACATTTACTTTTTCAACGCCAACTGTGAGTTCAAACAGCCAATCACCGAGGAAATGTTGTTGCCGCGCCCGGAGAAGCATGAACATATGGTATTTGTGCTGCACCCGGCATTTTACTGGCGGTATAACTATGAGTTTACCTATGACCACAATCCACGCTGCAAGGCGTACATTCCGATGGGACTGGGGCGTGATTACGTCTGCGGCGGCATCAACGGTGGTGACCGGGACGCCTATCTGAAATTCTGCCACACACTGCAAAAGCGTATCCGGCAGGACAAGGACAGGGGCATCATTGCACTGTGGCACGATGAGTCTCACATCAACTGGTATGCGTTTACCCATCCGCATTACCGCCTGTTGGACGCGAGCTTTTGCTTTTTCCCGGGATGGGATACGGTGAAACCTTGCTATATCTATATCCGTCCCAAAGAGGAGTATTTTGACGTAGATGCGTTTAAGCGTGACCCGCCCAAAACGCAACTTTCCCCGAAAGTGGAAAAATACAACGAATTTATGTTAAAAGCTGCCCGCAAGATTCAGCGCCACATGCCGTGGCTGCCCAGAAGAAAGCGAGAGTAACAAAGCAACCGCCGCACGTTTTACACCGTGCGGCGGTTGCTTTGTTGAAAATTACCGGTAATCAATCGGCAGCGTCGGCAGGCCGTTCAGGCTCCAATCAGCTACATTGCCGTCCTGAAACTCGTAATACCCCTGCGCGGCGATCATCGCGCCGTTGTCGCCGCAGTATTTCAGCTCGGGCAAAAAGATCTTTGCGCCGAGCTTCTGCGCGCCGTCGTTGACCAGCTGGCGCAGACGGCCATTGGCGGCGACGCCGCCGGCCAGCACGACCTGCCTGGCGTTTGTGTCCGCCGCCGCGGCCAGCAGCTTTTTGGCCAGGATCTGGTCGATGCGCTCCTGAAAGCTCGCGGCCATGTCGGCCACGTTCACGGCCTGGCCCTTCTGCTCGGCGTTGTGGACCTCGTTGATGACGGCGGTTTTCAGGCCGCTGAAGCTTACGTTGTACTTGCCGTCCACATGGGGCACGGGCAGCTTGTACGCCTTGGGGTTGCCGTCCCGCGCCGCCGCGGCCACGCTGGGGCCGCCGGGGTAGGGCAGACCCAGCGTGCGGGCGACCTTGTCGTAGGCCTCGCCCGCGGCGTCGTCCACGGTGCGGCCTAAGATTTTATAGCGGCACCAGTCCTCGACCAGTACAATGTGGCTGTGCCCGCCGCTGGCGACGAGGCAGAGAAACGGCGGCTTCAGATCCTGATGCGTTAAATAGTTGGCCGCAATGTGCCCGCGCAGGTGGTGCACCGGCACAAGCGGTTTGTCCGCCGCGTAGGCCAGCCCCTTGGCAAAGTTGACGCCCACCAGCACCGCGCCGATGAGCCCCGGCGCAAACGTCACGGCCACGGCGTCCACGTCGGCCATCGTCATGCCGGCGTCGGCCAGCGCCTTGTCAACGGTGGCGCTGATATACTCCGCATGGCGGCGGCTGGCGATCTCCGGCACAACGCCGCCGTAGAGCGCCTGCTCTTTGACGCTGGTGGAGATGACGTTGGAGATGACCTTTCGCCCATCCTCCACAATCGCCGCCGCGGTTTCGTCGCAGGTGGACTCGATACCTAAAACATACATAACAAAACCTCGATGTAAGGGCCGGGCATGCCCGGCCCGCAACGTTTTCTTACTTGCTATTTTCCCGGAAAAGTGCGGCAGCCGTCAGGCTGCGCCCCGTTTTAATGTGCCTCCAGCCACGTCTTTCCCACGCCGACCTCCGTCGTCAGGGGAACGCTGTAATGCACGACGTTTTCCATTTCTTCCTTCAAAATGCGCTTGACTTCGTCGATTTCTTCCTCGGGCGCTTCGACGATCAGCTCATCGTGTACCTGCAAAAGCAGACGCGCCTGCAATTTCTCGTCCCGCAGGCGCTGCCAGACGTGGACCATGGCCAGTTTAATGATGTCCGCCGCAGTGCCCTGGATCGGCGTGTTGCGGGCCATCCGCTCGCCGCTGGCGCGCACCTGAAAGTTCGAGCTGGCCAGCTCCGGCAGGGCGCGGCGGCGGCCAAACAGCGTCTCGACGTAGCCCTTGTCCTTCGCGTGGGCGATGCAGTCCTTCATATACCCGTCCACCTTCGGGAAGGTGTCGAGGTAGGTCTTTAAGAAAGTGTCCGCCTCCTTGACCGGGATGCCCAGATCCTTGCTCAGGGAGTACGCGCCCTTGCCGTACATGATGCCGAAGTTGATGGCCTTGCTGGCCGAACGCAGCTGCGGCGTGACCTCGCTCTCGGGGATGTGGTAGATTTTGGCGGCGGTGGAGCGGTGGATGTCCGCGCCGTTCAAAAACGCCTGCTGCATGTGCTCGTCGCCTGTGATGTGCGCCAGAATGCGCAGCTCGATCTGCGAGTAGTCGGCGTCCACGAGCGTCTCGCCCGCGCCCGCCACAAAGTAGCCGCGCAGGCGGCTGCCCAGCTCGGTGCGGATGGGAATGTTCTGCAGGTTCGGCTCGGTGGAGGAGATGCGCCCGGTGCGCGCCTCGGTCTGGATGAAGGTCGAGTGTACCCGTCCGTCCGCGGCTTCGGCGTTCAGCAGGCCGTCCACGTAGGTGGACAGCAGCTTCGAATAGGTGCGGTATTTCAAAATCTCGTCAATGACCTGATTGTAGGGGCGCAGGCTTTCCAACGTCTCGGCGTCGGTGGAGTAGCCGCGGGCGTTTTTCTTGCGCGGCGGCAGACCCAGCTTGTCAAACAGCGCTTCGCCCAGCTGCTTCGGGCTGTTTACGTTGAACGGATAACCGACGGTTGCATAAATATTATTTAAGATCCCGTCCAGCTCGCCCCGCAGGCTGTCGCCGAACGCGCGGATGCCGTCGGCGTCGATCGCAAAGCCGATGCGCTCCATGTCGGCCAGCACCCGGGCCAGCGGCAGCTCCATCTCGTCCAGCAGCTTGCGCTGGCCGCTCTCGTCCAGCGCGGCGGCCAGCGTGTCGCACAGGCCCGCCAGCACGCCCGCATCGGGCGCGGCCTCACAGGCAAAGGCGGCGTGTACACCGTACTCGGCGGCCAGGGAGTGTACCTCATAGCCGCTGGCCGACGGGTTTAAAAGATACGCGGCCAGCTTGCCGTCAAAGCGCAGCGCACTGCCGATGCCGCCGTGCTCGAGCGCCAGGCGGTAGAGCGGCTTTGCGTCGAACGCCCAAAGCTCGGCGCCGCTGTCCAGAATCGCGGCCAGCCGGTCCGTGTCGGGCAGGTAGACGTCCTGCCCCTGCACAAGGTACCAATCGCCGTCGGCATTCCGGGCGGCGTAGAAGCGGCCCTCCGGCAGCAGCGGCAGGGGGGACGGCTCGACGGTCTCAAGCGGTGCGGCATTCTCGGATGGGGCGGGCGCGGTGCCGCCGTTCAGGCCCCAGCGGTCCACCAGCTTGTGCATTTCCAGCGCGGCCAGCAGCTGCGCGGCGGCAGCGGGGTCACCGGGCTGGCGCAGGTAGGCGGCGGGGTCGGTCTCGATGGGCGCATCCTTGCGGATCGTGCCCAGCATATAGGACAGGTCGGCCTTGTCGCGGTTGGCGGTCAGCTTGGCGCGCTGCCCCGGCTTGACGGCCTTGTCGTCGATGTTGTCATAGACGCCCTGCAAACTGCCGAACTTCGAAATCAGCGCCAGCGCGGTTTTTTCGCCGATGCCGGGCACGCCGGGGATGTTGTCCGACGCATCACCCATCAGGCTCTTGACGTCGATGAGCTGCGGCGGCTCGATGCCGTACTTCTCGCGGATGGCGGCGGGGTCCATGGGGATGGTCTCTTTGTTGGTCGCCAGCAACACGGTGGTTGCATCGTCCACAAGCTGCAAGCTGTCGCGGTCACCGGTAGCCAGCAGCGTCGTGCCGCCCGCGGCCTCGCACGCTGCGGCCAGCGTGCCGAGAATATCGTCGGCCTCCCAGCCCGCCTTGCTGACCTGCACGAAACCAAGGTCGGTCAGCAGCTCCTTCAAAACCGGCATCTGCTGGGCCAGCTCCTCGGGCATGCCGTGGCGGGTGGCCTTGTAGCCGTCGTAGGCAGTGTGGCGGAACGTCGGCGCGCGCTCATCCCACGCGATGGCGACGGCGTCGGGCTTGTGCGCCGCCAGCAGGTTGAGCAGTATATTTTGGAAGCCGTAGATGGCGTTGGTGTAGCGGCCATCCTTCGTCGTCAGCAGCTTGATGCCGAAAAACGCGCGGTTGACCAGGCTGTTGCCGTCCAGGACCATGAGTTTCATGCGCAATACTCCTTATAAACAATCTACATTTCAGTATACCACATTTGCGGAAAATATGGTAGAATAGAATGTAAAAATCGAAAAGTCTAAAGCCTTCCCCCGCGGGCGGGGGAAGGCGGCGCGCAGCGCCGGATGAGGGGGCGGTCTTACGGCCGGGACCCGGTCACGGGCGGCTGCGCGGACTTTGCCCTCATCAGCCGCCTGCGGGCGGCAGCTTCCCCCGAGGGGGAAGCCTTTTGGAAAGGAAACTTATGCAGCTACGCAACCTATCCATCCCCACCGGCGCGGTGTTTGCGCCGATGGCCGGCCTGACCGACGCGGCGTGCCGCCATCTGATGGCCGACCACGGCGCGGCCTGGACCGTCAGCGAGATGGCCAGCGCCAAGGCGCTGAACTTCCACGATGAAAAATCCCTGGCTCTGCTGCGGGACAAGCACCCCCACGGCCTGTACGCCATCCAGCTGTTCGGCGCGGAGCCGGAGTCGATGGCCAAGGCAATTCTGTTTGTAAGGGAGCAGGGCATCCAATTTGACATTCTCGACATCAACATGGGCTGCCCCGCGCCCAAGATCACCGGCAGCGGCGCGGGCAGCAGGCTGCTGCTGGACCCGCCGCTCTGCGGGCAGATGGTCGCCGCCGCGCGCAAAGCGCTGGGGGATGATACGCCGCTGACCGTCAAGATGCGCATCGGCTGGGACGCCGACCACCTGACCGGCGTCGAGGTCGCCAAACAGCTTGAGGCCAACGGTGCGGACTTGATCGCCGTCCATGGCCGCACGCGGGAGCAGATGTACATCCCGCCCATCGACACGGCGGCCATCGCGGCCATCAAGCAGGCCGTGTCCGTCCCGGTGCTGGCCAACGGCGACGTGACCACCGCCGACGAAGCCCTTACCTTATTAGAAGCAACCGGCTGCGACGGCGTTATGATCGGGCGCGGCGCACTGGGCGACCCGTGGCTGTTTGCGCAGGTGCGCGCGGCGCTGCTGGGCGAGGAACGCCCGCCCGAGCCGACGCTGAACCAGCGGATGACCGCTTTGCGCGACCAAATCTACGAAATGTGCGAGGAAAAGGGCGAGTGGGCCGCCATGCCCCAGGCACGCAGCCAGGCCATGCACTATATGAAGGGCCTGCACGGCGCTGCCGCCCTGCGCCGCTACTGCTCGATGCTCGAGCACTTCAGCGATGTGGATACGCTGATCGATGCGGTGTACAGATTGCAGTAACGTAGGGGCCGGGCATGCCCGGCCCGCAACCTTCCCGTAAAAGCGCAATAACCGGTATGCCGCGGGCCGGACATGTCCGGCCCCTACCGTGGCGCTTCAAAACCGTCCCCTCGTCAATTCGTCCAGATTCTGCTCGTAGCAGGGCAGCATGTGCTCGATGAAATACTCCGCCTCGGGGCTGTGCATGGCGTGCAGGGCGGCCATCTGCTGGGCGTAGGCGGCCTCAAACTCGCGGTTGCCGCCGCGGTCCTCCTCAATGCACTTGATGACGGCGGAAAGCCGGTCCGCGGCCTTTAAAATTTTGCGCTCGGCGTCGTTCAGCACGCTGCCGGTCAGCCAGACCTGGGTCTCGGCCTGTAGTTCTTCAGGCTGCAGGCTCGCCATCACGCGGGCGCTCTCGTGCTCCACGGCCTTGTACGCTGTGCGCAGGGCGTCGTTCTTGTACTTGACGGGCGTCGGCATGTCACCGGTCAGAATCTCCGGTGCATCGTGGTAAATGGCCGCTGTGGCTACGACCTCGGGCCGCAGGGCCGCGCCGGTGCCCGTGCAGTGCCTGCCGATCAGGCAGAGCGTGTGCGCCAGCATGGCCGTGTCGGCGGTGTGCTCGCTCAGGGACTCGGGGCGGGTGCTGCGCATCAGGCACCAGCGGGTGATGTACTTCATGCGGCTGAACAGCGCGCTGAACGGATAGGTTTTCATCTTCACGCGACCTCCGGTTTGTGGTATAATGGGGCGTATGCAGGGGTCGATGCCCGCCCCTACGATTGCGCCGATTCACCGTAGGGGCGGATTCCATATCCGCCCGTGCAGGTGTCCGGTGCGTTGCAGGGACGTTAGGGACGCCGCCCCCTACAGCTCTACGGTAAGTATACCACAACTTTCCTCAAAGTGAGGCCCCATAAAGGGGACTATCAATATGCAAAGCACAATTTTTAAACAAAAATCGAACTATTGGCGCGTCTTTGCACTCTGCTTTTTCACGGCGGTGCTGCTGTTTGCGCCCCACTGCATCGTGGATGCCGTCGCGGGCGGCGGGTACTTCCACTACGCGGGGGACTTCAACGACCAGCAGATCAACTTTTACCAGTACGCCAACGCCTTTGTCAAAAACGGCGGGTCGTTCAGCTGGGCCACCGACCTGGGCAGCGGGTTCGTCAATTCCTACTCGTTCTACCTGCTGGGCAGTCCGTTCTTCTGGCTGTCCATGGTCGTGCCCGCGCGGCTCATGCCGTGGGCCATGGTGCCGCTGCTCTGCCTGAAAATGGCCGTTGCGGGCGGCGGCGGGTATCTCTGGGCGCGCCGCTGGGTGCGGGACGAGACCTGGAGCATGCTGGCGGGCTGCCTGTATGCGTTTTCCGGGTTCAGCATCTACAACATCTTTTTCAACCACTTTCTGGACGTTGTGGCGCTGTTTCCGTACATGCTGGCCGCGCTGGACGACGCGGTCATCGATGATAAAAAGGGCGCGTTCCCGTTCTGGGTCGCGCTGAACCTTGTCGATAACTACTTCTTCTTCGCCGGGCAGGCGGTCTTTCTTATCATCTATTTCTTCTGCATGGCCGCCGGGCGGCGGTATGAGCTGGGCCTGCGCAAGTTCGTGCGCCTTGCGTGGGAGACAGCTCTGGGCTGTGCCTGCGGGTGCGTGCTGCTGCTCCCGGCGGGGCTGTCACTGCTGCAAAATCCGCGTACCATCGACCCGTTCAGCGGGTACGGGTATCTGTTCTACGGCAAATCCCAGCAGTACGGCGCGATTTTTTACAGCACCCTGCTCATGCCCGACGCGCCCTATTTCAAGGACCTGTTTCAGGAGGGCATCCTCAAGCACACGAGCCTGACGGCCTATCTGCCGCTGGTCGGTGTTGCGGGCGGGCTGGCGTTCTGCCGCGCAAGGGAGCGCCACCCGTTCACCTACGTTTTAAAGGTCTGCGTCGCCTGTGCGTTTGTGCCGGTGCTGAACAGCGCGTTCTATGCGCTCAACTCGAGCTACTACGCGCGGTGGTACTATATGCCGATTCTGGTTTTGTGCGGTGCAACGTGCTATCTGCTCTCCCGCCCGGCGCTGGCCGAGCAGCGTCTGCCGCGGGCGCTGCGGCTGACGACCTTCCTGACGCTGACGGCAGTGGTGTTTGCCGTTGTGCCGGGCAAGGACGACGACGGCAACACGGTCTTTGGCGTGCTGGACGAGCCCGCGCGGTTCTGGGCTATCTTCGGCATGACGATGCTGGGTATCGTGATTTTTGCGCTGCTGTGGCATTTTTGCCGCCGTAAGCGGCGGTGGGGCGCGATTCTGACCGCCGCCGTGCTGGGATTCAGCCTGCTGTACGGCAGTTTGCATCTGTCTCTGACGAAGTACGCCCAGTGGGATGTGGACAGCAATCTGATTGCCGAAACCTATGATTCTGTCGAGGACGTCGCCGCCGCGCTGCCGGACGATGCGTTTTACCGCATTGACGCCTACGGTGCGCACAACAATCTGGGGCTGTGGTTCAACAGGAGCTGCCTGCAATTCTTCAACTCGACGGTTGCGCCGAGCATCATGGCGTTTTACCCCGAGGTCGGCGTCAAGCGGGATGTGAACTCCAAGCCCGACGCCGAGAACTACGCCCTGCGCGGCCTGTTGAGCGTGCGGTACACGCTGGTCGCCAAGGACAAGGAGACCGAGTGGACCGACAAGGATCTGCCCGGCTGGCAGCGCACCGGCGAGACCGACGCCTACGCTCTCTACGAGAACAAAAACTGGGTGCCGATGGGCTTTACCTACGACTGCTACGTGACAGCGGACCAGCTGGAGCGGGTAAGCGAGGAAGAACGCGCCCAGATTTTGTGCCGCGCGATTTTGCTGGATGACGATCAGATCTCCGCCTTTGGCAGCCTGCTGGAACCCTTGCCTGACGAGGAGCTGACCAACCGCAGCGAGGATGCCTACGCCGCCGACTGTGCCGCCCGCCGTGCCGCCGGTGTGGCAGCGTTTACCGCGACGGGCACCGGCTTTACCGCAAAGACCGCCTATGACGCGGACGAGCTGGTGTTTTTCAGCGTGCCCTATGACGACGGGTTCAGTGCCACGGTCAACGGTGAGCCTGCCGCGATTGAGAAGGTGGACGACGGCCTGATGGCCGTGTACGTGCCCGCGGGGGAGAACGAGATAGAATTTACCTACCATACGCCCGGATTGAAGGTGTCCGCCTGCGTGAGCGCAGCGGCGATTGCGGTGTATGGGGTGTATTTGCTGGGGATTATAATAAAACGAAAAAGCCAGCCGGGAAGTAAGCAGTAATATTTGTAGGGGGCGGCGACCCCGACGCCCCGCGGAGGGGTCAAGACCCCTCCCTACGAATCAATTTAAAAGGGGTACGTAGGGCGGCCTGCCCCCAGGCCGCCGCGGGAGTTAGCGGGTGGATGCCCGTTGATGGGCGGCCAAGCAAGGCCCGTCGGAATCCTCGGCGGCATTAAGAAAGGAAAAACCATGCCAAACCATGCTGAACAGCTCGCACAGGAGCTGAACTTAAATGTCAAAAACGTGCAGGGCGCGATTGAACTGATCGACCAGGGCAATACGATCCCGTTTATCGCCCGCTACCGTAAGGAAGCCACGGGCTCGATGGATGATCAGGTCCTGCGTGACCTTGGAGACCGTCTCGAATACCTCCGCGGCCTCGATAAGCGCAAGGATGAGGTCACGTCCTCCATCACCGAGCAGGGCGCGATGACGCCCGAGCTGACCGCCGCACTGTCCAAGGCGAAAACCCTCGCCGAGGTCGAGGACATCTACCGCCCGTATAAGCCCAAGCGCAAGACCCGCGCCAGCATCGCCAAGGCGCGCGGTTTGCAGCCGCTGGCCACGGCCATCTTCCGCCAGGACGCCGCATTTGACCCCGAGAAGGCCGCCGCGGACTACCTCAACGACGAGGTCCCCGATGCCGCCGCGGCGCTGGCCGGGGCGCAGGATATTATTGCCGAGGCGGTCTCCGATGATGCCGCCTGCCGCGCCGAGCTGCGCCGCTACTACCGCACGTTTGGCCGTGTCGCCAGCGCCAAGGCCAAGGACGAGGACAGCGTCTACGCCCAGTACTACGACTACGCCGAGCCGCTGAACAAGATCCCCGGCCACCGCGTGCTGGCACTGGACCGCGGCGAGCGCGAGGGCTTTTTGAAGGTCACGATTCAGGTCGACGCCGAGCGTGCCGCGGGCATCGTCAGCTGGATGTTCGCCCGCAAAAAGACCGGCGGCAAAAGCGCCGAGCTTGTGGATGCCGCCGCCCGCGACGCCTACAGCCGCCTCATTCATCCCAGCCTTGAAAACGAGCTGCGCGGCGAGCTGTCCGATGCCGCCGCCGAGGGCGCAATTAAAGTCTTTGGCGATAATCTGCGCCAGCTGCTTTTGCAGCCGCCCATCCGCGGCAAAACGGTCATGGGTCTGGACCCCGGCTACCGCATGGGCTGTAAGGTCGCTGTCGTTGACCCCACCGGCAAGGTGCTGGACACGAACGTCGTCTATCCCGTGCCGGAGTTCAAGCGCGTGGACCAGGCAAAAAAGACCATCAAGGCGATGGTTTTGAAGAACGGCGTCGAGGTCATGGCCATCGGCAACGGCACGGCGGGCCACGAGACGGAGGAATTTGCCGCCGAGGTCATCCGCGAGCTGGCCGACGAAAAGAACCTGCATTTGCAGTATATGGTCGTCAGCGAGGCCGGCGCGTCGGTCTACTCCGCCAGCAAGCTGGCCGCCGAGGAGTTCCCCCAGTTTGACGTCAACCTGCGCAGCGCCGTGTCCATCGCCCGCCGCCTGCAGGACCCGCTGGCCGAGCTGGTCAAGATCGACCCCAAGGCCGTCGGCGTCGGCCAGTACCAGCACGACATGCCCCAGAAGCGCCTGAATGAGACGCTGGACGGCGTGGTCGAGGACTGCGTGAACAGCGTCGGCGTCGATCTGAACACTGCCTCCGCGCCGCTGCTGCGCCGTGTGGCGGGCGTCAGCGCAGCCACCGCCAAAAATATCGTCGCCTGGCGCGAGGAGGAGGGCGCGTTCACCTCCCGCGCGCAGCTGAAAAAGGTCAAGGGCCTCGGCCCCAAGGCATATGAGCAGTGCGCTGGCTTCCTGCGGCTGCCCGAGGCGAAGAACCGCTTGGACGCCACCGCCGTCCATCCCGAAAGCTACGCCGCCGCCAAGGCCCTGCTGGACGCCTGCGGCTACACGGCTGCCGAGATCGGCACAGACAAGCTGGCGGGTCTGCCCGGCGTCGTCAGGGCCAAGGGGGCCGGGACCCTCTGTGAGGCGCTGGGCGTGGGCGAGCCGACGCTGAACGATATTGTGGCTGAGCTGTGTAAGCCGGGACGCGACGTCCGCGACAGCCTGCCCAAGCCGCTGCTGCGCAGTGACGTCATGGGTCTGGACGATCTGAAGCCCGGCATGGAGCTGACCGGCACCGTGCGCAACGTCATCGACTTCGGCGCGTTCGTCGATCTGGGTGTGCATCAGGACGGCCTGGTCCATGTTTCACAGATCAGCGATAAATTTATCAAGCACCCGCGCGAGGTGCTCAAGGTCGGCGACATTGTGCGGGTCAAGGTGCTGAATGTGGACACCGCCAAGAAGCGCATCGCCCTGACGATGAAGGGCGTGCCCCAGCAAAACTAATACAAAACCGGCACGAACATATATAAATGTTGCATATAAAAAAGATGGTGTTAAGACTTTAACAAGATAAGTCGTACATTTACACCAAAACACGACAAAAAGCATTCAGAAAACGAAAATATTTGTTGTCAAATACATAATATATGTGAAAGCGAAAGGCCGCGGCGGGCAAAACTCGGGCATTCTGACCAAAAGCCCAAAATGAAGGATTTTCTCTTTTGTGCAGGAAATGGAAAAAATCGGATTTGTGCATTGTGAACAAAGAAACGGCACATAATTATGCTATAATGCCCAATGTAAGGAGCAGATAGAGCATGGTGGATCACCTCCTTACCGCAAGCCGTGCGCCCGGTTCCGCCCTGGACACCGGTGCTGAAGATACGGCAGATTGCGTGGGATCATTTCGGAGGTCATTTATTATGGTGAAACAAGTCAAGGTTTCCAATTTTACCGAGGTCAAGGGAATCGTGTCTGCTGCCGCCAAGTGTTATAACGATGTCGGCGTGCATGACATGAAGGGCAGCATTGCCGATGCCAAGAGCATCCTGGGCATGATGAGCCTGGATTACAGCCATCCCGTCAAGATCGTCTGTGAGGATGAGCGCGACCTGAACAGCGTTGTCAACGCGATCAAGCAGTAAAATAGGAAGGACCGCCCCACGGTGTAAAAGCCGCGGGGCGGTTTTTGCGTGAAAGCCTTCCCCCGCGGGGGAAGGCAGGGAGTGCATCACGCCGCTGCGTAAAATTTTCTGAAAATAGAAAGTTTGAAAACGCGAGAAAACAAGAGTATTTGAGAGAATTCGAGAGCAAGCACAGTATAAATTAAAATTCTTGCCAAAACCCGTTGACTCTGCTGCCCTTTTCTGCTATAATCACACTTGCGCGAAAAAGCGTCCTGCGGGGCGCTGTTAAATACCGTTATTAGACGGACGTGTTAATTTCTCAATGGAGGTTCCTACTATGAGCACGACTCTCGCTAAGCCCGCTGAAATGGCTGACCGCAAGTGGTATGTGATCGACGCCGCCGGCAAGCCCCTCGGCCGCGTTGCTGCCAAGGCTGCTGTCATCCTGCGCGGCAAGAACAAGACCACTTTCACCCCCAACGTTGACTGCGGTGACCACGTCATCATCATCAACTGCGATGAGGCTGTCCTGACCGGCAAGAAGCTGGAGAAGAAGTTCCATCGCACTCATTCCGGCTGGATCGGCGGCCTGAAGGAGACCCAGTACAAGACCCTGATGGCTGAGAACAGCGACAAGGCCATGACCTACGCTGTCAAGGGCATGATCCCCTCTAACACCATCGGCGCCAAGGCTATGACCCGCCTGCACTGCTACAAGGCTGCTGACCATGCCCATGCTGCTCAGAAGCCCGAAGCTGTTGAGATTTGAGTGAGGAGGCAATAGAAGATGTACGAAACCAAACCTTATTTCTACGGCACTGGCCGTCGTAAGCATTCCGTTGCCCGCGTTCGCGTTTACAACGGCACCGGCAAGATGACCATCAATGGCCGCGACATCAACGACTACTTTGGTCTGGAGACCCTGAAGCTGCTCGCCAACAGCCCGCTCGTTCTGACTGAGAACGAGGGCAAGTTCGACGTTGTCGTCAACGTCGTCGGCGGTGGCTGTGCCGGCCAGGCTGGCGCTATCCGCCACGGCCTGTCCCGCGCCCTGCTGCAGTTCAACCCCGAGCTGCGCTCCACCCTGAAGAAGGCTGGCTTCCTGACCCGCGATCCTCGTATGAAGGAACGTAAGAAATACGGTCTCAAAGCAGCTCGTCGCGCTCCGCAGTTCAGCAAGCGATAATCGACTGCTCAGATTATATCAAAATGGTTCAAAAAGCCCGGAAAATCAAGGTTTTCCGGGCTTTTGCTATATCTAAACGGGCTGATATGGTTTGACCAAATTTGGCAAAACGAGAGCCGATTTCATCCAATTTTTAGTGGTCCGCAAGTGGTTAACTGGCCAAAAAGAGGGCAAAAAGAGGGGGAAGTGGTTCCCAAAGTGGTTAACCGAGAGCCGATTTTTGGGGTGCTTTTCAGCCCTCCTTCCCCTCGTTTTTTGGCTGTGGCAGTTTGGCATAGTTTGAGCTAATTTGAATAATTGAATATGAATTTGATACAGCACTCAGTGTAAAATGACTGGGTGCTTTTTTCATTTCAGGAACTCGTATTCCGGCGATAGAAAGAGCCGTCACTTCACTGTTAATTTTGAAGTGGCGGCTTTTTCTATTTCCAGAAACAACAGCAACAATCAGAAATGAGGCGAAGTCATGAACACACAAATCATCGCCATCGCCAACCAGAAAGGCGGCGTTGGCAAAACAACAACCTGTGCGAACTTGGGAATAGGTCTGGCACAGGCCGGAAAGAAAGTGCTTCTGATCGACGGGGACCCGCAAGGAAGCCTGACAATCAGCTTGGGAAATCCGCAACCAGACAAGCTGCCATTTACACTGTCGGATGCAATGGGCAAAATTCTGATGGATCAGCCTATACGCCCCGGAGAAGGTATTCTGCATCATGCAGAAGGCGTTGACCTGATGCCTGCGGATATTCAGCTTTCCGGTATGGAGGTTTCTTTGGTAAACGCCATGAGCCGTGAAACGATTTTACGGCAATATCTGGACACACTGAAGGGACAATATTCCCATATCCTGATTGACTGTCAGCCCTCGTTGGGAATGCTTACGGTCAATGCGCTGGCGGCTGCGAACAGGATCATAATTCCCGTGCAGGCAGAGTATCTGCCCGCCAAAGGGCTGGAACAGCTGCTCTCCACGGTAAACAAGGTAAAGCGGCAAATCAACCCCAAGCTCCAGATTGACGGTATCCTGCTGACGATGGTGGACAGCCGAACCAACTTTGCCAAAGAGATTTCCGCGCTCCTGCGGGAGACCTATGGCAGCAAGATCAAAGTATTCGGCACAGAGATCCCCCATTCTGTCCGGGCAAAGGAAATCAGTGCAGAGGGAAAAAGTATTTTCGCCCATGACCCTGGCGGCAAGGTGGCAGAGGGGTATCGAAATCTGACGAAGGAGGTGTTGAAACTTGAAAAGCAGCGCGAAAAAAATAGAGCTGGCCTCGGTAGATGATCTGTTCTCCACCGAAGAAGGCCGTCAGGATGCAAAGCTGGAAAAGATTCAGGAGATTCCGCTGTCTGAACTGCATCCCTTTAAGAACCACCCATTCAAAGTCAAGGATGACGAAGCCATGATGGAGACCGCTGACAGTATCAAGCAGTATGGCGTTCTGGTTCCGGCGATTGCTCGACCGGACCCGGAGGGCGGTTATGAGCTGGTAGCCGGACACAGGCGGCACAGAGCCAGTGAGCTGGCAGACAAGGAGACCATGCCGGTCATTGTTCGGGATTTGGATGATGATGCCGCCACAATCATTATGGTTGACAGCAATCTGCAACGGGAAAGTCTGCTCCCAAGTGAAAGGGCTTTTGCTTACAAGATGAAGCTGGAGGCTATGAAAAGGCAGGCTGGCAGACCGAGTAAAGAAAATTGTTCCCAAGTTGGGAACGATTTTGGGAAGAAGTCCAGCGAGGTTTTGGCAGAGCAAGTAGGTCAGAGTAAAAACCAGATTTTTCGTTATATCCGTCTGACTGAACTGATTCCTGAATTGATGGATATGGTCGATGAGAAGAAAATCGCCCTGAACCCTGCCTATGAGCTGTCCTTTCTCAAAAAGGAGGAACAGGTAGACCTGTTGGACGCGATGGACAGCGAACAGGCTACCCCTTCTCTTTCTCAAGCCCAGCGGCTCAAGAAATACAGTCAGGAGGGGCATCTGACCCTCGATATGATGCGTGTCATCATGGGTGAGGAAAAGAAAAGCGATCTGGACCGAGTGACATTTACCTCTGACACCTTGCGGAAGTATTTCCCTAAAAGCTATACGCCCCAGCGGATGCAGGAAACCATCATCAAGCTGCTGGAGGCATGGCAGAAAAAGCGTCAGAGAGACCAGGAACGATGAAAGGAGCCGCCTATGATGGATATTTCAGCCCGTGAGCTGAAAGGACACAACATTCTCGCCGTAGAGAGGTTTTGGGATAACACACGCTGGATGATTGAGTTTTCCGTCCTGCGTCCCAGCACAGCTTACGGCAGCCCCGGAGAGGAAATGCGGCTGTTTTTGACCGAGGATGGGTATCAGGCTGCCCTGCAAAGCCAGCAGCGCCGGGAGATCAAGATCAAGCGTTATGCTCGTGTGATTGAGGGACATATCCTCGATTTCAAACCGGGAAAACGCCGCCGCTCATAAACCCATACAACGAAAGGAAAGGAATGACTATGTGTACGGTAAAGGAAATTCAAGAAGCAATCCGGGAAGATTGCAAATCTCAGCATGACATGGAATCAACGGATATTGACCGAGTGATGCAAACACTTCCTTTCGCCCAGGAGGAGCCATTTACAGAGGCGCGTCCTCGAAAGCCGCTGTTTTGGTTCTATGCAAGAAAATTTGAAAAGTGTTGAACACCGCAATTCTTTGGAATGAGGATTGCGGTTTTTTTGTACCAAAAATTCGGAAGGAGTGAGGTCGATGGCCGTTTTTCGCATTGAACGGACCCGTGATTATACCGTGATGAGCAATCATCATTTACGAAATGCCAATTTATCGCTAAAAGCAAAAGGATTGCTTTCCATGATGCTGTCTTTGCCAGAGGACTGGAATTACACCACCCGTGGTCTTGCAAAGATCTGTAAGGAGGGCGTGGATGCCATAGGCGCTGCGTTGCGGGAATTGGAGGCTGCCGGTTACATTGTGCGGCACAAACTGCGTGACAGCCAGGGACGCATTAGTGATACGGAGTATATCCCAGCGGCAGGAACAGCTATGGGAGGGTGTGAGTCAAATCCTTACTCAGCTTTCTAAACTTTCATAACAGGGATAGATACTCCATTTGCGGAGGGAGGAACGGCGTTTCTTCGCCGCACCTTCCTCCGCTTTTTCTTTTTGTCTGTATCCTTGTCTTTTGCCTGTCCGTACCGGATAATATGAGTAGAATAAAAAGTGAAGCAAAGGAGTGAAAACAGATGCTGACCTTTGAAAAAGTGTTGGAGATTTTTGCGGATTACCTGACCGCAGACGAGACCATCGAAGTTTATATCAGCCGTCACGGATGTGTAAGGGTTGAATTTGACCAGGATTTTCACTATTGCTCTGGCGAGGTGTGCCATACTCCCAAGGAACTGTTCAATCTCTTAGCTGATGATTAACGGACTTATGTGGAGATTGAACTGACCAAAGGCAGACGGGAGTTGACGGAAGATGATGAGAGAGAAGCGGATGCCCTGTGCAAACGGTATCTGGAGCGTTGGAGGGAAGAACTGGAATGAAGATTTTGAAATGCTTGCTGATGATTGTAACTGCACCGGTCATTTTGGTGTTGACGCTTTTTGTCTGGCTCTGCATGGGGATGATCTACATATCCGGTCTGGTGCTTGGTCTGCTCAGCACGGTAATTGCTCTGCTTGGCGTGGCTGTGCTGATTACCTATTCCCCGCAGAATGGTGTGATTTTGCTGGTTATGGCATTTTTGATTAGCCCGATGGGGCTGCCGCTGGCTGCGATCTGGCTGCTGGGCAAGGTACAGAGTTTGAAATTTGCAATCCAGGATTGGGTGTATGGGTAAATGATGTGAATATAATTTGGAATGAAAAGTAGCAGGACAATGGGAGATGAGACCCAATGCCCTGCTTCTCTGTTTATTCGGAACGAACTGTAATATATTTTTGTTTTCGACTGTTTGGCTTATCTGGAATAGTCATTTTAAGCTGACCACTTGCCAGTAGAGGATTCAAATATTTTCTTGTAAAATAAGTGAGATTTCGATAACCAATAAACGAGCAAATTTCTTGTTTGCTTTTTTCTGTTATACAAAAATCCAAGACTGCGTGTAGGATGTCCTGTGATTTATCTTGATCACTAACTTGGTCACAATCTTGGTCACTGACTAAGTCTTTCTGACTAAGATGGTAATTCACATTTTTCAAAATAACTCTGAAATCTGTCGCTGTTGAGGAAAATTCAGGCTTATATGCCTCTGTGTATCCAGGCAGCTTTTCAGTTTCACTGACGATTTTGCGCAGACCACTTCCACGGCGTTCCATGTACTTCATGCGGTGGAACAGATCAGCGATCACAGGGTTTCGTCGCATCGAACGAATACTGTAAATATCGTATTCCTGAATTGAGCCGCCGCCAAACATACCGCCCGGAGATGTGATTTCCACCCGATCATCAAACATATCAATGTGGACTTCGCTGCCAAGCACAATATAATCACGATGGATGAGAGCGTTGACAAGAGCCTCTGTTACAGCTCGTTCAGCATAATCCGGCTTGTCTACCCGATACTGAGCTTCTTTGACAAAACGGACTTTGGAATTATTGCGAATAAATTCACTGCCGCTTTTCAGTAAATAAATCAAATTCCCCTCGTATTCCTTATCGTCCAGCGCATCATCAAAGATAGAGCCTTTTTCCAAGCCATTCCACCGGGTACAGAATATACGGGAGTTATAAACTGTGTGCTGATCGGTCATGAGCTTTCCGGCATTGGTCAGGAACCCATTTTTGTCAGCCAAACCGAATGAGACATAATCGGATGGCTCGAAGCGGAGGCCGGTTCGTTCCAGATAGGTTGCCTCCAGGAGTGTGAAGCTGTAATCCTTTTTCACAGCTTCTGTTGTTAAGGTGTCAAAGGACTGATTGGTTCCCTTTAAGATCAGTTCATTCACAATGTAATCCGGTGCAATTACGCTTTCATTTCCAACACGGATGTATGCTTCCATTACTCCGTCTGCCTTGTAATAGTATGGGGTGCTGCGGCCAGGAGAAACCTCCAGAGCCAACAGGTTTTTACCATCTTCCTGCAATGGCTTTAAGATAAACTGCGGTAATGGTGTGATACGTTCTTTGATTAAGCGGCTGATCGCTTCAGCATCCTTTTGAACATCGGACAAGCCGATAGGCTCCCGGTCATCAGAGACTCCGAAAAACAGAGTGCCGCCGATCCCATTGGAAAAGGCACTGACACTTTTTAACCAGCTTTTTGGCTTTTTTGTTTCGAGAGCAACTTTGAAATCACATTCCGTTGCTTCGGCAATGAGCTGTTCTATCATAAAATCCCTCCTTTGAGGTTGTAGAATGTTCTTTTTTATTATACCCAGCGGAGAAAGTTATTGCAACGATAGAAGCAAAGAGTTCAGCGAAAAAATATTTATGAGAGGAGGGCCTTCTATTATGGCAACTACAAGAATCATGCCGCTTCATGTTGGCAAGGGTCGCACAGAAAGTCGGGCAATCAGTGATATCATCGACTATGTAGCAAATCCACAGAAAACAGATAACGGCAAGCTCATTACCGGCTATGCGTGTGACAGCCGGACTGCGGATGCAGAGTTCCTTCTGGCGAAGCGGCAGTATATCGCCGCCACCGGGCGGGTGCGCGGGGCGGACGATGTGATCGCTTACCATGTGCGCCAGTCATTCAAACCCGGTGAAATCACGCCGGAAGAAGCCAACCGTCTGGGTGTAGAATTTGCCAAGCGGTTTACCAAGGGCAATCATGCCTTTGTGGTCTGCACCCACATAGACAAGTCGCACATTCATAATCACATTATCTGGTCATCGGTCAGCTTAGAATATGACCGGAAATTCCGAAACTTTTGGGGCAGCACCAAGGCGGTTCGCCGGTTAAGTGATACCATCTGCATTGAAAACGGACTGTCCATTGTAGAGAATTCGAAACTTCACGGAAAAAGCTATAACAAGTGGCTGGGAGATCAGGCAAAGCCCTCTCACCGAGAGCTGCTTCGTGTGGCAATTGACAACGCATTATCACAAAGTCCTGCTGACTTTGAAGAACTGCTGAAACTGTTGCAAGAGTATGGTTGTGAAGTCTCAAAGCGCGGAAAATCGTATCGACTGAAGCTCTCTGGTTGGGAGAAAGCCGCCCGCATGGACAGTCTGGGCGAAGGATATGGATTGGAAGATTTGCGGGCAGTTCTCTTAGGGAAGAAAGCACATACCCCGCGAAAGAAAACAGTCACACAGGCAGAGCCGCCGAAGGTCAATCTGCTGGTGGACATTCAGGCAAAATTGCAGGCAGGAAAAGGTGCTGGCTATGCTCGATGGGCTAAGGTGTTCAACCTCAAGCAGATGGCGCAGACCATGAATTACCTGTCAGAGCACAACCTGCTGGAGTATGCGGTTTTGGAAGAAAAGGCTGCGGCTGCCACGGCACATCACAATGAGCTTTCGGCGCAGATCAAAGCGGCTGAAAAGCGCATGGCAGAGATCGCTGTTCTGCGTACTCACATCGTAAATTATGCAAAGACCCGTGAGGTCTATGTGGCATACCGCAAGGCGGGTTACTCTAAGAAATTCAGGGAAGAACATGAGAAAGAAATTCTGCTCCACCAGGCTGCTAAGAATGCCTTTGATGAGATGGGCGTCAAGAAGCTGCCCAAGGTCAAAGAGTTGCAGACAGAGTATGCGAAATTGCTGGAAGAAAAGAAAAAGACCTATGCCGAGTACCGGCGTTCCCGTGAAGAAATGCGAGAGCTTTTAACGGCAAAGGCCAATGTGGATCGGGTCCTGAAAATGGAGGTAGAACAGGATGTTGAAAAAGAAAAAGACCACGGCCAGCGGTAAGCTGGTCCTGGTCAAAAGCGTTCGCAGAACGCGCAGCCACAGAATGAAATTCTGTGTTCAAAGGGGCTTGGGGGCGCTGCCCTCAACAAGCAAGCGGAGAGGAAAATCACGGAGGGATTTTCTTCTCTGCGGGCCTGTGTGTATTAACACAGGCATTGCTTGCCGGTTTCTCGTACCCCGTATTTATGCCCTTTCGGGCGGTATTTCTTCAAACGAGAAAAGAGGACGCTTACACATCCTCCTTCTCATCATCCGCAACTTTTAATTTGATGGCCCCGTCAATGACACCTTCCACAATGGGCAGATACTTCTCCGGGCAAAGCTGTAATTTGTGGCTTGTCCGCTGGCGCTGCTCACTGTCCTCCCGAAGCAGCTCTGGGTTGAAGTAGCGTTCTGCGGGCAGCTTGCAAATGCGGATGAGCTGCATCACAACCGGCACGCTTGGTATTGTGCCGCACAGCTCAATATTTGCAAGATAGCGCGGGTCGATGCCGACATTTTCGGCCAGCTCCCGGCGGGACATTTTCACAGCTTCATGCGCCTGCTGAACATCTGCTCCGAAGGTTTCAAATCCAGGGTAATCTTTTGCATTCGGCATATCACATCACCCTATTACATTCTATTGTTCATAGGATGCACTGGGGATGATGTGATATATGCTTCATCTTCATTTTATAATTCGCATATAAGGATTTGTTTTTCCTCTCTAAAGAAGTTATAATTGTTTTAGACAATCGAGAGAGGAGTTTTTTATGAGCGGTACTTTTGCATTTCATAACATATATACAACAAAAAATGAAGTCGAGAATATTCAAACGGTGTTGCATGAAGGAAACGAGTCAGGCGAAGGAACGATGCGGCGTTTTGAGGTGGCTCCTGGCATTCAAATTACCTATAACGATTTGAAAATGGACTCCTGTTTCCGCCCCATCCGATTTGAAAAAGACTTTTTGCAGATCAATCATTGTCTTGAGGGCTGCTATGAATGTGAACTGGAAGGTGGCTCAGTCAGCTTTTTAGGCGAAGGCGATCTTTGCGTGGATTACCTCTCCAAAGATAGACAGGTGTTCCTTGGCTCCCGTATCCCTCTGAAAAAATACCGAGGCATCACCGTACTGCTGGAAATGGAAACCGCGCAGCAAACCTTGGATCAGGGCTTTCAACAAGCTCATATCAGTTTGGAACAGATAAAAGAACGCCTGTGTTCAGATGGACGTTCCCTTATCATCAAATCCAAGCACGAAATCGAGCATATTTTCAGCGAGCTTTACTCGGTGGACGAGCGTATCCAGGTTCCGTACTTTTGGATCAAGGTCATCGAATTGCTGCTGTTTTTAAGTCTCCTGGATGGCAGCGCAGTTTGTCGGCCGCAGCAGTTTTCTGCGGACATCTCCAAACGGACACAGGAGGTTTACCAGTACATTATAGAAAATCCCTTTACCAAAGATACCATTCAGGATTTGGCCTGTATGTTCGGACTGGCAGAGTCCAGCTTGAAAAGATGTTTCAAATCTATTGCCGGGGCATCCATTGGCACCTTTATCAAGACGAAACGCATGGAGGCCGCTGCTGAATTGTTGGTTTCGGAGTCGGCTTTGAGCATCGGAGAGATTGGAAGTGTGGCGGGATATGAAAATCAAAGTAAATTTTCTGCCGCTTTCAAATCCGTTATGGGTGTAACGCCGCAGGCGTATCGACACAAATACTGCTGACCTGATTGGAGCAAAATCCGACCTATTCGGTTATAGAATGTACCACTCTGGTATGCTATCATTATTGATGTGCCAATGGTGAGTACGCTGTGGAGCAGCCGCTGAACCGCGGCTGCTTTTTTTGACCACTGGTTAGAGTGAGCTAACTAAAGTTTGGAGGGATGTACTATGCGGATTGCGGGAGGGACCGCAAAAAGAATTACCAAACGCATCATCAATTTTATTTTTGTTATTTGGGGCGTCGTTACACTCAGCTTCTGCCTGCAAGTTTTTACTGGGACCGATCCGGCAGAGATGATTGTCCGTAAGGTCAATGTCTTTGCAACAGAGGAACAGATCCAGGCGGTGCGAGAGGAGTTGGGACTGGACGCTCCTTTTCTGGAACGCTATGCAGACTACATCAAGGGTGTTCTGACCGGCGACCTTGGAACCGCAATCACGAACCGCCAGCCGGTCATCGAAAATATCAAGGACGCCCTCCCTGTGACTTGTATGCTGGTAGTTATGGCAATGGCTTGGGTCATCATCTTCACGGTATTGATAGCCGCCATCTCTGTCATACGAAAAGGCGGGATTTTCGATAATGTCATGCGGATTATCTGCATCATTGGGATCTGTGTGCCGAGCTTTTGGCTGGCGCTGATCCTGCTGACCGCCTTTGCGGTTCAAATTCCCATTTTCAGTGTGATCTCGGACGGCAGTTTCAAATCTTTGATTTTGCCATCGGCAGCAATGGCGTTCCCTATTATCTGTATTGCGGCCAGGGTGCTGCGGGCGGCAGTGCTGAATGAACTCAAAAGTGACTATGTGACCTATGCCAGAGCAAGAGGGTTTTCTAATGCACAAATCGTTTATGGCGAGGTGCTACGAAATGCCCTCCCCGCAGCCATCACACTTTTCGCCCAATACTGTGCTGCTCTTTTTGGGACTTCGGCACTGGTAGAGAGCGTTTTCTCCATCCAGGGACTTGGCATTTACCTGATGGATTCCTGCGAGAGTATGGACATCTATGGGATTTCCGGTTCCATCCTGGTGTGCGGCGTGTTGTTCGTCCTGTTCAACACCCTGGCAGATTTGCTTTCGAGTGCTATCTGCCCTGCGTATAGGAGGAAAGCGGTATGAAACGAAAAGGGCAAATTATTATTGGGCTGGCTCTGATCCTGATTTTTATTCTTATGGCACTGGCGGCCCCGGTGTTGGCTCCCAATGATCCGAATGCCACAAACCTTGCGCTGAAGAACGCTCCGCCTTCTGCGGAGTATCCACTTGGCTGTGACCAAATGGGCCGTTGCGAACTATCAAGACTTCTCTATGGAGCAAGGTACTCTATGGGGCTGACCATTCCGGTACTGATCGTACTGGCCGCCTTCGCGCTGTTCGTGGGATGCTATTCCAGTTATAAAGGCGGCTTGCTGGATGAAGTCATGCGGATACTTTGTGACATCCTTATGGCCTTTCCACTCATCGTCATTGCGATGGCGTTGGTGTCGGCGGTGGATAATTCTGTGGCAAGTGTCATTATTGCCATCGGGATTTCTATGTTAGCGTGGTTTCTGCGGATGGTACGCTCCTATGCAAAGACTGAGTGCGGAAAGGAATACATTGAGGCGGCCCGGATCGCCGGTGCCTCTGGCCTTCGCATTGTGCTTCGCCACCTGATCCCAAATGTGTTCCCGCAGTTTGTGGTGTACTTCACCACTGGGATTGCAACAGCGATCATGTCGGTGTCCAGTTTTGCTTTCTTGGGCGTGGGGCTGATCGCCGGAACCCCGGAATGGGGTGCGATGCTCAATGAGGCCCGAAACAGTGTCTACTCAAACCCTGCGCTCCTGATTTATCCGGGCATCTGCCTTATCGTCTGCTGCGCGGGCTTCAACCTGCTGGGCGAGGGCCTGCGGGATGCCATTGGGAAGGAGGATGATATTTGTGTTGCTTGAGGTCAAAGATCTGAATATCTCTTTAACTTCCGAGAAAAGCGTAGCTGAACATATATCATTTCGGTTAGGCCAGGGAGAAATGCTCTCCATCGTTGGCAGCTCCGGCGCGGGAAAGACCACTATCTGCAAAGCAATTATGGGACTGCTGGGGAACGCTTACCGCGCTGATGGCGAAATCCTGTTCCAAGGAGAAGATTTGCTCGACCTGCCGGAACGAAAGCGACAGACCATCTATGGGAAAGAAATCTGCCTGATTATGCAGAACCCCATGACCGCCTTTAACCCATCCATCCGAGTAGGGCGTCAGATGGAAAAGACCTATTTGCTCCATCATGGAAAAACGCCGAGGCAGGAAATGCAGCGCCTGTTTGCCGCCATTTTGCAAAAGCTGGGGCTGGAAGATACCCAGCGGATTTTGAACAGTTATCCCTTCACACTGTCTGGCGGAATGCTCCAGCGGCTGATGATCGCGGCGGCGCTGATGTGCCAGCCCGCCCTTTTAGTAGCGGATGAAGCGACCACCGCCATTGATGCCTGCAACCGGATCGGGCTGATGCGGGAACTGAAAAGTTTTTGCAAGGATGGAATGTCTGTGCTGTTCGTGACCCATGACCTGCGCTCTGCCTCGGTGTCCGACCGCATTCTTGTGATGGATCGCGGACAGATTGTCGAACAGGGCAAGACAGAGCAGATACTAAACACCCCTAAAGAGGACTATACAAAATATCTGTTGAACGCCTGCCGGTTGGAAAGGAGGGAGATGTCTTGATTGAACTGAAAGAGGTTAGTTGTTCTTTTTCTGACGGCTTTGGCGGAAAAGGACTGTTTACTGCTGTGTCCCCATTGAGCGCCCATTTCAGTGATGGAGGCCGGTATGCAATCGTTGGAGAGTCCGGTTCGGGCAAAACAACGCTGGCGCGGATGATTGCGGGATTGCAGCGGCCAAGCGGCGGTTCCGTGTTTGTAGATGGCGCACCTGTCTATGGGCGGAAACGAGCCGGGAAAGAACATTTCAGGAAGGTGCAGATTATTCAGCAGAACTCCGCATCTGCCCTGGACCCCAAGATCCCGGTGGGGAAATCCATAGAGGAAGGCAGATGCCTTCTTTTCTCGTGACCTGCCCTACTGCGATGTAGAGCAGACAGTGTACGGCTTTGATCTGGATCATGCCAATCAAATCTTGGATGAGGCTGGCTATGTAGATACCGATGGGGATGGTATTCGTGAGAAGGATGGTGTGAAGCTGTCCGCCGCTTTCCTGTATCAAACCGGCACCGCCTCCGATGACAACATGGTTGTCTACATCTGCGACCAGGCCAGCAAAATCGGTATTGAGCTGACCCCGCAATCCGCACAAATGATGGATTGGTATGCCATGATCCAGAGCGGTGACTATGGCCTGACCATCTTCAAGACCCAGGGTGGCTACTATGACCCGGCTATGGTCATTACCAACATCAACCCGTCTACCTCTATGGACCCCATCCTCATGCAGATTGGGGCGTCCCAGCCGGAGCTGGCGGCACTGGTAGACGAACTGGACTCTGCTACTGATGAGGCCCGTATTCAGGAAATTTACAACACCATCCTGACTACTATGGCAGACCAGTGCCTGACTACGCCGCTGATCTATACCCGGCAGCTTGCCATTTACAGCGATGCGGTAGCAAGTTATACCTTCCCCACCGATGCCAGCTTTACTTCCGTTCAGAATATCCATCTGAATTAAGCCATTCAAATTAACTGATAAAAGGAGCAGGCCCATCCATTCGGCCTGCTCCTTTCGCTTGGCCTGATTGGAGTATAACATACCCGATAGGTCGTAGACGATGCCAAACAAAAGAAGTACACTTAAATCAAAGGTTAGCAACAGCTAATCAAAGAATTGATAAGGAGGTCTTGTATCCATGAAACAAAAATCCGGCGGGATCAAACGGTTGATGGAGTTCACGGGAAAACACCGTGGGCTGCTCACTGTTTCCCGCATCCTATCCGGCATCAGTTCGGTCTTTATCCTTGGACCGTTCCTCTGCGTTTACTTTGCAGCGCGTGACTTGGTGGGCGTATTTGCCGGGACGCCGTTAGACACGAACAGCCTTGTCCGCTGGGGCCTGCTTGCCCTGGGACTGGAATTGATCGGTCTGGTCCTTTACTTTTCGGCGCTGCTCTGCTCTCATGTAGTGGCATTTCACACGGAGAAAACCCTAAAGATGGCAGCGTTGAAACATTTGGCGAAGATGCCGATGGGGTACTTTGACGCAAATCCCAGCGGAAAACTGCGGAAGATCATCGACGATAACAGTTTTCAGACCGAGACTTTTATCGCTCACCAGCTCCCCGACTTGGTGGGAGCGCAGGTCACGATGATCGTGAGTTCAGAAAGCCAAATTCGTCTTGGCAAAGCTGAAAAAGAAGAACGTATCGGCGATCAAGCGCTCTGAGCTTTTTCAGATGTGCCGGGGAAAGTTTTTCAAGAAAACGGAGGAGATTTTTCCGACGCTGGAACTGCTGGAGGGGCATGGATACATCCGGCTGGAAGAACCGGAACGCCAGTCGGTGGGCAGACCAGCCGATGTGAAAATCATCGTGAACCCCGCAGCATGAGGCCGGAAATTTCTGCATTTATTGCATTTCCTGCACAGAGTTGCACTCTGGTATCGCACCACCGTCCCCATCGAAAAATCCGCAGATTTGGAGATGGATGGTTCGGGAGAATCCGGTGGATTTTCCCGAACCATGGCCGGCAGGATTGCTTGCAGAAGCAAGGATGCCGGACACACCTGGTTTGCTGTGTGGATAGCACACGCAAGCCAGGGAGGCTCCCGCAGGAGCCGCATCCCCCTCGGAGAGCCCACGATACTTTGCAGCCGCAGGATGAAAGTATCATAGTGGGTTATTACACTTCCGCAGGAAGTGCGCCCCGGCCCGAAGGCCGTACAAATGTGAAAGGATCTCTATGGCGAGAAACGACGGGATTGACCGTACCAGCGCAAGAAACGTAAATCTGACTGCCGCTAATATTGGAAATGCCCAGCGACACAATGAACGAGAAAAAGAATCCTATACCAACTCAGATATTATACCAGAACGCACCCCTCAGAACATCCATTTTAAGAAGCCTACCGCTGGATATGCAGAGATGTTTGCTCAGATGGAGAAGGATGGTGTAATCTCCACTCGTGGTCTGAAATCAGACGCCAACCTTTACGGAGAATTGATCTTTGATGTAAACTCCGCCTACTTCTATAACCATGGTGGCTATGAGTTTGCCAAGCAATTTTATGAGGACGCTTACAAAGCTGCCATAGAGATCGTGGGCGGCGAACAGTATATTCTCTCCGCTGTTATGCACGCCGATGAGCGTAACCGGGCCATGTCCGAAGCACTGGGACAGGATGTATTACATTATCATCTCCATGTGGTCTATATTCCAGTCGTGGAAAAGCAGATCCTGTGGTCCAAAAGGTGCAAAGACAAATCACTTGTGGGAACCGTCAAGGAAACCATTATGCAGGTGAGCAGCAGCAAAAAATGGCTGTCCAAACCGGCATTGGACGAACAGGGAGCGCCCATTCTCCAGAAGAATGGCAGGCCGGTACTGCGGAAAGAAGTTCTATATCCAGGATCGCAAGCAACGGTGTACAAGGGGCTACAAGCGGTATAAAGAAACAAGTGGTTTGATAGAGTGGAAAGAGTGTCAGATTTTCCACTCTATCTTTACATAGTCGCTGGTTGCGCTGATTGAAGAAATCAGGCCGTCAGCGGCTTTTCGTTTGTCCTCAAAGCTGATATTCTCCCAATCGTCCAGATACCCGGACAGCAATTCAATCTGCTGGGAGGACAGCGTTTCAACGGACAAGTCAGCTATCGCCTTGGACAGCGTTTTGCGGCGGTTGTCCAAATCCTCGATTTTCTTGTTGGCGTAGGCCAGCAAGGTGGCGTTGGCCCCGGTCAGCGTATCAAGCAGTTTTTCAATCTCGGCCTCTACCTGTGCAAGCTCCACCTGATAGGCGGTAATCTTCGGGTTTGCCTTTTCCTCGCCGCCCCGCAACAGCTTGAACTCCCGGAACTTTTCTCCCATAGCGGTAAAAATGAACTGCTCAAACTCCGTCTTGCGGAGAGTACCGCACCCCGGACAGCCCTTGTGGTCGGCCCGCTTGGAACAACGGAGGTATTCATAGCCAGAGGGATTGTGGGTCGTTTTAAGTGCGTACCCGCATTTCCCGCACTTGATTTTCCCGGCCAGCCAAGTGTTGCGGGCCTTGCGGCCATTCTGGAAGGTGATGTTTGTCATCAACTTCTTACGACACCTCAGCCAAACATCAGCAGATACAAAGCCTTCATGGGGCGCAATCACAAGGATCTGGTCTTTCAGGCTCTTGTCCTTGTCTTCCTTCACATCCCGGCCTTGATAGAGGTAGCAGCCATTTGTCCCGGCGAAGTCGGCGGCGTCATTGACTACCACCGTACCCTGACTTTTGAAAAACTCGTACATTTCCAAGTCAGCCTGTGCATAGACGGGGTTGCGTAAAAGCTGGGATAAGTAGGAACGGGTCAATGACTTCCCATATACTTTGATACCCCGTTCCTCAAAATACCGGGTAATATCTCCAAAGGAAGTCTCGGGCTCGGCGTACATTTCAAACATCAGGCGTACATGGCTTGCGGCTATGGGGTCGGCTACCATCATCTTTGTGCGGATATTCTCTACCACCGTCGGCTCCAAGTCGAAGCCATAGGGAGCTTGACCGCTCATGTGAAAGCCTTTCAGGCACCGGGAGTAATAAGCGTCTGTGACACGCTTCTGAATTGTTTCCCGTTCAAGCTGGGCGAATACGATACAGATATTCAGCATGGCCCGGCCCATGGGGGTCGAGGTATCGAACTTCTCTGTGGAAGAAACAAACTCCACATCGTATTCCTGAAATAGCTCCATCATATTCGCAAAGTCCAAAATGGAGCGGCTTATTCTGTCCAGTTTGTAGACAACTACCCGGCGAACCTTGCCCTTGCGTATCTCACCAAGGAGCTTTTGAAACTCGGGCCTGTCGGTATTCTTGCCGGAATAACCCTTGTCTTTGAAAACCCGGCAACTGCCGCCTTTCAACTCATACTTGCAGAAATCAATCTGGCTCTCAATGCTGATACTGTCCTTGCGGTCTACGGATTGTCTTGCATAAATTACATCTTCTCTGATATTCATGTTGGGCTCCTTTCCTGTGGAATGGAGCTACCAACCTACAAGTATATTATACCATTGATAGCCCCGAAGGACAATGTTGCTGATTTTCCTGATTTCATGTAGAACAACGATACCCGACATTTCGGGAAGCATAATATCCAGAACAATTATATCCAGTTCTTTTTCACGGAATATTTTTAGTGCCTCACTACCAGTAAAAGCGGAAAAGAGCGTATGCCCTGCCTCTTTCATATATTCGCATATCGCCTTGTTTGTCCCTTGATTATCTTCAACAATCAAAATTTTCGCCATTAAGAACACCTCCCATATTTGAATAGAATACCAGCACTATGTTGTGCCAATATGAAGTTCCCAAGAAAAATTATATATTCTCCTTTGCACCCCCGCAAGTATGTGAATGGACAATAAAATACTACAAGAATATAAAATTGTATTTCGTTCTCATAATTTAACCCGAAATGTAGAATAATGTAGGGGTGATATGAGAATGTACCAAGACACCAGACGGCTTGACTTCCACGCATTAGGCCGGGAGATCAAGCGCAAGAGAGAGGCGAAAGGCTGGACGCAGGAATACCTTGCACAGCTCGTAGACCGCACCCCTCGTTCCATCATGTATTTTGAGAACCGAGGCCAGCATCCGAGCCTGAACACCTTTTACCAAATCGTCACCCTGCTGGACATTTCCGTAGACCAATTCTTTTATCCTGACAGGCAAAATAGCGAAAGCGATTGCCGCCAGCATATTGATAGAATGCTCAACTCAATGGATGAAAAGGAATTGACGGTCATGGAGGCCACAGCAGAGGGACTACAAAAAGCCAGAGAAACGGAGGTCAAGTAAAAAGGGCCTTCGTTTTTCTCGTTTTTAGGGGACTTTTTTGGGGCGCCGCTAAATGGCAAGCAATGCTTCTGTGGCCACAGAAGCTATTTTCACAAGCCCGGCCTTGCGGCCCGTCTGTGAAAATCTGCTTGTTGGGGAGCCTCCCCAAACCCGGCGCTTCGGGCCAAGTTGGCCCGAAGTGTCAGCGTCGCTTTGCTCCTTATGCGTCACAGTCCCTAACGCTCCTGTTCCTTCTTTCTGCCCGGCTCCGAGTAGCCCAGCAGATAGTCAATGTTGGCCTTGATGGTCGTGACCTCCTGCATATCAGCTTTGGCTTTGCGGTACTCGGCGTAGAGCTTCTTTTTCTGTTCGGCCAGCTTGCGGCCTTCCTCTTTGAGCGTGTCCATCTTGGGGAGCTTGGCCCCGCCGAGAATGGCTTTGAAGTCGGCACAGGCCGCCCGGTAAAGTTCAATATCCGCCTCATGCTCCGCAAGAAACTTTTTACTGTATTTGCTGGCCTTGTACTTTTCAAAGACAGGCCTGGTCTTGGCATACTGCACCGTTGCCGCCTTTAATTCCATGTTGGTATGGAGGGCCGCTTCGGTGCTTTTGATTTGGTCAGACAGCTTGTGAAAACGCTCCGTGGCCGCTGTGGCTTTCTGCTCCAACTGCTCATAATCCGTCAGGCCGTTGTCCTGCAAATAAGCAAGGGCGGCGGCCATCTGTTTCAGATTGAACACCTTGGCCCACCGCTCATAGCCGGGGCCTTTTCCTTGGAGCCGGGATTGAATGTCGATAGCCAGACTGATTTTTGGGCGAGGCTGACCGGGCCGTTGGCGGGAGCCTGACAAGGCGACCCGTATGTCCGCTTCGTTGTAACCTTCCCCGAGAGTAGCAGAGCGCAAGCGGGTAAACCGCTCCTGACCGGGAGCTCGAAAACTGATGCCCCCTCGTTGCTGTTTGACCTCATAGCCCGCCTGCTCCATCAGGGAGAGGAACGCCGGGAAGTCAGCGGGCTTCTTGGTAAGAGCGGTATCAATGGCGGCCCGCAGTCTGTCCTGATAGGTCAGCGGCTTTTTCTGTCCGGCCTGCCACTCCCCGTAATTGCGAAACTTGCCCTTGCTTCGGGGCTTTGGATTTTCAACGATAGAAAGCCCGTTTTCCAGACACAGACGGTCAGAGAGCCGCCGCAAGGCGAAGGACGAACCCCAGAAGTTGCGAAACTTCCGGGTACAGTCAAGGGTAGTAGAATTGTAGTAAATGTGTGAGTGGATATGCTGCTTGTCCGTGTGGGTCGTAACAATGAAAGCGTGTCGGCCCTTCGTCCACCGCATAGCCAGCTCATAGCTTATCCGATTTGCTTCTTCTGGCGTAATCTCTCCGGGATAGAAGGATTGACGGATCTGATAGCATAGCACATCAGAACCCTTCTTTTGTTCCCGGCCTGTCATGGCCTTGTAGCTGGCCTTTGCCAAAAGAAACTCAGCGGCTACCGTGGCCGGGTCGCACTCATAGGAAGATATGTATTTCCCGTCCTCCGTCTTTTCAGGATTTTTCCCATAGTCCAGACAATCACGAATAGCCTCGGCTATACTTTCTCCTTCGTTGGCGTGGCGTTGCAGCAAGGCAGTTGTTGCCAGAGAAAATCCCTCCCTTCATAGAAAACGGCGGCCATGCAAGGCCGCCGTCTATATTACTTCGGGACAACTTGGCCCGAAGCGATCAGCTTGTGATGAATTGTCGCAGAGACAGGTTTAAGCTGTTCAGCCCCGTAATAACAGCGCCCGCCACCGTCTGCAAGCCGAAGGGCGAAAGCAGGAACGCAATTCCCAGATAAATGACACCGCCCACCGGGTAACTGATGAAGAACAGCCCCATACCCCATGCGCCGAGGCCGCAGCCGATAGCCATACCGTCAAGGGTGGTGGCCGTGATGTTCAGCCGCTTGGCTACGGCAATATCGTTCTTCACATCCTCGTCTACCTCGTCACCGCAGACCACAAGCACATGAGAGCGGCGCAGCATATCCCGGCGCATATCAATTCCGTTTTTGTGTTCCTCCGGGATAGCGTCGTTGATGAACAGCGGCAGATAAAGAATAGGGCAAATAGGAGAAAAGCCCGCTTCGTATGCCATGCGGCAATAGCGGGCGGCCAGCTCCATATCGGTATCAGGGTCACCGCACCATGCGGCGGTAATATACGCTAAAGGTCTTTTCATGGTTTTGTACCTCCGTTTCTACATATTAAAAAGGAGCCAGACAGAGGAGCCCAACCCCTCCGCCCCTTCCCGTGGGAAGGGGAACGGCTCAAAGGAATATATATCCCCGTCGCTTGCCGCCTGAAAGCATAACCGGGAGAAATCCGTCAAGGGTGCCTTTGGCACCGCCCATGGCGGCTTTGGCCCTTGACTGATTTTCCCGGATATGCTACCCGAAAACCGGCGACGGGGAATATTTAATATCCTTTGAGCTTCGGGGTGCGGGGCAGAGCCCCGCATACTGCCTCGGGCCAAGTTGACCCGAAGAAGCGTTACTTTTCCTGCTGGGCGGCCTTTTTCTCCGGCTTTGCCACTTCCTTCTGCTGGCCCTTCCAGTCATCCAACAGCTTGATAATCTGGTCTTTCATTTCCCTCGGAGTGGTTTCCTTCCCGAAGTATTTGCCCAGTTCTGCACCAGTTAAAATCACTTTGTCTACCTCCTTTTTATCCTCCATCATAATTCCGTCGATCACATCGCCATTCAGAACGCCCTTCTGGTCAAGCTCCCTCATGCGCTGGGCCTGTGAGAGCGAAGGGGCCGACTGCTGGCCTTCAATGGCAACGGCGATATACCTCTGATTTTTGGGCTTGATATAAGCCAGCTCCACCGCCGGGGTAAATTTGATTTGCCCGGCGTCCATCATTTTCTGCAAATCAGGAACAAGGTCATTGAGCTTGATATACCGCTGTACCTGTTTGACAGTCATTTTGTTGCGCTCGGCTACGATCTCATTGGAGCGCCGCCCGGCGTCCTTCGGGTCAAGTTGGCCCGAAGTGACCTCCTTGGCTCCTTGGTGCTTGATGGCCTCCAACTGCATTTTCAGGGCCTTGGCCCGTTCACTCGGCAGGATATTTTCACGCTGGTTGGTATTGTCCTCCACCATCTGCGTGATGGCCTGTTCGTCTGTCAGGTCACGGACGATACAAGGCATATCCACGAAGCCCGCAAGTTCGCTGGCTTTCTGGCGGCGGTGGCCCGACACGATTTCATACCCGCCGTCCTCACGGGGACGGACGATGGCAGGCTGGGTCACGCCCTTATCCCGGACGCTGGACACCATAGCCTTCATTTCCTCGTCATTACGGACTTGGAATGGATGATTTTTGAAGGCGTGGAGCTCGGACAGCTTGATATAAACAATCTGTTCCTCCTTGCCTGGGCGTGGAGCCTCGGCGGGAGCCGCAGGTGTTTCAGCCTGAACGGGAGTCTTTACCTCGGGCGTAGCCTTGGCGGGCTTGGGAGCCTTGGGGGCTTTCTCCGGTTTCTTGGCGGGAGCGGTTTTCTGCGCCGCCTTGCCTTTCTTGCTGGGAGCCTCTTTCTGTCCGGGAGAAGCAGTTTTTTCCTTGTCTGCCTTGGGTGGACGGCCCCGGCGTTTCGGGGACTGGGGGTGTTCCTCCTGCTTGGCCCCAGCCTCCTTGGAAGGAGCGGGAGAAGCCGCCTTTTCCGGGGCTTTTGCCTCCTGCTGGGCGGCGGCCCGCTCCGTGGCCTTCTTCTCGGCCATAATTTCAGAGAAGTTAAAGACCGACACGCTGGCGGCCTTTTGCTCTTTGGGAGCGTCTGCGGCCTTGTCCTGTGAAACTGGAGCCTCCTGTGCGGGAGCTTCGGCCTTATCCGGGGCGGGAACCTCGGGAGCGGGCTGTTCCTGCTTGGGAACCTGTGCGGCTGCTTCGGGCTGGGCCGGGGCAGGGCCAGAGCCCGGCCCCGTTGCGTCAGTTACGATTTTTGCTTTTTCATCGGCCATTCGCATTTCCTCCTTCTTATTTGATGGCATGAAAAAAGGGCCTGACTTGTTGCAGTCGAGCCCCGCTTGTAGGGATACCTCCTTCCTCTGCCCATGAAAAAACCGCCCTGTGTCTCATTAGGCGGTAATTTCAGTAGGTTGGCAGTCCATATTTGGTTGTTTTATTGTGTATCCCTTTGTCCACCGACGCAAGGAATCCAAGCTGCAAAAGGCTTTGGAAGCAGCGATGAAAATGATAACCAAGTTGAAAGCAAAGGTCGCCGCACTGACGGCAGAGCTGGCAGAGTACAAGTCCGTTCGGGGGCAGCTCAGCACCGCAGGTTTAGAGCAGCAAAATGAACTTTTACGGAATAAACTCCATCGTTACGAAACGGTGATAAAACGAAATGGCCTGTGGAATTTGTTCCGACCCAGCAGAAAACCGGATTACAAACGGCAGGAAGAACGTTAAGATAACGGGCCAGTTTTTTCTAAGAAGCTGGCCCGTTTTCAAATTATCTTAACTTGAGAAAATCATTTGTTTATGATATACTGAAATATATTCAGAGTTCGCTGATTTTGAATCGCCAAAAGTAGAATTTTTAGTCTGAATGGACGGGGGTAAAAATGGCCGTAAGTTATAAAAAATTATGGAAATTATTGATTGATCGAGATATGAAGAAAAAGGACTTATGTGCTGCCGCTGGTGTTAGCCATGCTTCCATGGCTAAGCTGGGTAAGAACGAAAATGTTACAACGGATGTGTTGGTAAAAATATGTACAGCACTGAACTGTGATATCGGAGATATCATGGAATTAGCACCAGAGAACACGAAATGAAGGGGGTGTGGGCATTGGCCGAACAAGCGCTGAAACAGGCTATTGTCGTTCCGGCAAAACCTATTTTGAAATGGGCTGGAGGCAAAACACAAATGTTAGGGGATTTGCTTCCGAAAGTGCCGTCCTCCTATGGAAGATATATAGAACCATTTTTGGGTGGAGGTGCAATGTTTTTTGCCCTTCAACCTGAACAGGCTGTCATTGCGGATAGCAACCCTGAGCTCATAAATTTATATCGCCAAGTTGCAAACCATGTTGACGATGTGGTTTGTCAATTAAAAAAATATGAGAATACACAAGAAATGTTCTATACGGTCCGGGGACAAGACTGGACAATGTTGCCTGAAGCTGAAGCAGCAGCACGAACAATTTTCTTAAATAAGACATGCTTTAATGGTTTGTATCGTGTCAATAAAAAAGGACGGTTTAACGTTCCTTTTGGAAAATACAAAAACCCCAAAATTTGTGATGAAGAGGGATTGAAAGCTGCATCTGCTGCATTGAAGAAGGCAGAAATTGTATGTGGTGATTATCTTCTTGTCCTGGAGCACTATGCGCAACCAGGAGACTTCGTGTTTCTTGATCCGCCTTATTTGCCTATTTCTGAATATTCGGATTTCAAAAGATACACTAAAGAACAATTTTATGAAGAAGATCATGTTGAGTTAGCCAAAATGGTTAAGACTTTGCATGAACGTGGATGCCATGTCATTCTGACAAATTCTAATCATCCACTGGTACACGAGCTTTATGCTCCGTTTACTATTGATGTGATTCAAACAAAAAGGCATATCTCGTGCAACGGCAGCACAAGAAAGGGCGAAGATGTTATCGTCACAATTCCGCCCAAGCAGCGTACATTGATCAAATTGCTGCCGAAGCCGCTGCCTGAACAGGTATCGGCATATCCTCCGACTCGATTTATGGGATCAAAGAGCAAATTGCTTTCTGAGATTTGGTCCGTCGCATCGCAGTTCAACGTGGATACGGTAGTGGATTTATTCTCTGGTTCTGGCATTGTTGGTTATATGTTTAAGGCACAAGGTAAATCTGTCATTAGCAACGATTACATGGCAATGTCTGCAACATTTACAAAGGCTATGATTGAGAATAATACAGTAACTTTGCCCTTGGAAGAAGCAGAACGGCTTCTTGTTGCTCACAAAGAATCTGATCATTTTGTTTCTACAAAGTTTCAAGGATTATACTATACTGATGAAGAAAATGACCTGATCGATACGCTTCGCACCAATATTGCTGCAATTCGGGACCCTTATAAACATGCGATTGCTATGACCGCACTTATTCGTGCCTGCACTAAGAAACGTCCAAGAGGTATCTTTACCTATACAGGACACAGATATGATGATGGACGAAAAGATTTACAGAAATCTTTGGCTGAACAGTTTTTGGATGCAGTTGAAGCTGTAAACAGTGCAGTGTTTGATAATGGTAAGGTGAATCGTTCTAAACATGGCGATGCCATGGATTTGCGAGTTGAACAGGCTGATTTAGTTTACATTGACCCACCGTATTATTCTCCTCTTTCCGATAATGAATATGTGCGCAGATACCATTTTGTAGAGGGGCTGGCTCGTGATTGGAAGGGTGTAGAAATCCAGGAACACACACAAACCAAGAAATTCAAATCATATCCCACACCTTTCTCCACACGCAAGGGCGCCGCAGATGCTTTTGACAGACTCTTTAAGAAGTTTGCTAATAGCATCCTGATTGTTTCTTATTCCTCTAATAGTCTTCCTACACAGGATGAAATGGTGGCAATTATGGCTAAGTATAAGAAACATGTTGAAGTAATTCCCATAGATTACAAATATTCTTTTGGCAATCAAAACGAAGCCAAAACACACAGAAATTCTGTTCAAGAATATTTGTTTGTTGGATATTGATTGGAGGTTGCAGAATGAATGAGCAGATCGATATTTGGCTGGTAGGCAATACCGGATTGCGTAACCCCAATCGCATTCAAGACGGATTCAAGGTGTTTGCCGGTTCTCCATTTGTGGGAAGCCTTCACGGCAAAGACAATGAAATTGGGTTTATGAATTACTTGAATGAAAAAGAAATTATTCAAAACGAGGATGGAAAGGACGAGTCTGGAAGTCACGCAAGAAAATGGCGTTTAATGTTTGCGAAAAATGGTTTTATCTATCCTCAAGTCAAGAAAAAAGATGGCAAACAAGAAGAGTTGGGTCCTCTGGATGATATTACTCCATTCGGTAGATCTTTTTTAAAGGCTGATACCTATCCTGCGGTACAGGAGTGCTATTTGCGTGCAATGAGTGTAGAGCAATTTGTTATGCCGGATGGAATCCATTATTTTTCGCCTCTGAGATGGTTGTTGGCCATTATGTTAGAACTTGAAAAGAGAACAGGAACATCTGAGCTGAGCCGTATTGAATTTGCCCTTTGGGGTCATACCACTAATCCAAGTTACAATCTTTCAGATGTCGTCGATCGTATCCTGGATTTGAGGAAGCGCAGAGCAGCTGCGCCTGCAAAGCGCCCGTTTGACAAGAAAGAGATCGCTAAGCGAGGTAAAAGCTATGACAAAAAGGCGGATAATTTCTTGGATTACAGCGATATGAATATGCGTTATCTCCGTATTTCTGGTGTGCTCCAGCGTAAAGGCAGAGGCTTGATTATTGTTCCTGCCAAACATGTGATGGCTGAAAAACTTGCCAAGAGTACTGCCAGTGCGGAACCGATCATGGAACAGTATAAACTTCTATGTAACGGCGCACCGCTGCCTACCGACAATGTTGAAGTTGCAAAGTCTCTACTGGATGATCTGATCAAGCAGATGAAGGAGCGGCATATTGCATTTGATATTTCGGATTTGCCACTAACTACTTCTGCAGAGATTAATATCGCAAGGCAACGACTTGAAAATATTCTTGCTCAGACAGATGAAATCCAGTATGCCAATGATCAATGCAATCAATGGAAAGAAATTGCTGATTATATGTCGCTTCTCATTAAAGGTGGTGGAAAGCAGGTTTATGATGAAGATAATGCCATTGAAGTGCCCAAGGATGAAACACCGGCGTATCTTGAGTGGACACTTTGGAGAGCAGCTTTGGCAATTGATCACATGGTGAATAAGCCATACGAAGTTCGTGGCTTCAAGCTGGATGCCGATTTTATGCCTGTTTCCGCAGCTGGTGGTGGCAAAGGTGACCTATATTGTGAATTTAATGATTTTACTATTCTCACAGAGGTTACAATGTCCACTTCTTCCCGTCAAGAAGCGATGGAAGGTGAACCTGTCAGACGTCATGTCTCGGATGCGGTCTTAAAGTATGAAAAGCCTGTGTACGGTATGTTCATTGCAGTCAAAATTGATACCAATACTGCCGAAACTTTCCGCCATGGTGTTTGGTATGCTAAAGGTGATATGAAACAACGTCTGGATATTGTCCCACTGACGCTGGAGCAGTTCCAGAAATACTTTGTTGCAATGTTTGAGGGCAAGCAGGCAAAACCAGAACATCTGCGAGACCTGATTTTGGAATGTGAAACAAAGAGAGACGTTTTGAATGCACCTGATTGGAAACAGCATATCAATACTGTTGTAACCGAGCGAGCACACGAGGTCAGAATCGGAATAAAACGCACAGATGTTGCTGATGCACCAATGGTTCCTCCCGGAGCTATGGTTAAACATGTGGCATTTGGTATTGGCCAGGTTGTTGGATTGATGGCATCTTTTCCTGGATGTCAAACCAAAACAATGGAGGTCCCGTATCTGACAGGATTGCCGGATGAGATTTCTATGGCAGCTGATGGCAAAACACTTCAACACGAACGATTTGGTGAAGGGACGGTTTACGCTTATATAATTGTTTTCAAAAAGAGGATCATGCCTATGGTGTATCCGTCTGCATTTACAGATAGCTCTCTTGCCGTTGAAGCAATATAAACCTTTATAATCTTTACGGGAGGCGAAAAATGAAAGAAAATAAATACCTTAAATGGCTTTTAATAGTCCAGTCTTTTTTGCCTCTCTTTTTTCTTGTTATTATTAGATGCTACAATAAGATCAGGGGCAAAATGATTCTTGATTTTATATTGGAACTCTTTCATGGAAATCATGGGGTTATTGGGAGTGCACTAAAACATCCAGAAATCTATGCCACAAGCTTGTTGTGCTTTTGTGCGATAATGTTTGTGTTCGGTCTTTTGGTATATTTTTTCTTCAAAAAAAGTCAGAGCTTCGGCTTTCGAGAGGAAGGGAAAAAGATCATCATTGATGCTGATGTGACAGAAAATAGCGTTACCTTTTTTGTTACATACATTACGCCATTGGTCTTGGACGATATTGATGAAGGCAGAGGATTTTTTAGTTTTATTACTATCGCAGCTTTATTGATTTTACTCATGCGCAATACTAATTTGTATTACCAGAACCCATTTTTAACCATCTTGGGATATAGAAGCTTTTATTTTCACTTTGAAGGGGAAGATGGTATGGGAAATATCGCTATTACAAGAGGTGATTTTGATACATCGAAATTAATAAAGCGAAAGCGTATTTCAGATAATGTTTATTTGGTGTACAACAAGAATTAGAGGTGGTGAAGAATATGCCTGTGATAAATGCTGAAGAAAGAACTGATCTCCAGAATTGTATGCATCAAATTATTTCCTCTTTGTTTGCAGATGAGGAATATGCATTTGAAGTATTTATATTGATGAAAGGTGATCGGAAGCTCAAAAAATTTGTTCTCTACGAGGGTGCGCCAGAAAATCGTAACAACACGGAAATAAACTTTAAGAAAAAGCTTCAGATCGCAATAGCAGATGTAATTAAAGGCAAGTATGGAATTGAAAATGCGGAATATGATCTTGTAGAGAATGTCGCAGATAATCAAAACAAGTTTTATGTCATTCCGCAAACCGATGAATACAAGCCGTTTGATGTGCTTGGGGCTTCATCCGCTGTAAATGAAAGTTATTGTGTTTCCGAAAGAGAAGCAGCGGAAGGTATATTTTTTCGTTACGAACGTGAAGGCAAGGTGCTTTGGGCGTTTCAATATTTTTGGCCTAATGCAATCCCAAATCGTAAAGGCACCGGATTCCATATTATTCCTCAAGATGATGTATTTGTTGAATTAAAGAAACCTATTTTGGCCGTAACTCAGAAAGTAGATCTCTTAGTGATAGATGACCAAATTGTCACAAACGATATAGGATTGTTACAAACGCATTATGATTTTCAACGATACGTTCGAACTACGGCAACTCATATTGTATCTGAGATTACTACGCTTGATTTTGTATCCAATATGGATAAAGTAACTGAGTACATTTCCAGAAGTAGGCTTACTTATGCCAAGAAAATGTTGCGAATAAAAAACTCTAAGGTATTAAGAATGAGCAAAGAAGAACTCTTCACAAAAATTACAACATTACCTCGTTGGCAAGGAAAGTTTGAGATTGATGAAACAGATCACACCATCAAACTAAAAAACTACGGTCAAGTTGAAAATCTGATTGATTTATTGGATGAGCGATATACTCGTTCCGACGTAACCGATGAAGAATATGATACCAGAGCAAAAAAATGGGTTGCGGCTGTAGTGTAATATGCGTATATAACGATCTATTGCCTTGCTATAAAATATGTGGGATTTAGTTCAGAAAGTTGGTGACTTATGAGTTATATTATAGAACCTATGCCTTTAATCTCTTTTTTGGAGGACGGAAAGCTTCGCCTTCCAAGATTTCAAAGAAAAGCAACATGGGACAAAAAGCAAAATTTTGAACTTGCTATAAGTGTCTTCCAGGATTATCCTGTTGGAGTTGTTATTGTAAACCAAGAACAAAAAATTTCTTGGCTTCTGGATGGTCGTCAACGTCGGTCGGCATTATCTTCTATGCGGGACAACCCGGTTGAACTATACGAGTGGGCAAGATCATATATCGGATTTGCCAAAACAGCCGACGAGCTTGAAGTAAAAAGTAAGTACTGGGAAAAGGTCGAGCGATACCTCCAAACAGAAGAAGTGGCGGACAACGATGAAGACGATGTTAATCAATACGGAGAAGATGACGAATCTGATACAGATGCAGAGGAAAACTCTTTCGATAGCGCTAAGCAACGTAGAGGGCTTCAAACCCTGTTGGATATCATCCTAATGGTGCATCAAAATAAGCCTTCCGGTAGCAAGTGGGAGCAAACATTTGACTTTAGAAAATATTTTTCCAGGCTAAAATATGCTCCGATCAAAAATAATTCCAAGATAGAGCCAAAAGCTCTTCGACGTTTTATCCTTGAGTTACTTAAGGCGGCAGAACAAGACAATGAAGGAGAATGCACACAAGACTTTTTTGTTGAATACTATTTACAGAATTTCGACGTTAAAGATCAAGACAAATTTGAAAAAGATGTGTCCATAAAATGGGATAATATCTTAAATAGCTTGGATGTTGTCGATCGGTCAGAAAAAGTATTCACAGATGCCAGAATCGGTATTATTCGATTAACAAATGCTACCCCACTTGATGCACAAAATATTTTTTCCAGAATCAATCGTGGTGGAACGCAATTAAAAGCAGAAGAATTATTGTCGGCAAAACCATATTGGAATAAAAGCGTCAATCTGGTGGAGCAAGCTGTTGTGGATCGAATAAAGGAAATGTATAAGAATCTGGGGATTCCAGCCCCTGATTCTATTGTTCGTTGGGATATTGCTGCTACTTTTATTTCGAGAATTAAAGACGAGAATCTTATTTTTGATACATATGAAGATGTGCGCAGGAAGAAGGAAATCTCAATGGATGAGATTTCCTTGGGATTTAAGCTTTTAAGTTCTATTTATGCGCAAGGAATGTCTAATAAACAAGTAAGCGAACTGGAACAGAATGAAAGTATTAAGTGGGAATCTGATATTGATGAGTTGCTTCAGCAATTAAACACAGTTTGTAGTATATTGTTGGCTGACACATTTTTTAAATTCTATCAAAGCTGGAAGCGATCAATCACCAAATTAATGGGTAATGCGATTGCACTAGAGTTCTTAACTATTATGTGGCTGGATTGGAAGGACAGAGGATGCCCAAGCTCAGTATCTGGAGAAACTAAAGCATTGCAAAGAGATGCCAGGATTTTGTTTGATAAGCTTGTGTTTGAGTATGCTACAAAAACGTGGCGTGGTTCTGGAGACTCCAAAATGTCAAGCGACATAAAAAATTGGAAACAGAGAGTGACCCCGGTTGATTCAGAGGATTGGAAGAACTTTATCACAGGTGCTTGCATGGGTAATTATAATGGTCAGGACACCACGATTAAAATACTTAAGCCAGTATTGTATTATTATTATGTGATTACAAACTGTTCACCTATAAATCAGGTGAATGTGTCTTTTGATGTAGATCATATTATTCCCAAGGAACGCTTTGTTGGGAATAATATGGTTGCCCAAACATATAGGGATAGTCTTATTAATTTGGCTTTGTTGCCAACAAAAGACAATATTTCCAAAAAAGCAAAGGCACTAAATGAAATCACGGATAGCTGGCTAAAACTACAAATTAGCACATATACCGGAATAAAAGAAGCGGAATTTGAACAATATTCTGATATTGCCAATATTTCGCTCCTATACAATGCACGTAGCAAACTGTTTACTATAGCGTTTACATCTAACCGAACAACAGCTCTTTCAAAATAGTGTTTGGTAAATTTCAAGAACTAATGCTGAAAATGGATCTTGATTACAAGTTAGCGTTTCAACGGCGGCACGCAAACATATAACACCCTCGACCGTAGTTACAGTTAAGATGTCATTTTCTGAGGAAATATAATATATTTGGTTGGAAAAAACAAATGCTATTTTCTTGTTATTCATAAAAATAGTATATGTGAGATTCAATAAAAAATTCGTCGAAATGAATAAACATGAGCCGAGCGATAATTACCGCTCGGCTCACTAAAAAATTTAACTGTAGTTGTCCAACTCTAAGCTATGGGGGCTGACTATATCTTTAAGATAATTGATTAATGTGCCACCCAACACCATCTGTGCATAGGACAATGGATCGTTATAGATCAGCCAGTCCAGTTCTACCCGGGCGTGGGGAGAGTAGCCAAATTCATCCTCAACAGCGATACAGTCAATGCTTAGGATTTCTCCATCTGCATATCGTAGCTCGACACAAGCAGTGTCTATGTTAAACTTACAGGAAAGCAATATATCCATTTTGTTTTCTCCTTTGCTGTTTTGAAAAATTGAGGTGACTCCAAGAACAGCAACCAAGTTTTTTTCATTACTGTTGTCCTGCGTCGCCCTGGGCAGCGATACGCAAGGCACACATAAGGAGCAAAACCTGCTTTTCGTGCGTCATGCACGAGGACGAAAATTAGAATCTGGTGTGCAGAAAAACCGCAGTATTAAGCCAAAAATCAGGTGGAAAGCGAAGGGATTACCGGATGTTTGGCAGGGACAGCACCAAGTCCTTGAAGTTCACCAAGCGATAATCTACAACTTAAAAATGCTAAAAAAGCCCGGAAATACAAGGCTTCGATAAGGATGGTTGAAGAAATCAAGTAAAATCAAGGCTTTGTGGACAGTAACAGACAATGCAATCATCCAAAACTGAATAAGTTTACAGAGCAGAGATACCGTTTTCCATGATGGTATCCCTTTTCTGTTGTTTCTACCCTCATAAGCAGGATCATCACACGCACGCCATAGGCACGAAAACCTATGGCGTTTTTTTACGCCCATTTTCGGAAAGGAGCCGGATAGATGAAACTGAACGAAGCAGAAATGAGGATGGCGTATCAGATCGAGGCCACAAGTCAGAACGCCGCCCTGAATGAGATTTACATGACCTGGCGCTATACGCAGAACCAGGCAACTAAGGACACGGCAGAAAGTCTCTTGGCGAAGCTGCGTCCCCTCTCCGACAAGGAGTGCATGGACATGATCCGGGAGGTCCAGACGAATTACCATTCGCCCGGAAAGGCGCGGACCGTTGGGGAAATGCTGGCGGAGGCCAGGCAGCAGTCCGGGGCGGCAAAACTCGCCGGGCATGACATTATGGCTCTGGATCGGTTTGATCCGGATACCCGCCACATGATCGTCTTTGATGTCCTCTCCCATTGACCGGGCGGCGCATGAACGAATGGACGCCATGCTGCCCCGCATGATGGAGGCGGCGGGCGTCACTGAGGAACTGAAAGCCCGTGACCCCATGCGCTGGGTGGGCCTGATGAACACGCTGAAAGCGCAGGCGGAGGAAATTGTGCTGACAGAGCTGATTTATCAATAATTTTGCAAGCGGAGGCTGCTACTTGCGGCCTCTGTTTGTTTTGCAATTCCGCCACATCTTTTCCTTGAACTTTTATCCTAAATGAAATATAAAGAATATGTCGTCAGAGGTTGACGAGAGCAAAAAAACAATTTAACATATAATTAGTTACCGCTAATCAAAAAGGAGGAAGATATCCGTGACCTGACTTTTTCCTATGGCGGGAACGGAAATCAACTGGAACATATATCGTTAGACATTGCCGCCGGGGAGGTCATTGTTATGACCGGCCCATCAGGAAGTGGAAAAAGCTCTTTAACAAGAGTAATTAACGGACTGATCCCCTACTTTTACGAGGGGGACTTAAGCGGCGAGGTTTTTGTGGACGGGAAACCGCTGAAAGAAATTCCGTCTTGGGAGCGCGGCAAAATCGCAGGGAATGTATTTCAAGACCCCAGGAGCCAGTTTTTTGCCAATGAGGTAGCTGGTGAGATTGCTTTCGGCTGTGAGAACTATGGGTATTCCCATGAGGAAATTCGGAACCATGTTCACCGGGCGGCGGCGGACATTAAGATTCAGGACATTCTGGATCATAGCCTGCACAGCCTGTCCTATGGAATGCGCCAGAAGGTTGCGATTGCATCGGCAGAGGCGATTGACCCGGAAATCTATGTCATGGATGAACCATCCGCCAATCTGGATATTGCATCTACTTATCGCTTTGCGGACATTATCCGCGATTTGAAACAGCAGGGAAAAACCATTATCATAGCAGAACATCGGCTTTATTATCTGATGGATCTGGCAGATCGCTTCCTGTGTGTGCAGAAAGGAAAAATTGTGCGGGAATTTACCGCGCAGCAGATGAAAGCCCTGTCCAATGAGGAAATCCAGGCATTGGGACTTCGCACTCCTGACCTGCATCAGATTGAGCAGACGGAAATCCCGTCTGCGGCAACCAGCGAGGTTGTTCTGGAAGTGAAAAAGCTGAACCACTCTTTTGGTGAGACGATTGTGGCAAGCCTTTTGTAAAGTTGTCATACGCAATGCAGCAATTACTGCGGCGAGGACAA
>ERZ1026903.38-NODE-38-length-85237-cov-52.590911_pt1 | contig 85237 bp, 81 predicted proteins | sample MGYA00380180_ERZ1026903 | MGnify/ENA primary metagenome ERZ1026903 (study PRJEB33269, sample SAMEA4719816) | human gut metagenome | biome: human-associated habitat; feature: organic feature; material: feces | place: Cameroon | collected 2013-10 ... | reverse complement strand
CGAAAGCAGTATTACTTTTCGTTCTTAACGCCCCCGCCCCTTCCTCCACCTTAAACTCGGGAGTTCCCCCGAACCCCCGCAGGGGTGAACGGCAGCTCTGTAGGGGCGGCATATATGCCGCCCGCAACCTACCGCGGCCACCCGTCAACGGGAAAGGGGGAGGGCTGCCGCCCTCCCTTGCCCCTCTCGTCCTCACCCCTCCACGCCACCCCGTAGGGGCCGGGCATGCCCGGCCCGACACTTACCGCCATATCCCTTCTATGGCTCATTCCGTAGGGAGGGGTCTTGACCCCTCCGCCACCTCCCGGCCAACTGCCGCCAATGTGCCGCCTCACACCAACCACCCGTTCACCCCCTCCCAAAGGAGCCACTTTACCATGAAACTGACAAAATGCGAAAACGGTCACTTCTACGACAGTGACAAATACCCGGAATGCCCCTACTGCAACACCGACCTGCTCAGGGATCGTTCCATCGTCCGCACGGGCGAGGCCGAGCAGCCCGCTGCGGTGGAGACAGCGGCCCCGGCAGGGCCGGTTACGGGTTGGCTCGTTGTGCTGGACGGCCCGGCGAAGGGGCGCGATCTGCGTCTGGGTGTGGGCCGCAGCTTTCTGGGACTGGACGCCGACGGCACGCCTGTGACCCTGAGCGCCGACGCCCCGCTGAGCGCCCGCCGGGCGGTACTGGTCTACGATGAGGAAAAGTCTGCCTTCACCCTGTTGCCCGGCTCGTCGCAGGAGCTGTGCTATCTGGGCGGGGACGCGGTGCTCACGCCCCAGCCGCTCACCGGCGGGGAGACGCTGCGCATGGGCGGTGCAGCGATGAAATTTGTGCCGTTCTGCGGCGCGGAGTTCCACTGGTAAGGGGGCGCGCCATGACGAGCGAGATCGTAATTCTGATCACCGAGCTGCGCAATAAGCAGCGCATCACGCTGCCCGCGGGCAGCTACCGCTTTGGGCGCAGCGCCCAGTGCGAGTACGTGCTGCGCCGCAACAATGTCGGCGACCACCAGTTTACCGTCAGCTTTGCGAACGGTCAGTGGGGCGTCACCGACGGCGGCAGCGACTACCGCACCTGGTACAACAATCGCTATCTTGAGCCCGGCGAGACGAGTATTTTGCAGAGCGGCGACGTCATCGGCCTGAACACCGACGGCGACGCGGACACGCAGGAGATCACCTTCCGCGTCGAGGAGATCACCAGCGTGCAGGGCGACGGCATGGCCCCGAAAAAGGAGCAGACCACCGACGCCGTCCTGCGCGAGACAGACATCCGCCGCAAGCGCCGCGTACTCATCGGGCGCGGCGACGACTGCGACATCAAGCTCGTCAATGACCGCGTCTCCCGCCATCACTGCGAGATTTTGTACAAGGACGGCCACTACGAGCTGCATGACCTCGGCTCGACGAACGGCACCTATGTGGACGGCGTCCGCGTGACCCGCACGGTGCTGCGCAACGGCGCGGTCATCAACGTGCCTGCGCAGGTTTTTGCCTTCACGGGCGGGATGCTCCACTATCATGCCCACCAGAGCGGCATAAGCATACAGCTTGTAAATGTATACAAAACAGTTAAAAATGCCAACACCGGCAAGCCGCTGAACATCGTGGACGGCACAAGCCTGCAGGTCGAGCCCAACAGCTTTGTCGTGCTGGTGGGCGGCTCCGGCACGGGCAAGTCTAGCTTGCTGACCTGCATCACGGGCACGGCCCCCTGCACGGCGGGCAGCGTGAAGTTTGACGGGCTGGACACCCGCTCCAACCGCAACGCCTTTGAGGCCGCGCTCGGTTACGTGCCGCAGAAGGACATCATGCACGACAACCTGACCGTGGAGCAGAGCCTGACCTACACGGCCAAGCTGCGCATTGCCCACGATGCGACCCGCGCCGAGATCGCTGCCGCCGTGGCCCACGCCATTGAAGCTGTCGATCTGCAGGGGCGTGAAAAGACGTTCATCTCCAAGCTGTCCGGCGGCCAGAAAAAGCGTGTTTCCATCGCCATGGAGCTGCTGGCGAACCCGCGTTTGCTGATCCTGGACGAGCCGACGAGCGGCCTTTCGCCCGATTTGGACCGCAGCATGATGGAGCTGTGCCGCCGCCTGAGCCACCAGAACTGCACGGTGCTGATGGTCACCCACAATATGTCCAACATCAACCTCTGCGACAAAATCGCGTTTTTGGGTGTCGGCGGCGTGCTGTGCTACTACGGTGCGCCCGAAAAGCTGAACGAGTACTTTGACGTTGAGATGACGAGCGACATTTTTGAAAAGCTGCGCGACCCCGCGCAGATCGAGCACTACCGTGAAAAATACTTTACGACCCCCGAGTTCAACCGCCTGCTGGCGGTCTGCCCGGAGGCAGCGCAGGAGGCAGACAAGCGATGCAGCCAGTAAAATTTTTGAAATTCCTGCGCCAGTTCGTGGTTTTGGTTGAACGCAATTTACAGCTGATCTGGAACGATAAGCTGCTGCTGGCCAGCCTGACGCTGCAGTCGCCGTTCATGGTGCTGGTCGTCAAGCTGACGGCGGATCCGAACTGCTTTACCTCGAACCTTGTCAACATTGGCAGCCGGACGGCGCTCTTTATTTTAGCCGCTATGGCGACGTTTATGGGCACGCTGAACTCCTACCGCGAGATCTGCAGGGAACGCGAGATCATCCTGCGCGAGGCATCCGTCGGCGTCAGTCTGCCCGCAGTCGTGCTGAGCAAGGCGGCGGTGCTGCTGCTGGTCGAGGTTTTGCAGGCGGCTATCCTGGCCTTCGGTTTTGTTTCCATCGTGCATGTGCCGCAGAACCACCTGCTGCTGGAAACGGATATGGAAATCTTTATCACGGTTTTGCTGACGATGTTCTCGTCCAGCTGCATCGGCCTGTTGATCTCGGCGCTGTTCACCAGCGGCGAGAGCGCGATACTGGCCGTACTGGTGCTTATGATCGGGCAGGTCGTTTTCAGCAACATCATGTTCACCGTGACGGGCGCGGCGGCGACGATCTCCAACATCATCGTCTGCCGTTGGGGTATGGGCGCGCTGGGCGCATCCACCGACCTGAACAGCCGTATGGCCTGGCTGCAGGCAGGTCTGGACGGCCCGATGTACGACGCCACGGTGGAAAACCTGACCCACTCCTGGCAGATGTTGGGGCTGATCTCGGCGGTCTGCCTCGTCGCGGCCTGGCTGGTGCTGCAGATCGCATTTGATAAGAAGAAGGTGTGAGGGGCAGAGGGTAGGGGCCGCATATATGCGGCCCGCGGCCTTCCTGCAAGCGCCCGTTAGCCTTACACGGCAGGGCGGGCATGCCCGGCCCCTACATACATACAAAACGGCCGCCCGGGTTTTCCACAAACCCGGGCGGCTTTGTTGATAAAATATTACGCCTTCTTGATTTTCTCCTTCGCGGCAGCAGCCAGATCCCGCAGGCGGAGCATGGCGGTGCGGGTCGCGGCCAGCGTGTCCGCGTAGTTCAGGCTCTTCATGTCAGGGAAGGCGCGCAGCAGACGGCGGGCACCAAGGTGGTCGTGCTCGGCGGCGGTCAGCTTCTCGCGCAGGGCAGCCGCACGGATCGTCAGCTCGGTGCGCAGCACGTCGGCGTTCTCGCGGCCCTCCAGCTTGGCCAGGGCCAGCTGCAGCTTCTGCTCGTCCAGAATCGTGTCGGCGGTCATGGCGCCGGTGCCCAGCACGGTGGTCAGCTTGTCGCTGGTCACGCGCAGCTTGGCGCGCAGCTCGTCAATTTCGCGCAGGTACTTGTTCAGGCCAATGGCCGCGGCGGTGGAGGCCGCAACGTCCACAACAAAAAAAACCAACAGCACAACGTCCACGATCAGCATGATGTTGAACGGCATCGGGCTGGAGCCGCGGGCTAAGAGGGGGTGGACGACCTTGATCATCAGCACGCTGCCCAGACCCCACAGCAGCGAGAACTGCGGGCAGATGTACCCGCCGAGGTTGAACTTCATGTTGGAGTAGTCCCACCAGCGGATGTGGTAGATTTTAAACAGTGCCCAGCCGCCGACCAGCTCGATGGCGGTGGTCAGGATCATGCCGATGAAAAAGATGGCAATCGCGCTCATGCTGCCGCTGTCCGGCAGCGGGACCAGGCTGACGCTGTAGATCAGCCCCACCATGCCAAAGCCGTAGATCGGGCAAATTGGCCCGCAGAGAAACCCGCGGTTGACGAGCTTGTGCGTCTTGACGGCGGCATAGACGACCTCGACGCCCCAGCCGATGAAGCCATACAGGAAGAACCAATACAGCGTTTTAACGGCAAATTCAGTCGGCGTCATCTTCGGCCTCCTGCTGCTTGGCCAGCGCCTTCGGCTCCACCCAGGTCACGGCGCTGTCGGGTCCCTTGCGGGCGATCAGCGCCTTGATGGGGATGCCCTGCTCGCTGAACATGCCCTCGTGCTCGGTGCGCAGGTTCCAGTCCGGCTCGTTTTTGTGCAGGTCGAAGGTCTGCCAGGTGATCTCAAACCCGGCGGCGGGGAAGTAGGAAAGGCTGTCACGGAACAGGTCGTCGTCGTCGGTCTTGAACCAGATCTCCGCACCCTCGTCCATCAGTTGGCGGTACTGCAAAAGCTGGCGCGGGTGGGTCAGGCGGTGTTTGTTGCTGCCCGCATTCTTGCTCCACGGGTTGCAGAAATTGATGTAGATGCGCGAAACACGGTCCTCCGGCGTGAAGGCATTGCCGAGGCGCTCAATGTCAAGGCTGGCAATTTTCACGTTGTCGGCGGGGATCCCGCGTGCGGCGTAGGCGGCCTCGACCTTGCGCTTGGCCAAAATCAGCACCTTGTCGGTGATGTCGATGCCTAAATAGTTGATGTCCGGGTGGGCCGGGGCAATCTGGGCCAGAAAGCCGCCCTTGCCGCAGCCAAGCTCAAGATGCCACGGCTGGCCGGGCCGGGCGTAAAGCTCATGCCAGTGGCCGCCGTGGGTCAGCGGTTCATGGACATGGAAATCGCAGGCCAGCAGCTCCGGCCGTGCGTAGGGTTTAAAACGCATGCGCATAATGAGGTCTCCTTGTGTGGTTGTAGAGTAAGGGCAATACCGCATAATTCTAAGTGCCGATACGGCGAGCGAGGTGCGGCAGCTGCTAAGCCAAAAGCGCAGATAATACTGGATGTCTTATCGAGCATTTTGGCAACGCAGATGCCGTGCCGCAGCCGCCGGAGTGGTGCTTAAGCCGTAAGGCGGGAATTGTGCGGTGTTGCCTAAGGGCTTCTCCCTTGGGGGAGAAGCTGTCCGCGAAGCGGACTGATGAGGGGAGAGTCTGCCGTATTGCCCGCTGCCGGGCAGTCTCGAAAGCTCTGCCCTCATCCGGCCTCGGTCGGGGCCTCGGCCACCTTCTCCCGAAGGAGAAGGCTTTTCAACAAAAACGCCTTGACTTGTTCAAAACTGCCTTCCGCCAAACTCCCCTGACAGAAGCCGGGCTTACCGCCGCCGCGGCCCTGATAGGCGGCGTTCAGCGCCTTGCAGGTTTCCCGCACATCGCCGCCGGGGGCAGCGGCCAGCGCGTAGGCAAGGCCCTGCCCGCCCGGGCCCAGCGTGCAGCAGGGGGCGTTTGTTTTGGCGGTGATTGCCATTGCCACGCGGCGCAGGCCGTCGCCGTCGGCACCGTCCACCCATAAGACGGCAGGGGCGCCGGGCGCAGCAGCCTCCGCGCAGGCGGCAGCCAGCGTGTTTTGCAGCGCGGCCAGCCGGGCCTTTAAGGCAGCCTCGCCGTTTTGCAGCCGTTCCAGAGCGGGCGTCAGCGAGCCGACAGGGCTGGACAGCAGCCGCCCGGCGGCCTCGGTGTCGGCCCAGATGCCCGCTACCGCGTCGTAAGCGCGCTGCCCGCAGGCCACGGCCAGCCGCATCCCGCTCTTGTAGTGGGCAAAGGAGATGATTTTGATCAGCCCGACCTCGCCGGTGCGGGTCAGGTGGGTGCCGCAGCAGGCGCAGCAGTCGCCGCCGGCCTCCACCAGCCGCACGTCGCCGGTCAGCTCCTTTTTGCTGCGGTAGTCGGTGCGGGCCAGCGTCTCCGGGTCAGGCACCCAGCAGTGTACGGGCGTGTCCGCGCGCACGGCGGCGTTGGCCTCGGCCTCGGCCTGTGCCAGCTGTTCCTGCGTCAGCGGGATGCTTGTGTCCATCCGCACATACGGGCTGCCGATGTGGAACCCCACGTTCTCGGCCCCGAAGAGCCGGTGCAGCGCGCCGCTCAGGATATGCTCGCCGGTGTGCTGCTGCATGGCGTCCAGCCGCGCGGGCCAGTCAAGGCAGCCGTCCACGGTCTCGCCCGCGGTCAGCGGTGCGTCCGTCGTGTGGGTGATGGTCTCACCGTCGGTATGCACGGCCAGCACCCGCGCGCCGCCAAGCCGCCCGGTGTCACAGGGCTGACCGCCGCCCTCGGGGAAGAAGGCCGTGCGGTCCAGCACCACCGCAAAGCCGCCGGGCGCGGGGGTGCAGCTTACGACCTGCGCGGTGAAATTTTGCACATAGGAATCTACTTCGTATAATTTTTCTGTCACAGAAAGAAACGCTCCCTTAAATTTTTGCGATTTTTCTTATTATAACATAAAACAGGTGTAGAAAAAAACCATCTTATCCTATATAATAAAGGATAGACTGAATTTTTACAACCATTTGCGAGGGAAAACTGCTTCATGCGAAAAATCAAATCTGCGGCGCTGGCTCTGCCCGCGCTGTTGCTGGCAGGCTGTGCTGCGGCGCTGCCCGCCGAGAACACCGCTACGATTGAAACCGCCGCCGCTGCCGCGCCCCAGACGCTGAAAGTTTACACTTCAGCCTCGCTGGCCCCGGCGGTACAGGCCTACGCGGAGGCGCAGGGCGTTGCGCTGACGCTGACCGACGAAGCCGCGTCGGCAGACCTGCTGCTGACCGACAACGCGCCGGGCGGCAGTCTGCTGGATGTGACGAGCGACACACTGCTGGCCGCCGCTGCCGCCCGCGCCGGTATTACCGAGAACGCCAATGCCCTGCCGCTGGGCCGCAGCCTGTACGGCTACTGGGCGCGCGCCGATGTGCTGAACGCCCTGCTGGGCGACGGCGCTGCGGCGGCTCTGCAGACCGCAAACTGGGAGGAGTGGAGCGACTTTGTCGAGACGCTCTCCGCCTGGATGGCCGAGCCGAAGGCCGCCACGGTGACCCTGAGCGGCACGGACTACACCCTGCCCGACGCACGCCCCGGCAGCCTTACGGCCACCGGTGTCTTTGCCGCGCCGCTGGATCGCGCGTCCGGCTACACGGCGGCGCTGCTGGCCGCCGACGGCACCTACACGGCGGACGCGCTGACCGGCCCGCTGAACGGCGTCTACAGCGCCGTGACGCTGGAATGGGATCACATGGCCGCCGACGGCGGGAAGGGGATCTTCCGCCGCGCCAAGCTGACCGACCTGCTGGCCGAGTACGGCGCAGACACCTGCAACGGACTGGTGCTGGTACCGTTCAAGTGCCAGCTGGACGACAGCGACCTGACCGCCGAGGACTACAACGCCGAGGGGCTGCTGAACTATCCCGTTCTGGCCGATGTGGGCAGTATTGCCATCAATGCCGACACGAGCGCCGACGGCCTGAAGGCCGCCAAGAGCGCCGCGCTGTGGCTCTACTCCAACGGCGCGGGAGAGGACGCCCTGACCGAGACGCTGGGCGTCGTCACGCCATGGAATACGGCTGCCGGCACGACAGCGGTCACGGCCATGCAGGTGCAGCAGGTCGGCACGGGCATCCTGCCCGGCGTGGCGCTGGACACTGCAGCCGCCGATGCCCTGACTGCCAACGAGTTGACCCTGCAGGACAGCGAAAGGCACACCAAGGCCGAGCGCACCGCCTTTGTGGATGGTGCATTGGCCGCGCTGGGGGCGGAGTAAGGTAAGGAAAGCCGCAATTTCCGGGGGCTTGTAGGGCGGCCTGCCCACAGGCCGCCGCGGCGGGGTGAGGGCACCTCGCCCTACGCACAGCCCGCAAAGGGGCGGTAAGGCATGGTTGAACCTGAAAACGTACATATACAGAGAAGAGGAAAAACACTATGGAATTCAAACGCTGCAGCGGTATTCTGATGCCGATCTCAAGTCTGCCCGGCGGGTATGGCATCGGCAGCATGGGCAAGCCGGCCCATGACTTTGTGGACTTCCTGGCCAAGGCCGGGCAGACCATCTGGCAGATTTTGCCCGTCGGCCCCACTGGCTACGCCGACAGCCCGTACCAGAGCTGCTCCGCCTTCGCGGGCAACCCCTACTTTATTGATCTGGACCTGCTGGCCGCCGACGGCCTGCTGACCAAAAAGGACTACGCTGCCATCAACTGGGGCGGCGACGCGGCTCATGTGGACTACGGCACCCTCTACGAAAGGCGCTTCGCTGTGCTGCGCAAAGCCTACGCGAACTTCCTGAAAAAGCGCCCCGTGCCCGGCTACGAGACGCCCTACCCCGACGACTGGTACCGCTTCCGGTTTTTGAGCAGCGACTGGCTGCCCGACTACTGCCTGTATATGGCCATCAAGGAAGCCAACGGCATGGTGGACTGGCAGCAGTGGCCCCGCGCCCTGCGTGTGCGTGAGCCGGAGGCGCTGGCTGAATTCAAGGCCGAACACGCCGGGGAGATCGAGTTCTGGGCGTTCCTGCAATATGAGTTTGACCGCCAGTGGCGCGCCCTGCATGCCTACGCCAAGGAGAAGGGCGTCGCCATCATGGGCGATATTCCCATTTATGTCGCCGCCGACTCCGCCGACGCCTGGGCAGGCCGTGAGCTGTTTGAGACCGACGCCGAGGGCAAGCCCCGCCGCGTTGCAGGCTGCCCGCCGGACTACTTTGCCGCCGACGGCCAGCTGTGGGGCAACCCGCTCTACGATTGGGACTACCACCGCCGCACCGGCTATGCGTGGTGGATCCTGCGCATCCGCCACGCGCTGTCCGTCTATGACATCCTGCGCATCGACCACTTCCGTGGCTTTGACACCTACTGGGCCATCCCGGCAGGGGAGACGACGGCCCGCAACGGGCGCTGGGAGCAGGGCCCGCGCATGGAGCTGTTCCGCGCACTGTACAACGCCCTGGGCAGCCTGCCCATCGTGGCCGAGGATCTGGGCGAGATGTTCGACTCGGTCCGCGAGCTGCTGGCGGAGAGCGGATTCCCCGGCATGAAGGTGCTGCAGTTCGCCTTCACCGGTGAGGACAGCGTTGACCTGCCCCACAACTACCCGCGCAACTGCGTGGCCTACCCCGGCACCCACGACAACAACACCCTGACCGGCTGGTTTGCCGAGGAACTGACCGCCGCCCAGCGCAAGCAGGTCGTGGACTACTTTGCCCTGACGAAGCAGGAGGGCACCGTGCGCGGTATGCTGCGCGGCGTGCTGGCCAGCACCGCGGCGCTGGCGATCATCCCGATGGCCGACTGGCTGGAGGAAACCGCCGCCGCCCGCATGAACACCCCGGGCCAGGCACAGGGCAACTGGCAGTGGCGCGCCGATGCCAAAAAGCTGACCCCTGCGCTGGCCGCTGAAATCCGCGTCCTGACGGAGCGCTACTTCCGCGTAGCAAAGTGATTTGTGAAGTTCGCACGGTATTTCCTCGGTTTGACGAAGAAAGTTTGTACAGTGGGAATCTTGGAAAATCTTTTTTACTGTGGTAAAATAAAACTGTATTATGTAAAAGCCGAGATGTGCGAGGCCGGGAAATCCGGCGGTTAGGAAGCAACATGAAACAGGACTACACCCTTGACGAGCTGCAGACAGAGATGACAGCTCTGGCGCAGCTGTTTGACAGCGTGACCCTCGCAGACCCCTGCATGGGTTTGCTGGACCCGGCTACTTTGCAGCCGCTGAATAAGGTGGCTGCGATGCCCGCGCTGGACGCCGCAGGCCGCGGGATGAAGATCGAAAAGGCCGCGGACGGTCTGCGCACCGTCATTGCCCAGGGCATTACGGTGGAGGACACGCCCTGCGTGCTGCTGCTGGGGATGCCGCTGCCCCGCAACCTGCAGGCCGACGGCGCGGAGGATGCCTTCACCCGCGCGCTGAGCCAGATGGAGGATGACCTGCGCCGCGACTATGTGACCGGCGTTTACAATTCCGTCTATCTGAATGAGGCATTCCGCCCCCGCGCCGAGCGCGCTGCGCTGGACGGCAAGCCCGTGGGTGTGGTGATGGTCCGCGTGAATGAGTACTGGCAGCTGCGCGAGCAGGAGAGCGACTCTGCCGCGAACTGCTGCCTGAACATGGCGTCCGGCATTTTGCAGCTGGTCGTCGGCCCCGACCACGACAAGGCTGTGCTGGCCCGCCTGAATGACGGCTTCTTTGCCATCGTCACCGTCGGCACGCCCGCCGCCCGGATGGCCCGGGCTGTGCACGAGGCGATGAATGCCTCCCGCCGGGAGTTCAACATTTCGCTGTCCCGCCGCGGCAGCTTTACCGTGGCCATCGCCTCCGCTGAGTGGGGCGAGACGGCCTCCTGGGATATGACGCTCTCTCTGGCACAGCAGCGCCTGTAAACCGAATAAAACATCCCCCTTGTGTACATACTGGCATTGACCGCCAAACGTACACAAGGGGGATTTTGTTATGCAGAGCGATAATGAAAAAATGCTGCAGGAGATCGTGCAGAACACCGAGATGGGCAAGAACACGCTGGACGAGCTGATGAGCCTGACCCATGACCAGAAGCTCAGGAACGAGATGCTGCGCCAGAAGCGAGAGTACCGCCGCATCAACCAGGCTGCGCACACTGCGCTGGACGCCATCGGGGCCGAGGCCCATGGCCAGAGCGCCGCCGTCCGTATGAGCGTGAGCATGGGTATCCGCACCCGGACGATGATGGACAAATCGACCCGCAATCTGGCTACGATGCTGGCCGAGGGCAGCGGCCAGGGCGTGCTGGACTGCAAGCGCGCCGAGCGCGACTACCCCGAGGCCAGCCCCGGCGCCTTCAAGCTCTGCCATGAGCTGGGCGCGTTCCAGAGCGATGCCGAGGAGACGTGGAGAGGGTTTGTGTAAAAAAGAAAAAGCCTTCCCCCTTGGGGGAAGGTGGCCGTAGGCCGGATGAGGGGCGGCCTTCCCGCTGCAGCCCGTTCACGGGCAATCGCGGAAAAGCCGCCCCTCATCCGTCACCTTCGGTGACAGCTTCCCCCGCGGGGGAAGCCTTTTTGTACTTACAGCTTCAAATCCCCTTCTTTGATCCACCCCTTCTTCCGCAGAAGCTCGCAGAAGATCGTGCTCAGCACGGCGGGCAGGACAAAGCAGATCAGCACCAGACCGATCCAGTCAAAGGCCGTCACGGCCTTGCCGCTCTCGATCCAGCCGGTGTAAACGCCGATCTGGCCGACCAGACCGCAGGTGCCCATGCCGGAGGAAACGGCAGGACCGTTCATCTCCAGATGAAACAGGCAGGTGGCAATGGGGCCGGTGATGGCCGCGGCCAGCGTCGGGGGAATCCAGGTGCGGGGGTTGCGCAGGATGTTGGGCATCTGCAGCATGCTGGTGCCCAGACCCTGGCTGACGAGACCGCCGACGCCGTTCTCCTTATAGCTCATGACCGCAAAGCCCACCATCTGGGCGCAGCAGCCCGCCACGGCGGCACCGCCGGCCAGACCCGTCAGGCCCAGCGCTGCGCAGATGGCCGCACTGGAGATGGGAAGCGTCAGCGCCATGCCGACCAGCACAGAAACCACAATGCCCATCAGAAGCGGCTGCAGTTCGGTGGCCCACATGATGAGGCTGCCCACGGCGGACGCCACCGCGCCGATGGACGGCGCAAACAGCGCGCTCAGGCCGACGCCCACCAGAATTGTGACGGCAGGGGTCACGAGAATGTCGATCTTCGTCTCCTTGCTGACCAGCTTGCCGACCTCGGCGGCAATGATGGCGATCAGGTAGACGGCCAGGGGGCCGCCTGCGCCGCCCAGTTCATTGGCAGCGCCGCCCACGGCGATCAGGCTGAACAGCACCAGCTGCGGCGCGTGCAGCGCATAGCCGATGGACGCGGCCATGGCCGGGCCCGCGACTGCCGCCGCATAGCCGCCCGCCGTGACCAGAAACGCCAGCCCCAGCTGCTGGCCCAGCGTCTTGATGATCGTGCCGATCAGCAGGCTGGCGAACAGTCCCTGCGCCATCGCGCCCATGGCGTCGATGCCGTAGCGGTGCGCCGAGATCACGACGTCCTTGCGCTTGAAAAACGATTGTACCGATTGGATTGCTTGTTCCATGGGTATACTCTCCTCTTTCCTCTGAATTGTAAGAATTCTAGCACTTTGCCCCGCAAAAAGCAATCCGTTTGATTGAAAAAGCCATGCAAATGCGCTACAATTATAAATAAACCAGCAAAAAGGGGAGAGATACCCATGGTCGAAAATTTTATCGCCCACATCACACCGTTTGGGCTGGACCGCAACACCTTTGTTTACCTGCCCGATGACTGGCAGTCGTCCGGCAGGCGCTACCCCGTTGTGTACATGTTTGACGGGCACAACCTGTTTTTTGACTCTACCGCGACCTACGGCACCTGCTGGGGCCTGAAGGAATACATGGACGCCCACCCGCAGGCCATCATCGTTGCGCCGGAGTGCAACCATGAGGGCAACGCCCGGCTTGAGGAGTACAGTCCCTACGACTTTGCGTGGCAGGAATACGATATAAAGGGCCGCGGCAAGGCGTATCTGGACTGGATGGTTCAAGAATTAAAGCCGCTCGTCGACGCAAAATACCCCACGCTGCCGGACCGGGAGAACACAGCCATCGGCGGGTCGAGCATGGGCGGGCTGATGAGCCTGTACGGCGTCACGGCGCATAACGAGACGTTCAGCCGCGCGGCCTGCCTGTCGTCGTCGGTGCGGTTCAGCTTTACCGAGGTGAAGGCCGGCATCAAAAAAGCAAAGCTGGCTCCCGGCACGCGGGTCTATATCAGCTGGGGCGAGCGCGAGGGCAAGGGCCGCCACGCGCTGGCCCAGTACACCGGCAAGGCGCTGGAGGTCACGAACCTGCTGACCGCCGGGGGCGCGACGGTCTACCCCTACTGCCAGCTGGACGGCAGGCACTGCGAGGCCGACTGGCGGCGTCAGCTGGGGCGCTGCTTTTCATTTCTGTTCGGATGGAGGTAAGCCGTGGCAAAGCAAAACAAAAGCAAAAAGAAAAAGCGCCCCGCCCCGCAGGCCCCGGCGGCCAAGCCCGCCCAAACCGCGCCCGCGCCGGAGCAGCCGCCCCGCACGGCTAAGCTGATGGCGGCGCTGTGCTATCTGAATGTGCTCATCCTCATCCCCGCCTGCACAAAATGGCGGCACGATGAGTTTGTAAAGTTCCACCTGAATCAGGGCCTTGTTGTGCTGGCGCTGGCCACGGTCTGCGCCTGCGTCGGCTTCCTGCCCCACGGCAGTGAGCCGGGCCTGACCCTGACGCTGCTGGTGGATGTGCTGTCCCTCGTCGGGCTGGTGCAGACCCTGCGCGGACTCAAAAGCCCGCTGCCGGGCATCTGGCGCATCACCCGCGCGTTCCATCCTTTTAACTGAACAGGAGATGCTAATATGTCTAAAGCTGTTATCTTTTTTGCCCCCGGCCTTGAGGAGTGCGAGGGTCTGCTCTGCGTGGACATCCTGCGCCGCGCCGGTGTCGAGGTCACGATTGCCGCCGTCGGCGGGGAGAAGATCGTCAAGAGTGCCCGCCAGATCAGCGTTGTGGCCGACGCCCTGGCCGAGGAGCTGGACTACACGGTGTTTGACGCCTGCATCCTGCCCGGCGGCATCCCCGGTGTGCCCAACCTGAAGGCCGACGCCACGGTGCGCCGGGTCTGCCGGGACTTTGCCGCCGAGGGTAAGGTCGTGGCCGCCATCTGCGCCGCGCCCACCGCGCTGGCGGCGTTCGGCGTGCTGAACGGCAAAAAGGCCACGGTCTACCCCGGCATGGACGCCGACCTGACCGCCGCAGGGGCCAGCTACACCGGACTGCCCCTCACCATCGACGGCAGCATCGTCACCGGCGAGGCCCTCGGTGCCGCCATCCCGTTTGCGCTGGCGCTTGCCCGCATCCTGGCCGGTGCCGACGCCGCCAACAGGGTCAAGAGCGCGATCGTGTATCAGTAATTTATAGAGACTGTAGGGGTCGGCGTCCCCGACGACCCGCGGGAGCCTGCGGCCACCGCGAAGCGCCGGCGGGCGGACAATGCCCACCCCTACAGCCATACAATAAAACGCCCTGCCTTTTTCAAGACAGGGCGTTGCTTTTTTAGTTATTTCCGACCACGCTGCAGCTCGATCCAGGCCAGGTCGCCTCTCTCCAGACCGTGGATCAGAACCTCCGCGGTGGCGATGTTTGTGGCGACAGGAATCGTGTGCATGTCGCACAGGCGCAGCAGCATCATGTCGTTCGGCTCGCCGGGCTTGGCACCGACGGGGTCACGGAAGAACAGCAGCATGTCCACCTCGCCGCAGCCGATCATGGCAGCGATCTGCTCGGCACCGCCGCGGCCTCCCGGATACAGCGTGCGCACCGGCAGACCGGTGGCATCATGGACGATTTTGCCGGTCACGCCCGTGGCGATCAGGTCATTCTCAGACAAAATGCGCACATAGGCAGTGCAGAACTGAGCCATCAATTCCTTGCGGGAATCGTGGGCAATCAAGGCAATTCTCATGGCAGAACTCTCCCCCTACAGCGGCCACCGCATGGCCGTAAAACAAGCATATACTCTATAATATAATATATGCACAAAAAATGCAAGTGCGGCAGCCGCAAAAACTGACAAAAAATGCGCCGTCCGGCCAAGTGCTTGGCGGATTGCCCAAACAGTACCGCGAAATTTTGGTAAAACAGCGCGCCGCAGTTGTGCTATAATGAAAAAAACGGACAGAACAATGTACAGCTTTCTGTCTAAAAGGAGGATTCACCATGAGGAAATCAGCCCAGACCGTCATCCGCCCGGATGCCTATTATACCATCGCCGCCGCCAATGGCCGCGTGCTGGAAGTGGCCGATTTCAACACCGAGAACGGCGCGTCCGTCCGCCTGTGGAGCTACGAGGGGCAGCCCTGGCAGCAGTGGCAGTTTGTGGAAGCGGGGGACGGCGAGTACCGCATCAGGAACCGCTTTACGGGCAAGGTCATGGACTTGGCCATGTCCGGCGTCTGCAACGGCACTTGGGTCCACCAGTGGACCCAGACCGCGGGCGCGGGTCAGCGCTGGCAGATCGTGGAGGCGGGCGGCGGCAAGGTCAAGCTGCGCAACGTCCTGGCCGATAAGGTCATTGACCTGGTGGGAATGCGCGTGGAGAACGGCACACAGGCCCAGATCTGGCAGGATGTCTTTGGCGAGAACCAGCTCTGGAAGCTCGACCCTGTGCCCGAGCGCCTGCTGAACAAGGAGACCCCCGCCCCGACGCCGAAGGCCGCGCCCAGGAAGGCCGCCGCCAAGCCGACCCGGACGCAGACCGAAAAGAAAACCTCCGGCAAGGCCGCAAGAAGAACCAGTAAAAATAAGTAAGCCTTCCCCCAAACGGGCAAGAATGGCGAGCCTGCCCCTCATCAATCACCTTCGGTGAAAGCTTCCCCCACGGGGGAAGCCTTTTTTTGGCTTGCGGGGATAGAAAAATGTTGCTATAATAAAAACAGGAAAGAATGCTGTAGGGGCCGGACGTGTCCGACCCCTACAAGGCGGCGAATAAAACCGAAAGGCAGTACGACCATGCAGTTTACCGAACTTACGAGCGTTTCACCCGAAATCATCCGCGCTACGCAGGCGATGGGCTTTACCGATATGACCGAAATCCAGGAAAAGGCCATCCCGCTGATGCTGGCCGGGCACGATATGATCGCCAAAGCCCCCACGGGCACCGGCAAGACTGTGGCGTTCGGCATTCCCATCCTGTCCAAGGTCGATCCCGCCAGCCTCAAGCCGCAGGCCATCATTTTAAGCCCCACGCGGGAGCTGGCCCAGCAGATCGCCCAGGACCTGCAAAATCTGGCGCAGTTTCTGCCTGACATCAAAATCGTCTGCGTCTATGGCGGCGCGGGCATGGACAAGCAGCAGCGCCAGCTCAAAGCCGGCTGCCAGATCGTCGTTGCCACGCCGGGCCGCCTGATGGACCACTACCGCCACCACGCCATTGATGTCTCCGACGTCAAAACCGTCGTGCTGGACGAGGCCGACGAGATGCTGAACATGGGCTTTTACAAGGATGTCAAGTACATCATAGACCTGATGAAGCACCGCGAGAGCCTGTCGATGTTCTCGGCGACCATCAGCCGCGAGGTGCTGGACATCGGCTGGCTCTACCAGCACAACGCCGCCGAGGTCAGCGTCCAGCCCGTCGAGGATTCCAGCCCGAAAATTGCCCAGTACAAGCTGCTGACCACGGGCCGTGACAAGCTGGCCGACGCCGCGCAGATCATCATTGACGAGGGCTACAAGCGGGTCATGATCTTCTGCAACACCAAGTACAACACGGGGATGCTGGCCAACCAGCTTGCCCGGCTGAACTTCAACGTGGACTGCCTGCACGGCGACCTGTCCCAGGCTGAGCGCAACCGCATCATGACGCGGTTCAAGGCCGGGGAGATCGATGTGCTGGTCGCCACCGATGTGGCGGCGCGCGGTATTGACGTTTCCGATGTGGATGCCGTCATCAACTACGACGTGCCCGAGGAAAACGAGCACTACACCCACCGCATTGGCCGCACGGGCCGCGCCCGCAAGCAGGGCGCGAGCTACCTGTTCTACACGAAGGAGGAGCAAAAGCGCGTGGACCAGCTGCTGCGCCTGACCCGCAACACCGACGACTGCAAGAGCGTAAAGTTTGACTTTAACCATGAGCATCTGAAAATCGAGGACACCGCCCCGGCAGATAAGTTTCAGATCAAGGCGTATTTTTAAGTCGGTAGATTTGTGCAAAACAAAAAGCGACCACCTGTTTCTCAGATGGCCGCTTTTATTTTGCCTGTTACAGGCTTTCGATCATATTTGCCACGATCTCCGTCGCGGTCTTGACGTACTCGGTGATGCTGAACTGCTTGACAACGAGCACCTCATAGCCGCTCTCGTCGGCGTTGTCGCTCATGGCGCGCAGGATGACGCAGGGCACGCCGTTGCGGCCCGCGATCTGGCTGACCGCCGCGCCCTCCATTTCGACGCAGTCGGGGTGGCACTTTTCCTCAATCGCCTTTTTCGTCTCGGCGTCGCCGACGAAGGTGTCGCCCGTGGCGATCTTGCCCGCGATGGCCTTCACGCCGCAGGCAGTGCAGGCGTCGAGCGCGGCCTGCACCAGCACGGGATCGCCGTGGTACTCGGTCTGGAACGGTGCGCTCTGGGCGATCATGCTCAGCTCGGCGTCGTGGTAGACGACGGTCTCACCGACGCAGACGTCGCCGATGCCGATCTTGCTGGTCATATTGCCCGCAATGCCGCTGAAAATCAGCTTATCAATGCCGTATTTTGTGCAAAGCACCTGCACGGTGGACGCGGCGTTGGCCTTGCCCATGCCCGCGCAGCAGACGACGACCTGCTTGCCCTGCAGCGTGCCGCAGTGGTACTCGACCCCGGCGTAGTTCTCTTTGGTCACGTTCTCCAGCCGTGCGCACAGCTGGTCGACTTCGTCGGGCATAGCGCCCATAATGCCAATAATCACGGTCAAACCTCCGTTAAACGTTGAACAAAAATTCGATAACGTCACCGTCGTTCACAACGTACTCCTTGCCCTCGGTGCGCTGCAGGCCCTTGGCCTTGACGGCGGCATAGTTGAAGTCGGCGTCCTCCAGGTCTTTGTACGCGATGACCTGCGCACGGATGAAGCCGCGCTCAAAGTCGCTGTGGATCTTGCCGGCAGCCTGCGGGGCCTTGGTGCCCTTCCTGATGGTCCAGGCGCGGCATTCCTTCTTGCCGTCGGTCAGGAAGCTGATGAGGCCCAGCAGCTCGTAGCTGGCCTTGATGAGCTTGTCCAGACCGGTGGACTCGATGCCCATTTCCTGCAGGAACGCAATTTTTTCCTCCTGCGTGGAACCGGCAATGTCCTCCTCAGTCTTGGCGCAGATGGGGATGGCCTGGGCGTTTTCCTCCTTGGCGCGGGCGGCGACGAGCGGGAAGTACGGGTTCTCGTCCAGTCCGCCCAGCAGGTCGTCCTCACCGACGTTGCAGGCGTAGATGACGGGCTTGGCGGACAGCAGGCCCAGCTCCTTGCGGGCGGCCTTCACGGCGTCGTCGCTCTCGTCAAAGTCAAAGCTGCGGGCGGGCTTGCCGCCCTCAAGCCAGGCGGCCAGGTCGGCCAGCCAGACAGCCTCGGCGGCAGCGGTCTTGTTGCCGGTCTTGGCAGCCTTCTGCTGGCGGCCCAGGCGGTTGCTGACGACCTCGAGGTCGGCCAGGATCAGCTCCAAGTCGATGGCATCAATGTCGCGGATGGGGTCAACGCTCTCGGGCTTGTTGACGTCCTCGACCACATGGATGATGTTGTCATCGTCGAAGCAGCGCACAACATGGACGATGGCGTCGCACTCGCGGATGTGGCCCAGAAACTTGTTGCCGAGACCCGCGCCCTGGCTGGCACCCTTGACCAGACCTGCAATGTCAACAAACTCAACGATGGCAGGCGTTTTCTTATCAGTCTGCCAGATCTCGGCCAGTTTGTCCAGCCGCGGGTCGGGCACGGGCACGATGCCGGAGTTCGGCTCAATCGTGCAGAAGGGGTAGTTGGCCGCCTGCGCGTTCTGGGTGCTGGTCAGCGCATTGAACAGGGTAGACTTGCCCACGTTGGGCAGACCCACAATGCCTAATTTCATATTTCTCCATATCTCCTTTATTATCGTTGTTTTTTGTTACCGGATTTGGGGTTTTACCCCCATTTTACCCCCATTTTCGAGGTTTACCCCTTTTTCTCACTATCAGCTGCCTCAAAAAGACGCACGGCGTTCTGCATTGAATCATCAGAAACATGGACGTATTTGTCCATCGTCGTCTTGATACTGGCGTGCCCCAGCAGCTGCTGCAAGACCTTGGGCTGCATGCCGCGCTCAATCGCGCGGGTAGCATACGTATGGCGCAGCGCATGCATCCCAAAGGGAGCAATGCCGGCTTTTTCGCACAGCTTATAGAGGTGGGTGTCATAGGAACTGTTCTTAATCGGCTCACCGGTTCGATAGTTTACAAAGACCAAATCGTGCATGCAGAAGTACATCTGCCTTCCGGTACGGCGATCTGTGTATTCCAGAATCTGCTGCAACGTGGGCGACTCTTTACGGGTCAAGCGCTCATCATAGCAGCTCTTCAAAATACGATATGCGGTATCGGTCAAGGGGATAGTGCGGTAGCTTTTCACCGTTTTGGGAGGCCCGGCACGCCAGTACTTGAAGTGGTGGCGGTACTCCAAACTTTTATTGACGGTAAGAGTACGCTTCTTCCAGTTGATGGCATCCCAAGTCAAACCAATCAGTTCACCCGTGCGCAGCCCGGTTTCCAGCAGCAGTGCATATTGCCGGTAGTTGTGAGAATCCTTGGCTACGGCAAGGAAGCGCTTCTGTTCCTCAACGGAAAGGTAGCGAATATCGTCCACTGCACGGACCGGCTTGTTATAGCGCACGCCATTCATCGGATGTTTGACGATAATATCGTTCATCACAGCAGATTTGAACATGGTACCCATAGCAATGTAAGTCTGACGGATTGTAGAACCGGCGTAAGTACTTTCCATGCGGTTCAGAATAATCTGGCAGTGCATCGGCTTTACGTCGCCCATGCACATGGTTCCAATCAGTGGCTGAACATTTCTCTTATAGCGTTCCGTATAGTTGCGGATGCAGTTCGGGGAAAGGTTACAGATGATGTTCGTGATCCAGTAGTCAAACCAGTTGTCTACGGACATGTCAGAGTTGCAGGTAATGACGCGATGACGCAATTCGTATTTCGTATCGGCAAGCCAATTCTTGGCTTCAGGCAGCGACTTGAAATATTTTTCTCGCCGCTCCCCGTCTTTGGTATAGTATCTTGCGGAATATAACCCGTCCTTTCTTTGGCGTATGCCTTTTCCGCATTCTTTTCGCTTTAGGCTTTTACCCATAGTGGACTCCTTTCCAAAGCGGGAATCCAACGCGATACTGAAATTATAGCACATGAAATCCCTATTTTCAACGGCATTACCTCTCTTAAATAATCAGCTTGCTGCTGATGTAGGCTTCAAATTCTTTGCGTTTGACCAATTTCTTTGACCCTACATACAACACGAAAGGACAGTTGGGTTGTTTGAGCATGGCATCGATTTTGTTGATGCCGATATTGCTGTATTCAGATGCTTCCTTAATGGAAAGCGTCAGCTTCAGATGAATGGGTACACTTTCGGAATCTCGCATAATAAATGTCTCCTATTGCCTTTGTGGTGTCAGCTTTTCTTCGCGCGCGTGACAGCATCGATTTAAGAAATAAATCTTGCTGTATTCTAATTTTAATAGGAAAAACAACGATGGTATATACAAAAGCTGCGCGGATGTAATGTGGACACTATGCTTTTATCATGCAAAATCTCACCATCTTGACAGGGCGGACATTCTTGTGCTATACTCCACCTGTAAATGATTTTTGTGCCTTGTGCACACGTTGTTTAAGTTTGTAATTCGTGCCAGCAGCCTTGTCCTGCCTGTTTTGGGTGGGCGCTGCCGGCACTTTTCTTTTTATACGGGGTGGAAAACACCCAACCATAGCGAGAAGGATCGTGGTTCACGGTTTGCCGTGAACATCAGGCATTGCCTGCGGTCATTCTCGCTTTTTTTATTTTGTTTCAAGGCCAATCGGCTTTGAGAAATACATTCTATATAGGAAAGGTGGAACACCAAATGAATGAACAGGCAAGACCCAAGGCAATCGCACGGCGCATCACGCGCCCGCGCAAGGCAAGACCCATCCCGCGCAATTTGCAGTATCGGCTGTACAATGTGCGCTCCCGGCCGAAGCGTCCCTATCGCCAGCGCGAGAGGAGGGGCTGAAGATGCCGGAACACATACGGCAGGAACCTAAGGTTCTGGTCAGCACCGAAAACCTCACCGAGCAGGAATGGCTGGCATACCGCAGGCGGGGGATAGGCGGCAGCGATGTCGCCGCGATCTTCGGCATTTCTCCGTTTCGCACTGCCCGCGACCTGTACGACGACAAGCTGAACATTGCTTCGGCTGCCGATGATGCAGGCAACTGGGTAGCGCTGGAAATGGGGCATCTGCTGGAACCGCTGGTCGCCCGGATTTTCGCCAAGAAAACCGGGTTGGAGGTTTTCCAGATCAAGAAAATGTTCCAACACCCGCAGTATCCCTTCATGCTGGCAGATGTAGACGACTTTGTCCGCCTGCCAAACGGAAAAATTGCGATTCTGGAAATCAAAACGACCAACTACAACGCAAAAGACCACTGGTGGAAGGACGGCGAGGAATGTGTTCCCGTCTACTACGAAACACAGGGACGCCACTACATGACCGTTATGGACATCGACGAAATCTTCTATTGCTGTCTGTATGGCAACAATGAGGACGAAGTCATTATCCGCCACCTGTACCGCGACCGGGAGTACGAACAGGAGATGATCTATCTGGAACGCGAGTTCTGGCACGATCACATCCTGACCCGCATCCCGCCACCCTACACCGAGGACGGCAGCCTGATCCTCGAAAGCCTGCGCCGCCGCTTAGGTGCTGCGGATAAGACGATTCCTGCCATCCAGCTGGACAATGACCTGTCTGCCACCATGCTACGGTATCTCCGCTTACAGGAGCAAAAGCAGCAGGTGGAAACGAGAGTTAGGACGCTGGACACAGAAATGCAGCGGCTGAAAGGACAGATGGTTGCCAAACTCAATGGCAGTTGCATGGCGATGGGGGAGTACGGCGGTACACAGTACACCATCAGCTACAACCCCGTCAGCCGGACAGGCATCACGAAAGACAATCTCCAAAAGATGAAACTGCTACACCCCGAAATTTACGATGAGTACGTTACGGTATCGGAATCGCGGCGGTTCTGCATCAAGGCAAAAGCGGCGGACGAAGCCGCCTGACAAAGAAGGGAGCGTGCCTATGCACGACAGTGAACAGGAACACAGCGGCATTACCGGCTGCCGTGTCACCTACGAATCTACGATTTTTTACAACGAAGCAAACAAATTCTCCATCATCGTTGTCAAAACCAGCGACCCGCGCATCCCGCCGCAGGCTTGCAGCGGCCGCTATTACGGCGACCGTATGCTACGCTTTACGGCAGTGGGGTACGAACTGCCCCGCACCAAGGCGGTGGAGCTGGAACTGGACGGCGAGTGGGTCGAGAGCAAGTACGGGTACCAGCTGCAAGTCGAGCAGTGGCAGGAAATCGTTCCGCAGACAGCGGACGGTCTGCTGGCATACTTGGGTTCCGGGCTTATCAAGGGCATCGGTCCCAAGACAGCAGAGGACATTGTTGCCACGTTCGGACCGGACACCCTGAATATCCTTGACAACGAGCCGGAGAAGCTGCTGCAAATCCGCGGCATCACCGAGGGCAAGCTCAAGGACATTGAGGAATCCTACGCCGAGAGCTGTGTCCTGCGCAACCTTATGAGCCTTTTGGGTCCGTTCAAAATTACGCCCGCCACGGCGCTGAAAATTTATCAGAACTTTGGTCCGGCGTGTGTGGACATCCTCAAAAATTGTCCGTATGACCTGTGCCAGATTTCCGGCTTCGGATTCAAGCGTGTGGATGGCATCGTCCGTAAGACGGATAACCGCCTGCACAGCGCCGAGCGCATCAAGGGTGCGGTGCTGTACACGCTGGAGGATGCCCGCGGCAAATCGGGACATTTGTTTCTGCCATCGGAAGATTTGGTAAAGGAAACGCTTCTGCTGCTCAACGCACCTATTCCCATCCCGGAACAGCGCGTCCGCGCCGAGGAGGTGCAGGAAACCTTGCAGCAGATGATTCTGCACGGCGCAGTGGTCGCCTATAAGCAGTACCTGTACAGCCCGCGTGTGTTCGGGCAGGAGGACGACACCGCCCGCATGATTGCCGAACGGCTTGCCAACATCAGTGTGGCTGAGAATATCGAATCTGCGCTGGAATCGGTGCGCGAAAGCCTGGGCATTACGCTTTCCCAAAAACAGGAGCAGGCGGTGCGCACGGCATTTCGGCATGGGCTGACGATTATCACCGGCTCACCCGGCACCGGCAAGACCACCGTGTTAAAGGCCATCATCGAGGTGTTCAAGAACCTGCACCCGAAAGGGAAGTTCGCCCTCATGGCTCCTACGGGTCGTGCCAGCCGCCGCATGGCGGAAAGCACCGGCGTGGACGAAGCCCGCACGCTGCACAGCGCACTGGGGCTTGGCACCGGGGAAGAAGTGGGCGATGGCGAGCGCGTTCGCTTTGTGGATGCCGACCTCGTCATTGTGGACGAGTTTTCTATGGTGGATATGTGGCTGGCACAGCAGTTTTTCAAGCGTATCGTTCAGCACACACGGGTCGTTCTTGTGGGCGACCCGAACCAGCTGCCCAGCGTAGGCGCCGGCAACGTGTTCTATGAGCTGATCCACAGCGGAATGGTGCCTGTCACAGTGCTGGATTGGATCTTCCGCCAGTCGAAAGACGGCTTGATTGCCTACAATGCGAAGTTCATCAATGAGGGCAGCACCAAGCTGTACTACGGCAACGACTTTGTGTTCGTGGACAGCCCGACGCAAATCGAAACGGCGCGGCGCATCCAAGATATTTACTGCAAAGAAGCTGCCGAGCGCGGCATCGAGAATGTGCAGATCCTTTCGCCGTTCCGCGAGAAAGGCGAGGCAGCGTCCGAGCAACTCAACCGCGCCATCCGGGAGCGAGTCAATCCGTTCCGTTCGGCCGAGGAAGAAGTGAAGATTGGCAGCCGTATCTTCCGTGTCCATGACCGTGTTATGCAGACAAAGAACACCGAGAAAGTGTCCAACGGTGACCTCGGTTTTATTACCGGGATTACCACGAACAGCAAAGGCGAACGGCTTGTGCAGATGGATTTTGGCGGCGACCGCAAGTTGACTTACACGCCGGAACAACTGGCGCATGTTGACCTTGCCTACGCTACTACGATTCATAAAGCGATGGGGTCAGAGTTTGAAACGGTCATTATCCCCATCGTCAAGGCACACACAATCATGCTGTATCGCAATTTGTTGTATACAGCCGTAACCCGCGCCAAGAAAAAAGTCATCCTTGTGGGACATAAGCCAATCCTGTTTATGGCGGTTCACCGCGCCGATATCAGCAAGCGCAATACCATGTTGGGCGAGCGCATCCGCCTGTACTGTAAGGCGTACCACACCGAACGAAACGCACTGCCGGAGCTGCAACAGGCCGGCTGAATACAAAATTGAAGGGAGAAATCACCCATGAAAGGGAATCAAGAATCTATGCTGTACACCACTAACGCCACTGTGGCCGCGCTAAATCATGTGTCAGGCTTTGACCCGCTGAAATTCCTGCGTCGCACAACTTCCCGCAAGACCGGGGAGGACGTGATGCGCCTTGACCTGCGGTACAAAAAGCTGTGGTTCCGGCTGGCCTGCCCCACGGGGCGACTGAAGCTCAACGCCCTGCGCATCACCGAGAAAATGGCCATTTTTGAAGCCAAGGTCTACCGTGACCGCGAGGATGCCGAGCCGTTGAGCAGCTATGTTGCCAACTGCACGCTGGACACAACGCCCGGTGGGCTGTATGTGGAGGCTGCGCAGGAGGAAGCGCTGGACACGGCACTCTCCAATGCGGGCTTTGGCATCCAGTTTGCCGATGTGGGCAGTGAATCCGAGGAGTACGGCAGCGAGGTGCCGGTGGGCGCAAAACCAGAGATTTCCAAGCTGGTACAGACGAAAGCGGAAGTCGCAGAGCCTGTGCAGAAGCAGCCGGAGCCCGTGAAAGCTACCCCGCAGGAGTCTGCCAAGGCGGACCCGTTGGATGCCATCATGGCGGACGATATGCCTGTTCCCGAACAGGTAACGGCAGAAGTCGTAGAAAAACCTAAGACGGTTGTGCCGGAATCCGTGCAGCCCGCGCAGACCCCGATAGAACCGACGCAGAATGTCATTGTGCTGGAACAGGAACCGCCCGCCGCTGCATATACCCAAAGCAGTCCGGTGGAGAAAATCCGCCGCCAGATGACCTACGAGCAGGCGCAAAACGTCATCGTAGACTGCGGCACCTGCAAGGGCTGGACGTTGGCACAGGTGGCTGACCGCCGCCCTGCCAGCCTGCGCTGGTATGTGAAAGGCTATCAGGGAGAAAACAACATTCTCCGCGCGGCGGCCGCCATTATATGGGACAGCTTGCAGGAGAAACAGGCGGGATAACCGGGAAGGAGGCCGTTTCGTATGACCTCATCTTCCGATACGTTCCCGTTTGGCATTGCCGATGTGGTAGAACTGCTGGGGCTTACCGTCCGTCGCCGTCTGCCGTCGAGCCTGTACCTGAACTGCCCCTTTTGCGGGGATCTGCGCGGGCGGCTCAATGTCAACACGGACAAAAATGTCTGGCGCTGCAACCGCTGCGGCGCGGCGGGCGGTATGCTGGCACTGTATGCCCGCTATAACTGCACCGGCAATGCCGATGCCTACCGCGAGATTTGCGAAGCACTGGGGCGGTATACGCCCCGGCCAAGGGTAAATGACTGCATCGGGGTAAAGCCGGAACAAAACATCCGTGCCACCCCGCAGGAGATCCATCAGACCTACTCGCTGCTGCTCTCCATGCTGCCGCTGACACCCACGCACAAGGCGCATCTGCTGTCGCCGCGGCGCGGGCTGACCGAGGAACAGATTGCAAGGTTCGGGTTCAAATCGACCCCGCCTGCGTTTCTGTGCCGCAGTTATGCCGAGCGTCTGCGGCGGCATGGCTGCACCTTGCAGGGTGTGCCGGGCTTCTATCAAGACGATGCCGGGCGGTGGACGATCAACTTCGGCAGCCGCACGGCGGGCATCCTGCTCCCGGCTGTCGGTATGGATGGTCTTATTTGCGGTATGCAGATACGGCTGGACACGCCGCTACGCCGCAGGGATGACCCACCGGGCAAAAGCGGGGCGAAGTATATATGGCTGTCTTCTATCGGCAAGCCGCATGGCGTGACCTCCGGCAGCCCGCTGCATTTTGTGGGCGAGCCGTTTGCCAAGACCGTATATGTGACGGAAGGGCTGCTCAAAGCCGATATTGCCTACTGCCTGACAGGACGCTCGTTTGTTGCTGTGGCAGGGGTGAACAGCTTGAACGGCTTGGAATCCGCACTGCGCTGCATGGCACAGAACGGCACCAAGCTGGTCGTGGAAGCCTATGACATGGACAAGTTAGAAAATGAATATGTGGCATCTGCCGCCGAAAAGGTTCAGCAGATTGCCCGCGTAGCCGGGCTGCAAAGCACAAGCCTTGTCTGGAATACTGCCTACAAGGGCATAGACGACTGGCAGCTTGCTTTGCGGCAGGAAGAAGCAAAAGAAAAAGCGGCCTGATGCCGCGCAAAGTTATGGCAGAGAGCTACCGTTGGGCAGCTCTCTGCCTTTTTTAGAAAGGACAGAACAATGGGTATACTCTCTGAAATTGATATGATGAACCGCGACGCCGAGGATGATGCTTTTGAGGTATCTTCGGATAGTGAAACCGTAGATTCTTTCAGCGAAGAATTTGAGCCGGTAGAAACCCCGAAGCAGGAACCGCAAGCGGAGGACGCAGAAGAAGCCCGCAAAAAGGCTGAATTTGATGCCGCCGAAGCCAAGCGCAAAGCTGAGTGGGAGGCAAAACAGGCGCAGAAGAAACTGCGGGAACAGCAGGAATTGGACCGCCTTGCTGCCATGTCGGATGACGACGTTATGCAGGCATCCATGAACCGCGTTTCGCAGGATACCGAACGCCTGACCCGCCGCAATATGAAGCTCTGCGTCATGGAGGATGTGCAGACCGAGTGCCTGGCCGACCCTGCGCACGGCGAACTGTCATGTGCTGTTCTGTGAGGATGAGGAAGTCGGCTGTGTAGGTGCAAAGAAATTCACAAGAGGTCCTTTGCGGCCACAGGTAAACTACATTGTAGAGCTTGACCGCCGGGGCAGTAATGATGCTGTGTTTTACCGCTGCGATAACCCGGAGTTTGAGGACTTCGTTACCTCGTTCGGATTTGAAACAGCAGGTGGTTCGTGTAGTGACATATCTTATATCGCACCGTATCTGGAAACAGCTGCGGTCAATATCAGCTGTGGCTATTATTGCGAGCACCAACGGCATGAGTGCATCCACTTAGCGGAGATGGAGCTTAATGCCGACCGCGTGGCGCAGATGGTCACGCAGCAGACGGAACACTTTGAATATATGGAACAGCAGGACAGCTTCTTCGGCGGGCGAGTTTACCAGTATTCTATGTGGGGGATGGCCTCGGAGCGTGAAACCTACAAGTGGCTTTCACCGCTACCGAAAGAAGCAAAAATCAAGCTGGGAACAGCGGAACTTATCATGTCTCATGCCAAGATTGACCGGCAGGGGAAGGTTCATCGCTATGTTCCCAAATTGAAAGCTGCTGTCCTGACAGAAAACGCCATAGCAGTAATGCCGGACGGTAAGAAAGCGAGATATGATTCCCAAAAGGCCAAGTGCCAGAAAGTGGTGCCCCTGTCAAGGGCGTTGGAAATACTGAATACAATATAAATACAGCCCCTTCCGCTGATGCAATTTCAGCAGAAGGGGCTGCCATTTTATTTATATGAATTTCCCCGGCGGGTCACAAATTACCGATTCCAGATATTGTTTTCAAGATCGATAAGCCGCTTCTTATACTCGGCCATCCGCTGATCGGCTTTGCCGTCATCATCGGGAAAGCTGACAAGGTAGCCGGTGTCCGTGTCATGGAAGCCGATTTCGCCGGTAAGGCCGCATATATCGGAAACTTTCAGTAAGGTATGGGGGAACTGGGTGGCGAGATCCTAACGCCCGGCTCCGACACCACGCTGGGTGGCGGCGCGCTGCAATGGCCGCTGCCGGTGGCGGGCACGATCACCTCGCCGCAGGGCTACCGCACCGACCCGATCACTGGCGAAACCAGCTACCACAGCGGCACCGACATCGCTGTGCCCGAAGGCACCCCGATCCTGGCGGCTGCCGACGGCACCGTCACTATCGCCAACGCCTTCGACAGTTGGGGCGGCAGTTATGGCTACCACGTCAAGCTCGACCACGGCGGTGGATTGACGACACTGTACGCGCACTGCTCGAGCATCTGCGTCACCGCAGGCCAGCAGGTCAAAGCCGGGCAGGTCATTGCCTACGTCGGCCACACCGGCCGCGCGACGGGGCCGCATCTGCATTTTGAGGTTCATTCGTCTTGATGTCCGGCGCTTGCCGTCGTGTCTTTGCGGTCAGATGCCTTGTGTACTTTCTCCAGCACTTCCCTTAAAACCGGTGGGACGGGCGCGCCCATCTCGGCGGCGTTTTCCAGAATGCTGCCCAGCTCCGTGGCAATGTACCAGGTCAAAACGACGGGCGTCAACAACATATCGTAATCAAACGGCAGTTGCAGGCCAAGCACATGGTTGATCACCAAACCCAAAAAGATATCGGTCAGAACACTTACACAAATCATAATGGTGCTGCCACCCTTGTGCCATAGCCCTTTCCGCGCCTTGCTGGAATTCCATGTTTTCTCCTTAACGGCCAGCGCGGTGCCTGTCACACAATCCAGCAGCATACAAATTGCATACAAAACCGCCAGCCACCCCAGCCAACCGTGCAGGGCAGCCCACAGCCCGAACGCACCGACACTCGCCAGTTTTTCCACAGTGTTTACTTGCATGATTTTAAATTCCTTTTCTCACAAAACTTCTGTTATTTGATCTATTATTTAAAGAGAATCAAGTTCAATAAATGTAAACGTCCACTATTTATATACAGTATAGCTGGATTCATAACACAGTGCACCAGACACACAACTATTTTTGCTCTTTGATTGGTGTTTCTAATTTTTTGAATTGAGATTTACAATTCGCTGTAAACGTTCTCTGTATATAGTGAACGTTCAAATTCAGCCAATTGGCAAAAAACGAAAGAAGGTAAATTTATGCTTTTTGAAGGTATTAATCGCATTTATCGTGATTATGGGGTGTTTGACTATCCCCGGTCTGGTGGGTCTCGCCATAATGGTATGGACATTGATGGCGTGAATAGTTTTGTCATTCGCATGCCGAGCTTTAATGGTAAAACGATTTCCGGCACGGTGACTCGCTCCCAAATCGTTACTGACCATAGTGATTCCACTTGGGAATGGGGCTATTATGTTACCGTTAAACTGAGTACCCCGCAGACTGTCGATGGAACCGCCATTCACTATTTGACCTTTGCACATAATGCAAGAAACCTTGTTTCTGACGGGGATACTGTCACCACGGGTACGCCGCTTGCTATTGCAGGCAAAACTGGCAATGCTGAAGGTGAGCATATCCACTGTCACCTTCAGGCTCGCAACGTAAACAATTCCGGCGCGTATAATCCTGTGGGCTTTTCTGGCATTCGAAACGAAAAAGGCGAGTACAACATCAAGACATCCGGGAGCATGCAGAAAATTGAACTCGGCCCGGTTTTGAATTCTCAAGCATCGGCAATTTGGAACAAAGCAAAGGCTCTCGGCGTAACCTATGCGGCCTTTTATGCCGATCCTGATAATTCGCGCCAGATTATTCAGTTGGGGCCTGTTTCAAATTCTATGGCATCTACCCTTTATTCCTATGCGGTCAATGAAATGAAAGTCTCTTATCGAAGTTGGTATATCTAACGATGCTATGGCTATAAGACAAACCCGCACGATAGAGTACTGTACTGCCATTAAGATGCAATGAACAAAGATGCGCCCTGTCGAAGACACAAAGCTTCGACAGGGCGCATCTTTGTCTGCATTGTGATATACGTCTCCACTTTGTCGGAACATTTAGGCGGCCTATGGCAAAGCAAAGTTAACAGCGAAGCCAAAAAGACGTGTGGGTAGAATCTTGTAAAATGTTGCGGTGAGCCGGTGGTGTTCCGCCTACCTTTTAAGGCAAACCAACCCCTGCGCCTTGGCCAACCACTACGTCTCTTGCTCAATTCCCAAAAAGCAAAACGGCAGATACTCCCAGGACACATTACTCTGGACGCTGATTCTGTACGGGCGCTCGCCCGGCATGAATAGAATTTCCCCGATCTGCGCGGAGGACGGCAGATAGTAGGTGAGGGATACCGTCGCTTCACTGCTTGGCGCTGCGGCGGATTCCGGCGTACCCGCATACAGGGAACTGGAATCCTGCTGCGAAAGCAGCGTGACGCGATAGGCTGCGCCGGCCAAAGGATATTTGATCGGGATGGCTTCTTCCTCATGTGTTTCTATCTGCACCGGCTGCAACAGCCCTGTGCAATCCAGATGCTGCCCAAACATTTCCAATAGAACTTTTTCAAACACCTCTTGCGAATAGTAGGGGATGCCTGATTGGTAGACCAGCGGCTGTATTTTGCTTTGCGCAGTCAAATACAGTATGGTTGCAGAAACTGCGTGGTAGATGGTGTCGTCTGCCGCAAGAGTGCTTTTACTTTCCATTGCAACAAAGGTGGACGGCGCTAACCAGAGCAAAAGCTGGCTGTCTTCCAGAAAGCGGGCCAGATGTTCGGCCGCCTGGATGTTCTCTATGCGCCCGGCTGACGTTTTATAGGTTCCCCAACCATTTCCGCTGGGCGCAATGGCCATGCCGTAATAGCTGAAATCTCCCATAGACGTTCTGACATCCAGCGTATAGGGTGCCATCGGCAAGCCGGTGGTCATATCCGTTCCGCCGGGAATATATATATTTCCGGTTTGTGATTGTCCTGCTTCCAACTCCAAAGGAAATTCCAGCTGATTTTCCCCGAATGGCCAGGTTTCGTGTACAGGGCAGGAGTCTAACGATATCTGATCCGCATGAAGTTCCCAAAGCCCTGTTTCCCGCAGTGCTACGATCGCATCCTCTGGCAACAGGACCGGCGTCGATGCATCCTCGCCATAAAACTGATGGTTTGGATACAAAAAGATTGTTTCGATCGTGAGAGGCTGATCTGTATAGTTGGTGATTGTTATTTCGGCATAGAGAGCCCAATTGGGATTGTCCGGCTGGTCGTATAGTTGCTGATAACAGCTCCGCTCTGGTGAAACTGAGACTGCGAGCGGTTCGGCCGTCGGTCGCGGCTGAGCAGTGGCAGAAGGCGATGAATGTGTTTGACTGACAGACAAATGCGAAGAATTGCTACACCCAGCGAGAATAATTGTGGATAATATGATTGCCATCATTCTACTATGTTTTCTTCTCATCTACATTCTCCTTTGCATTCTTTTTGAAATTGTTCAGAAGCTCTTTTGTTTTGCTGTAAAGAAAGTTGCTCGAATAATCTAATAAAATTAGATCGGTTCCGGCTGATCACGTCAACCATGCGGCGGATTCTGTGCTGATCTTAACTGTTATATTGCAGTGTTTTTGTCTTTGCCCCAAGCCTCTTTGATTTTTTGAAGCGCTTTGATTTTGGTTTGGTTGATGGCTTGCCGGGTTTTGTGCTTTTGCCGTGCAACTTCGGCAACGGATCGCTGTTCAAAGTAGATGGCATAAACGATTGCAAACTCGTACTCATTCAAAACCTTATGCAAGTCTTGAAGAGTCAATTGGTCATATTGGTCACATGTACTTGTCTTCTGCGCATACTCAAGGGCTTGTGGAAGCGTAGCATCTTCCAGGTAAGAAGTACCCCGTTCTTTTGCCTTTTGTTTTGATAGCGCTATATATTCGTTTTTCACCGAATTGGCTATGTAACGAGTGACGGTGGCATCATCCGTTGAAGACAAGCGGCTCGTATCCCATGTTTTCAACATTGAGAGCAAAAAGCATTGCAAGTCTTCAAAGCTGTCCTCCCTGTGCAGGAAGAATGCATACCGCTTTATGAGCGGTTTGAACTTTTCGACAAGTTCTAAGGCAGCGTTAGCGTCGCCACCTTGATAGTCAAGAATTTGTTTGTGAATCTCTGCAGGCATTTTTCTCTACTACCCCTTGGGGTAAAGAGAAAAACACTGCAGCTTTGTAAAGCACTCTAAACAGCGGTTAAAATAGGTGCCTGAATGGTATTGGCTATACCATAAAGCCCTGTACAAACAGGAATCGTATTGGTATTCAAGCGCGCTTACAGCACATTTGATACTATAGTTTTAAACGCCTTCTTTTGAATACCTTTTCCCTGCATGTTCCTCATCGTTTCTTATTGCAGAACCGTCAAATTGGTGTCGGACACATAACAGATGCTACCGCTTGCGGAATCTGTATTGATAGCTTTGATCATCAACACTTTGCCTCCATTAACGCTTACGCTGATAGGGCGCACATTTTCATCTCGAACGATGTTATCGACACGGCCAACCAATACATCGTCCACATAGATTTCTACACTTATGTTTGCGTCACGACTTGTGTCGTCAGACGTCAAAATGTTGGCCTCGAATGTATCATACCGACCATCAAGCTTAAATTTTGCCCATGCTTCCTGCCAAGGGTCAAACTTATAGGATACACTGTGTGTTGTCCCATACAAATCACGGACGGAAGCCACCTGCTCACATCGCTCGCTGTCTAACAGTTCCAGATTATCTAAGCGTTTGGTCTCCACCTCGTCTAAGTACCCCTGCGCTACGACTGTATCGATCTCGTCCATCGAGTAAGTATTCAGCAAAACGGATTTCAAATTTTCAACCTGTTCTTGTAGCGCGGCATTTTCACTTTGTAATGTCTGCGTCTCAGAAGTGAGCGCGGCGTTTTGATCTTTCGTTGAGTTATATACGTTGATCAACTGCTCGGTGATTGCGACCGTATCACCCGACTGTGCCAAATCAGCGGCCTGAGCATCATCTCCCAAGGTAGAGATGACATTTACAATGGTTTGCTGCGAGGCGTTTTGCAGACTGGTCACCTGATTTTTAAGATCGGCCGACACCTGCGCTTGGAAAATTCCAAAAAAAGCGCCTACCGCTCCAAAAATCGCTGCAAGTGCTGTGGCAATGTTTTGGACTTTTTTCGCTTTTTCCTCTGTCTTCATCGTGGCGATTCCTCCTTTTTACCTATCGACCGTAGTCTATACCCAACTTGTAATACCGTTTCCAAATAATCGGCCAAGCCGAGTTTCTTCCGCAAAGTATGAATATGCATATCTAGCGTGCGCGTTTTTACATTCGGGGGCAAATTCCAGATATTAGTTAATATTTCCTGGCGCGAAAGTACTTGACCCTCGTGCAGGATCAGGTAACAGAAAAGGCGATATTCCATTTTTGCCAAGTGGACAAATTTTCCTTGCGCCAGAACTTTATGGGTTAACAGTTCCACACGGATTGGTCCATAGATTAGCGCATCTTGTTCAACTGGCGGCATCCAAGATCGATCCTTTCCACTCGTAACAATCCCGCAAATATCCCCACAAGGTTGCAGTTCCAAGCAACACGACAACCAACAACAGAAGGATCACCCAGGCATTATTGTAGGGAAGGCCCTCCTCACCGGCGTACCCCTGGGTCGTGAAGAAGTTCGCCGCATGGAACAGCGGCCAGAACCCCAGCCACTCGATGCCGCCATCCATACCCGAGAGGCTCAACAGCGCGGGCAGGCAGTACCCCACGGCGCTGACGAACAGCGCAGGCAGCAGGTTGCCGAACACACGGCCCAGTGTGAGGGTAATTGCGCCCATGCAGAGGCAGGCGGCGATTCTACACACAAACCAAAACAGCAGCACGTCGGACAACGTAAACAGTGCGGGCAGGCTCTCAAACTCCGAAATGCTCATGGCCGGGGCGAACAGGGCGGGCAGGCCGTAGTCCCGCAGCACCTGAATCAGATGCGGCAGGCAGGACGCCGCCGCAATCAGCACCGCCACGCCCGCACTGACCGCAAGCTTGGCCCGCACCGTGCGCTTGCGGCCGAGCGGTGTCGTGCAAAGGATTGTCTCCATGCCGCCGCGGCGCTCCATTGAGAAAAGCCCTGAAAAACACAGCGCACAGGCCAGCCCGGCCAGCAGCGTATCCTGCACGTCGGCATCGCCGGTGAAGCCGAACAACTCCTTGTAGCCGCTCTCATAGACGAGCCACGCGCCGGGATGTTCTTTCAGATAGTAGTTGATGTTCTGGTTGATAACCCGGCTGTAGACACTGTACTTTTGTTGCAGCGAACTGAACGCCAACATTGCATCGCTGGACAGCTCCCCGGCCGCCACCTTCCGCTGCACTTCGAGCATCGGGGCAAATTCTTCTCCCTGCTCCTCCAGCCAATCATAGCTTTCTTGGGTGAACGGCCCGGAGGTATGTTTCATGTAATAGGCGTAGTAGATCTCATCCGGCCCGATGTAGCTCTCGGCGGTCACCCCCTGGTAGATGCCAAACCCGGCGAACGCCGCCAGCACCAGCGCCGCGCCGTTGAGAAGCAGCAGCTTGCGGGCTTCTTCCTTATAAACAGAGGTCGCGTGCGTCTTGTGCCGCAGCCCCAGCAGGAACCCGCGCTTTGACGCAGACAGCAGTTGCGCGCGCAAACACCCAGCAAAAAGCAAAGGTCAGAACCCCGCCATACACAACCGCCGCCGTCCACTCGACGAGCGGCAGGCCGATTGGCGAACCAAACCAAAACAGATTGCGGTAATTTCCCAAAAGTTCGTTGGTTTGCAGCAGGCTGGCTAAATTGGCGTATTTAATCACATTCAGCCGGCTGGTGGCCGGAATCGCGGCGCGGATGCCAAACATCACAAGCGGCCCGGCGGGCAACGAGTGCCGCCAGCATGACCCACAGCCCCATGACAAACGCGCCGGCCCACTTGGCCAGCAAAAAGCGGAACAGGTACTGCCCGACCGTGATCTGCATCGTGCAGCGCATCAGGGCGGGCACGCTCTGGATCGTGCGGGTCAGCGGGCCGAGGCCGAACGTCGCGGCGCAGTAGGCGAGGTTGACGCCGTACAGCAGCGCAAGCACGGCCAGCAGCGACAACGCAAACGCGCCGAGCTTGGCCAGCGCCGTTTGCAGCCGTCCGCCGGGCAGCGAACGAACCAGTGACAGCAAGCCGCTGTCCCGCTCCTGCCGCACGAGCAGCAGCGCCTGCACGAGCATCGACACCAGCAAAATCAAATCGGTGAAAGCATAGGAGATCGCAGTGTACAGACCTTTTTGCGGGTAATAATCAATGGCTGTCTCGCCCAAACCGGCGCACACCGCCGCCGTAACTTCAATGTTTTTCAGGTCATACCCGGTCTCATCGTTCTGGAAAATCGAGATGCCCGCCAGCTGCCCGGCCTTGGTCTGCACGCTGTCGAGGAAGTCGCCGTACCCGGCCACCGTGTCGTACTCGCTGACCAGTTGGGAGAGCAGCGCATAGTCCAGCGACAGGCTGTCGGTGTACAGCGTGTAGGTTTTGTCGTGGTAGGTCTGTTCCCAGGCGTCGAACAAATCTGCGTTCTGCTCACGGTAATACTGCAAGGTCACGCTGTTGCCATAGGCGAGGTCGCGGTAGTAGTTTTCGAGCCGCAGCAGCGACTCGGTTTCGTCGAGCTTGCCGTGCAGAAAGTCACCCTTGGCGGCCATGTCCGAACTCTGGGCAGCCAAATCAGCCCCCACGGCGCGGTAGGCCGCGGCGTGGGGGCTGATTGGCGGTAGGGCGGGTGCCCATCCAGAGCAATAGAGGACTTGATTTGAATTGGTATCAGATTTCTCCTTTTCGCAGTGAATGAAATGGATTGGCAACTGCAACACTGAGCATGTTTTAACACATACAACTAAAAAAGATTACTGCCAAGAAGCAGGTCTTGATAAAATTATGTTTACGACGAAAGACAACTGATTGTGAGATACACTTGCTCTTCAAACAAGCAAGGCTTCATTCATTATGTGCAACTCGGTTCATTTTATCAGATTTGCACACGGATACTGGATAAGCTTTGTGTTGTCCCCGTTTTCAGCATAAATCTGAGCAATGACGTTTCCTGTTTCGTTTGCAAAAAGACGGTAGTTTGTTTCCGTGCCCATATCCAATCGGACGGATTGCCATGTGGCTGTTTTTAGGTTATACAAAACAAGATGAGCAAAATCCTTTTTCAAATATGCCTGCTGCTCGGGAAATGTGCTAAACAGAAGCCATTCCTCGGCAATCGGATGTGGGGTCAACAAATAACAGGGGGTGCACTGTGGAATGGGTAGCCGCGAAAATTCTGTGTCTTCCTTTTGTAAAACGGTAAAATAGGGTGCACTCCCGCAATTGTACCACTTTATAAAAAAGGTTTGATCTTGAATATAGAGTTGGTCCGCCGTATATTGCGCGTCTTCATATTCCGGCAATGCTAGATTCTTCCTCCACAAAACCGACCCGTTTATTGAATTGCACTGCAACCAATTGCTTCCGTCCATTTCTTTCATTAAATAGTATAAATAGGTTCCATCTGAGGCAATGGCGGTAATTTGTGGAGGCCTTTCTAACGATAGATTGGCGGTGTTAAAAATTTCAAGTAGCCTCTCTGTGGATCTGTTCCACAGCAGGACCATTTGCAATTGTGAATCGGCTGTTACCAGAAATGCTGCTGTGTCCTGATCAACTTTAGCAAATCCAACCAATGGCGTTGCCGCAGCGGCATCTCTTAAAAGCGTTTCCGTTGTACCTGTGACAAGATCTGTCATAATAATGCTCACGGTTTCATTACGGAAAGGGAACGAATACAATGTTTGGCAATCAAACAAAAACGGATCCACAGAGGAAATGGGAGAGGTATTCGTTCTTCTGATGAGCCTTGTGTCGCCGCTTTTGTAATCGGCTGTGACCAAAAGCTCTTCAAACTCTTCCTCTTGGGCCGCATTTGAAAGTGTACGCGCATTTTGTATCCAATAACAAGAAATAATGTTATTGTCCAAGAAGCCGATCACCTTTAAGTCTGTTCTGCCTATTGTATCAATCTGACTGTACATATCTACAGCTTGCGATGTAATAATTTCGCCGTGGATCGTCACCAATCGATCAGAAGTATGCCAAACTCGCCAGAAAAAACAAATTGTGACACCTAAAACAATGACTATAGATAGAACAAAATATAATTTTTTTGATTGCACTGTACCCGTCCCTTTATGGAATAACCTATCATGGTTCATAGTAGAGTTCCTTTTTGACGCGCTACATTTCAAGCCGCAAAATAGTCACAGGTGGAATATACGACCGAAGAATTGATGTAATATTTGCCCGAGGAATAAGAACTAGAAGACTGTTGATTTGTTACATCAGGATCAGTTACCTGGATTGTTGCATTAGAAAGGTTATATCCGCTAACGCTCATAAAATGGCCGGAACTAATATTAATTGGCCATTTGCTCGTGTCATTATAGCTGGTCCGCTTTGTTCCTTGAATGGCACCTGTATGTAAGATTGGAGGGTTATTGTTGCTAATTACGCTGGCCATCATATTCAGCATTTGTTGGGAAGATGTATATGCACCATTTTTCCACAAAGCTATATAAACAACCCCTGTAGGGTCACCGCCTTCTCCATACAAGCTAGTATTAATATAGTAAAACATCTTCGAAATCTCAAAGATGCCATTGGTTGGACTGTAACAATAGGTGGCCGGTTTACTAGCATCACTCATTTCCGACATAATTGTGGACAAATTTTTCACAAGACCATAATGAGCCAGTGTTTGTCGCACTGTAGAGGGACCACAGCTAACACCATTAGGTTGGCGCGTATGTGGGACATAAATTGTCATACTATTACTTGCCCGGGTTAAGGCAGACGGTCCAGAATCGCGAACACTCATTAAATAATCACACTTTTTCTTGGCGGCCTCTTTGTAAGCGTTTGAATAAGTTGGATTATCCAATATTTCCTGTAAGGTATCCTGTAAGGTAGGCGGGTTACTATTTTCAGCGTAGGGTTCTGCTGCAAATGCACAAACCGTAAAAGTACAACTGAACATTAATGCGAGTAATAGTGAAAAGAAGTTTTTCATAAATAACCTTCTTTCTTGTTCGTGTTGCGTCAGTTATTGTATCTTTGCATATGGGTGTTCTATCCATAGAGGCGGGGTTACTTCTTGGTTTCATTAGGATCTCTTGTTAGAGCTTCCGGCCGCTTGGGCTGATAGTTCCAGCCATAGCAGTCCACAGCGCCGCTGCGTTCCCGTTCCACCATCTTGTGCAGTGCCGAAGCCAGCGCTTCGGTGAATCGGTTGTCATTCTTGTTCATGGGTAAAACCTCCATTCTGTATTTTTCCTGCAATCAGCATACTGGCCGCCAGGGTAACGGCCGCCGCTGCAGTTTTACTAAGCCAAACTCCCCAAGGGAGGAGTGGAAGCACGCTGAAAGCTACTGCCAATACGAGCAGCTCCCACATCATCCGCTTCCGATTTCGATCGAGTTCTGCTGGCGTCATGGCAATGTGGGGGTCATTGCAAGGACCTGCCAGGCCAATCACAAGACAGGCGATCATTCCCACCAGTGAATGCCCCACCACCGGCCATCCGGCTGTAATCTGCGGGTATAAGAACAGACCGCACAGAACGATCAGCGAAGAATTTATCAGGCACCGTATAGCCGAGCCCGCATGGTGACCGCCGACGCGGTGCCGCAGGCTGGTAAAGACAACAAAGAACAGAACGGTGGAATATACATCCGAGACCAGGAGACCGATCAAAAACAAAATCGGATAAAAGACTGCCGCCAGCAACCGGCGTTGTAATCCGTACACAGCCCACTCGTAGTCCTGCGCCGGGATCAGTTTTTTGGCCACAAAAAAGGATGCTATTTTCTGAGCCGGATGGAGCATAACCGCTTCACCTCTTTGGCTTAAAAATAGCATCCTGTTTGCGAGTTGGCAAGGAATATGTCCCGAAACGTTCAAAATATGTCCCGAAATGACATGCGTAGAAAAATCAAAGGGATTTTTGTGTAATTTGATCGTGCTCCGGCGCAGGCGAAATAGTCTGATGAAACAGTACCGTGGAGAACTGGAACCAGCCGTCCTGGCACAGAATGGCCGGACAGGCGCCATGATCTGCCAAAATGGAGACGATGTTTTGCAGTCCATATCCATGCGCAAGTGGATCGGTCTTGGTCGTTACAGGCAACCCATTTTCCATTACGGGCGCTTTGTCAATGGTATTCATCACGGAAAGAATGGTTTTCTCCTCCGAACACTGAATCTTGACGCGAATCAATCGTGTTCCCTTCTGCGTCTTGCACGCCTCGATTGCGTTATCCAGCAGGTTGGAAAGTACCACTACCGTCTCTTTGTTGGAAAGCGGGAACTCGGCAAGATCGTTGATGGCAAAATCCACTTGAATCCCCAGTTCACAGGCCTGCGCATACTTTTGGTTCAAAATGGCGTCCACCACCGGGTTGTTGGAATGGACAGCCAACGCATCCAATTGACCTGTCTCGGAGATTTCCGCCAGGTACTGCCTGGCGGCCGCCAAATTTTCCTCCTGCAGCAAACCGCCGAGAACCGAGAGATGGTGTTTGAAATCGTGGGTCTGCTTACGTTGGGCGGTTTGGGCCTCCAGCAAAACCTGCGTTTTTTCCAATTGAGTTTCGAACTGGTGTTGGAGTGCCACGTTTTGCTTTCGCTCCTCGGCTTCCTGCTCAATGTGGTGCAGCAGGCCCATCAAAACAGCGTTGGCGGCCACCAATCCCAGTGCGTTTACGATGGCCCAGTGACTGACGCTGTGGTCTTTGGCCGTTACCTGGAAAAGAAATGTTATGGTTCCTAGTGACACCAGCGGAAAAACCAGCATAGCCAAAAAGCCGGATACTGAAATTTTCTCAATTTTTGTCCATGACTGCGCAAATCGCCAAATGGCAAAAGAAACCACAAAGATAACAATATAAGAGAACAATGCACAAATCATATAAAGCTGCGGGTCAGCAAATATCTGCTCTCGCGGCATCCCCACCCAGTTGCAGAACAGAAAGATGGCTGCCGTATCTAGGGCCAGCATAATGACATAGCTGAAAACTGCACACAAGCATTGCGTCAGAATCTTGCCCTCATAGCAAGCATGGCAAAAGACGGTGAACACCATGACTAGCAGAATCGCCTTGATCGGGAATTCCCTGATAACGGGCACCACGGTGATGAGATAGCCTGCGGCCAATGTTCCCAGGAATGCCAACACCAACTGCCGCTTTGCGCAGGTCCGTCGGAACAACGCGGTACACAACAGCAGGCAGGAAATATGTCCAATCAAATCCACGGTCAGTAAGGATATTTGTTCGATCATAAAGCGCCCACCCATAAGTTGTATGTCTGCATAATTTCGTTGCTGTTCTGTTTGCTGACCGGGAGGTCCGTGCCATCGGTCAAAGTCAGATGGGTTCGGTTGAGAAAGCAGATATGCCGCATGTTGACCAGGATCGTCCGGTACGTTCGCAAAAAGCCCTGAGTGCCGAGCCGTGCTTCCACATCACCGAGCGATTCATTGCAATCATACGAAGCTCGGTTGTTGTTTTGAAGGTGGTACGTTACCTTGCGCTTCTGTCCCTCGACATAGAGAATGTCCTCAAACTTGACCATCACATTGCCTGCGTCGGTGACAATGGCATACCGCAGGTGTTTTTCCCGCACCTTCTTGACGGCCTCGCTCATCACCCGGTCAAAAGCCTGCTCCAGGTGTTTTTTGAGCAGATACCGAATCGCGTCCACCTCATAACCGAACGGAGCATACTCCACATACTCCGAGACAAAGATCAGCACGATTTGTGGATTGGTAGCTCGCAGCTGCGAGGCGACTTCAATGCCGTTCGTGCTATGCAGATCGACGTCCAATAACGCGATGTCATACGGTGAGGTGATGCTTTTCAGCAGCTTTTCACCCGATTGATAAAGATCGAGTCTGTATTTGACATTAATCTTTTTCAAGTAACCCCTTGTCAATGTCTCAATTTTTTGAAGCCACAACTGGCTGTCATCACATATGGCAATTCTGAGCATACGATGATTTCCCCCTGGCTGGAATGCCAAACAGCACCGCAAACAGCGCTGCCGCGCTGTGCCGGACAAGCGAGGTGCTGTTTTTCCATTTTACCTTGTGTCAGCTCGGTTTGTAAAGTCGTTTGTGCGGTATTATGAGTTAGTATTATGGGTCATTCTGAGAATTCTGCAAAAGGAGCTGCCTGGCCCGATGAATGCGGGTTTTGACGGCCGCGGCGCTGCTATTTGTTATGTGCGCAATCTCCTTGATGGAATACCCCTGCACACGCAAAATCAAGGCGGTGCGGTAAACGGGTGGCATCTCATCGAGGCTTTTCAACGTTGTTTCCAACCGCATTTTGGTTAATACGACATCCGCAGCATCTTCATGTAGGGATGCTGGTTCCACATCCACCGCGTCATAAGATAACGCACTTCGGCGATCCCACTTGCGCATGAAGTCGATGGTGCGATTCCGTGTGACCATGCGCAGGTAATAGGCGAGCTGTTTGGCGTTGTCCGTGCGGATGGAATCGATCTTCTCGATCAGCTCGAGGCAGGTCTCGTGCAGCGCATCCTCGGCAAGTTTATCATCATGGGTGATGGCGCGCGCCACCTGGTACATCATCCCGTAGTAGGTGGTGTAAATTTCGGTGAATTTATCCTTCTGCTCCTCAGTGTCGAGAATGGCGACATAAAAGGCAAGCATATCCACATCCTCCATACAAGAGATATAAATGCGTATACTATATATTCGTACGTATGCTTTGGGGATGTGGTTTCATATTTCGACAAAAAATACAGCCAGAAAGGTTTGGCAGGCCATCCCGGCTGTATTTTAGAGGTTCCCGTGTTTGGATTGTGGAAGGTTTAAGGGAGCGGGCGGACGCTGGGGTCAGCAGCGCTTTTCAAAGTCGGTTGAAACGGTTTCGGTTACACCGTTTCGGGTGACTTTGGCGGTGGTGTTTAGTTTGTACGTTGTCCCGGATTTAATGGCATAATAACCGACAAACTCATGGCGAGGACCGTTGTAAGTCTCACTGACCTGAGATACCTGCGTATAGTTTCCGAAAAAGCCCTTTTCATATAGTGTAAGCGTACATTCTATTTTTGTTGTACCCTCCAAAGCAATAATAGCACTTGTATAGCTTCCATCATACGCCGACATACTAGGGCTGATGGATGCTACATTCCGCCAACGGGGCTCCGCAGCAAGAGCCGTTGTGCTGACAATACCAAGCAGAAGAGTTATAGCAAGCAGACTGCGCAAAAACTTTTTCATGATATGTACACCTCTTTTGTATGGAAACCTCATACCTTCTATTCGTATGAAAATGAAAAAGGTTACACCCATAAATAACATTTTTGAAATTTATCTTGCTGTCATCCATTTGATGAACTATCCAACTTTATCCCTTCAGCGACACTGATTATCTCGGATAAGTCACAACTGGAACTCACTTGATAGGTTAAGCCATCATTCTGCCATACTAATACATTACTCCCGTCTATAGTGGAACCCAAAACAGCGTCGATTCCATCAAAAGAAATCTGATAATAATGGGTATATTCGTCATCAACAAAAGTTGATTGTTTATCTTGTATGGGCAATATCCGTACTGTTAACCATTCGCCGTTTTCTGATTGATACTCATTCCAAAAACTGGTGTTTGATGTTCTATTAGAAGGCGTCTCTGTAAACCCTTCCGGCAAATAGGTCAATTCAACATTTTGGAGCAGAATCACTGCATTTGGATCATCTTCCTTGGAATAGAGGATCTCCACAAACTGATCCCGCCAATTCAGCACGGTGGATACCACCGCCTCCTGCACAGCCTGCACAGGCATCAGTATGCAAGCAAACGCCGTCACGACCGTCGTGGCCACCACGAACAGCCGCTTTGTAGCGCGCCAGGCACCTTTACGTTCCTGTTTCCGTTTGGCCTGCTTGAGCAGCCTGTCCATCTTCTTCTGAAATTCTTCCGAAGGATGGAAGGCCGCGTTCATCTCTTCCAGACTCGGCATGGCGGATAGCTCCCGATCTTCAGCCTCAGCCACTACAAGTGCAATCAAGGCATCTGGCGAGATACGGATTTCACGGTTTTCCTGCTGATTCATCTTGTGCCTCCATTTCTTTCAGAATCATCTGCCTTGCCCGGTGAAGCCGTACTTTTGCATTCTGCGGCGTGATTTCCAAAATTTCGGCAATTTCCTGGATGGAGTATCCCATCATGCGCAAATCCAAAGGGTCTCTGTACTTGTCATCCATCTGTTTCACAAAAGCAACCAGCTCCTAAAAAGCGATTGCGTTCAGCGCAACGTCCTCGGGGCCATTCTCGGTTGTGGGATGATTCGCAAGCTCATCATCGCTCGTTGGCTTCATCTTGTTCAGTTTGCGCACGGCGTCCACCGCTTTGCTGTGTGTTAACAGTACAAGAAAACGTTTGAGCTTCTTTGCGTCATCGATTTCCACTTCATCTATTATCCGTATCAGACGCAAAAAGGTTTCATGTACGGCGTCCTCCGCCAAATAGTGTTCTCCCACCACACCGATGGCTACATGGTACATCATCCCTGCATAGTTTTCATAAATATAGGCGATTTTATCTTTCTGTTCCGCTGTTTCCAGCATCGCCATATACATCCAAAGCATATAAGTTGCTCCTGTTTTATGTGTCGCTTTCCCCGCCGATGTCCTGCTGCAAGAACCAAGTGACATAATTGGCAATGAACTGCTTTTGCTTGAGCGAACAGTGATCCAGTTGATACATCAGCTCCTCCGAAAAGAATTTTCTTTGGGGTAACTGCGTGGCTGGCAGCAGGGTGTAAATTGAACAGTCCAATGCATCGGCGATTCTGTACAGATATTCGATTGATACCTTGTTTTTTGCCCGTTCCAAACGACTGATATATTGCATGGTTGTACTTAAATTTTCTGCGAACTCTTCTCGCGTCAGGCCGTGGGCTTTTCGCTGTTGCCGGATGCGTTTGCCGATTTCAAGATAGATATTTTCCAAACTTCTCACCTCAAAATAAGCGTAGCAGGTGCCGTTGCGAAAATTGAGCGCTACTTTTGGTTAGTATTAGTCAATATATGAAAATCATACTGCATAGCACTGATTTCAAGCGTTTTGTTCATGGCGGACTCCTGTGTTTTTACTTACTTTGCCCATTATAGCGCACCCGCCGGGGAAATGCAAACAAATAAATAATGCGTATTATTGCGTATAAGAAAAAATAATGCGTAAATTTGTTGGGAAATGACGTATTCAAAACGTATAAGGTAAATATAAGCATCGAAGGGAGTTGATGTTATGCTTATTGCTATCGACCACGGCAACAAACAGGTCAAAACCGTCCATGGAAACGCCATTGTTTCCGGTGTACAAAAAAGCAAAACCAGACCTTACGGCAGGGATATACTGAAATACGGCGGCAGTTACTATACGCTGTCAGCGCAGCGTATCCCGTACCAGAAGGACAAAACCACAGACGAGCGGTTCTTTATCCTGTCGCTATTTGCCATTGCGGAGGAAATCGAAGCACAGAACGCTTATACTTCCGGGCTGATGCCCATTGACCTTGCCATCGGACTGCCGCCCGCACATTTCGGCACACAGAACAAGGCATTCGTGCGTTACTTCAAACGCAAGGAACCCATCTACTTCTCCTACCGTGACAAGCTGTACAGCATCCTGATCCGCGATGTGCAGTGCTATCCGCAGGCGTTTGCAGCGGCGGCCATGATGTTGGGCGAGCTGGCAACCGTGCCGCGCGCGCTGATTCTGGACGTGGGAGGCTTTACAGCGGACTATCTGATGCTGAAGAACGGCCACGCCGACCTGTCTACCTGTGACTCGCTGGAAAATGGCGTGATCCTGCTGTACAACCGTATCCGCTCCAAGGCGAGCTCGGACTTGGATGTTCTGCTGGAGGAAACGGATGTGGATGCTATTCTCTTGCAGGGGCAGGGAAGCAGTTACGGGGAAGAAGTCGCCGCGCTGGTGGAATATCAGGCGCAGGAGTTTGTCAATGATATGCTGGGTGCATTGCGCGAGCGTCAGCTTGACCTGCGCACGGGACGAGTGATTTTCGTAGGCGGCGGTGCCTGCCTGCTGCGGCGGCAAATCGAAACATCCGGAAAGGTGGCACACCCCGTCTTTGTGGAGGACGTGAATGCCAATGCCAAGGGCTTTGAGTATCTTTACCGCTGCACCGTGACAGGGGAGTGATGAACCATGAAGCTGAAAAAGGACCGGGGGCGCTTTACGGTTCGCTTCGACATGGAAAATCCAGACCATGTGCGTGCCGTAGAATACTTGGAACGGCAGCGTGACAGGGGCAAAGCACAGTATCTTGCCGATGCAATTCTATGCTATGAAAAGGCAGATGCGAAGTCTTTTCAGCAGACGGACCGCGCCTTGATTGAGCAAATCGTGCAGGAATACTTAGAAAAGCAGACCATGGGACGCACTCGGAATTCGCAGAAAGAAGAGCCATCTATATCTTCGCCGCCAATAGATTTGATAGCCAGTGCTTTGGCCGATTTTAGAGGCTGACACATATAGTGAGTATAATAAGCAGCAATCCCCAAGGCGGCACCTTGGGGATTGTTGTTATTTGGCGCCTGTTTACCGATTCAGAAAAATCCTCGCTGCGCAAGGGTCTGGGGCCTCCCAGTTGACGTACAAATCATTCAACGGGCAGGCGTGAGGGTTACGGATATGCTCGTCGATCCAGCCTTTGTACAGCTCACAGAAGTTGGCTTTCGTGAGGATGGCGCGGCATTCGGACTTGTCCACAGTGGTGCTGAACAGGTATTCCACATCATGAACCGGAACAATCACCGGCGCGCCGGCTGTGTCAAAGGCACAGAGCAGATTTTTACAGCCGCGGCTCACAGCGCGCTGGCAGTCGCCGCACTCGATATAGATGGTGTTGCGCCAGTCGCGGCCTGTGGTGCGCAGGAACTTGCAGAGATGCGAATTGGTGGAAGTAAAACAGGAAACGGACAAAATATCACTCCAATCTCAAATTGTGCGCAGCGTAACAACTCGGCACAGTTTTTATAAAATATTGCCGGTCTGCGGGAAAGTTTTCATAAGGGGAACGGGTGTGTCGGTGCGCTCATCATACATGGCAAGATACCCTTCGGAAGATTTCTGCCAACCGCCGTCCTGCCATACGAACACAACAAGGGTATCGTTCATCTGCATGACTTTGAACGTAATGCTCTCGGCAACCAGATAACCGTTCGGGGCCAGTTCCTCCACCATCGTGTAGACGTGTTCGCTGGTGTCATCGGACAAAAGCAACAGATTTTTGTGCGGGTCTTTGGCGGCAGAACGTTCCGGCAGTACGCGGATAGCATGGTCGCCGTCCGTGGTCGTCCAGCGGTCAATGGTCGTGCCGTAGGCATCGCGGATCGTTAAGCGGGCATCTGTCAGCTTTGCATTGGTGGCAATATCTCGTTTGGTGAGAATCAGCGCGTGCGCCGGGGCATCATACATCGTGACTTTCTGAATCTCTCCGGTCTCCTGCACGGTGAAGTGTACTTCCTCACTGAGCAGATACCCGGCCGGGGCAGCTGTCTCAGTCAGCGTATACTCACCGGGCTTCAGACGCTCGATACGGTGGGGCTGGCCGTTGGTCTCCCACTCGGCAATGGTGTTGCCGCTGGCATCGGTGATTTTCAGCTTTGCACCGGGCAGTTCGCGGCCATCCGTCATGTCAGCCTTGGAAATTTCGACCTTGGTGAAGTCATCTTTCATCTCTACGCGCTGAATATCCCCGGTGGGGCCAACCTCAAAGGTAACGCTCTCGGCGCGGACATAGCCCTGCTCGGTGGGAGCCATCGTCTCGGTCAGGGTGTACGTACCCATTGGGATGCGCTCCATATAGTGAGGTGCGCCGTCCGTGACCCATTCAGCAACGATTTTGCCGTCTGCGTCCGTGATTTTCAGCTTTGCACCGCTGATCTCCTTGCCGGTGGCAATGTCGGTCTTGGAAATCTGCACTTTCGTGTAGTCATCCTGCATGAAAACGTGCTGCACCTTTCCGTCATCCTCGACCGTGAACTGAATGGCATTGGCAGGCACATACCCGGAATTATCGGGAACGAGCGTTTCCTCCAGCGTATAGATTTCGCCCGCAAGCAGCACGGTCTCCATGTAGTGCGGCGTGTCCTCGGACACCCATTCATCCACAACACTGCCGTCTTTATCCAGCACGCGCAGCGTGGCACCGGGAATTTCCTCGTGGGTCGCAATGTCGGCTTTGCTGATTTTTACGCGGGTGGGCGCATCCAGCATTGTCACTGTCTGGCTGAACCCATCGGAATCTTTCAGCAAAATCCAGCTTGCAGAGTAGGTGATTTCGGCATCGGTAGGCTTGTCGGCAACCTGCTTATCGGCAAAGAATGCAGGAGCCGCCGCGCCGGTCAAGTAGACCTTATCAAACGTCAAATCGGAGAAATCGCTCTCCCGCAGGCACTTGGCAATCGCGCGGTCATTGGCGGCATCGGTGAAATTCACCACCAGCATGCCGTTCACGCAGTACCAGTTGGCAATGACAACGCCGTCTGCATCGGGATTCTTGCCCAGCAACTTATCCCAGAAAGCACGCAGCTTGGCGGGAATCGTAGCCACGGAATCATCGGAGAATGCAGTGGGGGAGATAATACTGCCGGACTGGTACTCGGCATCTTCGGATTCATGCAGTACCCAGACCGTCGTTTCCTGCAAGTAGCTGTTATCGCCCGTGGCCTGCTCCAAGCGGAACTGAATCGAGCGGGCGGTGGTATAGCCGTCTGCCGGGCGGGTCTCGGACAGCGTATAGATTTTGGTGGTATCGCGGTTCCCGGCAAAGTCGTGGGAAAGATGCAGTCCACGAATCACATGAGCCGTGTCGCTGCTTTCCCAGCTATCCACCACATTGCCGTTCCAATCGGTCACGGTCAACGTGGCACCGGGCAGGGCAAAGGTGTCATCGGAATCAGAAGTGAAAGCGCGCTTGTCGATCTCCACGGTGGTCTGCTTGTCGGAGTGCAGGCAGTCAACGATCTGCCATGCAATAAACTGGTTTTCGTAGGTGAACTCCACCGGAATTACGCTCTGCTCAATCAGGTAGCCGTCTGGCACGCTGATTTCACGCAGATAGTAGCGGCCGCTGTTTGTCGTCCAGTCGTGGGCATCGCTGCTGCCGTAATGTTCGCCGCGCAGGGGAACATCCACGTCAAAATAGGCAAGGCCGTTTTGATCGGTGGTGGCTGTGCCTAGCAGCGTATCGGCGGCGGCCAGAAGCTCACCTGAGATGCTGTAAATGTCGTCTGCGGTGTACAGTTCATAGATGGATCCCGCAACCATCTTGGCATCAGCCGGGATATCGGCACGGTTGCTGCCGCCATTCAAAAGGGAAGCGCGGGTCTTACAGCCGTCCGAATAGGGCGCTTCATCGGTCAAATCGCAGGTGTTGCGGTCCAGCTTGTACAGCCCGACACCGACTTTGCCCTCCTCGACGACCGGCAGTACGCGGGCGTTCTCAAAGACAAGAATCTGCTTCTCCATCTGCTCAGCGCTGGCGTTGCCTACATTTATAATAGAGTAATCGTACACAACATCACCGTCCTGCGTGTGGTCGATGATGGTTTTGGCAAGCACCAAGTCGTTGTACTGGTTATCCCAGTCCAGCACCACGGTGTAGGTGTGGTCGGTATGGACAAAACCGTAAGGAGCCTGCACCTCAGAAATTGTGTAGGTGCCCAGCGGCAGTGTGATGGTGACTTCGCCCTTCGTGCCATCGTGGGTTACTTTCAAGAAATCATAGGTGGCGAGTGTCCGCGTGGGGCTGAACCGGACTTCGTCCACCTGTCCATCTTCGGCAGTGGTAACGGTGGCGACAAGGTCGCCGTCTGCGTACCAGAGCGTACCTTGATTGTCCGGCGTGGGAATGTCGCCCTGCGCGTGGATCTCATAGGTGGCATTGGCAAGATTGTCGGACTCGTACACGAATTGTCCGTTCTCATACCCGGTCAGCACGTTGCCGATTTTGCGGATCTTGATTTGCCCCAGTGTTTCGTGGTTATAGTAGCTTTCGGTGATAACATAGTCATCCATGCCGTCGACGCTGCCGCCACTGACCTGATACACACGGTCCGATGTCAGCTCAAACACAACATTGTACTGGCGGTCGTTGAAATACCCATGCGGGCCTTCGACCTCAACGATGCGGTACTTGCCCAGCGGCAGTTTCTCCGGGGTCTTCATTTCACCGTTGGAGTCGGTATAGAAAGTGCTGGTCTTTGCCCAGGCATTGCCGGATTTCGGGTCGTTCATCTCCACAAGGGTTTCACGGCCGTCCTCGGCAATATAGTAAAGGTTGAACGTGGTGTCGACAATTTTTACAGGCTTGCCAGTTTCAATGTCGATTTTGACAAGCTGCAAGTAGCCCTCCAACTCTTCATCAAGAATATTGTAGGTCATGTAGCTGCCGCTGGGCGTTGTGATGCTGCCGGTAGGCACAGTAAAGCTGCTCTGCGGGCTGGATGCATTGACATTGATAAGGAACGGCTCGGCCTGAAAAACATCTCTCGGCACCGTCGTTTCCACGACGATGTACTGGCCGTAGGGGAGTCCCTGCACACGCAGGAGACCTTCCTCGTTTGTGAAGACTTCGGACAGGTGGTATTCCTGTGCATTGTTGGTCGGCACCCAGCCAAGGCCCTGCCCATTGGCAAAATCGCCGTCTGCGGTCAAGGTGGCATTGTAGCGGTTGACGGCGGCAGTGTCGCTCTCGTACATTGTGGCGACAGCCTGTTCTTCGGCGGAAAAATCAAATTTCAGCGTGTCCTGATCGTAGCTGGATTTGCGGTAGGCATCCAAAATGCTGGCGGCATCGTAGCTGCCATCGGCATTTTGGATAAACTGGTCTGCCTTGCTCAGCAGCGATACACGGTACACCTTGAACCCGGCGCCGCCCAGCTTAATGGCAGGGGAGGGCTGCCCGGTGGTGGACACCAGTTTTTGCAGGCTGAACCCGGATTTCAGCACTTCGTCCTGCGTCTGGTCTTCGGTGCGGACAACATAAGTGGATTCATCTGCATAAGTAAGGGATTGGTAGTGGTTGACTTCGTCACAGAGATAGCCTTTTGCAAAAGACAGGTAGTAGCCGTCATAGGTCTTGCTGCCGTCTAAGGCGCGACTCTCGGCAACAGCAGAATATTGGTTGCGGTAGACATAGTCGATGTATTCTGTGCCATTGCTGGCGAGGGCGGCATAGCTGCCGGTAGGCTCCAGCTTTTTGTTGAGCAGGGGATACTTGCCGGAAAGATAATACTGCCCGTTGGAATCCACGGGGATCACGATGCCGGTGGCGCGCTCCACAAGGTAGTAACGACCTAAGTAGAGATTAGAAAACGCCAGCTTGCCGTCCTTGATGGCGGCGGAGGCTACAAGGTAATCCTTTTTCAGCACCGGGAGATAGTCGGACTTCCATGCGCCGTTGGTAAGCACGGTGGTATGCCAGATGGGGTTGCCGCTGGAATCGGTGATCTTGGAGTAATCGACAATGCCGGAAACGCCGTTCGGATGAAGAATGTCCTCGGCGGCATACAGGTCGTACACGGCACCTTCAAGCGTTGAGTCGCCATTACTGCCTGCGGCCAGATACCGGGCGGCATCAAAGTCTGCTTTGGAGAGAGTGATGCTGCCGAGAGTGCGGTCGTTCTGCATGGTGTCGACATCGGCGTGCATGGTGTAGGAATCCTCGTTGCTGGCAATACCTGTAGGATCGGTGGTATAGGTCTTATCCGCATTGCGACTGCCAAATGTAATTGTGACGATGCCCTCGCCGGTGTCGATGAGCGTACCGCCACTGTTGGTCGTGGTAATATCCGCGTTATAATCGGCGTTCCCCAGCCAAATGGTCTGGCCGTCTAGTGCTTTGGTGATTTCAAAGGCATACGCACGTTTGCCCAGCACAGAGCCTGCCGTGCCGGGTTTGGTCACATCCGTCCAATCGCCGTAATATCCGCTGGGCGCGCGGCTCTCCACGATGACAAACTTTCCCTCGTTGCGCTGGGTGTAATAGATACTGTCAGAACCATTGCCATAATTGCTATGGTTGATGACCTTGTAAGTGCCATCGCTCTGGCGCTCGACCTTGTACCGGTTGTATCCGCCAAACGGGATATAGCACTGCCGAACGGTATCCCACTCGAAAACCTCAAACTCGGCATCGCCCTTGATGCGCTGCTTGGTTTCACTGTCGATTTTGTCGATGCTGACTTTTACCGACCACTCATCGTTTTTCATCGGGTAATCGTTCGAACTGTTGGCAGGAACGGTAATGGTCTGGTGGCTGCCCAGCGCACCGGGTGTAGAATCGAAGCCATGCGGGATGGTGATTTCATCGTATGCAAAGGTGACATTCGCAAGCTGCGCCCGCGCCGAGGCAATAGCGGCATCTACCATGCCCTGCGCTTCGTTCTGCAGCTGCCCGATGGCCGCATTCTTGGCAGCTTCTGCTGCGGCGTCTGCTTCTGCTTGGCTGGTGAACGGTCCTTCCTGCCCGGAAAGCGTACTGGTGCTGGTTTTTGATACCTCGTAATGCACCGTCCATGTGGCAGAACCGTCGCCGCCGTTGAGGTGAAAACTGTCATCCTGTGTGTGACCGCCTGTGGTAATGGTTTGTGCCCCGGCAGGGGTCATCTGCCAGCTGCCGCCGTCCACGCTGCCGCCGGTCCGGCTGGGCGTGACGGTAATGACCGCCCCGTCCACCTTTTCCAGCGTGTTCAGCTGGACCTTGTCGGTGTTGACAGTGAATGTCAGATCAAAGCTTCCGCTGGCGCTTTGCGCAGGAGCTGTCCATGCAGCGGAATAATACTTCGGTTCCGGAACACTCGGCACATCCGGGATCTCAGTGCCGCCCGCAATTTCTTCACCGACCAGCGCCACAACCTGCCACGCATACCCTGCGGGCGGGTTATAGATGTAGGTGTAGTAGCCGTTTTCCCCGGACTGTGCATCTGTACCGCTTACCAGTTCTTCTGCAGCAGCAATATAGGTCTGCGCTGCGTAGCTGTCGGGATAGTTTTCCATGATCCACTGCTGGGTTTCATCGTAAAGACTGTCAAGGATGTCCGGCTGTTCTTCGCCGCCTTCAGGATCATCTTCAAGGCTTGCCACAACAGGACGGTCATCCAGCATATCCAGACTCAGCTGGCCAAGACCACCCCAGATGTTGACCTGGTTTGCATAGTGGTTGCCGGGGGTATACTGGCCGGGTTCAAGGCGGGACACATGAGAGAAGCTATAGGTGGGACAGCCCTTGGGCTGGCCGTTCAGGCCGTGGCTGCAGCAGTAGGCTTCCTGGCCGTTGAACCAAATCAGCCATGTGCCGCCCTCTTTGGCAATACTGGTGATTTTTCCGGTGGCATACGGCGGGGTCGGCCCTGCCGCAAGTGTAGCAATGCCGTTGTCTGCATAAAGCTGCGTCGGGGCGGCTTCATCCGACAACTGCACATGGAGGGATTTCTGCAACTGTTCGCCATCCGGGGCGGTGTAGATAAACTGTGCGGTGAAGTCGGAAGATGTTTTCACATACAGCCCTGTGGCCGCCGCAGACTGCTCGGCGTAGGTCTGGTGCAGGATTTTTGTCTGCTCGACCTCATCGGCGGGGATGAGGTCATAGTCGGTGGACGCATAGCTGAGAAGTTCCACACCGTCAGGCAGGATAATTTCGGATGTTGCACCATCTGCTGGATATTCCGTCTGCACCAGCAGCGGAACCACCGCATAGTCGAAATCAGAACCTTTACCGACAATGATTGTTGTTTCATCCTCGCTCAATGCATCCGCATCCATGTGGGCATCCACACCATCGTACAAGTCGGACACCCACGAAGAAATGCTGATTTTGGTTTCGCCGGTTGCCACAGGCAGACCCATGCTGCCGATGTAACTGCCGGTAGGTGCATCAGGTAGATCGTTGTACAGATTTTCGGTAATCTGAGAAAGGGCTGGTGTTACACTGTCAGTAACTTCAGGAACAGCCGTATCTACTGTCTCCGGCGTAGCAATCTCATCGGCCGAAGCTGCGGGAGTCATTGTGCAGCACATGGCACCCGCCATGAGCGCTGCAGATAAGCGGTGTTTGAGTTTATATTGCATTTGCATAACTCCTTCGTATTATTTTTACATCAAATGCGAAAATCACGATGCTACATTTACACCACCTCCATCAATCAGCTTGGCAACGACCAACAGGCGGCTGTTGGGGTCAGCCGTGCAGGTGGAGAGTGTCAGAATATGGTCATCGGTCGTCACGACCACCCCGTAGTCGAACGCACAACCGGCAACAGCCTTATCCAGAATCTGCTGGAATGCGGCATCGTCCGGGTCTGCCTGAATGCAGTCGGTGTCAGCCTTTGCGTCGCAGACCCACACACTGAAAATCTGATACGTCAGCTTTTCATCTGCCAGTGAAACATAAATGTATGGGTTTTCCTGCCCAAACTCGAACACGCGGTATTTGTGCAAATCCTCAAATCCGCCGACATAGTCCTCGTCGGTAAAGGTGTGACCGTAAAAAATAAGATCGCGAGATACTTTTATACCGCTGTCCATGCGGCAGGCATAGTCGGCATAGATGCAGCCGTGGTAATCCTTGGCCCCCTTTTCATCACGGCGCAGATAATAGTCGTTGTCTCCGTACTGCTGCACAGGCGCGTCGATGTTCGTGCCGGGAATCGTAATCCACGCCACGGTGTCCGGATTTTCTTTCTGCGCGGCGGCAAGTCGTTCATCGGGTGGCTCCACGTGCTCGCCCTGTACCCATGCGGGCAGCACCGAACCGCTGCCGCTGGAACGCCCGAAAATCAGGAACCCGGCCAACAGCAGCCCAACCAAAACAAAAATGATGATAAGCCGCAGCAAATCGGGATTGGCGGTATCGCAGAAGCGCTTGAATTTTTCTCTCACTGCGGCACCTCCGCAACATCATCCTCCTGCCACGGCAGGCGGGGCAGGGGGGCGTAGTGGCGGCCGTTCGGCTCGATCCAGCTGCCTTGGCCGCCGGCAAAGATGTGGATGTTGAACGAGTTTAGCACAGTCAAAAAGCTCTCCATGTCGGCGGCATCACAGCAGAGAGAATCCCGGTTGCCGATCAGCAGCACATCAAAGCGGTGTTGTTCAGCATCCTGCAAAATCTCCTTGACGGCGGGGCGCATGAGCAGCGGCACAGGCTCGTTTGTCTCGGAAATGCGCTCTTTCTGCACGCCCCACTGCAATTTGCGGGCGGCGCGCTGGCAGGCAAGGCGCTGTCTGCCCATGCTGGCGAGGTTCTTCGGGTCGGACTGGTAAAGGCATTGTGCAATCATGGTGTTTTCCTCCTTAGTATTTCGGCTTGTGGTAGACTTCTTTGTGCAACACCACCGCATGGCGGCGCTCATGCCATAAAAACAGGTAGTGCAGGACCATCCCGCTGCCAACCAGCGGCAACAGAACTTTTGCCCAATCAGAGATTTTCTTCATCTTCATCCTCATTTCTGCCGCCGAGAACAATATCCCCGGATGGCACATAGACTTTCGGCGCAGGGGCGGGCTTTGCAGGTTCTGCCGCATGGGCAGGCTCTTTGTGCAGAAGATGGGTGATAATCAGCAGCACCGTGATAAAAAGCAGCGCGCACGCAATGCCCACAATCAACAGGGTAGGGGTAATCCCGCTTTCTGCCGCAGCAACTACCACCGGTGCAAAAGCCGGAGCGTACAGAAGCGTGTAATGAACGGTTCCGGCCTTGGTGCGAGTGACCGTTCCGGCGTAGTGTGCGGTTGCCATGTAGGTGCTGTCGGCCTGCAAGGTTTCGCCAACCGTAATGTCCTGCAAGGTCAGCGAGCCGGAAAAACCGTACTCATCGTCGTAGGCCACAGATTCTTTCACGTCATTGCGGGCGGTTTCGGCATCGGCGCTGCGCACGGACAATTCAAAATCCTGCGTGACCTCTTTTTCTTCGGTCACACCGCCCTCCACATCTTGGGTGACACCCCATAAGGTGTAATCGGAGCCGCCCCACTGCATTCCGCTTTCGGTCAGGTCGGCAACGGCTGTGCCATACGGCACGCTGTACTGCTTGATGACAAGTAGCTGGCCGCCGTCCTCCTGCCATGAGATGCTGTCCGGGTAGAACTGCGGCGCGGTATCTTCCGGCGACAGTTCCACCAACTCCGGGGCAGGGGTGGGCGTGGGTTCGTCAGCAAAAGCTGCGGTGGCAGTGCCCAGTGCCAGCAGGCAGCACAGGGCGGCGATAACAGGTTTCTTCATTAGGATTCCTCCGTTTCGGTTTGATTTTGCATTTTGCGTTCTATAATGCGGCGCAGCTCGTCTCGGTCTGTGGTGATCAGGTCTTTTTCTTCCTCGCTGCATCGCATATCGACGGTGACATTGTTGGAGTTTGTGACGATCAGCGCGCTGCCACGCTCAAAGCGGGTGATGTTGTCGATTTCGGCATCGGTCAGCTTCAGGACGCTCTGCACGCGCTGTGCTTCCTCTTCCTCCAGATTCAGAATGATTTTGATTTTGCAGTTGTTCAGGATGCCGCGGCCGTATTTTCCATCTTCCAAGGAAAAGAAGTCGTTCAAATCCTGCGTGGCAACCAGCACACCGCCGCCATAGCCGCGAATGGTTTTGACGGCTTCAAACACATAGTTGGCGGCCAGCGCGTTGGACGATGCACCGATGATTTGCCAGACTTCATCGATGAAAATCTGCTTGCGGCGGGTCAGGTCCTCTTTGGCCTTATCCCACATATAATCCAGCCCGATGTACATACCCACGGTCAGCAGATCGCCGGACAACTCACTGATGTCGATGACAACATAGCTGTTGTCAAGGTTCACATTCGTCTGGCGGTTGAAGCTGGATGCCGAGCCGTGTACAAGGCGATTCAGGATATTGGCAATGCGCCGGGTCTCCGGGGCAACCGACAAAACCGCGTGGAGGTCGCCCAAAATCGGCATCTCGCGGTACTGACCGGGGTGTGCCGGGTCATCCAAACTGGCATTATCGTAGGTGATGCCCTTGTTGCGGTAGGTCGTGACGATGGCTTCGTCCAAAAGCTGGCGCTCCTCGTTGCTCAAATCGGGGATCAACAGCGAGAAGAAGATGTGCAGCTTCTGGATTTTGGCGGCCAGTTCCGACTGCTCCGGCATAGGACCATCCAGCAGCTCACTGCTGGTGTGGTCGATTTTGCGAATCTCCATGACGTTGATGCAATCCGGACTGCCCGGAACGATGCGAATAATGGTGCCGTTCAGCGCCTTAGCCTGTCGGTAAAACTCGTGACCTTTCAGCGGGGCAATGATGTAAACCGGTGTTCCCGCCAGCCGCATACGCCGGGCAATCAGCTGCATGGTAAATGTCTTGCCTGCGCCGGAGGTGCCGAGAATCGCCATATTCGCGTTTTTGTAGATGCGGGTGTTGAAGTTGTCGAGGCTGACAAGGGAGTTATTGTACTTGTTCACGCCCAGCAGCACACCGTTGGTGTCGCACAACTCAAAACTGACGAACGGATAAAAGCTGGCGGCAGTGGAGGTAAGGATATTGCGGTGGTATTTCTTGAACAGTGCCACATCTGGGGCGCACAGCGGCAAGGAAGAGAGAAAGGCTGCCTCCTGCCGGAAACTGCACAGCTGCAAATTCATGTCCTGCGAGACCATGAGCTTGCGTATCTCCCCGATGCGCCACTCCAAGTCCTTGACGCTGGCCGCCGTGACCGTTACGAGGATGGCGGCGTAGTAGAAATCCTCGTTGTTGGCAAGGCCGTCTTTCAGGTAGTAGCCGGAACGAATGGCGTTGGAGAGGTCATCAAAGTCCGAGTTTGTGTCGCTGGTATCCTTGATTTTGCTGCGGTTGATGCGGATCTGCTGCCCGATTTTCTGCATCGTGCGCTCTTTGGGCTGTCGTTCCAGAAACAGATCCACATCAATGCCCTCGCCGGCGTTCACCAGCAGGGCCATCCACCCGGCTGTGACCTGTGCGCGGTAGCCATCGGCGGGAATCATCAAGTAGGCGTGGTATGTGCCGTCCATATAGAGATAACGCCCATGCTTCAAATCTAGTGAGGGCGGAATCATAAAGGCGGCAGGCGGTATTTTGTCCAGCGCGGTGGCATCGTTTTGGGCCAGATAGCTGGCAAGCACATCTTGGATGCGCTCCTGCAAGGGTACCTGCACCGCCGTCCGCCTATTTAATAAGGTATAGAAAACATCGGTGAGGAACTCGTCCTCGTTCCCATGCTCTACGATGGCATTGCCGCACTGCGCCAGATAGGTGCGAAAATTGCGGGCGGTGGTTTCGAGCGTGGAGACGATTTCTGCGTAGGAGATATTCCGCTCGTTCGTGGGCGCTTCGTATTGGAAAATAACGAAGAAGCGGCGGCTGACGGCATCGCGGGAGCCGAGGCGCTTGACAAAGCGGATATAGCTCATGTTGCGTGTGCGCACTACCGCATCCGGCTCGTTGGCGGCATCCCGCCGCAGCTTGTCCAGATAAGCATTGACATCCGCTTTGCGGGAGAACGACTTGAATTGCAGCCGCACCGGGCTGACTTTCAAAAGGCTGGCAAACGAGTAGATGACACTACGCTGCTCGCGCGGGGAGCGCAGCAGGAAGTTGATGGGCTCTACCTCCAGAATTTTGATGTAGCGGTCATCTGTGGTGTGCAGGATGCCGTTCTCGATTTTCCCAATGGGGAGCAAATCGTAAAGCGTCTGCCGCTTTACCAGCTTTCCGTGGCGGTCTGCCTTGCGCTGCAAGACCTGTGCGTTGTGGGGCAAGGCATCGGAATCATCGTAATAGACAACACGGTATCGCTTGCTGATGAACCTCAGATGCCGGTGTCGGTTGGCTTCAAGGTTTCCCTGCGGTGTGGGTGTTACGATGCGGCGGCGCTTCATAAAGCGGAACCAATGCGCCGCAAACTGCGTCAGGCTGTCGCCGCTGATACCTACCACGCCGAAAACGCCCAGCGGCACCGACACCGCAATGACGATCATCAGGCGGATGTTGAACGCCAGCGGCAGATAAAACAGCGGCACTGCGCTGCCCACGGCAAGCACAGCCGCCTCCACCGCATTGTGCAGCTTGACTGTGCCGCCGAGAATCGTGCCGGTGTCCACAAAATTCTGCGGGATCAGGTAGACATCCCGTTCTTCGCGTGAGATTTCGACCACCTCCAAACAAAAAGAGCGCCCTCGAAAAAAGGCGCTCTTGCGTTTCTGTTCAATTTTGACGATACTATTATAGCAGAGTCATATTGCAGCAAAAAAGACTTTTGCTGTGCGGATGTTGTGCTGATTTACTGCATTTCGGCAGATAAATTTTCAAATGTGCTTTTGTGGCATCAATGTAGCCACATAGATTGACAACTGAATGCCATGAACGTATAATGGAGATAAGAAGAAAACCACAGTACGAAGGGAGTTTATTTTATGGAAAACATTGTTTCGGCGGCCAAAACGGACGTGTTCCGCGTTCGTATCAATCCGGAAATCAAGCAGGAGCTGGAATCTGTGTACGCTAAGAACGGTCTTACCCTGACTGATGCCATCAACGTGTTTTTCCAGCAGTCGCTGAACGCGGGCGGCTTTCCCTTTGCTGTGACTGAGGACAACGCGGAAATCATCAAGGCAAAGGCGCTCTCCCGGCTGACAAAGCAGTTGCAGGAAGCGCAGGATGACCCGGTTTCTTACTCCGAGGATGAAGTGTACAAGATGTTCGGAGTTGAGAAATGAGGGTAAGCTATAAGAGAGCCGCCGTCAAGGATATGGAAGCAACCCGCGACTACATCGCCGGGCGGCTGAAGAATCCTAAAGCCGCCAAAAAGCTGATGACGGCGCTGCTGAAAGCAATATCCTTGCTGGCAGATAACCCTTATATGGGCGCGGCGTTGGCAGAAAAGTTTGAAATTGACACAGATGTGCGCTATTTTGTGGTCTCAAAACAGCTGATTTTCTATCATGTGGACGATGTAAATGGCGTGGTAGAGATTCTTCGTGTGCTGGACGGCAGGACGGATTATTTGTCGGTACTGTTTGGATAAGAAAAAAGTAAAGAGGGCGGTTTTTGCATATTAGCAGAAGCCGCCCTCTATTCGGTTTACAAAACAAATAGGTAATTAATCAATTACTATGCGCAAAATGTCAAAAAAGTGAAACGGGCTATCATTCAATACTGAATCAAGAAACATTTCCGTAAGCGTCACAGCGTAATGAGAGACTTACCGGGATGAACGTTCCGTTTCTGGATAAGGTTGCGTTTAAGTAGGCACTATTTCCACTAGTCCATACGCTTTGACCACTATAACTCCAACCGTTAGAACCTGCTCCTGCTCCGCTAGCAGCGGTGGCACTGGAAGATGATCCGTCATAATAGAAAGAGGCATATAGAGTAGCTGCACCTATGTACGCTCCATCTTTATAATATTCTTTCGTGACGCTATGGGTCCTAGAGCTCCGAGCTATGCCATTTGTTTCGGACAAAGTGACAACAACCGTAACTCCATCGCCTAAATCTTCTGTAAAAATCTTTTTGCCAGAACTATTTTCTTGCGCAAAGCAAGAAAGCGAAAAAAGAGCCATGAACATTGAAACAGACAGGAGGGCGATAAACCTTTTAAGTGTTTTTGTCATATTGATGCTCCTTTGCAATTTGTTCAATATTTTGTTTTGCCAGTTCATCCAGTTCGTTCTGAGAGTAATCTTCTCCGCCTAAGTCTGCATAGGTGGTTTCAGTGTTGATGACCATCACTCCTTTCGTTGCTGCAAAAAAGATTACTACAGAAAAGAGAACTACAACAACTATTCCTATCAATAGTCGCAAACAATATTTATGGTGCTTCGCAGAAAGATTCCATTGTGATATTGTCTGTGCCGATTGGCATTCCACAAAATCGACAGCGGCTTGCTTAGGTGTGGTTCCTAACATGTTTGCGATTGTTTCAAAATCGGCATCTGGATTTTCAATACTTATATCGCGCACTACATTGTGTACATAAGAAGAAAATTCTTTGCGAGCTGCACGGCAAGGCAATGCTGGTGCCGCAATCTTCAAATAGGATTGCAAATCTTTCTCATTAACCATTTTTGTCCTCCGCGTATATATGTCCATCCATATTCATTAAGTTTTCTAATGCTGCTGTAAATAGCTTGTATTCTGTTCGGAGCTGATCGTAATAGCATTGTCCTGATGGCGTGATTCCCAAGTAAATCCGGGCTCGACCATCTTCAATACTTTTTTTGGCTTCTTCAATAAAACCGTTTTCCTGAAGCCGATACACCGCAAGGTACATTGTATTGTAGGATAGAACGCCCTGCGTTAGTCGATTCACTTCTTGAGCTATCTGGTAAGTATACATAGGTTTTTGCCGCAGCATGAATAGAACCAACATTTCGGTCGTGGCTTTCTTCATGGCATCGCGCATACTTTGAGAAACGGTGCTTTTTGATTTTTTTTCCTGTTCCATGAGTAAAGCCACCTTGATTTTTGTTCAATATCACTATAACAGAATACATATATTTGTCAATACTTTTCATTGACAAATATATAATGTTTTGATATTCTTTAATTAAAAGATATTCATCCTACAAGAGAGGATTCGGTGATTCCCATGCAGAAAGAAACTATGACCGACAGCAACTTTTAGAGCAGAAATGGAGTTTAGAATGAAAAAATTTATCGGCCTAATGATGGCAATATTTTGTGTGGTGACTTTTAGTATGTCGGCATTTGCGGATTCTATCACCAATGAACCGCGAATTGCATTAAATTGTCCGAACTGTAGTAGGGGTGGACTTGTTGAGTGTAAGATTGGCGAACGAACCACAACCGTTTATGAAAATTGTGATCACGGCTTAAGAGGGTTTGATAAGAACGAGGTTACCTATAATATAGTGTGTAATAAATGTTCTGCAAACTGTGGATATTCGGAGCAGTCCCGTGAAGTTAGAGTGAGGACAAACCTTATAAAGTGTGGCGGTATTTAAGACGATTTTAGAAAGGCTTTATGTGATGATGAATGAGAAAAAGAATGCACATCAAAGAGGGCTAAAGATTCTGGGTGTTATATCGGCCACTTTCTTTCTTTTTGTTTTTTCCCTTACGGCTTTTTCTCAAGATAGTACTCCGTCAGAAAGCAAAGTAGAGTTTGCAGATGGCAAAATTCGGATTGTCTATGCTTTTGATGCGCCAGTGGTAGCAAGCACTTCACAAATGGACGATACTTTGTTAGCGAAAACACATAAAATTATATTTGACGAAGAAAACAGCTGGGCACAAACCTACCCTGTGGAGAGTATTCAAGCCGCAGAAAACCTTTTAGGAATAGATTTTTTGATCAGCAGGAATATCGAAAAATACGCGTTTAACCCGAACAACAAAGACACACTTAGTGTGCAGGCAACAGAATCGGGTAAGATTGCGAACACTACCTATACTTGTTATCGCACATATAATGGTTACGGTGTCACCATTGTTGCGGATACAATATGGGATGGAAGTTCCTTGAATCACAAAGAATATATTTTCCCATTTTCTCAAAGTCAATATACAGTAAAGAAAATCCCCTTTATAATGTCTTCCGGGGAAAAAGCCACAATTTATGAAGTGCTTAACAAAAAGGAAAATATCGCTGGACAATATGTGATGTTCAATAAGGACGCCACCAATTACCTGCTGTATTTGATACCCTATACACAAGTTGAACAAACAAAAGAGGAAAGACAAGGAAGTGCAATAAAAAAGCTGCTCAATGATTTGATAATCGATATGTAAGAGCAATGTCAAAAGTGCGAAACAAAGATGAAGAGAACAAATTTGATATTCGCTTATTAAAAGTTAGTCACCCCACATGAAAGGGTTCGGTGATTCCAATGAAGAGAGAAATGACCGCAAAAGACAGTGTAACAATAAGGAGCTTGCCATGAAAAAAAATAATAAGTTTTCTTATGGTCATTGTGGTTTCTTGCAGTTGTTGTATGCTTTCGTTTGCAGCAGATGCTGATTCCGAAAACAATAATCTTGCCAAGGCATATATTGAGCCCCGACGCGCTGAATTGGTTGAAGTAGTATCTGCAAACTACGATTGCTTTGATGGGAAAGATTATTATAATCACTATGAGTATCGCACCTACACGGTTCCAGCGGGCAAAACATTGGTTTCGACCGGTCATTATATTGATTGGATAAAAGAAAACTACAAATATGCTGGTCGTGTATGGGATAGGGTTATGCGAACGGCCTATACTTATGAAATTCGATAAAGGTGGAATCAGCAGCAAATGGTAAAAAATCTGCGAGTATTATTGTTTCTGGTAACATTTGCAATGTTTATTATTCTTCAATTGACTGGATGTGTGGATTCAGCTGGATTGAAAAGTGCTGCATCGATTGAATCAACTTTGGAGTCGGCAGAGAGCGCTTCGGATTCGCTTCCTGAACTGCAAAGCAGAGATGCATCATCGGCCGACCATGTAGAGCTTTTGCAACAAATGGAAACTGAAATTCAAGAAATTCAGACAAGGATTGAAGCCTTGGAAGAACTTATTGCTAATGAAAAGCAAGATACAGCGCAGAATGATACCATCACCAAGCAAATTTCTGAGCTTCAAGAAAAATTGGATTCGTTAACTGAATCGGCCAATATGCTTCGGAATTTGATTTGAATCATAACATATGGTTATATAGCGTTTTCTACGAAAGCGATATGTTATATACTGATACGATCCCAGAGCAGAACTTTCCTAAGATGAACTGAGACATCTTATAGAAGTAAATGAAGCGCTCTCCCTCGTATAATGTCCCAGAATGTGGTGACAAGAATTTCAAATTACTAAAATCGAAACTGAAAGCAAGTCCGCCAACAAATCACAAGCACGCTGTGATTCGCTGGCGGACTTCGTAATGCGAAAATTATTACTATGAACAAAAATGATTATACTAAAATAGAGCAAGAAAACGTGTCTCTTAGTTTAGATACTCCTTTGGATTGACATAAACCCCATCGACAATAACACAGATGTGCAGATGATTTCCGGTGGAGTCTCCGGTGGAACCCACTTTAGCGATGGTGTCATATTTGTTTACAGTGTCGCCGGCTTGGACAAGGAGTTGGCTGCAATGGGCATAAAGCGTACAGTACCCGCCGCCGTGGTTGATGACCAGATAATTGCCATAACTGACATGGTAGCCTGATTTAATGACCGTGCCGCCCTCCACTGCCAGAATCGGCGTGCCGTAGGGATAGGCAATGTCCAAACCGTTGTGGTTGGTTGTATCCTTGCCGGGAATGCCGACATCTTCGCGTTTGCCAAAGAAAGAAGTAATGTGCTGTTCCCAGTTTGGGTCATTGAATGGATTGCCAAATCCGCCGCCGGGGGCAGGGGAGGTATCATCAATAAGTGCATCGTTGATTTGTCCCAGAATCGAGATACCTTCGCATTCTTCAATTTCGTGGAGGTAGACGGTCAGGTTATGCGCATAGGCATCGGCATAGCTTTTCTGCTTATCATCAAGCTGCCAGACTGTGTCGGCAAAGTAGTCATCGCCCACATAGGAAAGCGTGAAAACGGTGTAGGTGTGATCCTCTTGGACGGTTATGGTCTGCCCTCGCACCTCTTTCTGCACCGGTTCGGTGTGGACTTCCGCGGAAGTGGTGTAGGTATAATATTCTGACTGGTGCGCTTGTACCTGTGCGGAAAGGTCGGCCAGGCTGATTTTGGTATAGTCGTCCTTTCCTTGGTAGGCGCAGTACATGGAAATGAGCTGGGAGGCATTGTAGGAGACATGACCGTCCACGGAATCGACCACATCGCTGTAGGTGAGGCTTGCACGCTCGGATTCTATTTCGGCAAGGGTATCCTCGTAGGCTGCCTGCAAAATATCCGATACTGCATTGCGAAGCTGAATCACGTTGGCAGCAACTTCTAAATCATTGTTGATTGCCGTGCTGGGCTGTGTCAGCGTACCGAAAATTGCACCGGGCAGCATGAGCAGAACCAGAATCGGTAGCAGCAAGACGGCAACGACAACGACCAGTACTTCCTTGCGATACTGCACCGCAACTTCGGCAGCAGCCCCGGCGGGACCGCCCTGCATTCCCGCCTGTGCAATTTTGGCAAGTTTGGGTGCATTGTGAAGTGCCGCTGAAGCCTGCCGAGAATTTTGAGTATCGTTTTCCATCATTTAGTGTCTCCGCGCGGGGGCTTTTGGCAAGGCCGCCACTTTGCGCTCATCATACTGCATACGCCCACGTTCATCCTGAACGGTGGGAGTTTTTTCTACGCGGGTCGTGGCGTAGACCTTGTACCACTTTTCACCGTCGCGGGAAGTCTGCTCGGTAAAATGACCCTCCGGTTTTTCGTACCGGCGGGCATTGTACATGGCAAACTGAATCTGACCGCGGCCGGGGATGATCTCGCACCCTTGAATCTTACCGCCGCCGATTTCCACATCTGTGACACTGTTGCCCATCTGACCCAACAGTACCCGGTTCATGGCTGCCTGTTGGATAGAGGACGAAGTGGGAATGGTGGACGGTTCTGTAACGGAAGAACTGCCACCGGCGCGCATGGTAATTTCGCTGTCGCGGGTAGGCGAAACATCAACCGTGCTATCGCCCTCCAGCGCCAGCGGCGTGGCGGGGATAGGAGAGTCTGTTACGGCATCGCTTTCAGCTGTTGCCATTGCAGTGGGAATATTTTCACCGGTGGCAGGAATCTGCATAGCGTCCATGTCGCTGGTACCTGCAAAATAACCATTGAGCGCTTCCACGGCGCTGTCGCCTGTAATGCTGCCGCTTGTCTGACCGATGGCGATGGAGCCGATGACCTTGCTGGCAAAACCGCCATCTTTGCCAAGGCTGTTGTGATACATGGTTCCGCCCAGTGATGCGCCGATGCCGCCGGACTGCCCGCTGATGGAACTTGCCGTGCTTTGCTGCACATGGCGGCTCACCATGCCGGAAAGCCCGCCTGCAAAGGTATTGCCGGGTGTGGTTTTTGTGGCAGCAGTTGTGGCGGAGGCTTTTGCAGCGCCCAGTCCCATAAAGGCTTTGCCGATTTCAAAACCACGGAAAGCCAGCAGAGCTTCGGACAGCATTGAGCCAGGCGAACGCGAAACGCCGATGCCCAATGAGTGCAGGATGCCGTCTAGTTTGGTGCTAACTTTCAAAAAAGCGATAGCGCACAGCAGCCACAGGAACAGATTCCCGGAGACCGCATCCTTACCATGTGCGTCCACGGCCGCAGCAGCTTCATCCTCGGTCAAAGCAAAAGCAGCCGGGCAGTACAGGAGAGCAAGGCTAACAGCGGTGAATAAAGAAAAAAGAGTTTTTTTCACGTAAAAAATCTCCTATAAGGACAGAGGATTAGCGAGAAATTCCCCGACCATATTGACGAACAGCTTCAAGCACCATGCGTTCATAATCAGCAGCAGAAGCTGCCCGCCGAACATCCGGCACCAGCTTTTGAAAATATTGTTTGTGCCGCGAGCCGCGCCCATGGCAAAAGCCATTGGTGCAGTAAAAACCAGAATTCCCAGTACAACATAGCGCTCGGCAGCTTCCAAAAGCAGCTTTAAGTAGTTCCACGCAAGAATCACAACAAGGATCAGCGCAATCAAGGCCACAGAACCGTTGGCAATCACGCCAATAATGACGAGCAGCACAGAATTGAAGTCTCCGAACTGCATACCGGGCAGGGTGCTGTCCAGAAACCAGTTGTAGGGTGTGCCGCCAATCCGCAAGGCAAGGTTGACGATGTCATCACAGTACCAAATCAGCAGCAGAAAAATCACAGAACGCACCACCAGATTGATGGGATTCTCGGTGTCAATGTCAAACCCTGCACCATAGCAGCGGTAAAGCTGCCACACAAGGTTCAGCAGCACCAGCCCGATGGCGGTCCAAATGAAGATTTCATACATAGCCGAAGCAGCAGGGAAGTACCGCTTGAACGTGTCCATATTGCAGCCCAACGCGCCGAGTACCGAGGCAGATGCCAGATCCAGCAGGTTCATCACCTGCGTTGCCAGCCAATCCACAATGCCATCTAAAATGCCCAAAGGCCGTCACCTCCTTTTGTGAGCAGGGGAGTGGTTACGGATTCCAAGTGCCGCCCTGGAAGAACGGCGTGACGTAGGCCATGATGAAGCCGAGACCATTCAGAATCGCCCAGGTGATGGCAATGCGCTTAAGCCATGCGCGGGAATCATCCACGGTCTTGCCGTTCTTGGAAAAGTTCATCAGCAGCAGGGCAACGGCGGCACAGACTACGGCTGTGACGGTGGAGATAGAGATGATTTGCGAGTAGACATCCTGCATGATCTCACTGGCTTTCGTCCAGACGGTAGTGCCGGTTGCGGCGGCGGAATTATCCTCGCCAGTTGCGAAAGCTGGCATTGCGGTCAGTACGCTGCACATGGCGGCGCAGAGGGTTGCTTTTATGTGCTTATGGGAGTCGGAACGTGTGTTTTTCTTAGTCATTGAAACCTCCTATGTGCAAAAACACTTTAAGAATCGCCAAAAGTAGGCTACTACCATGATAACAAATTGGCTGTGCAGGAAAAAAGGCTTTCGCTCTGCTGATTTTGTGCGGATGTTGTGCAGGGTCAATCAGGGGTCAGCAGATTGGTGATTTTCTCGCAATCCTGAGAGGTATAGCCCCACAAAATCGAGCTGAGGACCTCGATAGCTTCATCCCGGTGGACATAGTAGGTGCGCAGAGAAATGGAGATGCCCTTAGATTCGAGTGCCTGCAAAATTGCACCCGCATTCTCGCACTGCTGGGGGGATAGATAGGCGTAGTATAAAATCCAGTAATAGAATTCGCCTTTCTTGTGTTTGCGGCGCATCAGGTCAATCGCGGTGTCGATGATCTGCATCATCTTTTTGCTGCGCTCCAGGGCGCGGGCATAGTTTTCCAGCCGGTTGCCGCTCTTGTTGACCTCGCTGTCCACAAACAGTGCATCCGTGGACAGCCCGTACTCAGCCTTGAATTCCTCTTGCAAATCGAGATCGGATACTTCCAAATTCCATATGACATCCCGGTACTTCCGCAAAAGCGTCCGTGTGTCGTGATAATGCGGGGATACATTGGATTTCTGTCTTTTGAATGGCATAAAAATACTCCCTGTTTTAGTTTGTCGAAAGAATTCTTTCAATTACTAAACAGAGAGAAATCAATGATTTTGACGCACAATTTGCAAAGAAAAAGAAAAAATCCGCATCGAAATCGCACATGTCGGCAATTTCGATGCGGATTTTGGTTTTGTTTACAAGGGCATTGGTAAGTTGTGCAAGAACCAAGCTATTATTAGAACCCGTCAATCGCACGCTCAATCACGGTGGGAACAAAAATGGACATCACAACCAACCACACAGCTGCAATGGCTTGAATAAGGTTGTCGGGCATCCCAATAAGAATGTCAGGAAACCATACAAATGCAGGGGCAACAAGACTCCGTATAAGGTAACCGACAAATTCGCCGATGCTGAACACACCTAAATAATCAATTGGCTTATACGGATCGCGTTTGCGCCGTGTGTAGCCATCGACATACATACGTTGTTCAATATACCAGCCTATTGCAAAAATTGCGACAGCACCCCAATATAATTTATCCATCTTTATCACCCGTACCTGCAATCAAAATAAAACGACTCTCATACGCAAAAATCCATGAGGAACAAGCAAATCCTCAAGCTGCGTCATAGTTAATCGGGTAATTAGCTGCTCACGGCATCCGCCTACCAAATGGAGATACTGTTCGCGCCCCTGACTTTCTATCCATGCAAGAGATTGAACCGGAATAGGCACACTCTCACCCTCACAGAGAATCTCTACTTTTCGCTGCCGGGTGCGGCACATTGCCAGTGCATCTTCAAAATAGGTTGGCAGCTTCTTTTCCAACTCGGATTTAGCAAGATAGCGAAACGCATCTACTTCATACCCTTCAGGGGCGTATTCACTGAAGTTTGTCACGAAGATCAATACGGCTTCCGGATTCATCTTGCGCATCTTTCTTGCAAGGTCAATACCGCTTTCTTTACCAAGGTCAATATCGAGAAATAGAATGTCATATTGCGCGATAGTGTCAGCGCTCATTTCGGAAATATCAGTTAAGCAGCTCAATTTCATGGATTTGCTGGTATAGGCTGGCAATGATAGTATCCTTTTGAACATTGACTGCGCGAATGTAGGATCATCGTCACAAATAAGAATCTTGACCATACTCTCTCCTATATAGGCTCGAATGCCAATCCTTTGTTTGGGGTATGTTTTCAAAATAACGAATCCTCCGGGTTTTGTCAATAGATTTCTTTTTATATACCACATTCAATGGGGCGAGGGAGAGCATTTTCATCTTTTACATTTTGCGTTCGTGTCATATTTTTTGCGTTTACAACATTTTTGTGGCGCTAATCTTTCACCGCTGATAAAATGAACGCTATAAGAAGTTAATAAGAATTGAATGCTGCCTGAAGTCAGAAAACTATGCATGAACTTGTAATTAAAATAACACAGTTGCCTATAAAAGTCCAAGAAATTTGCCTATACGCAAAAAAATGTACATGAACGCAAAATCCTCTGAATAGGCAATTCATACGGTTAAGAACATTACTGATGGTCTTTAAATACGTGTTAAGGAGAGGCTCTTTTGAAGCCTCTCCTTTAGCAGTTGCTATTCAATTTCGAAGCGGGCTTTCATGTAATCGCTCCACGACGTCAAATGCGAAGTATCTCCAAAACAATTTCCAAGTAGCCCCTTGAGGACTATCTGATATGGACAATATCATTTTGCATCGCATAGGTTGTTCCATTTGTCTTACCCTTTACGCTTCAGCATATTCGCTCGGCGTTTTCCCATAAAAATCTTTGAATTTTCGCGAGAAAAAGTAGGGGTCATCAAAACCTACGGCGGCAGCTACTTCCTTGACATAGGCCTGCTTATTACTGCTGATCATCTCACCGGCGCGTTTCATACGCACCTCGTTGATGTACTGAAACAGGCCGGTGCCGGTTTCTTTGGAGAACAAACGACTCAGATATTCCCGGTTCAGTCCCACATAATCGGCAATGCCGTCCAGCGTCAGCTTGTCCATGTAATGCGCGTTTACATAGATGATGACGGCCTGCACCTCTTTTTTGAATTTGCTCAAGGCAATTTTGCTAAGTCCCATGCGCTCCTGCAAAATCAAGCAGAGCAGTTGTTCAAGAGCCTCCGCGGTGGGGGCTTTTTCTATTTCTTTAAAGGTTTGCTCCAGTGTCTCCTGCGGAATCATATTCTCGCCGGGACGCTCCAGCAACAGATGGCAGGCTTCACGGACGCGCTGCGGCGGCATACAGAGTGCCGCACAATTCTGGAAGAAAGTATGAACAGCAATCTGCATCTGTAATTCATCGGTATTTTGCACTGCTGCTGCGGTGGCCTTGGACAGTTCTGCCTGAGAGACATGGAAGGGTTGGGCGGTAACTGTGTGTGCCGTTGCCTTTATGGGAGTACTGCACCCCACATAAAAGGCGAGCGCCTTAGAATCCTCACACAGCTGGTAGCCCTGGCGGAGTTCAGCCAGTGAAATGGGCCTGTCGTGGTAGATGATGACCGGGGCATCCAGAAAATATGTTGTGACCTGCCGTTGCAAGCGGGCCAGTTTCTTATCCAGAGTACGCCCGGAGGCTACAAGGCTTTCATTGCTGATCAGCCCACAGATCTCATCCTCATGGGTGTGCAGAAATACTTTGCCGCTGATTTCATCGAAAACCTCGGTAATTAAGTCGGTCACAGCATCCAGCGCGGGCATAGGATGAGTTTTTGCGGGAATTAAAGTGACGGTAAACAGCCGGATCGGAAAGGACAGCGGTTCCGGCAGCATGGAAAACGGATTAGAAGCAGGGGAGGGTTCAGCAGTGGACGTTACCCATTGGGCGCAGTGAATCAGGGCATTTTCCTTTTTCTGCGCTTCAATGGCAAAGGATCGGTGGTCCTCCTCCGCCTGGCGCTGCTGCTGGACACGAAGCAAATCGGCCATCTTTTCCAGATGCTCACCGATGCTTTCCCCGTTCATATTGATTTTCAGAAAGTAGTCATAAGCGCCGTCCGTCAGAGCCGCGCGCACGGAATCGAAATCGGAATAGTTGCTCAATACCAGAATCGGGCCGATAAAGCTGCGCTTTTTCAATTCATGAATGAGCGCAAGCCCATCCATGCCTGGCATTTTCAAGTCCGTGATAACCGCATCAATGTGCTGTGTCTCTACAATGTGCAGCGCTTCCTGCCCATTACTGGCTGTTGCCGCCAGCAGGAATCCGTTCTTGCCCCACCCCACGGCGGACTGGAAAGCAACCTTAATCAGTGGCTCATCATCTACAAGCAATAAATTATACATTGTGTTACCTCAACGAATGGCTTCATTTGGAATACGGAGAATACATTGTGTGCCGGTGCCGGGGGCGCTTTCAATCGTAAGACCGTATTCATTTCCGTAGTGCAGACGCATACGCTCATCTACGTTGCTCAATCCAATGCCGGAGAAGCGCTCAGAATTTTTCTCCTTGATGGCACTGGGGTCAAAGCCGCAGCCGGTATCGGAGATATGAATGGTAAGCAGATTCTCGCTCACGGTGGCACGGACGGTGATGGTGACAAAATCATCTTCATCCGCCGTGCCGTGCAGGATGGAGTTCTCTACAAGCGGCTGCAAAATAAAGCGCGGCACAGTCCAGTATCCGGCAGCATCTTCAATTTGATATTCCATCTCAAAGCGCCCTGCGTAGCGCAGCTGCTGAATGTCGCAGTAGTTTTTCAGGTTGCGCAGTTCATCGTCAAACGGAATCAATTCATCCTTTTTAATAAGGGTGCTTTGCAGCAGAGAAGAGAGGGCATCAATACCATGGCTGACCGGGGTAACATGATTGAGTGTGGCAATCCACTTTAAGGTGTTCAGGGTATTGAACAGGAAGTGCGGGTTGATTTGATATTGCAGGGTCTGCAATTCCAACTCGCGCATTTTGCGCTGATCATCGCTCCAGCGCTGCGCCAGCAGACCAATTTCGTTGACCATGTTGTCGATGGTGCGCGCCAGAAATCCGAGCTCGTCGGGGCTGGTATCATTGATTTTCAGCCCGATTTCCTCATCGCTTTTCGCATTGCAGGCGGCAACCATGTTGTCAATAGGGTGCATAACGCTGCGATAGACAAGCAGTGTCAGGAACAAGCTGACAACGACCAGCACTGCGGCCAGCGCGATGAGCATCATATTGATGGTTCTTGTGCCGTTGGTAATATATGCCTGCGGAATCGTGGCCACCAGATATACATTATAGGTGGTGTTGTATTTGAAAATCGTCAGCGTATCTACGCCGTTCAGCTCACATAAAAAGTTGTTTTCACCCGCCTGCCGAAGCGCCGTGATCTGCTGGAAAATCGGGTCATCGGCCAAATCTTCTCCCAGCAGTTCCGCGTTCTGAGAAGATACCACATTGCCGGCGGCATCAATCAGCAGGAAGTTGGACCCCTCGCCAAAGGAAACATCAGTAAATATGTAGCGACTCAGCTGGGATTCGTCAATGTACAGCATGATATACCCCAGCGGCGTGCTGGTGTGGTGCATATCATAGATTTTACGGCCAATGACAATTTTATCGTTGGCGCGGTAAGTGTGGATGTATTGCAGACTATCCTGTGGAGAAGCGGCTTCAATATTATCCAGCAATTCATTAAAACGCTGGGGTGTAATATCGTCATAGCCCAAATCGTAGATGACTGTGCGGTCATTGGAAACGACGCGGATGTTTTTAAGGTGTGTGCTCTGAAAAGGAATTGTGACGATCATTTCACCAATACCGCTCACAATATCACTCGTAAGGGGGTGCCCATTATTGACAGATGCGACACCATTCTGTACAGTATCAGATACGGAGATGGAACCTATGTAGTCGCTATAAATGCCAAGCTGGGTAGACATATTATTGTTGAGTAGTTCGATAGATTGTAAGGCAGCCTGTTTGACCTTTTCGTTCATGGATTGGGTGTATGCATGGTAAGAAAAAATACCAATCGTGATGACGGGAACAAGAGAAATAATCAAAAATGTCACAAACAGACGGGTGCGGAGTTTGATTCGCCGCAACACATTGGGGGAAAACTCACGCGTTTTTTGTGCATTTAGTGACATATATAGGCCTCCGTTTGTGCAAAGTGACTACAATCTATCCATACATTACCTGAATTATAAGGGCAACGACAGAAAAAGTCAATAAAATCCATCTTTAAGTAAAGGGAATACATTTATCAAATCCGGCTTGCCCGATATAATAAGAGTGCAATCAGGGAACGACAGATGAGCCGCATCCCAAACAAAGAAGGAATAATTTTTAGGAGGAAAACCATGAAAAAAGCAATCAGCATGATGCTTGCCACTGCAATGGCAGCTACCTGTCTGGCAGGCTGCGGCAGCGCAGCATCTTCCAGCGCAGCAGCATCCAGTGAGGCCGCTTCTTCCGAAGCAACGTCCGCCGCTACCAGCGAAGCCTCTACCGGTGAGAAGACCTTTGAGAACAATGAACTGAACATCGCGGTGTTCGAGGGCGGCTACGGTTCCGAGTACTGGGACGAAATCATCAAACGCTTCGAGGCTGCCTATCCCGGCGTCACTGTCAATATGCAGATCAGCCCGAAGATCGGCGACATCATCCGCCCGCAGATCGTGGCCGGAAATGTGCCCGACTTCATCTCGATGAACGACAACGACTCCACCGGCCTGATTTCCTCCATGGTTAAGGAACATGCACTGATGGATTTGTCCGATGTCTTTGAGGAGGGCGGCATTGATGATGACACCCCGCTGAAGGATCAGGTCATCGATGGCCTGCTGGATTCCGCCAAGTGCTCTCCTTACGGCGACGGCAAGATCTACATTGCCCCGTTTGATGCCAGCCCGATGGGTCTGGTTTACAATAAGACCCTGTTCGAAGAGAACGGCTGGGAAACGCCTGTGACCTGGGATGACTTCTTTGAACTGGGCGACAAGGCCAAGGAAAAGGGTATCGCGCTGTTTACCTATCAGGGCATCTACCCCGGCTACCTTGAGAGCATGCTGTGGCCCGCACTGGCTTCTGCCACCGGCATCGACAACATGAAGGCAATCGCCTCCTACACGCCCGGCTCCCTCAGCTCTGATGAGGCCCTCAAGGTCTTCCAGAACATGGCAAAGATCGGCACCGATGGCTACCTGATGGATGGCACCGTTGCTCTGAACCATACCCAGAGCCAGACTGACATGATGATGAACAAGGCTCTGTTCATCCCCAACGGCAACTGGATGGAAGGCGAAATGGCCGATGCTCCCCGTGCTGACGGCTTTGAGTTTGGTCTGACCTGCGCACCCGTTCTGGATGACGGCGAAACCCGCTATGTTATGAGCTCCGTTGAGCAGTTTGAGATTCCTGCCAACGCCAAGAACCCCGAACTGGCAAAAGAGTTCCTGCGCTTCCTGTACACTGAGGATTCCGTTAAGCTGTTCGCAGAAAAAGCCAACGGCATCTACGCTCTGAAGAAGGCCAACGAGATGGTCAAGGGCATCGTTACCGATGGTGTCTACAACATGAACGACATCTATCAGGAAGGCACGTTCATGGTCTTCGGTTGGGATGCAATGCCCGACACCAGCAAGGTCGTTATCGCTGATTCCGTCTTCAATGTTGCCAGTGACGTTATGAATGGTGACATGACTGCCGAGCAGTGGCGTGACGGCATCGAAGCTGCTTTCGAGGAGATTGCTGCTTCCAAGTAAGCTGAATTGCTGAATTTCCACTGACCAAAATAAGATTGGCCCTGCCGAGTAAACGCCATGCGAACTTGGCAGGGTTCTTTTTAAGGGGGAAACTCGTTTGAAAAACCGCCAAAATCGCCAAAAAAAGGCGCAGCCACTTCCCATACTGTTTATCTGCATCAGCGTTCTGCCTGCCGTGATCCTAACTCTTATGTTCACGATCTGGCCTACGGCGCAGGCATTATATCTTTCTTTTACCAATGCGACCTCTCTGGGGCTTAACAACAAATTTGTGGGACTGGATAACTATATCTATATGTTCCACGACAAATCTTTCATTCAAGCACTTATAAACACAGCAAAGCTGATGGCGGTTGTTCCCGCTATCACAATTTTCTGTAGTCTGGTGCTGGCATTCGTTTTGAACCAGTGCAAGCTGAAAGAAATGGTCTTGTATCGCACGATTTTCTATTTCCCGAACATCGTTTCTCTGACCGTTGTAGGTATTATATGGAGTTTTGTGTTCCACCCGAATGTGGGCATCGTCAATAAGATTCTCGGTGCTGTCGGGCTGGAGAGCTTGCAGCGTTCCTGGCTGGGCGACAGCAAGACTGCGCTTTGGTGCATCGCGTTCACGCTGCTGTGGCAGGCTGCCGGTTACTACATGGTCATGCACATCGCGGCTATGGACGGCATTTCGCCGGAAATCTACGAGTCCGCAACGCTGGACGGTGCCAGCGCATGGCGCAAACTCGTCAGTATTACGATGCCTCTGATGAAAGATATTATCGGCATTACCTTTGTTCTGGCACTTTCCGGCACCATCAACCTGAGTTTTGTGCTTTCGCAGGTCATGACTGGCGGCGGTCCTAACGGTGCATCCAGCGTTCTGCTGCAATATATGTACACGCAGGGCTTTGTCAACGGCAACTTTGGCTATGCCATGGCTATCACGGTCTTTACGCTCGCCATCTCCGTGGCGCTGTCCATGCTGTCCCGCAAATTGACCGATGCTTCCGAAGGAGGTCAGTAATATGACACAAAATGAAAAAAGCAAAATCAGAGCAAAGGTCATCAAGTGGGTGACGCGCCTGTTCCTGATTTTGGTTGCCATTATCATGCTGTACCCTCTGGCGTGGAACGTCGTTTCTTCGTTCAAAACCAGTACAGAGTTTCTGACGGACCCCTTCGCATGGCCGCAGGGACTTGCATGGGATAACTACGTCCGCGCTTATGAAAAATCTAACCTTGCTGCCAACATCGGCAACTCGATTTATGTCGTGCTGGAAACGCTGGTCATTATTGTGGTCTGCGTTGTGCCGTGTTCTTACTGCCTTGTGCGGTATAAGTTCCCCGGTGCGAAGTTGATTTTGAACATCTACATGGCGGCCATCTTCATTCAGGCTACTTATATTATGATTCCGCTGTTCTTGCAGATGAACAAGCTGAACCTGCTCAACAGCCTGACGGCGCTGGGTGTACTGTATGCAACGATGCAGTTCCCGTTTGCTATCTTCCTGCTGACCGGCTTCCTGCGCAGCATCCCGCGTGATTATGAGGAGGCAGCCATGATCGACGGCTGCGGCCCGTTCCGTATTTTGACGAGCATTATCATTCCTATGTGCAAACCCGGCATCGTGACAGTCTGCATGATCTCCGCTATGGCTGCATGGAACGAATACCCGGTGGCTCTCGTTATGGTTACCGATCCGACCAAGGCTACGCTGCCTGTCGGCCTTGCCAACCTGTATGAGATCCAGCGCTACGCTACCGACTGGGGCGCGCTGTTCGCAGCCCTCGTGCTGGCACTGATTCCCACTGTCATCCTCTTCATCGTCGGCCAGAAGCAACTCGTGCAGGGCTTGAGCGTCGGCGGCGTTAAGGGCTAAACAAAATCGAATAGGTTAGGAGAACCGATATGCTGCCCCCGAAACATTGCAACATCAATTTGACCGGCCCAATACCCCGCTGGGATGAAGCAATTCCACTGGGGAACGGCATACTCGGTTCTCTTTTTTGGGGGCCGATTGAGCACCTGCGCATTTCCGTGGACATTGCCGGACTGTGGCTGCGTCGCCGCCCGGAGGAAAAACTCGATAAAGAATTTACTTATGCAAAACTGGTAGAGCTTGCACGGAAAGGCGATGTGGCAGAAACACGCCGTATCTTTGATACGCCCTATGCCCGCCCGACACCTACAAAAATCCCCGCGGGACACTTGTTCTTGGATGGACTGCCGCAGGGCAGCTATCAGGCAAGCCTTGATTTGGGCACGGCGGTGGCATCCTTTTCGCAAAAGGGTACAACCATTCTGCGCGCCTTCCTCTGTATGGGGCGGCCTGTTGGGGTACTGATGCTGCCGGAGGCGTACCGAGATGCAGAGCTCACGGTGGAGCGCCCCTCTTTCGGGAATGGTACACAAGCAGCCGAAGCAGGGAACAGCGTATCCCCCGGCAGCTTGCAGCAGCTCACCCTGCCGGATGCTATCCCCGAAACAGAGGATGGCATGATTGGCTTTTCCCAAAAGGTCGATGATAGAACTGCCTATACGCTGCTCTGCAAAAAATGCGGCACAACGCTGTATTATACCGCCGTGCAGGCAGAAAACGTAGAAAAAGCAAGCCAACTGGCGAAGCTGGAACTATGTGCAGCAGAAGATATGGGCGCCGAGAAGTTGCTGCAACAGCATAAACGCTGGTGGCAGCAATACTGGGGCAAAAGCAGTTTGCAGATGCCGGATGAAACACTCGAACAGCTTTGGTACCGCGCCAATTACTTTTTGGCAGCGGGTTCCGAGCCGGGCAATGCCCCGATGCCGCTGCAAGGGGTATGGTGCGCGGATGACGACCGGCTCCCACCGTGGAAAGGTGATTACCACAACGACCTCAACACCCAATTCACCTACTGCCACTATCTGACTGCCAACCACCCGGAGCAGGGAAAGGTGTTTCTTGATTATCTCTGGTCGCTGCGCCCGCAGGCGGCAAAGTTTGCCCATGCATTTTACGGCACAGCAGGGGAGTGCCTGCCCAGTGTCATGGACATTGACGGAGGAGCGCTCGGCGGCTGGCCGATGTATTCCCTGTCACCGACCAATCAAATCTGGCTCTGCCAGATGTTTTATGAATACTACCGCCTGACGGGGGATAAAGAGTTTCTGCGCACCCGTGTGGAGCCTTACTTTACCGCCACGGCAGCCTGCCTGGAAGAACTTCTCCAAGAAGGCCCGGACGGAAAGCTGGTTTTACCGGTCTCGTCCTCACCGGAAATTCACGATGATGAGGCAGCCTCATGGCTGACTCCTAACAGCAACTACGATCTAGCGCTGCTGCACTATCTGTTCCACACTCTGGTACAGATCGAGTACCAGCTTGGCAACCCCCGCGGCTATTGGCATGCAATGGAGGCCAAACTTGCTCCGTTGAGCGTAGATACAGAAACCGGGCTGATGCTTTCGCCCAATGAAACCTTGCAGGAAACGCACCGCCATTTTTCCCACGCTATGGCAATCGAGCCGCTATGTATGCTGCGCTATGAAAATCCGCAGGACCGAAGCGTAATAGATGCAACGGTAGATCACCTTGTACACCTCGGTAGTGGGCAGTGGGTAGGGTTTTCCTTCGGTTGGATGGCACTTTTGCAGATTGCCCGCAGCAATGGAAATGGTGCTTTGTATGAGCTGCACCGCTTCGCAGAGCATTTCCTGAGCCGGAACGGATTTCATTTGAACGGCGACTACAAAAACAGCGGCGTTTGTGATTTTCACTATCGCCCCTTTACGCTGGAAGCGGATTTTCTGGCGGCACACGCAGTACAGAAAATGCTGTTGCGTTCCGAAAAGAATCATATCGAGGTTTTACCGGCCTGCCCGCAGGGCTGGAAAAATGAACCTGTTGCATTTCAGAATTTGCGGGCAGAAAATGGTCTGCTGATTTCTTATCAGCGAACAGCAGACGGCAAGCACAGCCTTACCGTAAAAGCAACACAGGACGGAAGCTGGTATCTTTGCAACACGCATTGCTGGGTCACCTTGCAGGCCGGACAAACTCAATCTTACCAATGGACGGAGGAAAACAAAAAATGAATACCAAAGGTCGTGTAACGATTCCCACCGATATGGACGCAGTACCCGAAACCCTTGACCTGCTCAAGCGCTGGGGCGCGGATGCCATCCGCGACTGCGACGGCACCGAATTCCCGCAGGAGCTGAAGGACACCGGAGCCAAGATCTACGCCACCTACTACACCACCCGCAAGGACAACGCTTGGGCTAAGGCAAACCCCGATGAAACGCAGCAGTGCTACATTATGACCCCGTTCTATACCGCTGCGGACGGTGCGCTGACCATCCCCCTGATGACGGGCATCAGCCGCGAGCTGATGAAGGTCAACGACCACGACGACATTGCCCGCTGGTGGGAAGTCATCGACCGCACGACGGGCGAGCCGTTGGATGCCGCTGCGTGGCATTATGACGCAGCAACCGAGAGCGTTGTCATCGACGCACCCGCTGCTTACCACGAGTACACGGTCAGCTTTTTGGCGTACCTGATCTGGGATCCCGTGCACATGTACAACTCGGTCATCAATGACTGGAAGGATGTCGAACACCAGATCCCGTTCGATGTGCGCCAGCCCAAGACCCACGCCTACACAATGCGCCGCCTGCGCGAGTATCTCGAAAGCCACCCCTATGTCAACGTTGTGCGCTTTACGACCTTCTTCCACCTGTTCACGCTGGTGTTTGACGAGCTGCGCCGCGAGAAGTACGTGGACTGGTACGGCTACTCTGCGTCCGTTTCTCCCTATATTTTGGAGCAGTTTGAGAAGGAAGTCGGCTACAAATTCCGCCCGGAGTTTATCATTGATCAGGGCTACTACAACAACCAGTACCGCGTGCCCACCAAGGAGTACAAGGACTTCCAGGCGTTCCAGCGCCGCGAGGTCGCCGGTCTGATGAAGGAAATGACCGACATCGTCCACGCCTACGGCAAAGAGGCCATGATGTTCCTGGGCGACCACTGGATCGGCTGCGAACCGTTCATGCCGGAATTCCGGAAGTCCGGCGTGGATGCCATTGTCGGCAGTGTCGGCAACGGCAGCACCCTGCGCCTGATTTCCGACATCCCCGGCGTCAAGTACACCGAGGGACGATTCCTGCCCTACTTCTTCCCCGATACCTTCCACGAGGGCGGCGACCCTGTGCACGAGGCCAAGGAGAACTGGGTCACCGCTCGCCGCGCCATCCTGCGCAAGCCCATTGACCGCATCGGCTACGGAGGCTACCTGAAGCTGGCCTGCGAGTTCCCGGAATTCCTCGACTATGTCGAGAGCGTCTGCAACGAGTTCCGTGAGCTGTACGAGAACATCAAGGGTACCACGCCCTACTGCGTCAAGACGGTGGCTGTGCTGAACAGCTGGGGGCAGCAGCGCGCCTGGGGCTGCCACATGGTTCACCATGCGCTGTACCAGAAGCAGAACTACAGCTATGCGGGCGTGATCGAGGCGCTGTCCGGTGCGCCGTTTGATGTGAAGTTCATCAGCTTTGACGACATCAAGGCTGACCCGAAGGTGCTGGACGGCATTGACGTCCTCATCAACGTCGGTGACGGCGACACCGCCCACACCGGCGGCAAGGTTTGGGAGGATCCGGATGTTTCCGCTACCGTCAAGGGCTTTGTCCATCGCGGCGGCGGTCTGATCGGTGTCGGCGAGCCGGGCGGCCATCAGTATCAGGGCCGTTATTTGCAGCTGGCCGCGCCGCTCGGCGTCGAGAAGGAAACCGGCTTCACCCTGAACTACGACAAGTACAACTGGGACGAGCACCGCGACCACTTCATTCTGGCCGACTGTCCCGACCACGATGTGGACTTTGGCGAGGGCAAAAAGAGCATCTTTGCGCTGGAGGGCACCGAGATTCTCATTCAGCGCGACAAGGAAGTGCAGATGGCTGCGCACGAGTACGGCAAGGGCCGCGGCGTTTACATCAGCGGCCTGCCCTACAGCTTCGTGAACAACCGCGTGCTGTACCGCGCCATTCTGTGGGCTGCCCACGATGAGGCCGACCTGCACAAATGGTTCAGCACGAACTACAATGTCGAAGTCCATGCCTACGTTAAGAACGGCAAGTACTGCGTCGTGAACAACACCTACGAACCGCAGGATACCACGGTTTACACGGGCGACGGCAGCAGTTTTGACCTGCATCTGGACGCCAACGAGATCAAGTGGTACAGCATTGAGGGGTAATAGAATGAGAACACCCGAAGAACAGGTCCGCTATGCGGCCGCTATCACGCCCAGCCCGCGCCAGCTGGCATGGCAGCAGCTTGAATTTTACGCCTTTACCCATTTCGGTATGAATACCTTTACCAACCGCGAGTGGGGCGATGGCTCCGAAAGTCCGGCGCTGTTCAACCCGGATGCGCTGGACGCCGACCAGTGGGTCACCGCAGTCAAAAGTGCCGGTATGAAGGCGCTGATTTTGACATGCAAGCACCATGACGGCTTCTGCCTGTGGCCGAGCGCCTACACTGAACACAGCGTCAAAAACAGCCCGTGGAAAGACGGTAAGGGCGATGTTGTGCGTGAAGTCTCGGATGCCTGCCGGCGCGGAGGTATTAAGTTTGGTGTCTATCTCTCCCCGTGGGATCGTCACGATGCACGCTATGGGCAGGGGAAACCGTATGATGATTATTTCGTTTCCCAGCTGACTGAGCTTGCAACAAACTATGGCGATATTTTCTGCTTCTGGTTTGACGGTGCCTGCGGCGAGGGTCAAAACGGCAAAAAGCAAATTTACGATTGGGAACGCTACTATGCAGTACTGCGCAAATTGCAGCCAAATGCGGTTTTGAATGTCTGCGGCCCCGATGTGCGCTGGTGCGGCAACGAGGCAGGGCATTGCCGGAAAGCTGAATGGAGCGTGGTTCCCGCAGAGCTGCGGGATGCAGAGCGCACGGCATCCAAATCGCAGCAGGCGGATGACGGAAAATTTTCCCGTAAAATTGACTCTCAGGACGAGGACATCGGCAGCAGAGCGGTTATCCGCAATGCAAGAGAACTTGTCTGGTATCCGTCCGAGGTGGATACCTCCATCCGAACAGGTTGGTTTTACCACCCGGAGGAGGACACTGATGTGCGTACGGCAGACGAATTGCTGGACATCTATCTGGATGCCATCGGTGCGAATGCCAGCCTGCTGCTGAACATTCCACCCGATACGCATGGCCGTATTGCTGCACCGGACTGCGCCAGCCTTACAGAGCTGGGTACTAAAATCCAGCAGATTTTTGCCAGCAACGTAACAGAAAAGGCGGCAATCACAGCTGATTCTGCGATTGCGCAGCATCCCATCACACAGGCTGTGGACGGTATGGCAAATACCTATTGGCAGGCTGCCTACGGACAAGAATCCGATACAATTACTTTGAACTTCCCGAAGCCGCAGAAAGTTTCCTGTGTTGTACTGGGCGAGCATCTTCCAACGGGACAGCGAATTGAAAGCGGCGAGATTTGGGCAGACGGAAGCAAGGTTGCCGAATTTACGGTAGTTGGACATAAGCGTATCTGCCGCTTCGCCCCCGTGGATGTGCAGACGCTTACCATAAAGATTACAGCTTCACGCACGGAGCCAACTCTGCGGCTGCTGGAAGTCTATCAGTGAGGATGTAGGCGAAAGAGGCGTGCCGTGCTGTGCGGCACGCCTTTGGCTGCAAAAACATTGATACGAGGTTTGTTATGGATAAACGTCCTAATATTATCCTGCTTATGGCAGACCAGATGCGCGGCGACTGCCTTGGTATTGCCGGTCACCCGGATGTAAAAACGCCGTTCCTCGATGCACTGGCCGCCGAGGGCGTGCGGTATGAAAATGCCTATTCTGCCTGTCCGACCTGTGTTCCCGCGCGGGCTACGCTGTATACCGGCATGTCTCAGGAGCACACCGGCCGCGTCGGGTACGAGGATCTTGTGCCGTGGGATTATCCCCACACACTGGCCGGGGAGTTGAGCAAGGCCGGGTACTATACCCAGTGTGTCGGCAAAATGCACGTTCACCCACTGCGCAACAATCTGGGATTCCACGATGTACGGCTACATGATGGCTATCTCCATGCCTACCGCCGCCCCACCACGCCCAGCTATGAGGATCAGCGCGTGGCTGATGATTACTATTGGTGGCTTAAACAGCAGCTTGGCGTGGACGCGGACCCGGTGGACACCGGCCTTGACTGCAACAGCTGGGTCGTGCGCCCCTGGATCTACGAAGAAAAGTACCATCCCACCAACTGGGTTGCGAGCGAGTGCCGGGATTTTCTGCGCCGCCGCGACCGCTCGAAGCCGTTCTTTTTGATGGCCAGCTTTGTGCGGCCGCACCCGCCGCTGGATGCCCCGGAATATTACCTGAATCTGTACAAAGATAAGCCGCTGGCCGGGCCCTGGCGCGGCGACTGGAACGACTGTGTCCGCTGGGAGCGTGACGGCCACAGCTACCATGCCCAGACGGCACCCTCGGATGAAAGCTACATCCAGCAGCTGCGGGCGGGTTACTATGCGGCCATCACGCACATGGATCATCAAATCGGACGTTTAGTCTCCGCACTGGTGGAGGAGCAAATCATGGATAATACCATAATTCTGTTCGTGTCCGACCACGGCGAGATGCTGGGCGACCACCTGATGTTCCAGAAGGCAAAGCCGTTCCAGGGCAGTATCCGGGTGCCGCTGTTTATCTCCGGGCCGGAGCGCTATGTGGGCAAGCATGGTACGGTTTGCACCGATTTGGCAGAGCTGCGCGACGTCATGCCCACGCTACTGGAGCTGGCGGGCGCACCGATTCCCGAAACCGTGGACGGCACGAGCCTATTGCACCCCGTCGAACGCGAATATCTGCACGGTGAGCATACACTGGGCGAGGATTCCATGCACTTTATCCTGACGAAAGAGGATAAATATATCTGGTACTCTCAGACCGGGCGAGAACTGTACTTCAATCTGCGCGACGACCCGCACGAGACAAAAAACGTGCTGGAGGAAAACCAGAAGCGCGTGGCGGAGCTACGCGCTCTGCTGATTGATGCTCTAAAAAATCGTGAAGAGGGTTACACCGATGGGCACACCCTGCTTGTGGGCAAAACCCCCGTGACCGTATTGCAGCATACCGAGGTGCTATGAAGCAGCTTCAATTCCTGATTAAGCCCGCAGCGGGCTACTGCAACATGCGCTGCCAATATTGCTTTTATCGAGATGAGCAGCAGAATCGCGTGAACCCTGATGACTGCATCATGTCGTTCACTACTGCGGAAACGCTGATTCAACGCTGTTTTGCGGAAATCGAACAAGGCGGTTATATCTCGTTTGCCTTTCAGGGTGGGGAACCGACCTTGGCTGGGCTGGATTTCTTCCGTTTCTTTACGCAGACCGTGCAAAAGTACAACCAAAAGCGTGTCACGGTGCAGTATGCCATTCAGACAAATGGCCTTGCAGTTACCGAGGAATGGGCTGAATTTTTCAGCAAAGAACACTTTCTCGTAGGTATCAGCTTGGACGGCACCCCGGATGTGCATGATGCCCTGCGCCCGGATACACAGGGAAACGGAACATGGAATAAAATTACGCAGACGATTGAACTGCTGCACCGATACGGCGTGGAGTGCAATCTTTTGTGTGTCGTCACCAAACGGCTGGCCAAAAAAGCGGAGCGCGTATATAAGTCCATGAAGGCAACGGGCGTGCGCTATTTACAGTTCATTCCTTGTTTGGATCCGCTGGACACGCCGCAGGGGCAGCAGCCCTACTCCCTCACGCCAGAACTGTATGCGCAGTTTTTGTGCGCCCTGTTTGATGCCTGGTATCGGGACTGGAAAACCAGCACCTATGTCAGCATCCGTTTGTTTGAGGATTATATTTATCTGCTTATGGGCGGCCCGGCTGGGACTTGCTCCACAACAGGCACCTGCGGCGCGTACATGGTCGTGGAGGGTAGCGGCGCCGTCTACCCGTGCGACTTTTTCTGCTTGGACGCTTACAAACTCGGAACCGTGCAAAACGACACCCTGCAATCGCTGCTTACCGGCGAAAAAATGCGGGCGTTTATTACGGACGGCTGGCAGATACCCGCAGAGTGCCAGCAATGCAAATGGGTACGGCTGTGCCGTGGCGGCTGCAAGCGCGACCGAAATACGGCAGCTGCAGCGCAGCGCAGTTGCTATTGCAACGCCCTACAAAAGTTTTTCGCCTATGTGGAACCGCGCCTGTGCGAGATGGCCCGCGCCGTTCAAATGTACCGCTGAAAGGAAGACCGATTCTATTGGACAAGAAAGACAAGAAAAATAAATACTGGCAGTTGTTTCTTTCTACCTTTAAGTTGAGCGCCTGCACCTTCGGCGGCGGGTTCGTTATTATCCCCTTGATGCGGGAACGCTTCGTGAAGGAACTGCACTGGATCGAGGAAGAAGAAATGCTGGACCTGACGGCCATCGCCCAGTCCGGCCCCGGGTCCATCGCCATCAACGCCTCGATTCTGGTGGGCTACCATGTGGCGGGCATTCCCGGTGCATTGATTACCGTGGTGAGCGCGGCGCTACCGCCGCTGATCATTATTTCCATCATCTCCGCATTCTATCAGGTGTTCCGCTCCAACAAATACATGAGCACGGCAATGGCGGGAATGTTGGCCGGTGTGGCGGCGGTCATCTTTGATGTGTTCATCAATATGGCGTGGTCCATCCTGAAAAACAAACGCTTGCTGCCCATCGCGGTCATGCTGGCGGCTTTCGTGGCGACCCGCTTTTTCGCCGTGAACATCATCTTGATTATTCTCGTCTGTGGCGTGATCGGCGCGCTGGATATGCTGTATCTGCAAAAGAAGGAGGCCGAGGAATGATCTATCTGGAACTGTTCTGGAGTTTCTTTCAAGTCGGCCTGTTCAGCATCGGAGGCGGGTATGCAGCAATGTCTTTGATTCAATACCAAGTCGTGGATATTCACCCGTGGCTGACGATGACGGGCTTCGCGGATATTATGGCCATTGCCGAGATGACGCCCGGCCCCATTGCCGTAAACGCCGCAACGTTCGTTGGCATTCAGGTGGCAGGGCTGCCGGGGGCGCTGATTGCCACCATCGGCTGTATTTTCCCGTCCTGCGTCATCGTCATGGCGCTGGCCTACGTGTATTACCGATTTCGAGGTCTCAGTGTCATGCAGGGCATTTTGGCCGGGTTGCGCCCCGCCGTCATTGCGATGATTGCCTCCGCCGGTATCTCCTTGCTGTGCATGGCCTTGTACGGCCAGCGCATGTTCCCGGCGGATCTGGGCAGCATGGATCTGATTGCACTGGCAATTTTCCTCATGGGCTTTTTTGTTCTACATAAGTGGAAGCCCAGCCCTATCAAGGTCATGGCGGGGGCTGCCGTGGCCGGTGTCGCGCTGTACAGCATCGCGGCATAAACAAAACCAGAGAGACTAACTATTAAAAGTCAAGCCCCAAAACAAAATTTTCGAGAGAAATTTTAAG